>Ga0307508_10000032_pt1 | contig 163293 bp, 131 predicted proteins | sample 9_EM_MG_FD_203089 | JGI IMG/M metagenome (GOLD analysis project Ga0307508, IMG submission 203089) | Populus trichocarpa ectomycorrhiza microbial communities from riparian zone in the Pacific Northwest, United States - 9_EM | ecosystem: Host-associated > Plants > Roots > Unclassified | place...
GTGGTGTAGCCGTCGGAGCAATACAGCACCACGAAACGGGCCTGCTCGCGCGGCCGGCAGGCTGCGAGCAGATCGGCCGTCGCCAATCCCTCCCATTGGTTGTCGTAAACGGACCAGGTGGTCACGCAGTGAATGTCGGAGGTGAATTGCGTCTGCTCCTGGGCAATAAAATCACGAAAATCCCAGAACAGGGGATTTTCGACGGCGCCATGGACGTCAAGCCGCCAGCGTTCGCGCGGGATGTCGGGTGTCAGGCCGAGATCAAGCACCGGCCAGTCTTTGGTCAGATGCTGCCCGGGCGGCAGGCGTTGCGCGTCAGGTCGCGAAATTTTTCCGGTGAGAAACTTGCCCTCGCGGGCCCAGCGTTCCTTGCTGCGTGTCAGCTTGCTGACCGGTGGCGGATCGTTCTCGTCGCTCATACTTGATTTCAGCTATTCGTGACGATGCATCGCCGATTCATGCTTGGTGTCGCGCATCGTAGCATAGATGATCAGCGAGAGGCAGATCACACCGCTGAGATAATAGTAGAACCAGTCCTCGTGCCCGACGTTCTTGAACGTGAGGGCGATCGCGGGCGCGGTTCCCCCGAACACGGAAACCGTGATCGCATAGGGCAGGCCGACGCCGAGCGCGCGGATATTGGTCGGGAACAACTCGGCCTTCACGACGGCGTTGATCGAGGTATAGCCGGCCACGAAAATCCAGGCCGCGCAGATCAAGAGGAAAACCATGAACGGCGACTTGGTTTCCTTCAACGTCGTGAGAATGGGGATGGTCGACAGCGTTCCGACAACGCCGAAAAAGATCAGCAGCGGCTTGCGGCCGATGCGGTCGGACAGCGCACCGTAGATCGGCTGCAGCACGGTCGCGAACACCAGTGTGCCGAAGATCACGAATGTGGTCTGGTCTTCGGTCAGCCCGACCGACAGCTTGACGAAGGTCTGCATGTAGGTGGTGAACGTATAGAAGGCCGCGGTGCCGCCGGCGGTGAGGCCGACCACCAGCAAGAGCTCGCGCGGATATCTCAGCAGGCCGGCGATCGAGCCGGTCGGCTTGACGGATTTCCTGGCCTCGACGAAGGCCTCGGTCTCCTGCAGGTTGCGCCGCATGACGGCCGCGAAGATCGCGAGCAGCGCGCCGATCACGAACGGGATCCGCCAGCCCCATGCCTTCAGTTCCACCGGTGTCAGGAACACCTTCTGCAACAACAGCAGCACCATGATCGCCGTGAGCTCCCCGCCGATCAGCGTGACGTATTGAAAGCTGGAATAGAAGCCGCGATGCTTGGCATCGGCGACTTCGCTCAGATAGGTCGCGCTGGCGCCGTACTCGCCGCCGAGGCTCAAGCCCTCGATGACGCGCGCCAGCGCCAGAATCGCGGGCGCGGCAACGCCGATCGTCGCATAGGTCGGCGTCACCGCGATGATCAGCGAGCCGAAACACATGCAGACCACCGACAGCGTCAGCGACAGCCTCCGGCCATAGCGATCGGCGAGGTACCCGAACAGCCAGCCGCCGAGCGGCCGCATCAGGAAGGTCGCGGCAAACAGCACCGCCGCGTTGAGCTGCTGCACCACAGGGTCGCTCTGCGGGAAGAAGGCCGGGGCGAAATACAGCGCAAACGCCGTGTAGGCGTAGAAATCATACCATTCGACCAGATTGCCGATGGAACCGATCAGGATCGCCTTGATCCGGCGCTCTGCATCGGCGACGTCGAAGTGGTCCGCAGCCGCATTCAGCGCTTGGTCTGTCACATCCGGCTCCGCGAACGAGGGCGTTGATCCTCCCTATCTAAATCTGATCGGCGTCATTTTCAAAACAGAATCGGAAGCTGCCGCGGTCCGCGCACCGTGCCTTGCGACCATGTGACCTCGCCGGCCGGGTCGAGGCGGAACTCCGGAATCCGCTTCAGCCATTCCTCGATCGCGACCGTCATTTCCATGCGCGCGAGGTTGGAGCCGACGCAGCGATGGATGCCGAGCCCGAACGCCGCGTGGCGATTTTCCTTGCGGTCGAGCACGACCTTGTCCGCGTCGGGGAAAAACGCGGGGTCGCGGTTGGCCGCCGGGAACGACAGCAGCACCATGTTGCCGGGCTTCACCGGGCAACCCTGGACCTTGGTCTCCTTCATCACCTCGCGCGCCATCGTCACCGGAGAATAGGCGCGCAACAGTTCCTCAATGGCCGTCGGCATCAGGTCGGGTTCCGCGATCAGGCGCGCACGATCCGCCGGGTGCTTGGCGAGATGCCACAGCGAGGCACCGATCGCGCTCCAGGTGGTGTCGATGCCGGCGATCAGGAGCAGCCGCAGCGAGCCCAGCACGTGGGCATCGTCCAGCGGCTGGCCGTTCTTGTCCCTCGCATTCATCATGGTCGAGATCAAGTCGTCGGTCGGATGCTGCTTGCGCGCCTCGACATGGCCGACGAAGTATTCCGTCATCTCCTGGACCCCCTGCACCAGAATGCCTTCGTTCCTGATGCTGAGTTCGAGGATCATGTGGATCCATCTGATGAAGAGATCGCTGTCCTGCTCGGGAATGCCGAGCATGTGGGCGATGGTGCGGACCGGAATGTATTTGGTGTAGCGCGCCGCGGCGTCGCACTGGCCGTTGGCGATGAACTCGTCGATCAGTTCGTTGCAGATCGCGCGGACCCGCGGCTCCAGCTTCTTCATCGCATCGGGCGTGAACGGCGGCAGCAGCAATTGCTTGGCCGGCTTGTGCTCGGGCGGATCGGAGGTGATCGGCGGGGCGGCGTTCCTCGTCACCTCCGGCCGCTCGTCGCGGACAATGACCCGGCGCGAGGAAAAATGCTCGGTGTCGTGAGCGATCTCGCGGACCGCCTCATAGGTGGTCGGCAAGTAGCAGCCGAGGAAACGATCGGTGTGCACGACCGGGCTCGCGGCGCGCAGCTCGTCCCAGATCGGAAACGGGTTTTCCGTCCAGCGCGGGTCGGTGTGGTCGAAATCGTGCACCCAATCGGTGACGGGCGGATGTTGCGGTATCGTGCTGGTGTCGGACATCGGACAAATCCTGAGAGGTTCTGATTCGCTGGAATCGTCGTCGGCAGGCGTGTCGCTTGGTTCGGCTGATGACGGGTTACTGCTCGGTCACATCGATCGCGATTTCCGGGCAATTGGCCTTCGCCAGATAGGCCTTGTCCTCGAGGCCATCAGGCACGGAGCCGTCGCCAACCTCATGGGCGTTGCCATATTCGTCGAGGTCGAACAGTTCGGGCGCCAAGGCCTTGCAGCGGGCGTGGCCCTGGCACTTGTCGGGGTCGACGTGGATCTTGAGTTTTGCTGACATTGGAAGCGTTCCCTTGGTCGCAGCGCGCAGTGCGGCGTCGTCATGTTCCCTGACGTTTGGTTTGACGGCGCGGGCGCATTGGCTGCGGCCCTAAGTTATAGCATATTACATTCGTTGCCTGCTCTTGCTGTCAAGTCAAATGTTCTGGACTATTGTGTCGGAATGTCGCCTAAGCCCGCTCGCAAACGCGTCAACACCTACCACCACGGAGATCTCCGGGAGGCGCTGGTCAAGGCTGCGCTCCGCGACGCCGAACAGGGCGGCCCGGAAGCCATCAGCATCAAGGCGTTGGCGAAGCAGCTCGGTGTCTCGCAGCCCGCGCCCTATCGCCATTTTGCCGATCGTGAGGCGCTGCTTGCGGCCGTGACCGCCGAGGCCTTCCGGCAATTCAGCGCAGTGCTCGGCGAGGCGATCAAAAAGCCGTCAACACACACCAAGCTGTCGTGCCTGGCGCGGGCCGCGGTGGAGTTTGGTCTCAAGCGCAACGGGGTCTATCGCCTGATGTTCGCCTCGCGAACCATGGCCTGTGCAGCCGAGGGCAGCGAGCTTCGCATCGCCGCGATGGAGACCTTCGAACTCGTCCTGGAAGCGCTCGGACCTCCGGCGAAGGGATTTTTGCGCGAGCGGCACGCGCTATCGATCTGGATCGCGGTGCATGGGGCGGTCATGCTGACGGAGCAGGGGCTGCTGTCGGGGAAGGCGGCTCACGTCGGCGTCGAGGATCTGGTCGAGGACATGGTGAAACAGACCGAACTGGCGCTGTCGCTCGCGATCAAGGCGGCCGAGGACGGGTGACGCTTGCGGCGGACGACGCTACCTCGGCGGACGCGGGTCGATCGGCGTGGTGCCATGGAGTCCCAGAACGTCCTCCAGCACCTTGGCGCCCGCGAGCAGCTGCGCTTCGCCGCGCGGCGGCCCGACCACCTGTAGCCCAACCGGCAGGCCTGATGCGGTGAAGCCGCACGGCATCGACAGTGCCGGACAACAGACCAGCGTGATCGCATAGACGATGCCGAGCCACTGCACATAATTGTCGAACGTCGTGCCGGCGCATTCCGCGACATAGCGGTTCTCGATCGGGAAGGGCGCAACGATCGTCGCCGGCGTCAGCAACAGGTCATAGGTCTTGAAGAACTCCAGCGTGCGCGCGGTCATCGCCACCCGCTGCGCCTCGGCGCGCGCGATCTGCTCGACCGTCAGCTTGAGCCCTTCCTCGATGTTCCAGATCACCTCCGGCTTGAGCTGGCCGCGCCTGTCGCGCAACAGCGACGCCTTGCTGATGGCAAAGTCGAAGGCGCGCAGCACGTGGAAACATTCGTGCGCTTCGCGCAGATCGGGATGGGCCTCTTCAACGATGGCGCCGGCTTCCGCAAAGCGCGCCGCAGCCTTCCTTGTGATCGCGACCACTTCGGGATCGACCGGCGTGATGCCGAGATCGGGCGAGTAGGCGATCCGTTTTGGCTTATTGCCGGATCGTGCGGAGGACAGGAATGAAGCGGCGGGCGCAGGCAACGATAGCGGGTCGGCCGGGTGCTCGCCGCTCATGGCGTCGAGCAGCAGCGCGAGGTCCTCGATGTTGCGCGCCATCGGTCCCTGCACGCCGAGGTTGCGATCGATCTTGAATTTCGGCGAATGCGCGACGCGGCCGATGCTGGGCCGCAGACCGACTATGCCGCAAAAACTCGCGGGATTGCGCAGTGAGCCGCCCATGTCGGAGCCATGCGCGAGCCAGGCCATGCCGGTCGCGAGCGCCACCGCGGCGCCGCCCGACGAGCCCGCTGCCGAGCGTGACGTATCCCAGGGATTGCGCGTCGCGCCGAACACCTCGTTGAAGGTGTTGGCGCCGGCGCCGAACTCGGGCGTGTTCGACTTGGCGTAGACGATCCCGCCGTTCTCTTCGAGATGCTCGACCAGCAGGTCGGACTGCGCCGGGATATTGTCCCTGTAGATCGGCGAGCCCTGCGTGGTGAGGACACCGGCGACCTCGGTGAGATCCTTGATCGGCACCGGCATCCCTGCGAGCAGGCCGCGGTCGGCGACCGGCTTCTGCATCAGCGCCCTGGCATGGTCGCGCGCGCGGTCGAAGCAGAGCGTCGGCAGCGCGTTGACCTTGCCGTCGACCTCACCGATGCGCCTTTCCAGGACATCGAGGAGATCGAGCGGGGTGATGTCGCCCGATTTGAGCTGCTCGACGATGGCGCATGCGGTTGCGCGAACGAGATCCTGATCAGCCACTTTATTTCCTCGTCATTTCGGTTCTCGATAGCGGATAGCCTATTTCTGTAAAGTATCTTCCGACAACGACGATCGGTAATTGTTTGATCGCAATTTTAGCCCCGTCATTGCGAGCGCAGCGAAGCAATCTATGCCCGTGCACCGGGCTGGATTGCTTCGTCGCAAGCGCTCCTCGCAATGACGGGGCTGGCAGTCTACCCCCACCCCGCGGCTATGCCGCCGTCGACGGTGAAGATCACGCCCGAGGTATAGCCTGATCGATCGGAGGCGAGGAAGGCCATGAGATCGCCGATCTCGCGCGCATGCGCGGGGCGGGCGAGCGGCAGGCCCTTCTGGAATTCCCTGTAGCGGTTCTCGTCGCCGAACTGGTGCTTGGCGCGGGTTTTCAGCAGCGTGACGTGGCGGTCGGTGCCGACCGGTCCCGGATTGATCCCGACCACGCGGATGTTGTCGGCCAGACTCTTGGAGCCGAGCGCGCGGGTGAAGGCCATCAGCGCGGCGTTGCCGGCGCTGCCGCAGATATAGTTGGCGTCGAACTTCTCGCCGGCCGCGCCGATGTCGTTGACGATCACACCATGGCCGCGCGCCTTCATCTGCGCGTAGATCATGCGCGTCAGGTTGACATAGCCGAACACCTTGAGGTCCCAGGCGTGCCGCCAGGTCGCCTCGTCGATCTTGTCGATCGAGCCGCCCGGAATGTCGCCGGCATTGTTGACGAGAATGTCGATGTCGGAGGCCTCCTTGGCCAGCCTTGCGAGGTCCTCGCTTTTGCGCAGGTCGACGACGCAGGCCGCCGCGTCGATCTGGTGCGCCGACCGCAGCCGCTCGGCGAGCGCCTTTAATTGATCGCCGCTGCGGGCGGCCAAGAGCAGGTGACAACCTTCCTCGGCAAAGGATTCGGCGGCGGCAGCCCCAATGCCCTTGGAGGCGCCGGTGATGAGGACGCGCTTGCCGCGCAGATGCAGGTCCATGGGATTTCTCGCTGGAGTTGGGGACGCAGGTGGGATCTGTTGCAAATTGTTAAGGCGCACGGGCGGCCGCGGTCAACACTGCACTGCAGCGTTGCACCGAAACCAAGTTTAGTCCATTGCAGTCCGGTCAACGACCGCAGTCCCGACGCGGCAAGTGATCAAGGAAATCTCTCGATGAGTAGCGCAAAAAAGCAATACCGGATCGCGGTCATCCCCGGCGACGGCATCGGCAAGGAAGTCATGCCGGAGGGGCTGCGCGTGATCGAGACGGCGGCCAGCAAGCATGGCGTTGCCGTGCATTTCGATCATTTCGACTTTGCCTCCTACGACTATTACGAAAAGCACGGCGAGATGATGCCGGAGGACTGGAAGGCGCAGATCGGCAAGCACGATGCGATCTATTTCGGCGCGGTCGGCTGGCCTGCGAAAATCCCCGATCACATTTCGTTGTGGGGCTCGTTGATCAAGTTTCGCAGGGAGTTCGACCAGTACGTCAACCTGCGGCCGGTCCGGCTGATGCCCGGCGTGCCGTCGCCGCTCGCGGGCCGCAAGCCCGGCGATATCGATTTCTGGGTGGTGCGGGAAAACACCGAAGGCGAATATTCCTCCGTCGGCGGGCGCATGTTCCCGGACACCGACCGCGAGTTCGTCACCCAGCAGACCGTGATGACCCGGATCGGCGTCGACCGCATCCTCAAATTCGCCTTTGAGCTCGCGCAGTCGCGGCCCAAGAAGCATCTGACCTCGGCGACCAAGTCCAACGGCATCTCGATCACCATGCCCTATTGGGACGAGCGCGTGGAGGCGATGGGCAAGAAGTACCCCGGTGTCAAATGGGACAAATATCACATCGATATCCTGACCGCGAATTTCGTGCTGCATCCGGACTGGTTCGACGTCGTGGTCGGCTCCAACTTGTTCGGAGACATTCTGTCCGATCTCGGACCGGCCTGCACCGGCACGATCGGGATCGCGCCGTCGGGTAACATCAATCCGGAAGGCAATTTCCCGTCGGTGTTCGAGCCGGTGCATGGCTCCGCGCCCGACATCGCGGGGCAGGGCATTGCCAACCCGATCGGCATGATCTGGTCGGGCGCGATGATGCTGGAGCATCTCGGTGAGAAGCAGGCGGCCAGCGCGATCGTTGGCGCCATCGAGCGCACGCTCGGCGAACGCACCCTGCGCACCCGCGATCTCGGCGGCAATGCCGACACGTCCGCGTGCGGCAAGGCGGTGGCGGAGATGGTGGAGTAAAATTCTATCGTCGCCCCGGCGAAGGCCGGGGCCCATAACCACAAATGTCGGTTGTTGTGCGGGCTGGTGGCCCCAACTCGCGCGTTAACGTCGGCTGGTGGTTATGGATCCCGGCTCGCGCTTCGCTTGGCCGGGACGACGTACATTGGAATCCGCCTCAGCCCCGCACAATCCTGCGGCAATGCTCCCATGCGGCCTGGATCAAATTCTCGCTCGCCTCTGGCGTGCGGAACGCCGAATGCGCCGACAGCGTGACGTTGGGTAGTTTCGTTAAGGGATGATCCACAGGCAGCGGTTCGATGTTGAAGACATCGAGCCCGGCATGCCGGATATGGCCCGTCTTCAGCGCCGCGATCATCGCGGTTTCGTCGACCATGGCGCCGCGCGCGGTGTTGACGAGGATCACGCCCGGCCGCATCGCTGCGATACGCTCGGCCGACAGGAAGCCGCGGGTCTCGTCGTTGAGCAGAAGATGCAGCGAGACGACGTGGCTGTCCGCGAGCAGGGTTTCCAGCGGCACGAACTCGACGCAGGGATAGGTTTTCTGCGTCCGGTTCCAGGCGATCACGCGCATGCCGATGCCTGACGCAATGCGCGCGACTTCCGCGGCAATGCCGCCGAAGCCGATCAGGCCAAGCGTCTTGCCGGTCAATTGCATGCCGTCCTCGCGCAGCCAGTTGCCGGCACGCATCTCGCGGTCCATCTGCGCAATGACGCGGGCGGAGGCCCACATCAGCGCGATGGCGCATTCGGCCACCGCCGTGTCGCCATAGCCCTTGATCAGGTGCACGGAGATGCCGAGCGCGGCCAGTTCCTCCGGATTCATGTAGCTGCGCGCGCCGGTGCCGAGGAACACCACGTGCTTGAGGCCCTTGCACTGGCGGGCGATCTCGGTCGGCAACGCCGTGTGATCGACGATCGCGATCTCGGCGCCGTCGAGAATATCAGGATATTGCTGCGAGGTGATGTCGGGATCGCGGTTGACCCGCACTGGCGGATCGCCCGGTTTGTTCAGCCGTTCGAAAATCACCGCCAGCGATTCATTGGCATCGACAAATACACCGCGCACGAAGGCCTCCGGTTGTTGGTGGGATTGATCGGCGATCAGGACGCGACGCCCGCAAGCGCCAGCACCGTATGCAACAGCACGTTGGCGCCGGCCGCGCAGTCGGTTTGCGTGGCGTCTTCCAGTTCATTGTGGCTGACGCCGTCCTTGCAGGGCACGAACACCATCGCCGCAGGCATGATGGTGTTGAGATTGCAGGCATCGTGGCCGGCGCCGGAGGTGATGCGGCGATGCGAGTAGCCGAGCATCTCCGCAGCGTTTTCAACCGCGTCCACGAGCTTGGGGTTGAAATGCGTCGGCGGCTTGCGCCAGACCAGATCGAGCGTGACCTCGACCTTGCGGCGGGCGGCGATCTCGGCAATCGCGGCGCGCAAATCCTTGTCCAGCGCATCCATGATCGCGGCATCGGCGCTGCGGCAATCCACCGTGAAGGCGATCTCGCCGGGAATCACGTTGCGCGAGGGTTTTGCGATGACGGCTTCGCCGACGGTGCCGACCGCGTTCGGGCCGTGCTTTTTGGCGATGCTCTCCATCGCCAGCACAATCTCTGACAAGGTCGCCAGCGCGTCGCGCCGCAGCGGCATCGGCGTGGAACCCGCGTGGCTTTCGAAGCCGACAATCTTGCCGTCGTACCACAACACGCCCTGGCCGGAATCCACCACGCCGATGGTCTTGTTCTCGGCTTCGAGAATGGGGCCCTGTTCGATGTGCAGCTCGACGAAGCCTGAGAATTTCTGCGTTCCCACCGAGGCCGCGCCGCGATAACCGATGCGATCAAGCGCTTCGCCAACCGTGACGCCCTCGGCATCCTTGCGCGACAGAATGTCGTCAGTGGTGAAGTCGCCGACATAAGCGGCGGAGGCCATCATCGCCGGCGCGAAGCGCGAGCCTTCCTCGTTGGTCCAGTTGCAAATGCAGATCGGCGCGTCGGTCTCGATGCCGGCGTCGTTCAGGGTGCGCACCACCTCGAGTGCGGCCAGCGTGCCGAGCACGCCGTCGTACTTCCCGCCCGTGGGCTGGGTGTCGAGATGCGAGCCGAGGCCGACCGGAAGTTTCGACATGTCGCGTCCCCGGCGCAAACCGAACATCGATCCCAGCGTATCGACATGGACGTCGAGGCCTGCGGCCTCGCAGGCGCTGCGGAACCAGTCGCGCACCTGCTTGTCCTCGGGGCCCAGCGTCAGCCGCCGCACGCCGCCCTTCGGCGTGGCGCCGAACTGCGCGGTTTCATGAATGCTGCCCCAGAGGCGGGCGGAATCGATCTGGAGGTTGGAGGTCGATCGGCTCATGTGGTTTTCCGTCTTGCACGCGACCCTGGTTCAATGGCCCGACGCCGCCGCTCCGTCAACAGACTCGCTCGCCTGGGCGATCTGCGCGGCGATCTCGGCGACGCGCTCGACCGCGACGGTTTCGGGCGAGGCGAGCCAAGCGGCCGAAAATGTCAGCGGCGGGATCGTGATGTCGGTATCGAGCTGCTTGAGCCGCCCGCTGGCGAGTTCGTTTTCGACAATCGCCGCGGGAATGACGGCGATGCCGAGACCCTCGATCGCCATGTGGATGACGGTCGCCAGCGACGCGCTGGCGTGCAGGCGGATCGGTGGCAGCTCGGGGCGGTTGAACAGCGCGCGCACCATCTCATAGGGCCGCGTCTTGCTCGGAAAGGTGATGATCGGAAATTTCGCCAGCTCAGGCAACGCGAGCCGGCCGTTGCCGAGGCCGAGCGACGGACTGGCGAAGAAGCCGACCGGATAGTCGCACAGCACGCGGTTGCGCACGCCGGCGTCCGGCGGCGGGCCGAGCACCAGCGCGAGCTCGATGTCCTGCGCCAGCAAACTCGCATTCAGGTGTGGCGTGATGTCGACTTCGATCTCGAGCGAGAGGTTCGGATAGGTCGCGTTGACGCTCTTGATCAGGTGCGGCAGCCATGTGTGCACGATGGTCTCGGCGACGCCGAGCCGCAACACCCCGCGCATCGCCGAGCGGTCGCCGACTTCCGCCATCATCTCCGAGCGCAGCCCGATCAGCTTCTCGGCATAGACCATCATGCGCCGCCCGCTCGGGGTCGGGGAAGCCACGCGATGATCGCGGTTCAGGAGCTTGACCCCCATCTCGCGTTCGAGCTGGGCGATCCGCTGCGAAATCGCCGGCTGAGTGGTGTTCAACCGATGAGCAGCGCCGCGAAAGCTGCCGAGTTTGACGACCCAGAGGAAGGTTTCGATCGACCTGAAGTCGAGCATCGATAGGTTGCTCCCGATCGATAAATAAGAATTATCGATTTTGATTAGAAACCAAGATTAGACTTTATACCTTACTTGGCGTTGACTGGGTTTGTCGAGATTATGGGCAGGTCAATCACATGACTGTTTTTGCGGCAGAGCAGCAAGCGCCTCTCCAGCCTGTTGCCGAGGACATTCTCCCCAGCCTGAAGGCGCGCCGCGACTGCCGCGCCGGCATGGCGACGACCACAGCCGGAATCGCCAACGGCTTCGTCCAGGGCAATCTGGCGATCCTGCCCGAAAAGCTCGCGAGCGCGTTCCACCGCTTCTGCCAGCTCAATCCAAAACCGTGTCCGATCATCGGCATGTCCGATGTCGGCGATCCCCGCATTCCCGCGCTCGGGCTCGACCTCGACATCCGCACCGATGTGCCGCGCTATCGGGTCTGGCGCGACGGCGAGGTGGTCGAGGAGCCGACCGACATCATGGCGCACTGGCGCGATGATCTCATAGCCTTCGTGCTCGGCTGCTCGTTTTCATTTGAAGAGGCGCTGATGGAGGAGGGGCTGCCGATCCGCCACATCGAGCGCAAGGTGCGGGTGCCGATGTACCGCACCAACATCGCGTGTCACGCAGCGGGTCCGTTCGCGGGTCCGATGGTGGTGTCGATGCGGCCGTTCAAGCCTGCGGATGCGATCCGCGCGGTGCAGATCACCTCGCGCTTTCCCTCCGTGCACGGCGCGCCGGTGCATCTCGGCCTTCCCCATGCAATCGGGATCATGGATATCAACAAGCCCGACTACGGCGATCCCGTGCCGGTCGCGGGCGACGAGATCCCGGTGTTCTGGGCCTGCGGCGTGACACCGCAGGCGGTGATCGCGGCCGCGAAACTGCCGTTCGCGATCACGCACGCGCCGGGACTGATGCTGGTCACCGATCTCAGAAACAAGCAATTGGCCGTGCTTTAATGGGCAGCGTGTGCCGTTTCTTGAGGCTTTACCGGGCCGTCCTGCCGTTTCAACGATAGCCTTAAAACAACAGAGGATTTTGCGATGACGATCAGCCGCCGACACGTCCTGCTTGGAGCCACCGCTGCCGCCGCATTCGCGCCAATCGCAACGCGCGCGCAAGCGTCCGAAGTGGTGATCGGCCTCGTCTATCCCTTCTCCGGTGCCAACGCCCAGCAGGGCGTCGACGCGCAGAAGGCGTATGAGGTTGCGCTTGATATCATCAACAAGGACTACGATTTAGATCTGCCGCTGGCGAAGGGCGAAGGTCTGCCCGGTCTCGGCGGCGCCAAGGTCCGCCTCGTGTTCGCCGACCACCAGTCCGATCCGCAGAAGGGCCGCGCCGAGGCCGAGCGGCTGATTACCCAGGAGAAGGTCTGCGCCGTCATCGGCACCTATCAGAGCGCAGTCGCCGTCACCGTCAGCCAGGTCTGCGAGCGCTATCAGATCCCGTTCCTCTCGGCGGACAATTCCTCGCCGAGCCTGCATCGCCGGGGCCTGAAATTCTATTTCCGCGCCGCGCCGCATGACGAGATGTATTCGGCGGCGATGTTCGACTTCTTCGACGCCATGAAGAAAAAGGGCACCAAGATCGAGACGCTCTCGCTGTTCCACGAGGACACCATCTTCGGCACCGATTCCGCCAACGCGCAGCTCAAGCTCGCGGGTGATCGCGGCTACAAGGTGGTTGCGGACATCAAATACCGCTCCAATTCGCCGTCATTGTCGGCGGAGGTGCAGCAGCTCAAGGCGGCCAATGCCGATGTGCTGATGCCCTCGAGCTACACCACCGACGGCATTCTTCTGGTCAAGACCATGGCCGAGCTCGGCTACAAGCCGAACGCGATCGTGGCGCAAGACGCCGGCTTTTCGGAGAAGGCGCTGTACGATGCGGTCGGTGACAAGCTCGAAGGCGTGATCTCGCGCGGCACGTTTTCGCTCGACCTCGCCACCAAGCGGCCGATGGTCGGCAAGATCAACGCCATGTTCAAGGAAAAGTCCGGCAAGGATCTCAACGACCTCACGTCGCGGCAGTTCATGGGCCTGATCGTGATGGCGGACGCCATCGGCCGCGCCAAGTCGACCGATGGCGACAAGATCCGCGAAGCCCTGGTGGCGACCGACATCCCGGGCGAGCAGACCATCATGCCGTGGAAGCGCATCAAGTTCGACGAGATGGGCCAGAACAACGATGCCGACCCGGTGCTGCTGCAATATGTCGGCGGCAAGTTTGTCACCATCGCGCCTGCGCAGGCGGCCGTGGCCGAAGCCGTCTGGCCGATGAAGTGAAATGAGGGTCGTGGGTGATATCGAGTTCCTCGTCCTGAGGAGTGGGCGAAGCCCGCGTCTCGAAGGACAAGGCCCATCTCATCCTTCGAGACGCGCGCAAAGGCGCGCTCCTCAGGATGAGGCCTCTTGCCGGAGGCATCGGACGTGACCGCCGAAACCATCATCCAGAGCTTGGCCTCCGGTCTCCTGATGGGGCTGCTCTACGGCCTCATCGCCGTCGGCCTTGCCCTGATCTTCGGGCTGATGGACGTCGTCAATTTCGCCCATGGCGAATTCCTGATGATCGCGATGTACGCGACCTTCTTCCTGTTCGCGTATTTCGCGCTCGATCCGCTGCTGGCGGCGCCGCTGGTCGCCGCCGCTCTGTTCGTGTTTGGCGCGGTGGTCTATCTCCTGATCGTGCGCTTTGCGGTCCGCGCCAAGGCCAACGCCGGCATGGTGCAGATTTTTTCGACCTTTGGACTCGCCATCGTGATGCGCGGGCTGTCGCAATTCTTCTTCACGCCCGACTATCGCAGCGTCACCCATTCCTGGCTCGGCGGCAAGACCATCTCGGTTGGCGGCATCTTCCTGCCCGAGCCGCAGCTGGTCGGCGCGCTGGTCTCGATCACGGCCTTCGTCGCACTTTATTTCTTCATCAACCGCACCGATTTCGGCCGCGCGCTGGAGGCAACGCGCGAGGATGCCGGTGCGGTGGCGCTGGTCGGCATCGACAAGAACCGCGTGTTCGCGCTCGGCTGGGGTCTCGGCGCCGCGCTGGTCGGACTCGCCGGCGCGATCATGGCGATGTTCTTCTACATCTATCCCGACGTCGGCGCCTCCTTCGCGCTGATCGCCTATGTGACGGTGGCGCTCGGCGGCTTCGGCAGCGTGTTCGGCGCCTTTGCCGGCGGCATCATCGTCGGCCTGGTCGAGGCCACCACCGCGCTGGTGCTGCCGCCGTCGCTGAAATCGGTCGGCATCTACGCGGTCTATTTGCTCGTCGTCTTCATCCGGCCGCGCGGCCTGTTCGGGTCGATCTGATGGACAAGGCTTTCGCACAAGGACGCCGCCGCGAACTCATCATTGCCGCGTGCCTCGCGGGCGCAGCCGCGCTGGTGCCGCTGTTCGTGAAGGACGTCTACGTCCAGAACATCATGGTGCTGACGTTGATGTATGGCGCGCTGTCGCAGAGCTGGAATATCCTGTCCGGCTATTGCGGGCAGATCTCGCTCGGACATGCGCTCTATTTCGGGCTCGGCGCCTATACCACCGCGCTGCTGTTCACCAAATTCGGCGTGCTGCCCTGGTTCGGCATGCTCGCGGGCGGCGCCATTTCGGCACTGATCGCGATGGCGCTCGGCTATCCCTGTTTCCGGCTGCGCGGGCACTACTTCGTCATCGCCACCATCGTGATCGCCGAAATCGCGCTGTTGTTGTTCCAGAACTGGGATTTTGCCGGCGCCGCGCTCGGCATCGATATTCCCGTGCGCGGCGACAGCTGGCTCAAATTCCAGTTCACCCGCAGCAAACTGCCCTACTTCTATTTTGCGCTGGCGCTCGCCTGCATCGCCTGGTTCGTCACCTGGTGGCTGGAGGACTCCAAATGGGGCTATTGGTGGCGCGCGGTGAAGGACAATCCCGAGGCCGCCGAAAGCCTCGGCGTGGTCGTGTTCAATTCCAAGATGGGCGCCGCCGCGGTCTCCGCGTTCCTGACCGCGGTCGGCGGCAGCTTCTATGCGCAGTTCGTCTCCTATATCGACCCTGAAAGCGTGATGGGCTTCCAGTTCTCGCTGCTGATGGCGCTGCCGGCGGTGGTCGGGGGCATCGGCACCTTGTGGGGCCCGCTGCTCGGCGCCGTGATCCTGATCCCGCTCACCGAATTGACCCGCTCCTACATCGGTGGCTCCGGGCGCGGCGTCGATCTCATCGTCTATGGCACACTGATCGTCTTGATCTCGCTGGCGCGGCCGCAGGGCCTGGTCGGGCTGTTCCCGCTGCTGGCGCGGCAGCTCGCACAATTATTTGCGCTGGTCGCGCGCCGATCCAAGGCGATCCCGTCATGACGCCCTTGCTCGAAACCCGCGGCATCACCCAGCGCTTCTCTGGCCTGGTCGCCAATTCCGACGTCTCGATCTCCGTCGGGCGCGGCGAGATCGTCGGCCTGATCGGCCCCAACGGCGCCGGCAAGTCGACACTGTTCAATTTGATCGCGGGTGTATTTCGCCCGACGCAAGGGTCGATCCTGTTCGACGGCGAGGACGTCACGAATCTGCCCGCCGCCGAGCGCTGCCTGCGCGGTGTGGGGCGCACCTTTCAGGTCGTGAAAAGCTTCGAGACCATGAGCGTGATCGACAACGTCATCGTCGGCGCGCTGGTGCGAACCACCGTGATGCGCCAGGCGCGCCGCAAGGCGAATGATGTGCTGGAATTCTGCGGGCTCGGCGCGCGCGCCGGCGTGCCGGCGAGTGATCTCATTCCTTCCGAAAAACGCCGGCTCGAAGTCGCGCGTGCGCTTGCGACCGAGCCCAAACTTTTGCTGCTCGACGAGGTCCTCACCGGTCTGACCCCGGTCGAGGCAGAGAGGGGCGTCGAACTGGTGCGCAAGGTGCGCGCCACTGGCGTCACGGTGCTGATGGTCGAACATGTCATGGAAATCGTCATGCCGCTGGTCGATCGCGCCATCGTGCTCGATCTCGGCAAGGTGCTGGTTGAGGGTAAGCCTGCCGACGTCGTTCGCAATCCGAAAGTCATATCCGCCTATCTCGGGGACCGTCATGCTGTCGGTGCATGAAATCACCACTGCCTATCAGGGCCTGGTGGCCATTGCCGACGTCTCGATCGATGTCGCCAAGGGCGAGATCGTCTGCGTTGCCGGCGCCAACGGGGCCGGCAAGTCGACATTGCTGAAATCGATCGCCGGCGCCGAGCGTCCCCGCGCCGGCACCGTCACCTTTGACGGCGCGCGCATCGATGGCCTCGCGCAGCATATGATCACGGCGCGCGGCATCGCCTATGTGCCCGAAAATCGCCGGCTGTTTCCGAGGCTCTCGGTGCGCGACAATCTAAGGCTCGGCAGCTATCTCTATCGCAGCGAGGGGAATCGCGAAGCGCCGCTCGATCTGGTATTCCAGCTCTTCCCGCGATTGTCGGAACGGCTGGAGCAGCGCGCCGAAACCTTGAGCGGCGGCGAGCAACAGATGCTCGCGATCGGCCGCGCCCTGATGACGCGGCCCAGGCTCCTGATGCTGGACGAGCCGTCGCAGGGCATCATGCCCAAGCTGGTCGACGAGATTTTTCAAGCCGTCAAGCGCATCCGCGACGCCGGCATGACTGTGCTGATCGTCGAGCAGCGCATGGCGGAATGCCTTGATATCGCCGACCGCGCCTACATCCTGCAGACCGGACGGCTGCTGCTGCAGGGCAGTGCGGCCCAGATGAAGGTCAATCCGGATGTGCGAAAGGCGTATCTGGGGTTGTGATCTGATTTTTCCGCCATGCCCGGGCTTGTCCCGGGCGTCCTCGTCTCGGCTTTTGTGGTACCAAGACGTGGATGGCCGGAACAACCATGACGAGCATGAGTCAGCGAGGAGCGTGAGGCAAAATTGGGTTGGCGCAAGTCCACCCGTCATCGGCGGCAGCGCGGCGTGGGCCGCTATCGCAACTCGTCACGCACCTTGCGTTTCATCTCGAGCCCATCGCTATCGACCGCAATCACCCTTTCCCCATTCGCATCCTCGAAATTCGTCACGGTCAGCTTGAGCTCCGCGTCGTACACGTCCTTCAATTGCGGATCGTTCCAGTCGCCGAACTGCGGCTGCAGCGTGAGCTGCTGCTTTTCGTGCGGCTCCAGACCTCCCTTGAAGGTTTGAACCAATTGCTGCCTGACCCATGGAATCGCTCGCCCCGGTGTCGTCAGGGTACCGCTCAGATAGATGCGCGAGATCGGGACCTTGCCGTTGTTGCGAACCGTGAATTCGATCGTGGGTCGCGCGAGATAGCCGCTGCTTCGCCAGTAATATCGGGCCGACGTCACCTCCACGGGCGCCATCACGTTCTCGGCGTTCTTCAACATCGTCTCGGCCTGCGAAATTTCGCTGTCCAGTCGGATGGACAGGTTCTGAATGATGCTGGTGGCGCTCTTGCCGTTGATCCTTGGCCCGAGCCTTCCGAGAATCACGATTGGATTTGCAAAGTTGTTGCGTGCGACCGCGTTGGTGAGCAATTGTCCCTCGATTTCTATCCTCGGCATGCTTTCGAGCATGAGATATCTGAGGGCGATCTCCAGGCGGCGCAGGTCACTATTGCTCAGCTTCGCCCTGATCGCAGCCGAGCTCCTTTGAAAGGCGTCCAAGCTCGATGTGTCGAAAGTCGGATCGAACAGACAACCCGAAAGCAGAACGCAGCAAAGGATGGTCAGGCTCAATCGCTTCATCATCTGGTCCGCATGCAATCGTTGGGCAGGAGCAGAGACCTTCCCGGATTATGATCCCAGGTATTTAGGTGTCGAATACTCAACAAAAGATTGCGGTGGTCTGCGGGTGCTCGGCGTCATTAATGAAGCGTGAATTTATCCGTGCAGGTTGCGCACGCCGTCGTCAGAGTTGACCTGATGTCGCCATCTCCGTTGCGCGAATGTGTGTCGCGTCATTGCGAGGGGCTCGTGACAAAAATGCGAACGCAATTTCGCGCTGAAGCGACGAAGCAATCCATCGGGCACCTTGTTCCGTGTGGAGATGGATTACTTCGCTTCGCTCGCAATGACGGGGAGAGGGCGTCATTCTCCGTCATGCCCGGGCTCGTCCCGGCCATCCACGTCTTGCTTTCTTCGGGCCGTAAAGGCGTGGATGGCCGGGTCAAGCCCGGCCATGACAAGGAGAGCCTAGTGGTTATCCGGCAGCGTGAGCCCAAACGTCTTGACGAGATCCTTGACCTGCTCCGGCGACAGATACCGCGGGTTCAGCCCGCGCAAGAGCAGATAGAGCTTTGCGGTCTCTTCCAGTTCCTCGGTCGCGAACACCGCGGCCTCCAGCGTCTCGCCGCAGACCACGGGACCGTGGTTGGCGAGCAGCACGGAGGAATATTTCCCGGCCAGCCCCTTGATCGCGTCGGCCACGGCGGGATCGCCGGGCCGGTAATAGGGCACGAGCGCGGTGGCGCCGCATTTCATCAGGTAATAGGCCGTCATCGGCGGCAGCGCGGCACGGGGGTCGATCTCGGGCAGCATCGACAGCGCCACCGAATGGGTCGAATGCAGATGCACCACCGCGTGCGCCGTGCCGCGCGTCTGGTACAGCGCGGTGTGCAGCGGCACCTCCTTGGTCGGGGCGGCGCCGGAGACGAGCTTCCCGCTTGCGTCCAGCCGCGACAGCTTGGCCGGATCGAGAAAGCCGAGCGAGGCATTGGTCGGCGTCACCATGAAGCCGCCGTCCTCCAGGGCGACGCTGATATTGCCGGAGGAGCCCGGCGTCAGCCCGCGCTCGAACAGCGAGCGGCCGAGCCGGCAGATCTCCTCGCGGATTTTCGCGTCGCTCATGGTTCATACCCGTTTTACGCGTTCTCTCATGCTTTGGCAGCGCGGCCAAGCCGTGATACGCAAGGGGAAAGCTGCGGACCCGAGTGCGTCCGCGAAAAAGTCAGAGGAACCGCCTGATGTCCGAGACCACAAAACCACGCGCAGCCGTCGTCGGACTGGGGTCGATGGGCTTTGGCATGGCGACCTCGCTCAAGCGGGCGGGGCTTGAGGTCACCGGGTGCGACGTCTCGGCGGAGGCGGTGGCCCGCTTCGTGGCCGACGGCGGCAAGGGCGCCGGAACCCCGGCCGCGGCCGCCGCAGGAACCGACATCGTGGTCAGCGTCGTCGTCAACGCCGCGCAGACGGAAACGATCCTGTTTGGCCAAAGCGGCGTCGCCGAGACCTTGCCCAAGGACGCCGTCTTTGTTTCGTCCGCGACCATGGACCCGGATGTGGCGCGCAGGCTTGCGCAACAACTGGAAGCCACCGGCCGGCATTATCTCGACGCGCCGATCTCGGGCGGCGCGCAGCGCGCCGCGCAAGGCGAACTCACGATCCTCGCCTCCGGTAGCCGCGATGCGTTCGCCAAGGCGCGCCCCGCGCTCGATGCCATGGCGGCCAAGCTCTATGAACTCGGCGACGCCGCCGGGCAGGGCGCGGCCTTCAAGATGGTCAACCAGTTGCTCGCCGGCGTGCATATCGCCGTTGCCTCGGAGGCGATCACCTTCGCGGCGCGGCAGGGGCTCGACATCCGCAAGGTCTACGAGGTGATCACGGCCTCCGCCGGCAATTCCTGGATGTTCGAAAACCGCATGCCGCACGTGCTCGATGGTGATTACACCCCGAAGAGCGCCGTGGAAATATTCGTGAAAGACCTCGGCATCATCCAGGACATGGCGCGCTCGTCGAAATTTCCGGTACCGGTCGCAGCCGCCGCGCTGCAGATGTTTTTGATGACGGCGGCCGCCGGCATGGGCCGCGATGACGATGCCTCGGTCGCACGCCTCTATGGGCGCATCACCGGCACGCCGCTGCCGGGCGAGCCGAAACAATAATAACGAGACGCGAGACCACGCCATGCCCCGTTTTGCCGCCAATCTCACCATGATGTTCAACGAGGTGCCGTTCCTCGATCGCTTTGAGGCTGCGGCGCAGGCTGGTTTCACCGCGGTGGAATTCCTGTTTCCCTACGATCATCCCCCCGAGGAAATCGGCAAACGCCTCAAGACCAACGGCCTGACGCAGGCGCTGTTCAACCTGCCGCCGGGCAACTGGCCCGAGGAGAGGGGGCTCGCCGCGCTGCCTGATCGGTTCGCCGATCTGCGGGCGAGCCTCACGACCGCGCTGCCTTATGCGCAGGCAACCGGCGTCAAGCGGGTGCATCTGATGGCGGGCCTCATCAGCCGCACCGACCGGCGGGCGCTCGAGGCGTTTCATAAATCGGTGGCGACGGCCGCGGAATTTTTTGCGCTGCATGGCATCGACGTCGTGCTCGAGCCGCTCAATCCGCGCAATACGCCGGGCTACTTCCTCAATGATTTCGGCTTTGCCCGCGACCTGATCGTCGATCTGAAGATTCCGAACCTGAAGCTGCAGTTCGACATCTATCATTGCCAGATCCTGCATGGCGACGTCACCATGCGGCTGCGCGAGATGATGCCGATCACGGGCCATGTGCAGATCGCCAGCATTCCTTCGCGCAACGAGCCCGACGGCGAGGAACTGAACTATCCGTTCCTGTTCGCCGAACTCGATCGGCTCGGCTATGGCGGCTTCGTCGGCTGCGAGTATAACCCCCGCGGCAAGACCATAGACGGCCTTGGCTGGTTCAAAGCCTATGCGGGAGTGAAGCCGTGACGCTGAAACTCGGCTGCATCGCCGACGACTATACCGGCGCCTCCGACCTCGCCAACACGCTGACCCGGTCAGGGTTGCGCACGGTGCAGACCATCGGCGTGCCCTTAGGCGATTTCGCCATGCCCGAGGTCGATGCCGTCGTCGTTTCGCTGAAGAGCCGATCGATCGCGGCGGGGCAGGCGGTGGGGAAATCGCGCGCCGCTGAAAAGTGGCTGCGCGGTCGCGGCGCCTCGCACATCCTGTTCAAGATTTGCTCCACCTTCGATTCCACCGATGCCGGCAATATCGGCCCGGTGATGGATGCGCTGCGCGAGGATTGCGGCGAGAGGATCGTGCTGGTGACCCCGGCATTCCCGGGGACGGGCCGCACCGTCTATCAGGGCCATCTGTTCGTAGGCCAGGTGCCGTTGAACGAGAGCCCGCTGAAAGATCATCCGCTCAATCCGATGCATGATTCCAATCTGGTGCGGGTGCTGGCGCGTCAGAGCCGGAGCAAGGTCGGGCTTGCCGCTCTGGCGTCCGTCGCGCGCGGCCCCGACGGTCTGCGCGCGCGCCTGACCGAACTCGCGGGGCAAGGCGTCGAAGCGGCAATCGTGGATGCCGTGTTCGACGCCGATCTCGAAATCATCGGCCGCGTCGCGCTCGATCATCGGCTCTCGGTCGGCGCCTCCGGCATCGGGCTTGGGCTCGCCCGCGCGCTGGTTGCCTCCGGCCGGGTCAATTCCGGTGCGGCGGTCTCCGGCGCGGACGCGCTGGTCGGAGGCCCCGCGGCGTGCCTTGCCGGCAGTTGCTCGCAGGCGACGCTGCAGCAGATCGCCAACGCCGAAGCCATCATCCCGGTGCTGCACCTTGATCCCGAGCGCGTCGTTGCTGGCAGCGACGAGGCCAGGCGTGCGCTCGCCTGGGGGATCGAACGGCTCGCCAATGGGCCGGTCCTGATCGCCTCGAGTTCGACGCCCGATCAGGTCGCAGCCCTGCAGGCGCGCCACGGTCGCGATGCTGCCGGCCACGCCATCGAGCAGGCCATGGCCGACATTGCCGACGGACTGGTGCAAGCCGGCGTCCGCCGGCTTGTGGTCGCCGGCGGCGAAACCTCCGGTGCGGTGGTGGATCGCCTGGGGATTCCCGGCTTTCTCGTCAGTGCTGAGATTGCGGCCGGCGTGCCGGTGTTGCGCGCCGTCGGTGCGCACACCGGCGACATGCTGCTGGCCTTGAAATCAGGTAATTTCGGCGGTCCGCAGTTTTTCGCCGACGCGCTGAGGCTGATGCGCTGAACCTGGCGCGTCCGCTATCCGGCGCCAGGCAGACGCGCGACGTCATGCAGCATCGATTCCACGCGCGCCGGTTCGACGCCGTTCCTCTCGGCCGCTTCAGCCAAGAGGTCAGGTCTCGGCTGGGTGTGCAAGATCACCGGATGCTGGGAGTGCGTGTGATGCGCCAGGCTCAGTCGGACGAGGTCCGGTCGCGCGTAGTGCCCATTGGTGTCGATGATGGCTTTCCAGGCCTTGATCATCCAGGCTTGAAGCTCCGCGCGCACGATGGCCGGGCCTTCGACCGGTCCCGCCAACGGGATCCCGAGGGGCGCGATGACGCTCGATCCGCCTTTGGCGTAACCGATGTTCATGTGGCCCTTGTGCGGAAAACCGTCGGGAATATCGGTTTCGTCGATTTGTCCGCATGCAGAGATCACGAACGCCCCGGCCTCGAGCGCGTGCGCGCGCACCGAGGCATGGCCCCAGAATGCCTGATGCCCGGCGTCCCATTCCTCCAGTCGCGGTCCGGTATGCAGCGCGAACGCGCCCGGAAACACCGCGACGTGGATTTCCTCGCCGAGCCCGATCATGGCCGCCCGTACCAGTGTCATGAGATGCTCACCGCAGATCAGGCCGCCGAGACGACCGATATCGGTGTCGAAGACCCGCAGATCGGATGCATCGCCCTGGCCCCAGAACAGGCGCTCGGTAAAGGTCGGCATGGTCTTGCGGTGGCGCCCCATCAGTTGCCCATCGCGGTCAAAGAACAGCAGCGCATTGTAGATGGTGGAAACCTCCGGACGGGGGTCCATCTCGTTGCATCCCATCACGACATAGGCGCCGGCCTTGCGCGCGGCGGCCCCGAGCCGTTCGGTGTCTTCGCTTGGCGCGACGATCGCCGCGTCCCGGAACTGGATGCGTCCCCCGGCCCATTGTTGCAAGGGGCTGTCCCAACCCTCGGTCCAATAGGGATAGCCGGCGAGCCACACTTCCGGAAACACGATGAGGTCGGTCCCGCCTGTGGCGGCTTCAGTGATCAGCGTCTCGGCCCGGATCAGTGAGGCTTCGCGGTCCATGAAGGCCGGCGCCTTCTGGACGATGGCGACGCGCACGACCTCGCGCCCGCCCAACACCGGCTTGCTCGACTTTTGCATCATCGTATGTGCCTCTTGATTGGGTTTGCCCTCTTTGCAGGTGAATGTCAGTATGGGCGATGATGATCGCGGCCGCTTGGACCTGCGGGACACCGGCAGGTACCAGTCGGCCAACTCTCCGTCGGGAGTGGTGAGTTGGGTGTTCTGTCGACCGACTTGTTGAAACCCTCGATCCGGTTTGACTTCTGGTCGGACGTCGTCTGCCGCACCTTTACCATGCTCGAGTGCCAGACCGCGGATCGCGCCGGCTTTCGCGCCAAGCTATGCAGCCGCTCGATCGCCGGCATCTCCGTGGCGCGCGTTGATGCGACGGCGTCCGGCGTGGTGCGAACCGCGGATCTGATCCGCTCGCATCACGACGACGCGCATATCGTGATGTTGCAGATCAGCGGCATCACGCGGGTGCGGCAGGGCGAGCGGTTCCGGATGATGTCGCCCGGCGAACTCGACGTCGTGCAGGCGGACCAGCCCTATCTGCTGGATTTCCCGCGGCTGTTCTCGCAATACGTGATCAAGCTGCCACGCAGCGCGCAACCGGCTGGCAACGCCATCAGCCCGACGGCGAGGCGCTTCGTCAGATCGCTTGCGCGCGATCTGCTCGATCCGGACATCGCGCCAGACAGCATCTGCGACGACGTGACCGCGCGGGCCCTAGAGGAACTGTTGTGTAGGCGTCCGGGCGAAGCGGTGCCGTCGCGGCATGCGCCAGACCTCTATGGCATGGCGGTTGCCATGATCAGGGAAAAGATGTTCGAACCGCTGCTGGGCCGCGATCGCGTGGCGGAAGAGCTTGGCGTATCCGTGCGCACGCTCGCAAGGGCGTTTGCGATGCGCGCTACAACCTTCGAGCGCTCGCTGTGGAATTGTCGTCTGGAAGCCGCCCATGAGGCGCTGCTATCGAACCGAGGCAGGGCGACCGTCACCGAAATCGCCTTGCGCCACGGCTTTTCAGATTCATCCCATTTCGCGCGCCGGTTCAAGCAGCGATTTGGCGCCACACCAGGGGCCATGTTGAGTCGCTAGACCGGGCGCGCCTGCAGAGAACAGGCGACATTCGGCCGGCGCGTTCGGACAGTCGACAGGTTTCGATCCACTGTCCCGATTCCGGCCTTCGTATCATGCTGCCGCGCGCTCGCTTACCGGGCGAAGGCAGACTTGCGTGAGTAAATCCTTTCAGCCCCGTATTTCCACGGCGCTCAAACTTAACGCATTTGCTCAAGTTTGAGGCGCTAACTTCTGTTCAGGCTGAATCGCTTCGCGATGGCTTCGCAGGTGGATCATGCCACGCAATCCAATGCGGCCCTTTGGAGCCTGGAATACGCACGAATCTTCCTGTCACGGCCGTCGCAGCTAGCGACAGGCGGCTTGAACGGGCGCCGAGCCTGATCCGGGACCCCTCGGACCGACGCAAGTCTTTTCCGATTGAGGACGCTCAAAGGAGCCAACGATGCTTTCCGTCTCGAACGTGTCCATTCGAAACAAGGTTATCGGCGCATTCGCCATGGTGTTGATCACGGCGCTGGCGCTCGGGGGATTTGCCGTCGATCGGTTGGCGACAGTCAACGGTTCGGCCGCCGAGGTCCGCGACAATTGGTTGCCGGCGACGGGTTGGCTGGGTGTCATTGCGAAGTCTCTCGAACAATACCGTCAGCTTCAGGCATCGCACATCATGGCAGCAACCGCGGCGGAGAAGGACCGCCAGGAGGCGTCAATCAACGAAACCCTCCAGCTCTTTGATAAGACCTGGGCGCTTTATGAACCCACCGTGACGACGCCCACCGAGATGGCTTTCGTTGCGGCCTTCAAGAAGGGATGGAGCGCCTATCTCGAGGAAAACAAGGAATTGATCGAGCTGTCGCGCAAGAATCAGACCGAGGCAGCGACAAAGCTTTATGCAGGAAAGCTGCGGGACGAGTTTGCGCAGATCCGCAAGACCATCACGGAGGATCTCGCGTTCAATGTCGACGAGGGCAAGAAAGAGGCTGACAAAGGCGCCGAGGTCTATCGCTCGGCGCGCTCGTGGATCTTTGCAACGCTAGGCTTGGCGACGCTGTTATGCGCAGCCATGGGTTTCATGCTCATTGTCGGCGTCTCGCGTCCGATTGCGGCGATGACCGAAACGATGCGCCGGCTCGCCGGTGGCGACATGGCTGCGGAGATTTCCGGCGTCGATCGCAAGGATGAGATCGGGAAAATGGCCAGCGCAGTTCGCGTCTTCAAGGACAATGCACTCGAGAACGAACGCATGCGGGCCGGGCAGCAGGAAGCGGAGCGCATCGGCGCCGAACGACGCAAGCAGGACATGCGCAAGCTCGCCGACGCCTTCGAAGCCGCGGTCGGCGAGATTATCGAGACCGTGTCGTCAGCCTCGACCCAACTCGAGGCTTCCGCAAGCACGCTGACCAAGACGGCCGAGCGCTCGCAACAGGTCACCACCACGGTTGCCGCGGCCTCGGAGGAAGCCTCCACCAACGTGCAGTCGGTGGCGTCGGCGACCGAGGAATTGACCTCGTCGGTCAACGAGATCAGCCGGCAAGTGCAGGAATCGGCGCGGATGGCGAACGAAGCGGTGGATCAGGCGCGCACCACCACCGATCGCGTCAGCGAGCTGTCCAAGGCCGCGACCCGGATCGGCGACGTGGTCGAACTGATCAACACCATCGCGGGGCAGACCAATCTCCTTGCGCTTAACGCCACCATCGAGGCCGCGCGAGCGGGTGAGGCGGGTCGGGGATTTGCCGTAGTCGCCTCGGAGGTCAAGGCGCTGGCCGAGCAGACGGCCAGGGCGACCGGCGAGATCGGTCAGCAGATCGGCGGCATCCAGGCCGCGACCCAGGAGTCGGTCGGTGCCATCAGGGAGATCAGCGGCACCATTGAAAGGCTGTCCGAAATCTCCTCGACCATCGCGGCGGCGGTCGAAGAGCAGGGAGCGGCAACGCAGGAAATCTCCCGCAATGTCCAGCAGGCGGCGCAGGGCACCCATGAGGTCTCTTCAAACATTACCGACGTGCAGCGTGGCGCCGCCGAGACCGGCTCGGCCTCCTCCCAGGTGCTGTCGGCCGCGCAATCCCTGTCGCGGAACAGCAATCGCCTCAAGCTCGAGGTCGGCAAGTTCCTCAACACGGTGCGCGCTGCCTGACGGGTACTAGCCAGCGACGCTGAAAGCGCCCGGTCCGCGAGGACCGGGCTTTTCGCTGTGTGCTGAGGATGAACGGCAGCTGGAGGTGGATGCCGTTGGTTAAGGTCGCGGCCCGGTGGACAGGCACCGCATGCGCCGCGTCCCGCATCCGCAATCGTACGGGCGGCATTTTTTATGCCTGCTTAAGCCGCAAGTAGAAGGGTGGCGGCAGTCCGTGCGGATCGATTCGCGACAGGCATTGCTGCGAGCATGCCCAAACACCCAAGGGGCTTGCCATGCGAAAGAATCTTCCCGTCACGGGCGTGGAATATCCGATCGGCGATGAAGTCCTGATCGTCTCCAAGACCGACGCCAAGGGCAAGATCACCTATTTCAACGCCGATTTCGTCAAGGCCTCGGGCTTCGGCGAAACCGAGCTGATCAACCAGCCGCACAATATCGTGCGCCATCCCGACATGCCGCCGGAGGCGTTCGACGATCTCTGGGACACCATCAAGGCTGGCAAGCCCTGGGCCGGCGCGGTGAAAAACCGCCGCAAGAACGGCGACTTCTACTGGGTGCAGGCAAGCGCCACGCCGATCTGGGACAACGGCAAGATCACGGGCTACATGTCGATCCGCTCGAGACTGCCGGCCGACCAGCGCAAGGACGCCGAGCACGTCTATGCGCTGTTGCGCGCCAACAAGGCGCAGGCCTGGCGCGTCGACGCCGGCGTGATCCGCCGCCGCTCGCTGTTCGATTATTTCGCCGTCTTCAGCCGCACGCTGAAGGCGCGACTGACCACGCTGGTCGCGGTCCAGGCCGCGTTCATCATCGCCATGGGGCTGGTCGGAGTCCTCGCCACCAACGCCAGCAACGCGCGACTGAACTCGATCTATGAAGACCGCGCTGTGCCGCTGGCGCAACTGTTCGAGATCAACGACCGCATGAAGGAAGCCAACATCGTGCTGCTCGACGCCGCCGTGCGCGGACGCGACGGCAAGCCGGTGAACGACGTGGCGGACAGGATCAACCGGAACTCCGAGGCGATAAACCGGGTCTGGAACGAGTATTCGGCTCGCCCGCATGCGCCGGAAGAGAAGGCCGTCGCGGAATCCTTCGCGGAAAAACGCAAGGCCTATCGCGACGTCGGCATCGAAGCCGGCTTGTCGCTGCTTGCCGCCGGCAAGTTCGGCGAGTTGGCCGACCTTGAGGCCGGAAGAGCCCGCGAGCTGTTCCGTATCGAAAAGCAAGAGCTCGACAAGCTGGTTGCCATCCAGGTCACGCAATCCAAATCCGAATTCGAGAATGCCGAACGGGAATACATGAGCGTGCTCGGCGTCGCTGCGGCGGTTCTCGGCCTCGGCCTTCTGATCAGCGGCGTGTTGGGATACCGGACCACTCGCGCCATCACCCGCCCACTGGGTCAGCTTAATGGCGTCATGAACGAAATTGCGCAGGGCAGGAACAACACCAGGATCGTTGTCGAGCGCGATGACGAGATCGGAACGGCGCTGCGCAACGTTCAAGCGATGCAGAACAAGTTCGGCTTCGAGGCGGAAGAGCGCAGGGACAGGGCGCGCGTCGCCGAGGAGGAGAAATCCAAAGCCTTGAACGATATGGCGGAAACCGTGGAGCGCGAGGCCATCACCGCGGTCGGCGCCGTCTCCGCGCAGATGGAACGGATGGCCAGCAGCGCGGCGCTGATGAACGAGAGCGCCTCGACGGTCGGAGCCAATAGCGGCAGCGTCGCGGCCGCGGCCGAGCAGGCGCTGGCGAACGCGCAGACACTCACCCATGCGGCGTCCCAATTGAACGCCTCGATCAAGGAAATCGCCGGCCAGATCAACTCGTCGCGTACCTTGACCATCGAAGCGGTGTCGACCACGGGCAGGGCCCAGGCCACCATCGGCAAGCTCTCCGAAGCCGCCGGCAAGGTGGGCGCCGTCACCAGCCTGATCAGTGAGATCGCCAGTCAGACCAATCTCCTGGCATTGAACGCGACCATCGAGGCGGCGCGCGCCGGCGTCGCCGGCCGCGGCTTCGCCGTGGTCGCCTCGGAAGTGAAGTCGCTCGCCGAACAGACCGCCAAGGCGACCAGCGAGATCGCCCAGCAGATCAACGAAATCCAGGAGGCGACCCGCGAGTCCGTGACGTCGATCAGCGCGATCGGCGAAGTCATCCGCAACGTCGAGACGGTTTCATCGCAGATCGCGGCCGCCATGGAGCAGCAGAGCACGGTGACCCACGAGATTTCGCGCACCGTCGAGGAATCGGCGCACGCAGCGCGCGAAGTCGCGACCCAGATCATCAACGTCTCGAACGAGGCGGGGGAGACCGGACGCCGGGCCGCGGAAATCCGCGACGGGTCTGCCGACATCGCCAGCAAGGTCGATGACCTCCGCGCCACGCTGGTTCGGGTCGTCCGCACCTCGACTGATGACGTCAATCGCCGCGCTGCGTTGCGGGTGGACATCGACCGCCAAGGCACGATCGAGGTTGCCGGAAAGTCGCCGCAGGCCGTCATGGTCCGCAACGTTTCGGAGAGCGGTACGGTGCTGGTCGACCCGCTGCCCGACATCGCCGTCAATAGCGCCGTTGTTCTGACGCTCGACCGCCTGCTGTCCGGCCTCGCCGGCGTCGTCGTCCGCAGCGATCCAAGCGGCATGCTCATCAACCTGCAACAAACCGATGCGGCGCGGGGGCAGGTCCGATCTCTTGTCCACGGGCGGCGCGCGGCCTGAACGGCCCGGCATCTGATGAACCTGCGTCCCCCCCGCGGCCCCGCAGGTATCGGGGAATTGAAGGCAAGACCTGATTTGCGGATGTTGGCCGGGTTGCCACCGTTCGGGTAAGTCGGCATGATCGCGCTGGCCCTGACGGGCCGCGCTATCCCCGCGAGGAATGCCTGTTTTATGGTCGCATTGGTCCGCATCGCGCTGAGCCGGCCCTATACCTTTGTCGTGCTCGCGCTGCTTCTGCTGATCATCGGGCCGCTCGCCGCGCTGCGCACGCCGACCGACATCTTCCCCGACATTCGCATCCCCGTGATCGGCGTGGTCTGGCAATACACCGGTCTGCCGCCGGACCAGATGGCGGGTCGCATCACCACGCCGTTCCAGCGCGCGCTGACGACGACGGTCAACGACATCGAACATATCGTCGCCAATTCCTATAACGGCTTCGGTATCGTCAAGATCTTCTTCCAGCCCAACGTGGATATCCGCACTGCGAACGCGCAGGTGACCGCGATCTCGCAGACCCTGATCAAGGCGATGCCGCCCGGGGCGACGCCGCCCTTGATCCTCAACTACAGCGCCTCCACGGTGCCGATCATCCAGGTCGCGCTGTCCGGCGAGGGCCTTACCGAACAGAACCTCGCCGATTTCGGCATCAACCAGTTGCGCACGCCGCTGGTCACCGTTCCCGGGGCGGCGATCCCCTATCCGTTCGGCGGCAAGCAGCGCCAGGTGCAGATCGACCTCGACCCATCAGCGCTGCAGGCCCGCGGCCTGTCCGGGCAGGACGTCGCCAACGCGCTCGCTGCCCAAAACCTGATCACGCCGGTCGGCACCCAGAAGATCGGCGGCTTCGAATACAACATCCAGCTCAACAACTCGCCGCTGAAGATGGAAGACCTTGGCGACCTGCCGATCAAGACGGTCAATGGCGCCATAGTCTATGTCCACGATGTCGCGAGCGTCCGTGACGGCAATCCGCCGCAGACCAATATCGTTCACGTCAACGGCAACCGCTCGGTGCTGATGATGGTGCTGAAGGCCGGCTCGATCTCGACGCTGGATATCATCGCCGGCATCAAGCAGAAGGTGATCGACGTCAAGGACCAGCTGCCGGAAGCGCTGCGGATCGGGTTCATCGGCGACCAGTCCATCTTCGTGCGCGGCGCGATCACCGGCGTGGCCTATGAAGGGGTGATCGCGGCGCTGCTCACCAGCGTGATGATCCTTCTGTTCCTCGGCAGCTGGCGTTCGACCGTCATCATCGCGGTGTCGATCCCGCTCTCCGTGCTCGGCGCCATCATCATGCTGTCGGCAATCGGCGAGACCCTCAACATCATGACACTGGGTGGGCTGGCGCTCGCCGTCGGCATTCTCGTCGACGACGCCACCGTCACCATCGAGAACATCAACTGGCATCTCGAGCACGGCAAGGACGTCGAGCCCGCGATCATGGACGGCGCCCGGCAGATCGTGACCCCGGCCTTCGTTTCGCTGCTCTGCATCTGCATCGTGTTCGTGCCGATGTTCTTCCTGACCGGCGTGGCGCGCTACCTGTTCGTGCCGATGGCGGAAGCCGTGATGTTCGCGATGGCGTGGTCGTTCCTGCTGTCGCGCACCTTGGTGCCGACCATGGCGAAATATCTGCTCAAGCCCCATGCGCCGCATTCGGAGGAGGGGGCTTCGGCCTCGCGCAATCCGCTGCTGCGCTTCCAGCGCGCGTTCGAGGCGCGTTTCGAGCGCGTGCGCGGCACTTATCGCGCGCTGCTGTCGCTCGCCATGCGGCGGCGGCCGCTGTTTCTGACCGGCTTTCTCGGCTTCGTCGGATTGTCCTTCCTGCTGCTGCCGTTCCTCGGGCGGAACTTCTTTCCCTCCGTCGATTCCGGCTCGATCCTGATGCATGTCCGCACCCAGATCGGCACCCGCGTGGAGGAGAGCGCCAACCAGTTCGCAGACGTGCAGAAGGCAATCCGCAGGATCGTTCCGCCCGACGAGATCGACACGCTCGCCGACAATATCGGCATGCCGATCTCGGGCATCAACATGACCTACAACAACACCGGCGTGATCGGCCCGCAGGATGGCGACATCCAGATCAAGCTTCGGGAAGGCCATCGGCCGACCGCGGACTATGTCCAGGCGTTGCGCGAGCAGTTGCCGCGCGCCTTTCCCGGCCTGACCTTCGCCTTCCTGCCGGCGGACATCGTCAGCCAGATCCTGAATTTCGGCGCGCCCGCGCCCATCGACCTGCAGATCCGCGGCGCCGACGTCAACGCCAACTTCGCCTACGCCAACAGACTGCTCGCCCGCATCCGCCATATCCCCGGCATCGCCGACGCGCGCATCCAGCAGTCGGCCGGCAACCCGACCTTCAACATCGACGTCGACCGCACCCGGGCGCAGTATGTCGGCTTGACCGAGCGCGACGTCACCAACAGCCTGGTGGTCAATCTGGCGGGAAGCGCGCAGGTCGCGCCGACCTATTATCTCAACCCCGACAACGGTGTGTCCTATTCGATCGTGATGCAGACGCCGCAGTTTCAGATCGATTCCCTGAGCGCGCTGGAAACGCTGCCGATCACCGCGGCAGTTACCGCGACACCCCCGATCCTCGGCGGCATTGCCAGGATCTCGCGCGCCACCTCGAGCGCGGTGGTGTCGCAATACGACATCCAGTCGATGGTGCAGATCTATGCGACGCCGCAGGGCCGCGATCTCGGCGCGGTGGCCGCCGACGTCAGGGCTGCGATCGCGGATACCGCAAAGGACGTGCCGAAGGGCTCATCGGTGGTTCTGCTCGGTCAGGTGCAGACCATGAACAGCGCGTTCTCCGGGCTGCTGTTCGGGCTGCTCGCCGCAGTGGTCCTGATCTACCTGCTGATCGTCGTGAACTTCCAGTCCTGGTCGGACCCGTTCGTCATCGTCACGGCGTTGCCGGCGGCGCTCGCCGGCATCGTCTGGATGCTGTTCATGACGCACACGACGCTCTCGGTTCCCGCGCTGACCGGCGCCATCATGTGCATGGGCGTCGCCACCGCCAACAGCGTGCTGGTGATCAGTTTCGCCCGCGAGCGTTACGAGGAGCTTGGCGATCCCGTCGCCGCCGCGATCGAGGCCGGCTTCGTCCGGTTCCGCCCGGTGCTGATGACGGCGCTCGCCATGGTCATCGGCATGACCCCGATGGCTCTGGCGCTGGGCGAGGGCGGGGAGCAGAATGCGCCGCTCGGCCGCGCCGTGATCGGCGGCTTGATCCTGGCAACGATTGCGACCCTGATGTTCGTTCCCGTGGTTTTCAGTATGGTGCACAAGACGTTGCCCCCGAAGGCTGTTACCGCACCGGAGCCATCGCATGCCACCTGACAACCGCGCCAAGATCTCTGGCCGGAAGCTGGGCCTGTTGGCGCTCGCGGCGGGCGTGGCATTGGTGTTGGTGGTGGTGAGCGGCATCCGGGCGCGCGAGGAGACCGACGCCAAGCTCAAGCAATGGACCGACGATCAGGCGATCCCGACGGTCGCCGTGATCGAGCCCAATGCCAGGGTTCTGAACGCCACGCTCGACCTGCCGGGCCGGCTGGAGGCCTATTCCCGTGCGCCGATTTTCGCGCGCGTCAGCGGCTATCTGAAGAGCTGGAGCGTCGATATCGGCGCCAAGGTCAGGGCTGGCGAGGTGATTGCCGAGATCGAGGCGCCCGACCTCGACCAGCAGCTGCTGCAGGCGCGCGCCGATCTCGCGAGCCAGCAGGCCAGCGCCAAATTGTCGGAAGCAACGTTGACGCGCCGCAGATCGCTGATCGCATCGAACTTCGTGTCGATGCAGGAGATCGACGAGCGCACCGCCGACCTCTCCAACAAGAACGCCGCGGTCAAATCCGGCCAGGCCAATGTCGAGCGGCTCGAGGCGCTCGCCGCCTACAAGAAGATATCGGCGCCGTTCGACGGCGTGGTCACCTCGCGGGATACCGATGTCGGCGCCCTGATCAATGCCGGCGGCGGCTCCGGCCCGCCGATGTTCACGATTTCGGACATCAACAAGCTCCGGGTCTATGTCAACGTGCCCCAGAGCTATGTACCCGCGATCAGGATCGGCGCCAAGGCGGTGATATCAGTGCCGGAATATCCGAACCGGACCTTCCTGGCCACCGTCGAGGCCTCCTCGCAATCGGTCGACGTCAGTTCCGGCACCACGCGGATGCAGCTCGGGCTCGACAACTCCAGCGGCGAGTTGATGCCGGGCGGCTATGCCGGCGTGAAACTGAACCTGCAGCGCGACTCCGCGCCGCTGCATATCCCTGCGAGCGCGCTGATCTTCAACCAGAGCGGCCTGCGCGTCGCGACCGTCGGCGCCGACGACAAGGTCAAGTTCAAGACCGTGACCATCGCCCGCGATCTCGGCCGCGAGATCGAGCTCGGATCAGGTCTTTCGCCCGACGACCGCATCATCACCGCGCCGCCCGACGGCATCGCCGATGGCGACCCGGTCCGCGTCGCCGGCGCCAAGGGCAAGCCGGCGCAGATATCGGAGAAGCAGGACGGCAAGGGGTAGGGGCTTCACCTCTCCCCGCTCTTTCGCGGGGGAGAGGTCGCCCGACGAAGCGCAGCGAAGTCGGGCGGGTGAGGGGCCTTCTCCACGAGTACAGTCCGCGGATATAGCCCCTCACCCCACCCTCTCCCCGCGAAAGAGCGGGGAGAGGGAGATGAGACGGTCGTGCCACCCCGCCCGCCACTCCAGGACGCCAGCCGCCCCCGATATCGCCGGGCGACCACGCCCGGCGGACCAGGCTGGCATTGAGATGCGAGCTCATTCGCCGAGCGCGGCGATCACCGCTCTTGCGGTCTCGGCGCCGGAAAAATTCTGCTGTCCGGTCACCAGATTGCCGTCGCGCACGGCAAAGCCGCGCCAGAGGCCGGCCTGAATGTAGTTCGCGCCGATCGCCTTCATTTCGTCTTCGATGCGCCAGGGCATCACATGCTTGTCCTTCGCAAGCAGGTTCATGCTCCAGACCGCGTTGTCGGCGAACTCCTCCTCGACATTGGCAAAGCCCGTGACCGTCTTGCCCTTGGCGAGGTACTCGCCGTTCGACAGCTTGGCGTAGCGCAAAATCGCGACGCCATGGCACAGCGCGCAGGCGAGCTTGCCATTTTCATAGAACTCGACGAACTTCCTCTGCAGATCCCTGGCGTCCCGATAGGTGAACATCGGTGCCTGTCCGCCTGCGACGATAATCGCGTCGAACCTGGCAACGTCGATTGTGGCGGTCTTCCCGGTGTTTTCGACCAAGGCCGCGAGCTGCGGCGTGGCGATGAACCCCATGCTGATCAGGTCAGTCGAAGAGTAGCCGGTCGCGTCGCGCGGGTCGCTCATCGCATCGGCTTCGCATTTGCCGCCGTGTTCCGAAAAGATTTCGACCGCGTAGCCCTTCTCGGTCAGCAGGAAATACGGATGGCTCAGTTCGCTCCACCAGAAGCCCACCGGCCAGCCCGTCGAGGTGGAAGTGGCCGGATTGGAAATGACAATCGCCACGCGCTTCGGCTGCCTGGCGTTCACGGAATTGGGATCCATCAAGCTCATCTGCACGCTCCGACCAAACCGGATTGAATTTCGGCGGCCTTCCGTATCAGCAGATCGATACCACTCCTAGTAGAAAATTTTCATCAGGATCGGGATTAAAATCGACATCACGCGTGTCCCGGTCTTTCAGGCGTTGATGCGACCGACAGCGCGGACTTCAGCCCACCCGCCATTCCGGCACGCCATCCTCCGCCATCGCGATATCGCCGGATGAACCGATCGGCGTGCGCTCCATGTTCATCAGATGCGCGAGCGTGCGGCTATCGTGCGCCGGCACCCGCGCCAGCGCGCGCGTGTTCTGCTCTGTCTGCAGCATCGTCACGCCATGTTCGATCTCGCCATTGCGGCCATAGATCACGGTGAAGCTCTCTACAGCGCCCTTGCCCGTCGCCTCGGTGACGAACTCCGGTACCGCCCCCTTATTGCGGTCCGCCACGGCCTGTACGCTGCTCTCCTGCGATAGCGGTTCGCGCGGCCGCTCTCGCGACACCACCAGTGCGTGATGTTTTGTCACAAAGCCGCCCTGGCCGTAGAGCAGGCCGAGATTGGCACCACCCCGCAGCTTGCGCACCATCGCGCAGGCGGCATGCGTCATGTAGGTGTTGAGCGGCGCACCGAAGAAGGTGAGCCCGCCGGTCACTGTGGGCTGCACGTCGTGACCCAAGCCCAGCGTTCGCCGCGCCATCTTGGGCACGCAAGGGAAACAGCTGTAGAGCTCGATGGCGTCGAACGCGCCGCCGTCACCGCCGACAAGATCCATCACCGCGCTCAGCACTGCGTTCTGCGGGTGGCTTTCATAAAACTGGTCGCGGATCAGGTAATCGCGTGGTTCTTCCGCCGAGGCGCCGCCGAGGGGGTAGACCAGCCGGTCCTCGGCGATGCCGGCGGCGCGCGCTCTTGCCAGGCTCGTCAGTATGACCGCAGCTCCCATGTTGACGGTCGGGTTGGCGACCATGAGCTTGGTATAGGGCCAGGCGATCAGCCGATTCTCCGGTGATGGCGTGGTGATCTCATCGGCGGCGACGTGCCGCTTCAGCCAGGCGCTCGGATTGTGTGAGGCCGCTTCCGAATAGCGCGACCATAGTTCGCCGGATTCGGCCATCGCCTCGCGCGGGGTCTGGCCCCAATGCGCAGACGTCGCGGCCTCATAGAAGGGATAGACGGTGACCGGACGGAACACGCCGAGTTTCACGGCCATCGGCTTCTGGAACGCTGCGCCGCGTTTCGGCTCCTCCACATCATGCGCGAAGGGAGTCCACGGCAGGGTGAGCCCGGCGCGTTCCGCCTTGGTGGCCGTCGACTGCGCCTCGGCGCCACAGACCGCCGCGACATGGCATTCGCCGCGCGCGATGCGTTGCGCCGCCTCGTGCAGATAGCGGATCGGGCTCTCGCCGCCGACCGGGCCGTAATAGGCCCGATCAGGCGTAATGCCGAGGCGCGCCGCCAGTTGCTTCTCGGGATCGCGGTAGCGCCAGCTCAGGAAGTTGACGATGTCGAGCGAGTCGATGTCGCCGAGCAGTCTGCCGCCCGAGTCCGCTTCTGCGCGCCTGAGCGCCTGTTCCAGCAGGCTGAGGGGCTCGAGGCCGGCCGTGATGTCCTTCGGGCGATCGACGATTTCGCCGATGCCGACGATGACGGGGATGCGGGCGTCGGGGAGGGGGGAATGCGGCATTTCTTCTTGTTTCACTTTCAATTGGCCCGCGGCCTGTCCTTTCGCAATTGCTGGCGCAAGCGGAGCAACCCACCCACAACTGTCATTCCGGGATGGTGCGCCAGCACCAGACCCGGAATCTCGAGATTCTCAGGTGCGCAATTGCGCACCAAAGTTCGATGCTTCGCATCGCCCCGGAATGACGGGCTTTGCGCGTCACTCCCCCACCAGCGCATTCATGTGCTCGACTGCCTCGACAAAGTCCTCCTTGAATTCCTGCACCACGGCGCCCGCGCTCTTCACGCTGTCGATCAGTCCGACACCCTGGCCGACGAAATAGCTGACGAGGTCGCGCGCTTTCGCATTACCGGCGGCGGCGGCGCGGTCGATCGAATCGAAGGCGTCGCGGCTGACGATGCTCTGCAGCGGCATCGGCAGTGCGCCGGGACAGTCGGGACCGCGGTCCCAGGCATCCGTCCAGACCGAGCGCAATTGCCGCGCCGGCTTGCCGGTGCGCCCCTTCGAGCGCACTGCGTCGCGCGAGGACGCCGCAATCATCTTCTCGCGGAAGATTTCCGATGTCTCGGATTCGACCGTTGCGAGCCACACCGAGCCGGTCCAGACGCCGGCAGCCCCCATCGCCATGCAGGCCGCCATCTGCCGCCCCGTCATGATGCCGCCGGCCGCCAGCACCGGCACGTCGCGGATAGGCTTTATCGCCTTGATCACCTCCGGCACCAGCACCATGGTGGAAACCTCGCCGCAATGGCCGCCGGCCTCGGTCCCCTGCACGACGAGGATGTCGACGCCGGCCGCGACCTGGCGCAGCGCGTGCTCCTTGGCGCCGACCAGGGCGGCGACGGGAACGCCGTGCGTCTTGCCCATGTCGATCATCGCCTTCGGCGGCACGCCGAGCGCGTTCGCAATCAGCCGGATCGGGTGACGGAACGAGGCATCGAGCACTTCCAGCGCGCATTGCCCGTCGAACGGCTGCGGCTGGTTGTCCGGCACCGGAGTCGTTGTCAGTTCGATGTCGTATTTCTTCAGAAGCTTGCGGGTGAACTCGCGGTGCTCGGGCGACACCCGCGCTTCGAGACTGTTCCAGGTGACGTTCTTTTCGCCTGCGGTCGAAATGTTCTCCGGGATCAGCACGTCGACGCCATAGGGCTTGCCGTCGACGTGGTCGTCGATCCATTTCAGTTCCTGCTCGATCGTTTCGGGCGTATGCACGGTCGCCCCCAGCACGCCGAAGCCGCCGGCGCGGCTCACCGCGGCCACCACGTCGCGGCAATGGCTGAAGGCGAGCAGCGGAAATTCGATACCCAGCATGTCGCAGATCGGCGATTTCATGATTGTACTCACTCCCACCGGCAGCGTTTGATGCTGCTCATTCTTGGTTTGACTGGCGAATGCTGCAGCGACGCTAGCCCATCCCGGGCCGTCGAGCCAAGCGGGTTTCCGTTGATATCGTCTTGCGCGCAGGCGTCGGCAACGTGCATTCCGCGGGGCAAAATATGCATGTCTCCCGCGCCGGCATTGCCTCTTGCGCTTTCGCAGCCGAGAGAGAATCCTGCCTTTCGACGGCCAAGAATCTGCAACGACCAAGAATCCGAGGGAGCGCTGATCGATGTCCGCAGGTCAAACGACGTCCGCAAAGAATGCGGCGCAGGCTTACGACGTCGTCGTGGTCGGCGCGGGCTTTGCCGGCCTGTACATGCTGCACCGGCTGCGGGGACTTGGGCTCATCGCGCGCGTCTACGAACAGGGCAGTGGTGTCGGCGGCACCTGGTACTGGAACCGCTACCCCGGCGCGCGCTGCGATGTCGATAGCATGCAGTACTCCTATTCGTTTTCGGACGAATTGCAGCAGCAATGGGACTGGAGCGAGCGCTACGCGCCGCAGCCGGAAATCCTGAAATACGCCAACCACGTCGCCGACCGTTTCAATCTGCGCCCCGACATCCAGTTCGACACGCGGGTCGAAAGCGCCGTGTTCGACGAGAGCGCAGAGCGCTGGTTCGTCACCTTGTCCGACGGCAAGATTGCGACGACGCAGTTTGTCGTGCTTGCGACGGGGTGTCTTTCCAATGCGCGGATGCCCGACATCAAGGGCCTCGGCGATTTCAGGGGCCAAGTCTATCACACCGGCAACTGGCCGCATCAGGCGATCGATTTTTCGGGCTTGCGCGTTGGCGTCATCGGCACCGGATCGTCGGCGATCCAGTCGATCCCCGTCATTGCCGAACAGGCCGAGCATCTGACCGTGTTCCAGCGCACGCCGAACTACTCGATTCCGGCCCGCAATGCGCCGTTGACGGAACGGGAACGGCAGGCGTTCCGCGCCAAATATCCGGATGTGCGGCGGTTTGCGCGCGAGGAATCGCGCAACGGCATCTATACCGAAGTGCCCGACCGCGGCGCGCTCGACGACGGCGACAATGAGCGCCGGGCGAAATACGAGGCGCGCTGGCAGCGCGGCGGGCTCACCTTCATGTCGGTCTACAACAATCTCGCGCTCGACAAGGCGGCGAACGATACTGCGGCCTCTTTCGTGCGCGAGAAGATCGCCGAGATCGTCAGCGACCCCGAAACCGCGCGGCTGTTGCAGCCGGACTCCTATCCGATCGGCACCAAACGCATCTGCATCGACAGCGACTATTTCGCCGCCTTCAACCGGCCGAACGTGACCCTGGTCGACATCAGGTCCAATCCGATCCAGGAGATCCTGCCCAACGCCGTGCGCACGGCCAGCAGGGATTACGAGATCGACGCCTTGGTACTCGCGACCGGCTTCGATGCGATGACCGGCTCGGTCGCAAAGATTGATCTCCACGGCCGCGACGGGCAAACCTTGAACCAGAAATGGGCCGAGGGGCCCAAAACCTATCTCGGCCTGATGAGCGCGGGCTTTCCCAATCTCTTCATCATCACCGGCCCCGGCAGCCCCTCGGTGCTCTCCAACATGATCGTCTCGATCGAGCAGCATGTCGACTGGATCGCCGACTGTCTCGCCTTCATGCGCGGCCGCGGCCTGGCGACCATGGAGGCGACTGCTGATGCCGAAGAGCAATGGGTCGCCCATGTCAACGAGGTCGCCCACGGCACGCTCTATCCGCAGGCCAATTCCTGGTACATGGGCGCCAATATCCCGGGCAAGCCACGCGTCTTCATGCCCTATATCGGCGGTGTCGGGATCTACCGGCAGATCTGCAACGACGTCGCCGCGAAGGGCTATGAGGGGTTTGCGATGGCGGCTGCGGAGCGGGCGAGGGCAGCGGTGGCGTCGTGAGGCTGGTCAAGGCGTGAGGGCATCACGATCGCGGTGTGATCTGCAGTTCCAGAAGCGCCAGACGTGACAGGGTTGCCGGATCTCTTTCGCCGTCCCTGGCGGCACGAAGAATCGTCTCCGCCAGTGCAAGAACGTGTTTGGAGCTGACCGGCTCGGGCAACGGTGCGATGGCCCTTTCCAGCGCCTCTTCCATCAAGGCGATGGTCTCCGGCGGGAAGGTCGCGTTTGAGAAATCCTTCATGGGCGTGGATCACGCGATGCAGTGTGCAGGCGGCCACCCCATAGGGAATGCCGCCGAAACGGACCTGGCGATCCGATTCCAACAATCGAATCCCATTGCGGCCGAATGCCAAACCCACTCCATGGGGTGGCCAGCCGACGCACACTACCCATGGCGGTGGTGCCCGTGCGACCATCCATAATGATGTCCGCGTCCGCGACCCCAGCCGTAATGATGACCGTGACCGTGACCGTGCCAGCCGACTCTGAGCTGGGCCGTGTCGTGGGCGGAATCACTGGACGATGGGGCTGCCGGATTCGCGATGGGCATTGCCTGGGTAGCGTGGTACGGCGCCAGCGCGAAGGCACAGGCGGCCAATCCGATCACGATGAGTCTTTTCATTGATTCCTCTCCCGAGAGCTTCGTTGCCTCGACGACATAATGCTCGCCGGAGCCATGAAGTTCCGAAATCGAACAGCTTTCCAGGCAGGGCCTATGGAAAATCAGGATGGCGGGTTGAGCGGCGTCGTGCCCCTCAGTTGTAAAGCGACTCATCGCCGAGAACGGCTTGCCGGAAGCGCGTGGTGAGGATGCCGCCGTCGGCCGGCGGCAGGACGAACGGCAGCGCCTCGGGATTGATCTTGACCTGCGCGAAGACCGGCCCTCGTCCTTCGTGCGCGAGATCGCGGATCTCGGTCACCTGTTCCGCGGCTCTGACGATGCGCGAGGTTCGAATGCCAGCGGCCAGCGCGATGCCGGCGAGGTCCACGCCTGCAGCGGTATGGGTCTTCTGCATGCCGGTCTCGCCGAACCGCTCGTTGTCGAGCACCACGATCGTGAGATTCGGCGGCTTCTCGACGGCGATGGTGGCGAGCGCGCCGATGCTCATCAGCATCTCGCCGTCGCCGGTGATGACCAGCACCTTCCGCTTCGGCTGCGCCAGCGCAAGGCCCAGCCCCATCATCGAGGCAGCACCCATCGCGCCCCAGAGCGGAAAATTGTTGGGGTGGTCGCCGGCCGCCGAGACGTCCCAGTTCGGCGCGCCGAGACCGGCGATGATGAGAAGATCGCCGCGGTCGCGCAGCAGTTCCTTGACGACATCGCGGCGATGCAGCAGAGCGTTCGGGTTGGTCATTTGCGTGCAAGCTCCTTGAAGTTCTTGGCGCCGAGCACGCGCTGGCCGATCAGGACCGCTGCCGGCCGCCAGGTGTTGAAGGCGAGGTTCGCAGCCCCCCAAACGGTTGACGCGACCAGATCGGGCTCGTCCGCCCGCGTGACGATGACGCCCATGGCCTCGAGCGCGGCCTGCGTGCCTTGCCCCATCGGGATCTGCCACGGGTTGAACTCGCCCCAGTCGCCGCGCATCGTCACCAGCATCAGGAGCGGCATGTGACAGATCACGGGCAGCGACAGCATGTTGATGCAGTTGCCGACCCCGCTCGACTGCAGCAGCAGGACGCCGCGTTGGCCGCCCAGCCAGGCGCCGGCGAGCATGGCAACGCCTTCCTCTTCGGTCGTCAAGGTGACGAGGCGTGTCTCCGGGTCGGCCTCGAAGGCGCGAATGAGACGGCTGTGGCCGGCATCGGGCACCATCCCGACCTGCCGTACGCCGGCCTCCTTGAGCACGCGAAACACCTCATCCGGCCACGATGCCGGCGCGGGCGCCTGCGCTCCCGGTTGTGTTCTCAAATCGGCCATTGTGCGGCGCTCCTCACAGTTTTTTCCGGATTCGATATTCGCTCAGATTAGATTGAACAGCGGCGTGCAGGAAGTGCGATGTCGTTATGACTTCTATCGCAGAATTGAAAGTCTCGACGTGAAGTCGGGAAATCAGCGCCGGAGTCTCTGGGCCAACGCCGCGACAAAGCGGTCGCAATCGGCCTCATTATTGTAGACGTGCGGCGAGACGCGCATGCGGCCGAGACGCGGCGCGACGTAGACACCGTCGCTCGCGAGGCCTTCGACCAGGCCTTTCGGCATGCCGTCCTTGAAGTCAAGGCTCAGGATGTGCGGTGCGCGCAGGCGAGGTTCGGGCACGCGGACGCCGAAATCGTGCAAGCCTTCCGCGATCCGTGTCGTCAGCATCGACAGCCGTTGCGTGACCGCCGCCGCGCCCCAGTCGGCCATCATCTCCATGCCGATCGAGGCCATTTCCATCGAAATGAAATGGTCGCGCTCGCCCATGTCGAAGCGCCGGGCATCGCCGACGTAGTCGAGATCGGTGAAATAGACCTCATTCTCGGCGCGGACGTTGCGGCGGCCGAACGCGGTCTGCTCCAGCGGAATGCCGTCCTGATGGCGCTTGGCGACGTAGAGGAAGGCGCGTCCGTAAGGCCCAAGCAGCCACTTGTAGGTCGGGAAAATCACGAAATCCGGGTCGAGGCGCCGGACGTCCATCGCCAGCACGCCGGCGGCTTGCGTCGCGTCGATCAGGAAGGCCGCGCCGTGCTGCCGCAGCGCCGCGCCCACTCTGTCGACGTCGATCAGCCCGCCGTCCGACCAGTGCACCGACGAGATCGAGGCAAGGCTGACCGGCGGCGCGCCAGTGCGTTCGATGACCGCGAGCACGGCGGCGGTCCAGTCGCCGTCATCAGGCCGGCGCACCGTCTCGACGGCAAAACCTCCGACATCGGCGCGCGCTCGCCATTCGAGCACCGGCGAGGAATGATCGTCTTGCAGCACGAGGACGCGCGTGCCGCGCGCAATCGTGAGAAGCTTTGCCGCCGTAGCAACACCGTAGCCGACCGAGGAGATCAGCGCGATATCGCCTGTGTCGGCATTGATGAGGCGGGCCGCCGCCGCCCGCGCGCGTTCGTGCTGTTGGTTCGCAAACGACCAGTCCAGCGTCCAGGGCGCGCCTTTGCGCCCGACCGCGGCGCGCGCCGCGTCCTGCGTTCGCAGCGGCAGCGGGCTGTAGGAGGCGGCGTTCAAGTAGCAAACGTTATCCGGTATTTCGAAGAGGGCACGCTGCGACGCAAGCATTTGGACCGGTCTCGCTGTTGGGAATGTCTCGCATGCTGAGTATGGCCGATCTCTGCGGCGCCAGCTACACGCCGCCTGTTTGCTCTGCGCGCATTGCGGATCTGGTATTTGCTCGCAACTACCCGTCCTGGATGCTTGAGATCGTCGGAAACGTGTCTACAATCCACGGTCGTCTTTTCGCCGGTTTCGTTGTTGTCAGGCCGTATCGATGTCGCCATTTCGAGATGTTGGTCTTGGATCGCTGGCGATCACGGCTAGTCTCGCGGTTTCGATCTGTTGCGCCGCATTTGCTCAAGGGAGAGCGGAGTCGATCTGGCCGACCAGGGAATGGCAAACCTCCACGCCGGAAGAGCAGGGCATGGAGTCGGCCGCGCTGGCCAGGCTGGTCGATTTCGGCACCACCCTCAGCTTCGACAGCCTCCTGATCGTGCGGCACGGCAAGATCGTGCTCGATGCCTATTACGCCCCCTATGCGGCAGACCTTCCGCACGTCATCAACTCCTCCACCAAGGCGGTGATTGGGACGTTGACGGCGCTCGCCCTCAAGGATGGTCTGTTGGACAGCGCTGACCATCGCATGCTGGATCTCTTCGCCGATCGCAGCATCGCCAGTGTCGATGACAAGAAGAAAGCGATCACGCTGCAAAACCTGCTGGACATGACCTCCGGACTGGACTGGCGGGAACCGCTGGACGGGCGGCCGGAGACTGTGATCGAGATGGAACGCAGCCCGGATTGGGTCAAGTTCATTCTCGATCGTCCGACGGCGCGGGCGCCGGGGGACGTCTTCAACTACAACAGCGGCAATCCGCATCTGCTGTCCGCCATCCTCAGCAAGGTTACGGGGCTGAGTGCCGAGGACTACGCCAAGTCGAGGCTGTTCGGTCCGCTCGGTATCAGCGCGTGGAACTGGCGGCATGATCCGCAGGGGATCTCGACCGGAGGATACGGTTTGGCCATGCAGCCGCGCGACATGGCGAAGATCGGCTACCTCTATCTGCACAACGGTCAGTGGGAGGACAAGCAGCTCGTTCCACGAGATTTTGTCGAGCGGGCAAGCCACCCCACCCTGAACATGAATTTGGCGTTTGAACCCGAGTTGCGCTACGCCGATTTCTTCTGGGCTCTGCCCAAAAAGCACCTCTACATGGCGAGCGGATACCATTGCCAGCTCATCATGGTTTTTCCCGAGCTGGATATCGTCGCGGTGCCGACGGCCAGGGACTTCTGTCCGTTCAACCGGATGGCTGATGCCATTGCCGGCGCCGTCAAGTCCGAGGTAGCGTTGCCGGAAGACCCCGCGGGTGCAAACCTGCTGGCCGATGCAATCCGCAATATCTCAACGGAGAAGCGGACCGAGGTTGGTGCAACGCCGGAGATCGCGTCGGCCGTCTCGGGAAAGACCTACAATTTTCCAGCCAATGCACTGAATGTGAAATCGTTTTCGTTGACGTTTGCGGACCAGCAAGCGCGCTTTGACCAGGAGAGCTACGTGCGGGATCCGGCTCAGCCGCCGGTCAGGTCGAGCGGTCCGATCGGGCTGGACGGCCTTTATCGCAAAGGCGAGCTTGCGGCATCCGGTCTCGTTGCGAGGAAGGGGACTTGGGTGAATGGCTCGACGTTCGTGATCGAGCGCCTGACCATCGGGGCGGGCGAAGAGCCGCAAAAATGGATCTTGTCGTTTGACGGCGAAAGACTCCATCTGCGCGGCAAGGGCAGAGATGGCCGCGACGTTTTCATTGACGGCCAGCCTGGCGGCTAACAAGCGAAGCCCGGGTCCGCAGAGCGACATCCGGAATTTCATATTCGCCACGATTGTGCTGGCGGGCTTCTAGCTCGCTTTGCGGCCCGCGCCAACCTTGAAGGCGATAGGGAGCTCAAGTCCAGCCGGTGTTTTGTAGGCCATCGCTCGTCGTTCCAATGCCTCACGGATCGCTGCCTGTGTCGGCTGGTCTTGGTGAGCGATGGCCGCCGCAGTCACGGCGAAACTGCCCATGCCTCCGTGCCACAACGTATCGAGATCCGGTACTAGGTAAGTCGTCGTGTAATCCAGCAGCGTGATTTCGCTCAGGCCGGCCCCTTCAAGCAAGCGGCGGAACTCATCGGTGTCGGAAAACCTGAAACTGGAATAGCCCGCGGGTACATCGGGTGGCGGGGCTGCTCCGATCTCGGCAATTGCTTCGCGAAAGAGGCCCTGTATTCGTTGTTTGCTCGGATCGTCCCACCAGGACAAGGCTACTCGGCCGCCGCGCTTGAGGGTCCGGATACATTCAGCGACGGATGCTTCAGGATACGGGAAATGTCCCAAGGCAAAACTGCAAACGACCGCATCGAACGAGCAATCGGCAAAAGGCAAATGCTCGACCTCTGCGACGCGGAAGTCGATTCCGGGATGGGATTTTGCCGCAAGCTCGATCATCCTCGGCGAGAGATCAATGCCAACGGTCTTTGCACCCAGCCTGTGGGCTGCAGCGGCAAGCGAGCCGGGGCCGGTTGCTACATCCAGGAGATCGACACCGGCTTGAAGTCGTACCGTATCAAGGAGAGGTTTAATGGCCAGCGCAGTGATTGGCGCGAAGAAGGCGCGATAGCTCGTTGCCAATTTGTCATGGCGCTGACGTTCGAAGGAACGGAAGCGTTCCGCATCCTCAGGCGACAATGTTGTGCTCGCGGCGGCCATATCATCCTCCCACGGCTCTCGCGATCGTAGCACGTGATGGCGAAAGGCGCGGCCTTTCTGCCTTCCGAAGTCGGCGCAGGGCAGGTTCTGATGGGGGCTGATCAGATCAGCTGCGGGTAAATCCTTTGAGGTCATCAAAAAGCGGTGCCTCAGTCCCACCCGTCATCGGCCGCGAAAGCGGACGATCCAGTACTCCCGGGCGTTTTGACATGGAGCCGATAGGCCGCGGCGTACTGGATAACCCGCTGGAGCCTGTCATCGGGCTCGCCGAAGGCGAGACCCGGTGACGGGTATGACGAGCCTTCAGGGAGCGGCCCCATGCGCTTTTGCCACGAAGCAAGGTCAAAATGCCGTATAGCCGCCGTCGATCACGAAGCAGTCGGCGGTGTGATAGGACGATGCCTTGCTCATGAGATAGACGGCGATGCCGCCGAAGTCGCTGGGTTCGCCGAACCGCCGCACCGGGATGCGCGGCATCACGTTGGCGACAAACTTCTCATTACCCATGATGCCGGCGGTCATGTCGCTCCTGATCCAGCCGGGCAGGATCGCATTCGACGTGACGCCGTAGCGTGCGAGTTCGACCGCGAGCGCCCGGCACAGCGCGTTGATGGCGGCCTTGGTCGCCGCATAGTGCTCGTTGCGCGCGGTGCCGAACAGCGAGGCCAGGCTCGAGGTCGCAACCAGGCGGCCGAAGGCGTCGCCGGCCTCCGCGCGCTCGGTCATGTGGCGGGCTGCGGCTTGAAACACGTGGAAGACGCCGTCGAGATTGGTCGCAAACATTTTGTGCCATTCCTCTTCGGTGCGATCGATGAAGGCACGCCGGCCGCCGCCGCCGATGCCGGCGTTGGCGAAACAGCCATCGACGCGGCCGAGCGCATCAAGGGTTGCCTTCATCGCATCCTTGACGGAGGCGGGATCGGCGACATCGCAGATGCGCGTATCGACCTTGCCGGGGAAGGCCGCCATGCTGGCCGCGGCCGCCTTGTTCTTCTCGGCGTTGCGGCCCCAGATCGAGACGTTGCAGCCGGCAGCGATGAGCGCTTGCGCAATGCCGAGCCCGATGCCGCCATTGCCGCCGGTGATGACCGCGACGCGGCCGGTCAAGTCGAAAATGGTCATGAGTGTTTCCATTTGTGTTGAGACGCTAATCATGCGTCCGGACCAGGCAGATGTTTTGCACCAACCATGGACAAGCCCGCCTTAAAAATCAAATATGGCTTCGAGATCGCCACCCTTTGTACCGCGGGACGAAATAACGCGGGATCAAGCCTTGAGAGGAAACAATGCAGTTCAAATACGTCACGCTCGATTTCGATGGTCCGGTCGCCGTCCTCAAGCTCGACCATCAGGAGGTCATGAATGCGGTCTCGATCGACATGCTCGGCGGCCTCGCCGAGGCGCTCGACGCGATCGACGACAACAAGGCCGAGGTCCGCTGTCTCGTCATCACGGGTGCCGGGCGCGCGTTCTGCACCGGCGCCAACCTGCAGGGCCGCAACAATCAGAAGCCGGGCAGGAGCAATGCGGGCGCGGCGCTGGAGACCGCGTTTCATCCGTTCCTGCGGCGGCTGCGCAATCTGCATTGCCCGATCGTCACGGCCGTCAACGGCCCGGCCGCCGGCGCCGGGATGAGCTTTGCCTTGATGGGCGACATGATCCTGGTCGCGCGCTCCGCCTATTTCCTGCAGGCGTTCCGTCGCATCGGCCTGGTGCCGGATTGCGGCTCGACCTGGCTGTTGCCGCGGCTGATCGGAAAGGCGCGCGCGGTCGAACTCTCCCTGATGGGCGAACGCCTGCCGGCCGAGAAGGCGCTGGAATGGGGGCTCGTCAATCGCGTTCATGACGATGCCGTGCTCATGGCTGAAGCCATGAAGCTCGCGCATGAACTCGCCAATGGGCCTACGGTGGCGCTGTCGCTGATCCGCCGGCTGTACTGGGAGAGCCCGGAAAATTCCTTCGAGCAGCAGCTCAACCTCGAGTTCGAATCCCAGCGCATCGCGGGCAGGGCCGAGGATTTCAAGGAAGGCGTCACCGCCTTTCTCGAGAAACGTCCGGCAAAGTTCAGGGGCAAATGATCGAGGCCGAACTTTCGCGCTGTGTCGCGTCGTGGTACCCGGGCGCGACCGGCGTCGTGGGCGCTGCAAAGCTCTCCGGCGGCGCCAGCCAGGAGACCTGGACCTTCGACATCGTCCACGCGGGCGGCAATATCGGTGCCATCCTGCGCCGTGCGCCGAAGGGCTATGGCGCATCGCCCTCGCGCGCGGCCGGACTGAACAACGAGGCCGTTCTGATGCAGCTTGCCCGCGATGCCGGCGTGCCGTCGCCGCGCGTGCTGCACGTGCTGCGGCCGCAGGATGATCTCGGCACCGGCTTCATCATGCAGCGGGTCGAGGGCGAAACCATCGCGCGCAAGATCTTGCGCGATGAGCAGTTTGCCAGCGCGCGGCCATTGCTGGCGCGCCAGCTCGGGACAATCGCCGCCGGTATCCACGGCCTGCAGCGGGAGAAGCTGCCCGCTTTGCGCGAGATGACCTCGGCCAAGGAGATCGGCGAGCTCGAGCGCGACTATCGGAGTTTTGACTGGCCGCGGCCGGTGTTCGAATTGGCGCTGCGCTGGCTCAAGCGTCACGATCCCGGTCCGCCGCAAGAGGTAACGCTGGTCCATGGCGATTTCCGCCACGGCAATCTCATCATCGGTCCCGATGGCGTGCAGGCGGTGCTCGACTGGGAGCTCGCCCATCTCGGCGACGCCATGGAGGATCTCGGCTGGGTCTGCGTCAATTCCTGGCGCTTCGGCGAGATCGACAAGCCGGTCGGCGGCTTCGGCTCGCGCGAAGAGCTGTTTGCCGGATATGAGGCCGCGGGCCAGCGCGTCGATCCCGACCGCGTGACATTCTGGGAAGTCATGGGCACCTTGCGCTGGGGCGTGATGTGCTGCGGCATGATGCAGCGCTTTCGCATCGGCCCCGATCACTCGATGGAACGCGCCATGATCGGGCGGCGTTCTTCTGAAACTGAAATCGACCTGCTCAGATTGTTGGCGCCGCGAGGAATATAACATGCAGGACGAACCGACACCTACCGAACTGACCAAGGCGGTTGCGGATTTCCTGCGCAACGACATCGCACCTGGGATCAGCGGTCACAACGCATTCAAGCTGCGGGTCGCGATCAACGCGCTCGATCTGGTGACGCGGCAATTGACGCAGGAGCAGACCAGCGAAGCCGCGGAGGCTGCGCGACTTGCGTCGCTGCTGGGGATGCAGGGCGCGCTGCGCGAATTGAACCGAATTCTTGCCGAGCGGATCGCGAGCGGCGAGGTCGACCTGCAAACGCCGGGACTCGCCGAACATCTTTGGCAGACCACCATGGACAAGCTCGCGGTCGATCAGCCGAACTACGGGTCGTATAAGCGGGAGTTGGGAGCGAAGTGACCTGTCTCCACGTCATGCCCGGGCTTGACCCGGGCCCCGGGCATCCACGCCTTTCTTCGCTTGGCCGTCAAGACGTGGATGGCCGGGACAAGCCCGGCCATGACGGAAGTGTCGTCACTTCCCCAGCCATTTCGGCGGACGCTTCTCCGAAAACGCCTTCGGCCCCTCGATATAATCCTGCGAGCCCGTCATCGCCTTGACGGCGGGATAGTCGCGCTGCTCGGCCATGGCCTGTTCCAGCGATCCGCCAAGACCCTTCTGGATGGCCTGCTTGGAGGCGCGGATCGACATCGGCGAGTTCTTGCAGATCGTCTCGGCCCAGCGCTCCGCTGCGGCCAGCGCCTCGCCCGCCGCCACCACCTCGTTGACGAAGCCGAGCTCGAGTCCCTCGCGCGCGCTGACGTGACGCGCGGTCAGGATCATGCCCATCGCCCGCTTCAACCCGATCTGGCGCGGTAGCCGGTGCAGGCCGCCGGCGAGCGCGGCCAGGCCGACGCGCGGTTCCGGCAGGGCGAAGGTGGCGTTCTCGGAGGCGATGATGAGGTCGCAGGCGAGCGCGATCTCGAAGCCGCCGCCCATGGCGACGCCGTTGACGGCGGCGATGATCGGCTTGTCGCAGTCGAAACGCGAGGTGAGACCGGCAAATCCGCCGGTGTCCGTGCCGCGCTTTCCGCCAGCCGCCTGCCATTTGAGGTCGTTGCCGGCGCAGAACGCCTTGTCGCCGCTGCCGGTGACGATCGCGACCCATTGCTCGGGATCGGACGAAAAGTCGTCGAACACCTTGTTGAGCTCGAAATGCGCGTCGATATGCAGCGCGTTGTAGACCTCGGGCCGCGACAGCGTCACGACGGTGACCGGGCCCTTGCGCGTCACCTTGGAAAACTTCAGGTCCATGTTTGCTCCCGTGCTTTTTTCTGCGGCGTGGAATAGGTGAATACTAGCTGGCCCGCCGCGCCCGATGCCATCCAATTCCGCAAGTGAGAGGCGCGTCACAAGCCATGCCGGGTCGCTTGACTTGAGGTCTAGCTTCTCAGCTTAATCGCCCACGCGTTGAAAACGACAAAAATGAGCTTCGGGAGAGACCGCCTTGGATTTCGCTTTGCCCGCCGACCTCGTCGGCTATCTCGACGAACTCGACCGCTTCATTGCGCGCGAGATCAAGCCGCTGGAGGAGGCGGACGACAATATCCGCTTCTTCGATCACCGCCGCGAATGGGCGCGCACCGATTTCGAAAACGGCGGTCTGCCGCGCCGTGAGTGGGAGCTGCTGCTGCGCAAAGCCAAGAACCTGGCTGATACGGCCGGGCACCTGCGCTTTGCGATCCCGAAACGCTATGGCGGCAAGGACGGCTCCAACCTCTGGATGGCTGTGATCCGCGAGCATTTTGCCGCCAAGGGACTTGGCCTGCACAACGATCTGCAGAACGAGCATTCCATCGTCGGCAACTTCCCGCTCGTCACCATGCTCGACCGCTACGGCCGCGACGACCAGAAGGCGATGATCGAGGGCTCGATTGCGGGCAAATACCGCATCACGTTCGGATTGACGGAGCCGCATCACGGCTCCGACGCCACCCACATGGAGACCACGGCGGTTCCGGCGACGCGCGACAACGTCAAGGGCTGGATCATCAACGGCGAGAAGATGTGGACCACGGGCATGCATGTCGCGACCCATTGCGCGCTGTTTGCCCGCACATCCGGCAATGACGGCGATGCACGCGGCATCAGCTGTTTCCTGGTGCCGGCGAAGAGCGAAGGCGTTAGGATCGAGGAATACATGTGGACCTTCAACATGCCGACCGATCATCCGCGCGTCAGTTTCACCGACGTGTTCGTATCAGAGGATGCGCAGTTCGGCGAGGTCGGATGTGGGCTGTCGCTGGCGCAATGTTTTGTGCACGAGAACCGCATCCGCCAGGCCGCGAGCTCGCTCGGGGCGGCGGTCTATTGCATCAATGAGAGCGTGAAATATGCGCGCGAGCGAAAACCCTTCGGCAAGGCGCTGGCGGAAAACCAGGCGATCCAGTGGCCCTTGGTGGAGCTTGCGACCCAGGCCGAGATGCTGCGTCTCCTGATCCGCAAGACCGCCTGGGAAATGGATCAGCTCACCCAGGCCCAGGTCGAGTACACGCTCTCGGACAAGGTCTCGATGTGCAATTACTGGGCGAACCGTCTCTGCTGCGAGGCCGCCGACCGCGCCATGCAGGTGCATGGCGGCATGGGCTACTCACGCCACAAGCCGTTCGAACACATCTATCGCCATCACCGCCGCTACCGCATCACCGAAGGCAGCGAGGAAATCCAGATGCGCAAGGTCGCGGGGTTTCTGTTCGGGTATATGGGCGCGGGGAAGCGGTGAGGGGAACGTCATTCCGGAGCGATGCGAAGCAATTTAGAAGCGGTCATTCCGGGCTGGTGCGTTAGCGCCAGACCCGGAATCTCGAGATTCTCAGGTGCGCAATTGCGCACCATAGTTCGATGCTTCGCATCGCCCCGGAATGACGTTGCTGGCTTCGGCGCCAAATCGCGTTGACCAATTTCTCAATTCACCTGCCGGTCCTTCCCCGCCCAATAGGGATCGCGCAGATGACGCCGCAGGATCTTGCCGGAGGGATTGCGCGGCAGCGCGTCCATGAAGTCGACGGTTTTCGGCGTCTTGAAGCCGGCGATGCGGGTGCGGGTGAAGTTGATGATATCGGTGGCGGTCGCGGTCTTGCCGGGCTTCATTACCACGATGGCCTTGACCGCCTCGCCCCATTTGTCGTCGGGAACGCCGACGACGGCGGCTTCCGCGACATCGGGATGGTCGCAGATCGCGCTCTCGACCTCGGCCGGATAGATGTTCTCGCCGCCGGAGATGATCATGTCCTTGATGCGGTCATGGATATAGAGATAGCCGTCCTCGTCCATGTAGCCGGCGTCTCCGGTGCGCAGCCAGCCGTCCTTGCCGAGTGTCCTGGCGCTGGCTTCCGGCAGATTCCAGTAGCCCTCCATGTTGGAGCCGGAGCGGGTGGCGATCTCGCCGACCTGGCGCGGCGGCAATCGGTTGCCGTCGACATCGAGGATCGCAAGTTCGATGCCGGGCAGGGCCTTGCCGGCCGAGCGCATGCGTTCCAGCCCCTCGACATGGTCTTGCGGCGGCAGGGCTGCGATGGTGCCGGTGGTCTCGGTCATCCCGTACATTTGCACGAAGCCGCATTTGAAGACCTCGATGCACTCCTTCAACAGCGCCGCCGGAATCGGCGAGGCGCCGTAGAACATATATTTCAGCCTGGAGAAATCGACCTGGCGGGCGCGGGGTTGTCGCACCACGAACTGCATCGCAGCCGGCACCATGAACAGCTTGGTGATCCCCGACTGCTCGAAGAAGTCGAGTATCTTGGTCGGATCGAATTCCCGGGCGATCACGCCCTTGGCGCCGTGATAGAGCCCCATGACGCCCCAGCCGGAGCCGCCGATGTGGAAGATCGGCATCGCGACCAGCGAGACGTCGGAGGTCGCCCATTTGCTCCAGTCCGGCTTTTCGGCCTCGTTTCCGCTCTGCGCCACGTTGAGAAAGTTGGCGTGCGACAGCATCGCGCCTTTCGGTTTTCCGGTGGTGCCGGAGGTGTAGAGCTGGATCGCGATATCCTTCGGATTGATCTCGACCTTCGGATCATCGGCGCTCTGCGCATCGCGCCAGGCGGTGTAGTCGGGCCATTCCGGTGCGCCGCCCTCGGTCGTGATGATGCTGCGGACGCTAGGAATCTGCTCCCTGATGGTGCGGACCTCTGTGATGAATTCGGGTCCCACGAACAGCACCGGCGCCTTGCAATCCTCGACGATGAAGGCGACCTCGGGGCCGGCGAGGCGCCAGTTGATCGGCGCCATCACCACATTGGCTTTCACCGCACCGAGCAGCAGCTCGAAATAGACATCGCTGTTCTTGCCGAGATAGGCGATACGATCGCGGGGCTTGACGCCCAGCGCCTTCAGCGCGTTGGCAACGCGGTTGGTGTTGCGATCGAATTCCGCAAAGCTGGTCTGGCGTCCCTCGAACTCGTAGGCCACGGCGTCGCCGAACGCCTTGGCCTGTTCGCGGACCATGTCGGCAAGGTTGGTGAATGCTGGTGAGGCAGGCATGTTTCTCCCGGACGATCGTTTTTGGTTGCGCGGAGTTTGGCGTCATCCGGAAACAAAGACAATACGGGGAGGGAGCAGCAGCACCTTCCGGGCGAACGCCGGGACCCCGAAGCGGTGGCGCAAGCAAAGGGCGCTTGGGAAGATGCCTTAGGGACAATTTGTGCCGCTTGCAGTGGGGTTCGTCGCCTGCGCGGAGAAGTTGCAATGAACTTTGGCCGCATCCGCCATCATTCGGTGGAGGTCGTATTGCGTTGCGGTAGGCGACGTCAGCCATTCTACGGCCATAAACGACAAGCAAAATGACATTCGTATGTCGACCGTATGTTAGTTATGTTACTGTTGTAACTTCTTTGCACACACCGAGGCGCCAACTAAGAAAAGCGCCCAAATCGCAGTGGAGGTGGCGGTGGAGGATGGCTATGACCGTTGATTCTCATCACGGTGTTGATGTCGCTCCTCCATTGGACAATCGAGTTGGTGCGGACGCCAAGTTCGAACGGCCGACCTCGGCCGCCGTGGTCGTTCCGATCAAGCAGATCTCCCCTGCCGCATCCCGCAGTCAGCACCTCTTGCACGAGCTCGTGCATCAGATCGATCGTGTCTTCTTTGGACCGTTCTTCAGAGAGAAGTACGGAAGGGGAGGAGACAAAGCGCTGGAGAATGATCGTATCCGCTACTACGGCTTGATTCAGCCTGCGAATGATGGGGGCGAATTGGCCGGTCGTCGCTACGTGCACGAGTTTGATACCCTGACCGGATGCACGCGCGGTTGGCATGAGACCGTCGATCGGGCAGGCAACGTTCGTCAAGTTCGTCCGGAGCGGAACGACGGGACCACGAGGCACTATCAATTTGACAATAGCGGTCGGTACAGGGGGAGTTGGTAGATGCACATCGATCTTCAAACTGTCTGTCGGGTGTTCGAGGATGTCTTGAGCGGCTCCATGTCACGAGAGCAGGCGGACCGTTGGGCCTACGCGGTGGTGCAGCAGGAAGAGGCCGGTGTCGTGACCTACGCGCCGCCTCGTGAAAGAGAGCGCATCTGGGCGGGTGTGATGTATCTTTACGGGGTCGATACGATGAAGGCACCGGGCGAGTACCTTCACTCCGACGACGACATCAGCGCGGCGATGAACGCCAAGCTCGGCGAGGTTGTCGATGGGGAGGCGGCCATGCCCCGCGGCCTCAACCAGTGGCCGTCGCAACGCTTAAGCGGTATGATCGGTTGAACGCGAACAAGATGTCGCGTTCGCGTCCCATTACGCCCTATTGGCGCGATCCTTCTCATTCTGCGCCTTGATCGATTCCCGCGCCTTGGTCCAGTCGTCGTCCTTCCAGTCACGCAGCTGGTAGAAATTGCCGCCCATCGCCAGCGCCTGGCCGCCGTCCATCGCGATGGTCTCGCCGTTGATCCAGTCGCAGCCGCCGGAAATCAGGAATACCGCTGTGTTCTGCAGTTCCTCCATGGTGCCGACCCGCCCCATCGGATTGACCGCCTTGGTCCGCGCGCCGGCCTCGTCGCCGGGCTTGATGCGCTTGCTCATGCCTTCGGTCGGAATCTCGCCCGGCGCGATGGTGTTGAGCCGGATGCCGTAATGGCCCCATTCCGCCGCCAGCGACATGGTCATCGCATGAATGGCCGATTTGCTCATCGCCGACGGCACCACGTAAGGCGACCCGTTGCGGACCCAGGTCGTGGTGATCGACACCACGTTGCCCGGCTGCTTCGCTTCGATCCAGCGCCGGCCGACCGCGTGCGTCACGTAGAACGTGCCGTGCATGACGATGTTGGCAACGGCATCGAAGCCGCGCGTGCTCAATTCCTCGGTGCGGGAGATGAAATTGCCGGCCGCATTGTTGATGAGGTCGGTGAGCCCGCCCTCCTTGAAGATGGTCTCGACCATCTCCTCGACGGCAAGCGGGTTTCTGATGTCGACGCCGTGGCTCGTCACCCGTCCGCCGTAGAGATCCATCAGTTCGGTCGCGGTTTCGTCGCAGACGATCTTGCGGCGGCCGCAGATGTGGATCTCGGCGCCGAGCTCTAGGAAGCGCGCCGCCATCGACTTGCCCAGTCCCGTGCCGCCGCCGGTGACAAGAATGCGCCGGCCGGCCAAGAGGTTTTCTTTGAACATGGGAGCTTTCCACCTGAACGGATTGTCTCTTAATTGGTCGATTGACTAGAACCGGACAACGCCGTTCTGTAAAGCGGCAACCAAAGGGATCAGGGAGATTTAACCCATGGAACAGCGCGTCGCGATAGCGATCTCGGAAGGCGTCGCCGATGTCCGCCTGATGCGGGCGGACAAGATGAATGCGCTGGATGCTCAGATGTTCGAAGCGCTGGTGGACGCCACCGGCCGGCTTGCCAAGGAGAAAGGTCTGCGCGCGGTCGTCCTGTCGGGGGAGGGGCGGGCGTTCTGTGCCGGCCTCGACATGGGGCGGTTCGCCGCCATGAAGGACAATGGCGGCAATGGTATTCCCGGCGGCGAAAAGCGCGATCTGTCGATCCGCACCCATGGGCTGGCCAATTTCGCGCAGCAGGCGGTCTGGGGCTGGCGGCAGTTGCCGGTGCCGGTCATTGCAGCCGTCCATGGCGTCGCGTTCGGCGGCGGCTTTCAGCTCGCGCTCGGCGCCGACATGCGCTTCTTGAGCGCCGACGCGCGGATGTCGATCATGGAAATCAAGTGGGGTCTGGTGCCTGACATGGCGGGGACGCCGATCCTCGGTAGCCTGGTGCGCGACGACATCCTCCGCGAACTGACTTATACCGGGCGGATCTTCTCCGCCCAGGAGGCGCTCTCTTACGGGCTGGCGACGCGGATCTGCGAGGATCCGCGCACCACCGCCTTCGAGGTCGCGCGCGAGATCGCCGGCAAGAGTCCGGATGCGATCCGCGCCGCCAAGCGCATGCTGAACAAGCTCTCCGTCGATCCCGGGCCGGCATTGCTCGCCGAGTCGGTCGAGCAGCAGAAACTGCTCGGCAGCAGCAATCAGATCGAAGCTGTCAGCGCCAACATCGACAAGCGCGCGCCGCGCTTTGCGGATGGTTGATAACTGCTCGTCATTCCGGGGCGCGCAAAGCGCGAACCCGGAATCTCGAGATTCCGGGTTCGATGCTCCGCATCGCCCCGGAATGACGATGGGGTGGCTCCCCGCCATGAGGGCTTCCACCACCCACCAAGAGATCGGAAAGATCCAATGATCGAAACGCACCCCCTTTTCCACGGCATCATCAGCGGCGACCGGCAACGCGGACACGCCGAGGTCGCCGATCGGGCCGCGCGGATCGCCGGCGGCTTGCAGCGGCTCGGCATCACCCAGGGCGACAGCGTCTGCATTCTCATGCGCAACGATATCGCCTTCGTGGAGGCGGCCTATGCGGCGATGCAGCTCGGCGCCTACGGCGTCCCCGTGAACTGGCATTTCAAGCCGGAGGAGATCGCCTACATCCTGCAGGATTCCGGTACGTCCATACTGATCGCTCATGCCGACCTCTTGCATCAGCTCCATGACGCGATGCCGCCCGGTGTCACCGCGTTCAGCGTGCCGACCCCGCCGGACATCATCGCCAACTACAAGATCGATCCCGACCTTCTCGCCCGCCCCGATTTCGCCATCGACCTCGAATCCTGGCTCACGCAGCAGACGCCTTACGATGGCCCGACGGTACCGCAGCCCCAAAACATGATCTACACCTCAGGCACGACCGGGCATCCGAAGGGCGTGCGGCGCCGTGCGCCGACACCACAGCAGAGCGCCAATGCGGAAGCGATGCGCGGCATGATCTATGGGCTCAAGCCCGGCGCCCGCGCGCTGCTGCCCGGGCCGCTCTATCATTCGGCGCCCAATTCCTTCGGTCTTCGCGCCGGCCGGCTTGGCGGCGCGCTGGTGCTGATGCCGCGGTTCGAGCCCGAACAATTCTTGCGCCTGATCGAGGCGCAGCGGATCGACACCATGTTCATGGTGCCGACCATGTTCATCCGGCTGATGAAGCTGCCGGAGGCGGTGCGCCGGGCCTATGACATGTCCTCGCTGCGTCACATCATCCATGCCGCCGCGCCCTGTCCGCCCGACGTCAAGCGTGCCATGATCGAATGGTGGGGGCCGGTGATCTACGAGTTCTACGGCTCGACCGAGTCGGGCGCGGTGACGTTTGCGACCTCCGAGGACGCTCTGCGCAAGCCCGGCACCGTCGGCCGGATCGCGCCGGGCGCGGAATTGCGCTTCATCGGCGACGACGGACGGGTGCTGCCGCAGGGCGAGATCGGCGAAATCTATTCGAGGATCGCGGGCAATCCGGATTTCACCTATCACAACAAGCCCGAGAAGCGCACCGAGATCGACCGCGCGGGCTTCATCACCTCGGGCGACGTCGGCTACATCGATGCCGACGGCTACGTCTTCATCTGCGACCGCAAGCGCGACATGGTGATCTCGGGCGGCGTCAACATCTATCCCGCCGAAATCGAGGCGGTGCTGCATGCCTTGCCTGGCGTCCACGATTGCGCGGTGTTCGGCATTCCCGATTCCGAATTCGGGGAAGCGCTGATGGCGGTTGTGGAACCGCAACCGGGCGTGACGCTGGATGTCGCCGAGATCCGCGCCCGCCTCAAGGCGCAGCTCGCGGATTACAAGGTCCCCAGGCACGTCGAAATCCAGCAAGAGCTGCCGCGCGAGGATTCCGGAAAGATCTTCAAGCGCCGCCTGCGCGATCCCTATTGGGAGCGGGCCGGACGGAGGATTTGAGGGGCGCTCGAGCAGAGTGTCGTCCCGGCTTTTGCCGCGACGACGAGAGTGCGATTCGAATTTCAAACAGCCGGCATGCGACGTTGAGACCGTCATTGCGAGCGAAGCGAAGCAATCCATCGCGCCTCGAAAGAGAAGGCTGGATTGCTTCGTCGCAAGTGCTCCTCGCAATGACGACGAATGCAGACGCACCTTCACGCTCGCAGGCGACGCGCGCCCCGAGGTGATGCAATTGGTGTCCCTCTGAAAGCGAAGAGGGCGCGGGGAATGCCGGGTGCCCAATGCACTCGCAGCCCCGTGTGCGCTCGTCGGGCGGCGGGGTTGGTCGGGCGCCTGTGCCCTGCGGCCGTGCATCGCTGCTACAAGAAATAGTCTAGTGGACTGTCACCGTAACTCCCACGCAAATACGAGTGGCGTTCGGCGCGAATTGACTAAGCGAGAGGTCGATGCAGCAGTCGAACTGCTCAGATCTGTTTTATTACAGTTTGGCAACGTTGTTTTTGCAATTGTACAAAGGGATTAAAAACGACAAGGCTTGCAGGCCTATCTCTTAGGAATTCCGGAACAGCTTCGTCCCAGCCGCCCTCTCAAATTCTGAGCAAATTAGTGCAAGCCGTTCTCGCCGAAAAACCTTGAACGCGCCGACTATCCCTCCCTCCCAAACGCCACTCGTAGCAGCGACAGGTATGAGATGACTCTTCATCACTCGGCGAAACTGCGTTCGTCCAGCGTCACGATACCCAGCAAGGTATTTTCGCGGGAGACGCATGCCGATTTTTTGATTATCGCGAGAGACCAGGAAGCAGACATTGCACAATGAGTTGTAGACGCGAGAAGGGAAATGTCGTCTCAACCGCGCCTGAGGGAACACATGATGGCGGTGTTTCTGATTCGATTGGCTGGTTACGGCGGACTCCAGAGGAATGGGTTCCCCATTCTCAAGATAACAGGGTTTCCGAGAGGCGAGCAGGCAGAGAAAGGTCCGCGTGCGAGCCGAGCGGGAAGCATATTCTGCGCTTTGGATATCCGCGACAGGGTCCAACCGGTCACTAAACGTGAAACGTTTCCTGGTCCCTCGGGCCATGGACTCGAAAAGTCTTGCATCCGCGCTAATGTTTCGATGATAACCCCTGCCGCTGTACCTTTGCGCGACCCCAGTCGTCCAAAACCATTTTCGAAGTTCGGTAGCCTGTTGCGCGTTGGGCTGGCCTGGGTGATGATAGAAGAAGACAGCCAGCGTCGCTAGCATGTTGGCTGAGGGCAAATACGATTCATCATGTACTGGAAATCGATGATGCAGGTAGTCAACCGCGGAACGAAATGCCTTTTGATATTTGTCCCACTGTTTTCGGAAACGCTGCCGCTCAACTTCGTCTTTGCCGATGCGCTTTGACCAGCGTTTCGCCATCGCATCCAATTTTGGGGGGTCCCCATCAACTGAAGGTCGCTCTGTGACGAGGTTGAAGCCCATTAGGATAGGATCGATCCCACCGAGCGCGAATACTTCGTCGCGAATCTTCTGGCGGAGCTCTTGGGCCATGGCACGAACATCAAGCTTTCCCATAAGCGCAATGGCGCGATCGGCGGAGGTGATGCGCATGCCTTGTGAATTGATGCGGATGAAGACCTCGCCAATCTCCGCAAGCGTCGCCGAATGAACGGTCACAACGGGAATTGGGTAATTCAAAAATCGGTTACGGCAATCTTCAATCTTGCGCACAAACGACTTGGTACGACTCGGCATTCTCCTTTTCCAGTCATTCGCTAGGATATCGTGAATGGGTACAAATTGTCGATCAAGCGGCTTGCGATAGACAATTCTCGGCGGATTGTCCTGTTCCTGATCGGGATAAACGACCAAGCAAAGGCGGCTGAAGTCTATAAGGCGGCCAGCATCATTCTGGCGGCTCTGAGCTGCGAACGCTTGGTGTATTACGGATAGCCTTTGTTGGCCGTCAATAACAAACCAGACGCGCTTATGCTTGCTATTGAAGGGCGGCAACACATCGGCTGATTGTCGGATTAGATTCGCTGACTTTCGATCCATTTCCCAGAGAAATAGGGAGCCGATTGGCATTTCCCGGTAGATGCTGTCCAAAAGCTTTGCAGCCCGTCCTGGATCCCAAACGAAGTTTCGCTGCAGCTTTGGAACCGCAAATAGACGCTCCAACAGATGATTATGAAGAGAGCGCAATGTCAATTTTGTAAACGAAGGTGCCTTCATTCCCCGTCCTACTTGCCAATCATCTTCACGGCACAATCGGTCCAGTGGAGGCGGTCTCAATTGATTAGTGATAACAAAAGCGCTTTCTTATAAGGCACCCATCGGCCGCATAAGCTGCAGAGCAAACGATGGATCGGTCACCGTCGCATGACCCACATCATCTCATTGCTTGGCGCCGGGGCCGAAATCTAGACAGTGACTCGCGAACAGGTTGAAATAGGATGTTCAGTCGCATAATAGTGGTTCACTAAGATTTGTCTAGGCCGGTGACGACAATGAAGGTGGATCTGAGCATTGGTTTGCCAGCTCCGTTCAATCGGGTAGCTCCAATGCAAACGATGTCCGACCCGCGCGGAGAATCCGTCGTCGCCTCAGGCTTTAAGAACATGTGCTCATCCGGCCGTCATAAAAACGCAAGCAGGTTCGCGGAAGCGATCTCATGAGTGCGGTTAGAAGTCGAAGGGCAGTTGCTGCGGCGAAGTCGATCCGTAGTTGCGGCAAACTTGTTCCCACCGGGCGGGATCGGACTGTTGGCGGTCCTCGGGGGAAAGACGTCGTTTTTCCAATCGTTTCTGGACCGCCTCCCAAACCCGCGTTCGAAAATTAGGGTGGACCTCCAGCGGAAACAATAAATCCCATGGATATTTGTCCATGAGACGGAGCGCGGATGTCCACGAAGTGACCCACTCTGACTCCGTTCGTGTTGGTTCGTCATCTGCATCAGAGCAATCGAAGGTGTTGCAACAAAACTTCCAACTTTCATTAGACTCGATGCCAAAGAGAGTTATCGATCCGCCTGCGGCACCAACTTTGATTATCGTTTCAATCTTTCCGCTCACGACGGGTGGCTCTGTTTTTGAGGGATGATGAATCCTGTGGCACGAAGTGTTCAATCGACGCTTCCATGATTTCAAAAATGCGACCGTCGTCATCCGCGCCGGTACGACCCAGGAGCCTGCTTATCCATTCCTGGGGAAAGACTTCGATACCGTATCTGGCGCCGACAGCTGCGGCTACGATGGAAGCAATAGAGTCGTTGTCTTTGGTGTCATTGACGGCGCGGATTATAGCTTCGTTCGGCTCGTCAAAGTGTTTTGCGAGAATGTGCAGGGCGGTCGGGACTGTCTCCAGAAGGTAGGCACCCGAATACCAGATCGCACTGGCATCAAGGACGGTCTGGTCCAGATATCTTGGAACATGGTCTCGAACGAATTGCCAGAGAGGTCCCGACCATTGTCCGGTCAGCGGGCCTCCACGCGGCCTGAGGATGTTCGAGCTGTTTTCGATCTGACTCGCGATCGTCACATATTTTTCGACCCACCAGTATGGGGTGGGAGAGGTAGTCATCGACAACAGGTCGAGAAATATGGCAGCGAATGCCAGGCTTGCGCCGATCGCGGCAGAATCATTGTGGGTCACGGCGGTCGCAAGGATGGCGTCCGCCCAGAAGGTCGGAGGCTGGTGAAAAATGTATGGAACCGTGACGGCGGGAATCCTGGTCAATGCGCCGTTGCCTGCGGTGGGTTGGGAGGCTTCGAGCCAGGGCCTGCCTTCCTTGATCGCGCGCACAAACTGTCGCGTGCTCTTGCCGATGCCGAAGATTTGTCGCGATGTGAAGTCCTGAGCCAGCTTGGCTGGGAGGATCCCACCTTGGTTCAGAAGATGCTCGAGGGTCCAGAAGGCGAGCTGAGTATCGTCAGATGGAAGCCCAACGCGCTGATCGTGGTCATGTCGATTGGGCAGGTAATCTCTAATCTCGCCGTAAGCCGTCCGACGTTCCCGCGGTAGCAATCCTTCAGTCGTATTGCCGAGCGAATCCCCGATGGCCAATCCAAGGAGCATGCCGCGAATGCGATTCTCGTCGATTGACGTGGTTACCTGAGGCGACGGTGTTTCCATCAAACGGGACGGCCACTCCATGTCTATTTGACGCGACAAGACGAGTTCCTTGAGTTCCTGGACTCGAAATTGGGCAGCATGCAGCATGGCGAATGGCTCACTTGAGATGTTTGATGCCGAGCTTATCTGGTCATGACATTGGATGCGCGACTCATCTCCGCTCCTGGCCCCATTCGTGGACTATGCTTCAGTTCGAAAAGAATCGCCTCTCCATCGCGAGAAAGCTTGAGGATGGCGGTCCACAGTTAACAAGTCGGACGTTGAGTTCGACATTCCTGGCGATCTCGAGGGCTCGGACCATTGCATCGTGGATCCAGGCTTCGTCGTTTCCGAACGCGCTGCCGCCGAGGGCCGTCAGCAGCACCCGGTTGGACCGGCCTCGGACGGCATTCAAGATTGCGGAGAGGATGGTTGCCTCATAGGCCGCCTCCAGCACGAGCCGTGCGAAGGGCTCCCAATTCTGGGGGGTATTCTGGTGTAAGCCACGGGGAGGGCGCAACAGAAGGCCTAGAGACCCGTGGCCGGTCACCCTCCACGCCATCAGTGACCTCGACGTCGCTGTGAATCCCGATGCGAAGCTTCTGCCCCAAGGCATCGATGTCTTCGCTGCGGACGCCGGCGAGGTATCCTGTAATGGCTTCGAGCCCGTCGCGGCTGCAGAGCGCGTAGCCGTTCTGCACCTGCCAAAGCGTGGAAACCGGCATCGCAAGGGCGGCTTCCACCGCCGTGCCAATGTCGGCGAGGCCATCCAGCTGGAGTCCGGCGGTCTGGCCGGATGCGGAGCCCACGGGTGCAGAATAGTTGCGATAGATCGTTGCAGTTCCAGCGGCGATCGCGCAAGCCGGGCCCTGTGTCCTATCATGCGGATACTTGGTCACACCGTCTTCAGGCGTGATCTCGGGGCCGGTCATTTCGAGAAGGTTGAACTGAGAGGCGACGTGGAACAGCGCTCCGGCGTTTTTGCTGTCGCGATGCATCTGACGGACGTCGCCGCTGACGTAGCTGACCTTCAGTCGCTCCCCGGGGAGGTCGGCGGTCATTACGTTGACACTGCACTTAATTATCGATGGCTTGGTGACTAGCTGTTTTCCGCTTCGGATGGCTTCGGCCCGCGCTTGCCTGGTTTGAGGAGACGTCCGGTTCGTCGCTCGATGCGGGCGAGAAAGCGAGCGTCTCCGGGCGGCGGGCCAATGCCCTCCGCGGCGCGCAGGGGCGCCTGGGCGCCGATGTCTCGGCCTCATCCTTCGCAAGGCGATGCAAAGCATCGTCCGGAGACGCCTCGCGGAGCCTGGCATCACCGCGCGAGCGCGGTCGTGCTCGTCGGGGGCGCGCGTTCGCGCGACCCGTTGGCGAGCCTGGTCAGGATGAGGACACCGCCGAAGTGGCCGCCCGCCTCATTCTTCATCTTGCGTTGCGGCAGAAATATTGCACACTCTGGGAGGGCCGGGCTTTTCTGGAGCACCAAGATGTCAACCCAGATCATGCCTTCCGACCTGGACCAGCGGACCAACCGCACCGACGAAGCGCAGGCGATCGAGGAAGATACCCGGCTGCGGGAGGAGATCCGGCTGCTCGGCCGCATCCTGGGGGACACCGTCCGCGATCAGGAAGGCGCCGACGTGTTCGACCTGGTCGAGCGCATCCGCCAAACCTCGATCCGCTTCCACCGCGACGAGGATCGCGTTGCGCGAAAAGAACTCGAATCCATGCTCGACAGCCTGTCGATCAGCGAGACCGTGCGCATCGTGCGTGCCTTCGCCTATTTCTCGCATCTCGCCAATATCGCCGAGGACCAGAACAACATCCGTCAGATGCGAGAGCGCTGGAACGGCAAGGCGGCGCAGGGTGGGATGCTGGCCGAGACGCTGTCGCACGCACACGCCGCGGGCTTCAGCGCCGCCGAACTCCGCCAGTTCTTTGCCGGTGCGCTGGTCAGCCCGGTGCTGACGGCGCACCCGACCGAAGTCCGCCGCAAGAGCACTATGGACCGCGAAATGGAGGTCGCGGCACTGTTGGACCGGCGTGAACGGGTCCAACTCACACCGGAGGAGGCCGCGGCAAATGACGAAGCGCTGCGCCGGGCGGTGCTGACACTGTGGCAGACCAACATGCTGCGGCGGACCAAGCTGACAGTGCTCGATGAAGTCGCCAACGGGCTGTCGTTTTATGATTACACCTTCCTCTACGAGGTGCCGCGGCTGATCTGCGCGCTGGAAGACCGCTTGAACGCGGGCGACGAGGCCGCGGGCGAGATTGCGTCTTTCCTTCGGATGGGAAGCTGGATTGGCGGCGACCGCGACGGCCATCCCTTGGTCACCGCCGATGTGATGCGCGGCACGCTCAAGCTGCAGTCGAGCCACGTGCTGCAGTATTACCTCGAGGAATTGCACGTGCTCGGCGCCGAACTATCGATCGCGGCGCATCTTGCCGATGTTTCCGAGGAATTGCGCGTGCTCGCGCAACACTCGCCCGATACCTCGCCGCACCGCAAGGGCGAGCCCTATCGGCTCGCGGTCTCCGGCATCTATGCGCGCCTCACCGCGACCGCGTCGAAGTTGGAGGTCGAGATTACCAGGCGGCCGGTCGGCAAAGCCGAGCCTTATTCAAGCGTTAGGGAATTGCAGGCTGATCTCGACGTGCTCGACCGTTCGCTGCTCGCCAACAATGCACGGGTGATCGCGCGAGGGCGGCTGCGGCTGTTGCGCCGCGCCGTGGACTGCTTCGGCTTTCATCTGGCCAGGCTCGACATCAGGCAAAATTCGGCGGTGCACGAGCGCACCGTGGCGGAACTGATCGACGCCGCGCTGCCCGGCATGTCCTATCTCGCATTGAGCGAGGAGGCGAGGGTCGCGCTGCTTTCAAGCGAGCTGCGCAACGCGCGACCGCTGACGTCGAGCTTCGTCAAATACAGCGAGGAGACGCTCGGCGAACTCGCGGTGTTTCATGCAGCGGCCGAGGCGCACGCCAAGTTCGGTGCCGACGTCATTCCCCAGTGCATCATCTCCATGTGCCAAGGGATGTCGGACATGCTGGAGGTCGCCCTGCTCCTGAAGGAGGTCGGCCTCGTCGACCCCTCAGGCCGCAGCGCGATCAACATCGTGCCGTTGTTCGAGACCATCGGGGATCTGCAGGCCTCCAGCGCCATCATGGACCGCATGCTGTCGCTGCATGACTACCGCCGGCTGGTGGACAGCCGAGGTGCCGTGCAGGAGGTGATGCTTGGCTATTCCGACAGCAACAAGGACGGCGGCTTCGTCACCTCGGGCTGGGAATTGTACAAGGCCGAGATCGGGCTGGTCGAAGTGTTCGAGCGCCATCACGTGCGCCTGCGCCTGTTTCACGGTCGCGGCGGCTCGGTCGGTCGTGGCGGCGGGCCGAGCTATGACGCCATCATTGCGCAGCCTGGCGGGGCCGTGAACGGGCAGATCCGCATCACCGAGCAGGGCGAGATCATCTCCAGCAAATATTCCAACGCCGAGGTCGGTCGCAACAATCTGGAGATTCTCGCCGCGGCGACATTGGAGGCGAGCCTCCTGCATCCGCGTCAACCCGCCCCGAAGCGGGAGTACCTCACGGCAATGGACCGGATTTCGGAGCTGGCGTTCAAGGCCTATCGCGGTCTGGTCTACGAGACCGACGGTTTCGTCGACTATTTCTGGGGGTCCACCGTGATCAACGAGATCGCGACGCTCAACATCGGCAGCCGTCCGGCCTCGCGCAAGAAGACCCGCGCCATCGAGGACCTTCGCGCGATCCCCTGGGTGTTCAGTTGGGCGCAATGCCGGCTGATGCTGCCGGGATGGTATGGCTTCGGCTCGGCGATCGATAGCTGGATCGCGGAACATCCTGAGCAGGGCATGCCGTTCCTGAAAGAGCTCTACCGCGAGTGGCCGTTTTTCAGGATGCTGCTCTCGAACATGGACATGGTGCTCGCCAAGAGCTCGATTGCGATCGCCTCGCGCTACGCCGAGCTCGTGCCCGACGACGCCTTGCGCGAGAAAATCTTCGGTCGCATCCGGCGCGAGTGGCATGCGTCGATCGAGGCGCTGCTCGACATCATGGGGCAGGACCGTCTGCTGCAGGGCAATCCGTTGCTCGAACGCTCGGTTCGCAACCGGTTTCCCTATCTCGATCCGCTCAACCACGTGCAGGTGGAATTGTTGCGAGAACACCGCGCGCAGAACCCCGACGAACAGGTGCTGCGCGGGATTCAGATCACCATCAACGGCATCTCGGCCGGCTTGCGCAATACGGGCTAACCGTCATTCCGGGGCGCCCGAAGGGCGACCCCGGAATATCGAGATTCCCCGATGCGCAATTGCGCATCTGAGGTCTGGTCCTTCGGACCATCCCGGAATGACGAAGGTGCAGGTCCCTGTTCGTGCGTTACGGCTTCAGCGCGCCCTGCACACTGGTGTAGACCGCATAGAGCGATGTCGAGCCGCAGATATAGAGCCGGTTGCGTTGCTGGCCGCCGAAGCACAGATTGGCGACGGTTTCCGGGATGTGGATCTTGCCGAGCAGCTCGCCTTCTTTGGTGTAGCAGCGCACGCCGTCCTCGTTAGGATCGCCCCAGCCCACGGAGCACCAGACATTTCCGTCCCTGTCGCAGCGCATCCCGTCGGTGATGCTGGGCTTGGGCATCTCCACAAAGACCTTGTTGTTGCCCAGTTTTCCCATCTCGACATTGAGGTCGAAGACGCGGATATGCGACGGGTTGTCGGGCCCGTCGGTGAAGCCGGTGTCGATGACATAGAGCTTCTTCTCGTCCGGCGAGAAGGCAATGCCGTTGGGCTCCACGAAGTCATCGGCGACGACCCTGACCTCACCGGATTTCGGGTCGACCCGGTAGACGTTGTGCTTGTCCTGCTCAGGCTCGGCCTTGACGCCCTCATAGTAGCCGCCGATGCCGTAGACGGGATCGGTGAACCAGATCGAGCCGTCGGAGGCGACCGCGGCGTCGTTCGGCGAGTTCAGTCTCTTGCCGTTGAACTTGTCGGCGATGACGGTGATCGAGCCGTCGAGTTCGGTCCGGGTCACCCGCCGGCCGCTGTGTTCGCAGGTGATCAGGCGTCCTTCCCGATCAATGGTGTTGCCGTTCGAATTCATCGAGGGCTGGCGGTAGACGCTCAAATGACCGTCGTCCTCCGAGAAGCGCATGATGCGGTTGTTGGGAATGTCACTGAACAGTACGTAGCGCCCGGCCGGGAAATAGACCGGGCCCTCGGCCCAGCGCATCCCGGTCGCGACGCGCTCGACCGCCATGGTGCCGGCGAAGGCCGGGAAACCGGGAGGCCCGAACGAAGGTTTGCCCCCCTTTTTGGCGGCCTCCAGGTGCGAATCCGGATAGCGGCTTCCGGATAGCGGTCCCAGGGGCAGCGGATCGGTTGACGTGGTTGGCGAGCCCAACTGGCCGAGTGGCGCGACCGTCTCCGCAGCGGCCGCGTTCATGGTCGCGGCCGTTGCGGCCAACGCCGCCGCGCCCTTGATCAAATTGCGGCGGTCGAGGGATTTGTTGGCGAGAAAGGTCAGTGGAGTTGTCATGGTTTCCTCCCACAATATTTTGTTGGGAGGCAACCATATCAAGCCCAATCGGGCGTAAAGCGGGGCGATCGTCGAAAAAGCAACCCCCGATAGTGAATAAAGATACCGGTCGTCAAATCGCATCCCAGTTGAAGACGTCGGCGGAGCGGTCGAGCTTGTAGAACGACGATTTCAAGGCCGGCATGGCATGTTCGGCGATGGTCTGCGGCGTCCAGCCTTCGCCGCGCTGCACCGAGCGCAGCGGGCGCGACTGGCTCATCAGGAAGATCTCGTTCATGCGCACCGCGAAGATCTGCCCGGTGACGTCCCTGGAGGCGTCGCTCAGGAGATAGGCCACGATCGGCGCGATCTTCTCCGGCCCCATCTGCTGGATCTTTGCCACCCGCGCCTTCTCCGCCTCGGTTTCGGTCGGGATGGTGCCGATCAGGCGGCTCCAGGCGAACGGCGACACGCAGTTCGAGCGCACGTTGAAGCGGTTCATGTCGAGCGCGATCGACTTCGACAGGCCGACGATGCCGAGCTTGGCGGCGGCGTAATTGGCCTGGCCGAAATTGCCGACCAGGCCCGAGGTCGAAGTGAAGTGCACGAAGGAGCCGCTCTCCTGTTCGCGGAACAGCCGCGCCGCCGCATGCGCGACATAGAACGACCCCATCAAATGCACCTTGATGACGGACTCGAACGCTTCCACGCTCATGCGATGAAAGATCATGTCGCGCAGGATGCCGGCATTGTTGACGACGCCATCAAGCTTGCCGAAATGATCGGTGGCCATTTTGACGATTCTGCTGGCCGGAATGGCCTCGGCCACCGTCTCGAAATTCGCGATTGCCGTGCCGCCGCGCGCCTTGATCTCCTCGACCACCTCCTCGGCAGGAGCTGCACTCGTTCCCGAGCCGTCGGCGGCGACGCCGGGGTCGTTGACCACGACCTTGGCGCCCTCCGCGGCGCAGAGTAGCGCAATCTCGCGACCGATACCGCGGCCCGCGCCGGTGACGATGACGACTTTGTCCTGCAGTGATTTGGTCATGGCGATTCTCCGCTTGAGCTGTTCGTTGGCCGTTGGTGATTGCCGCTGTCACCTCTCCCCGCTTGCGGGGAGAGGTCGAAATTCGCAGCAGCGAATTTCGGGTGAGGGGGATTCTCCACGAGACCAACTGCGTCGACAGGCCCTCACCCCAACCCTCTCCCCGCGAAAGAGCGGGGAGAGGGAGAGGAAGGAGCGATGCGTCCCTCACGGAATCCTCACCTCTCGTTCGTAAAAATGATCGTGCCACTTGCCGCGAACATGCCGCCGACGCCGTGGCAGACCGAAATCCTGGCGCCCTTGACCTGCGCCGGCGCGATGCCGCGCATCTGTCGCACGCTCTCCTGCAGCGCATACATGCCGTACATGCCCGAATGCATGTAGCTGAGGCCGCCGCCATTGGTGTTGAGCGGCAATTTGCCGCCGGGCCTGGTGTGGCCGTCGGCGATGAATTTTCCGGTCTCTTCGTGCGGCATGAAACCGAGATCGCCGAGCCCGAACAGCGGCAGATGCGCAAAGGCGTCGTAGATCATGAGGTGATCAACATCTTTGTGGGTGATGCCGGCTTCCCGGAACGCCAGGGGACCTGCGACCTTGAAGGCGCGCGAGGAGTTGAAGGTCGCCATCTGGCTGACCATCGGTGTTTCCACACTCTCACCGGTGCCGAGAATATAGACCGGCTTGTTCGGGAAATCCCTGGCGCGGTCGGCCGAGGTCAGGATCAGCGCGCCGCCGCCGTCGGTGACGAGGCAGCATTGCAGCAGGCGGAACGGATAGGCGATCATGCGCGAGTTCAGGACGTCGGCGACCGTGATCGGCTCCTTCATGCTGGCGCGCGGATTCCTCGCAGCCCATTCGCGCTGCACCACCGCGACCATGGCGATCTGCTCGTGGGTGATGCCATGGGTCTTCATGTAGCGCAGCACGGGAATCGGAAACATGCTGGGCGGGCCGTAGACGCCGAACGGCGCCTCGAACTGGCCATTGAGGCTGTCTGGCGCAGTTGAGCGCGGCTGCTTGCCGATCATTGACTTGCCGCTCTCGGCATGCGTGATCAGCACGGTCTTGCACAGGCCGGCCTCGATCGCAGCCGCGGCATGACGGACATGCAGCATGAACGAACAGCCGCCGACCGAGGTGCCGTCGACCCAGGTCGGGGTAATGCCGAGATAATGCGCGATCTGCTGCGGGGTCTCGACCGCGGTGGCAAAGCCGTCGATGTCGGACAGTTTCAAGCCGGCGTCCGCGATCGCGTTCAGCGCGGCATCGGCGTGCAACTGGATCTGCGAAACGTTGGGGATGACGCCGAGTTCGGTGGTCTCGGCGGCGCCGACGACGGCAACCTGATTTCTGCGCATGCCGCTTACCCCTTCGCCGGGCGGAACAAGGGAAGCGTGATCCTGTCGTCGAGCTTCTCGAACGTCACCTCGAGCTTCATGTCGAGTTCGAGCGCCTCCGGGGTCTGCGGGCACTCGACGATGTTGCTCATCAGGCGCGGGCCTTCGTCGAGCTCGACCACGGCGATCGCGTAAGGCGGCGTGAAGCCGGGCGCGGCTGGCCGGTGGTTGATGACGTAGCTGTAGAGCGTGCCTTTGCCGGACGCCTTGAACACGCTGACCTTGCGGCCGCCGCAGGACGGGCAGAACGGACGTGGCGGGAAGTAGACATGCGTGCAGGCGTCGCAGCGCTGCAACCGCAATTCGCCGGCTCTCGTGCCATCCCAGAAATGCTGGGTCTCCGGTGTCGGTTTCGGTTTTGCGCGCGCAGCTTCGGCCATACGTGGTTTTCTCCCCGGGACCGGGCCGCCAAGCCCGCTTGTTGCAGTCTTGATGCGACATTTGACACTGCGGCGTCAACGGTCCAAGGAGGTCGCGCATGCCGGCTATTCCGGCACGCGCACAAGGGATAAGGGTGGAGCGCTTGTGTCCTGATAAGGGCGCAAGTTAGATTGCCGCCAGACGAAAAATTCCGGAGGACTCGATGTTCAGGATGATGGGTGCGGCACTGGCCGCAAGTCTGGGGTTTGCCGCGTCGGCTTTTGCCGCCGATGCCCCGGCGGAGATCAAGATCGGCACGCTCTATGCGTCGTCCGGGCGGTTCGCCTCGATCTCGATGCCGGTCTACAGCGCGCTGAAACTCTGGAGCGACCAGAAGAACGCCACGGGCGGCGTCTACGTGAAGGCCTTCGACAAGAAGCTCCCGATCAAGCTGGTCGCCTATGACGACCAGAGCAATACCGCCACCGCGTCCACGCTCTACAACCAGCTCATCACCCAGGACAAGGTCGACCTTCTGGTCGCGGACTCAGGCTCGGTGCTGACGGCGCCGGCGGTTGCGATCGCGCGCGACCACAAGATGTTCCTGTTCGACCAGACCGGCACCGGCGCCAGCTTCTTCTCCAAGGACAATCCCTACATCGCGCTGATGGCGGACCCGGTCTCGACCATCTGGCCGAAGCCGCTTGCCGACTTCGTGTCTCATGACGGTCCAGGGCTCGGCATCAAGAAGGTCGCCATCCTCTACTCGACCAACGAGTTCACGGGAACGCAGGCCAACGCCTTCCGCAAATTCGTCAAGGAGTCCGGCGCGCCGATCGAGATCGTCTACGACCAGGGAGTGCCGACCGAGACCACCAACTACACGGTGATCATCAACAACATCAACAATACCAATCCGGACGCGGTGATCCATTTCGGCTATGCGCCGAACGACATCGCCTTCCTGCGCAACGTCCAGGACGTCGGCATCAAGTTCAAGATGCTGTTTGCGATCTATGCCGGCATCGAGACCGAACTGCTCGAGAAGAACGTCGGCGCCAAGGCGCTCGAGCACGTCTTCACCTACGTGCCGCCCTCGGAGCTGGACTACCCCGTCAATTTCGGCATGACGATCAAGGACTACAAGGCGGCCTGGGACAAGACCTATTCCGACGGCAAGATCGAGTTCGGCTTCAACGCCACCGCCGGCTATACCACCGGCCTCGTCATCGAGAAGACGCTGTCGGTGGCCTCAAGCCTCGACCAGATGGAGCTCAGGCGCGCGGTGTTCTCACTCTCCGGCGAACTCAAGACCCTCGACGGCACCTTTGCGCTCGACGAGACCGGCGGGCAGATCGGCGAACTGACGCCGCTCGGACAGCTCGAGCTCGACGATCACGGCCATGTCAGGTTCGTCTCGATCTATCCGCACGAGACCGCTACCGGCAAGCCGGTCTATCCGGCTCCATGACGCAGCGGCAGGCAACGCGAGGGACGCCGGGGATGGGGCGCTGATGCTGGTTTACGCGCTGGTCGCCGGCGTTCTGTTCGGCCTCTATTTCAGCCTGGTCGGAATCGGCCTCAATCTCGTGTTCGGCGTCATGCGCATCGTCAACCTTGCGCATGGCGACACCATCATGCTCGGCGCCTTCGTGGCCTTCGGCGTGGTGGGGTTGGCCGGGATCGATCCGCTGTTCGCGGTGCCGCTCGCCTTCGTGATCTTTCTCCTGGCCGGCGTCGTGCTCTATTGGCTGCTGGTGCCGCGGCTGCAGGGCTCCGCCAACCCGGAGATGCTGTCGATCATCCTGTTTTTCGGCCTGTCGCAGGTCGTCGAGGCCGTCACCACCATCTTCGCCGGCACCAGCGAGCGCTCGATCCAGAGCCGGGCGCTCGGCACCGTCTTCACCACGATCAAGGTGAAATGGTTCGGCGGCAAGGCCGGTGGCGCCGGACCGGTCCAGATCTTCGGCCAGGGATTTCCCGCGCCCTGGGTGGTCGCCGCGGTCACCAGCCTGATCGCGATTGCGCTGGTGTATGTCTATCTCTATCGCACCCGGCTCGGCACCCTGACCCGCGCCGTGATGTCGCGCCGCGACGAGGCGTTCGCGACCGGCATCGACGTCGACCGGGTCTCGGCGGCGGCGTTCGGCATCGGGCTTGGGCTGGCGGCGGTTGCCGGCGTGTTCGCGCCGTTCATGTTCGGATCGGTGACGCCGGCGTTCGGCGCGGACGCCACCGTGACGTCCTTTGCCATTGTCGTCCTGGGCTCGCTGGGCAATCCACTCGGCACCGCACTCGGCGGCATCGTCTATGGCGTCTGCTACATGCTGGTGCAGACCTATCTCAGTTCGTGGGCGGACCTTCTGCCCTATGTGCTGCTGATCCTGATCCTTCTGTTGCGACCGAGCGGGCTGCTCGGAAGGCGGGTCCGCGTTGCCTGATGCGCTGAAGCATTCCCTGTTCATCCTGGTGCCGCTGGTCGCGATCTTCGCGGTGCTGCCGGGCGTCTACCAGAACCATCTGCTGCTGTTCAATTTCGTGATCTTCCTGATCCTGGCCCAGGGCGTGAACATCATCTACGGCTTCACCGGCTACCTGCCGTTCGGCTATGTCGGTTTCTTCGGCGCCGGCGCCTACGGCTTTGCCATCATGGTGATGCATCTGCAGGCGCCGGCTCCCGTTGCGGTGCTGGTCGCAGGCCTCGTCGGGGTCGCGCTCGGGCTTTTGCTGACGCCGCTGCTGCGGTTATCGGGGGCCTATTTCGCGATCGCCAATCTGGCGGCCTCGCTCGCGGTGCTGCACCTCGTCGCCAATCCGGCACTCGAGGGCATCACCCGCGGACCCTATGGCGTTTCGCTCACCGGCATCTTCGACCCCGGCTTCGCCTATGCCGCCGCCCTCTTTGTGCTGGCGCTGACGCTTGGCGCCGTCGTGTTCCTGAAGAATTCCAGCTTCGGCCTGGCGCTGCAGGCGGTGCGGGAGGATGCCGTCAGCGCCGCGATGGCCGGCGTCAACGTGGTCAGGATGCGGGTGATCGCGTGGCTGTTGTCGGCGCTGGTGGCCGGTCTCGCCGGCGGCATCTATGCGTGGTACGTGTCGGTGTTCTATCCGGACAATGTGTTCTCGGGCGAGTTCAGCATTTTTGCCATCGTGTTTGCGCTGTTCGGCGGTGTCGCCACGATCACCGGGCCGATTGTCGGCGTCATCATCCTCTATGGCATCTACAATCTGATCGGTTTCACCACGCCGCAATATTTCCAGCTGATCTATGGCCTCCTGATCATGGTGCTGGTGCTGTTTCTTCCTGCGGGCCTGGTCTCGCTGGCAACGCGGAGGGGATGGCATGTCCCCTGATACCCCGCCCATTCTCAACGTCGCAAAACTGGTCAAGCGCTTCGGCGGCTTCTACGCGCTCGACGGCTTGAGCTTCCATGTCGCTTCCGGCGAAATTTTGGGCCTGGTCGGGCCCAACGGCTCCGGCAAGACCACGGCGATCAACGTGATCTGCGGTCTTTACGCGCCCGACGGCGGCGAGGTGACCTTGGATGGCGCATCGATCGGCGGCGTCGCGTCGCACCGGCTGGTTCATCGCGGCATCAACCGCACCTTCCAGGTCCCCAAACCGTTCCTGTCGCTGACGGTGCGGGAAAATATCGCGGTGGCGCTGGCCTATGGGCGCGCCGCCGTTGCCCCGCCCACGATGTCCGAACTGCTCGCTGAATATCGGCTGGCCGAGGTCGCCGACCGCCCGGCGGCCGACCTCAACAGCGTGCAGCAGAAGATGCTCGATCTGGTGCGCGCGCTTGCGACCCGTCCGCGTCTGCTGTTGCTCGACGAACTGGCTGCCGGTCTCAATCCGGCGGAACTGGACTGGATCGCCGGACGCATCAAGGCACTGGCGGCGAACGACATGGCGATCATCGTGGTCGAGCACCTGATGGGCTTCATCGAACAGATCACCGACCGCGTCATCGTTCTCAACGCCGGCAAGGAGATTTTTGAAGGCAAGCTCGCCGCCGCGGTGCGGGAACCGCAGGTGATCGAGGTGTTCCTGGGAGGCGAACATGTCGCCTGACACGGCTGCGCTGCTGCAGGCTGTCAGCATCGACGCCGGTTACGGCACCATGCAGGTGCTGTGGGGCGTCGATCTCGACGTGCGGGCCGGCGAAACCGTGCTGCTGCTGGGCGCCAACGGCGCCGGCAAGACCACCTTCCTGAAATCGCTGGTCGGCCTGGTCGAAGCCCGGCACGGCAGCATCGCTCTCGCCGGCGCCGATATCACGCGGATGCGCTCCAGCGACCGCATGAAGCTCGGCATGACCTACATGTCGGAGCTGGCCGTGTTTCCCGATCTCACGATCGAGGAGAACATCCGCGTCGGCGCGCAGGCGCTCGGCCATGCCGATCCCGGCGCCCGCGTCGACGAGCTCTATCGCCTGTTTCCGGCGCTGCGCGAAAAACGCCGCGCGCCGGCCTCGAGCCTGTCCGGTGGGCAGCGCAAGATGCTTGGCATCGCCAAAGCGCTTGCGGCCGAGCCGCGGCTTCTGGTGATGGACGAGCCTTCAGCCGGCCTGTCGCCGCTGTTCGTCAAGGAAGTGATCCGCATTCTCGCCGATTTGCGCGGCCGGGGACTGGCGCTCTTGATCGCCGAGCAGAATATCGGTTTCCTCGAGGTCGCAACCCGCGTGTTCGTGCTGGAAGGCGGACGCATCCGGTTTTCCGGCACGGTGGCGGAGATGAGCGACAACGAAGCCTTGCGGCGCGCCTATTTCGGGCTGAAGTGAGCCTCGCGTTTCTCCGAGTTGGCTTTCGCATTCATATACGAGATAACGGTCAAACTGACGGAACCAGAGAGCCATGCCGAACGCCCCGACCCTTGCCTCGCTCGCGGCCGATCTCGAGAGCGGCCGCACCACCGCCCGCAAGCTGGTCGAGGAATGCCTCGCCCGGATCGGCGATCCGAACGGCGAGGGGCAGCGGACCTTCATTCATGTCGACGGCGAGGCGGCGCTGGTCGCGGCGGACGCGATGGATGGCTTGCGCCGGGCCAACGCCGCGCCGTCGCGCTTTGCCGGCATTCCCGTCTCGATCAAGGATCTGTTCGACATCAGGGGGCAGGTGACCCGCGCCGGCTCCCGGGCGCTGGAGGATTCCGCGCCGGCGGACAGCGATGCGCCCGTGGTGGCGCGGCTGCGGCGCGCCGGCTTCGTGGTGATCGGACGCACCAACATGACGGAATTCGCCTATTCCGGCATCGGCATCAATCCGCATTACGGCACGCCTAAGGCTGCATGGAATCGCGGCGAGGGACATGTCCCCGGCGGCTCGTCGTCGGGCGCGGCCGTCTCGGTGGTCGATCGCATGGCCCATGGCGCGCTCGGCACCGATACCGGCGGCTCCTGCCGGATTCCGGCTGCCTATAACGGCATCGTCGGCTTCAAGCCGACGCAGCGGCGCATTCCGCTCGACGGCGGCGTGCCGCTCTCCTTCAGCCTCGACAGCTATGGACCGCTGGCGCGGTCGGTAGAATGCTGCGCGACGCTTGACGCCGTGCTGGCCGGCGAGCCGATCGCGCCCGCTGAGCCGCGCCTGATCAGGGACATGCGGTTCGCGGTGCCGACCACGATCGCGCTCGACGATCTCGACGCGGTGGTGGCTGATACCTTCGAGCGGGCGCTGGCATCGCTGGCGCGCCTTGGCGCGCAGATCGAGCGGATCGAGGTGCCGGAATTTCTCGATGTCAGCGTGATGAATACCAAGGGCGGTTTTGCCGCCGCGGAAAGCTATGCCTGGCATCGCTTTCTGATCGTCAGCCATGGCGACGTCTACGATCCCCGGGTCTACACACGAATCCTGCGCGGCGAAGCCATCAGCGCGGCCGATTATATCGACCTCCTGGAGTCGCGGCGTTCGCTGATCGCGCGCGCCGCGGTTCGTCTCGCGCCATACGACGCGCTGGTGCTGCCGACCACCGCAAACGCGCCGCCGCGCATTGCCGATCTCGCCGACGACAAGGCCTTCACGCGTGAAAATCTCCGGGCCCTGCGCAATTGCACGCTGATCAACATGATCGACGGCTGCGCCATCTCGCTTCCCGCCCACCGTGAGGGCGAGACGCCGGTGGGCCTGATGCTCGCGGCGTCGGGCGGCAACGACCGCCGCATCTTCGAACTCGCGGCGGGACTGGAGGTTGCGATCCGTGTTTGACCTGACCTTCACCATCGATGCCCAGGGCACGACGACGCCGCTGACGCTCGCCATCGACCAGGCCGTGATCGCGGGATGGACCGGACGCGATCCGGTGGCGCGCGACAAGCATATCGCCGAACTGGAGGCACTCGGTATCGCGCGGCCGGCCTCAACCCCGATTTTTTATCGCGTCGCCGCGCGGCGGCTGACCTTGGCCGACCGCATCGAGGTCAGTGGCAGCGAGTCGAGCGGCGAGGTGGAGTTCGTGCTGATCGGCTGGCAGGGCCGCATCTTCGTAGGCTGCGGTTCCGATCACACCGACCGCAAGGTCGAAAGCTACAGCGTCACCGTGTCCAAGCAGATGTGCGACAAGCCGATGGCGCCGGTGCTGTGGGAGCTTGAGGACGTCATCGGCCACTGGGACCAAATGATCCTGCGCGCCCACGCCGTCATCGACGGCGCGCGCGTGCTGTACCAGGAGGGTACGCTCGACGCGATGCTGCACGTGAGGGACCTGATCGCGCGCGGTTTCGGCGGAGCCGGATTGCCGGACGGCTGCGCGATGTTCGGCGGCACCTTTGCCGCCAAGGGCGGCATTCGACCGGCGAGCCGGTTCGAGTTCGAGCTGGAAGATCCCGTGCTGAAACGGACCATCCGTCATGGCTATGACGTGGTGACGTTGCCGGTGCTGGGGTGAGACCGTAAGCCCATTGTCTCACTTCGTCCGGCCGTCCAATGCTTGGTCCTGAAGCACCAGCGGGCGCTCTTTGGCGGAATGGGCTTGAGCTTCGCTGATAACGCCGGCCAGGAGCATCTTGTCGATGACGAAGTTTCGCCGCTCAATGACGCGCTCGGGGTATCGGTTGAGATAAGGCGCCCTCGCGAGGGCCGCGATGAAAGCTGCCTCGTCGATCACGAGCTCGCTGAGCGTCTTGTTGAAATAGGCCGACGCAGCAGCGGCGACACCATAAGCTCCGCGGCCAAAATAGGGATCGTTCAGATAAATCTCGAGAATGCGGTCCTTCGACAGAGTTCTTTCAACTCGGTCCATCAGAACGACTCGGCCGATGTTCCGGTCGAACTGATTGACAGGGAGTCGCGGCATGAAGCAGTACGCGACGGTGGCTGATATGGTCGACCTCAACACGGTACGATTGAAGAGGACTGAGCGGACGGGTTCCAAGAGAAGGTTCATGGACGGCCGCTCATAGAAATCAGGCTCCTCGTAGGCGAGGACGGCACGCCGAAGGAGCGGCGGAATCTTGGCGAGCGGAACGAAGGTGCGGTTGCCGCCAGTGGAACAGATCCGTTCTCCGTCGGACGCCGCCAGGAGTTGTCGGCTATCCGGCAGACCGAGGCCGTATTCGAAGTGCCAGACAAGCCAGCCCAGCCACACTGCCAACATCAGCGTTGCCGCCAGCAGCACGGCCGCGATCGATCTTGCAACAACAACAAGAAACTTGCGCATCCGGCCGGTAGATTCCAATGATGGGCGACCGTTGTCTGCCAGCCCGCCTTTCAGTGCTGACAGATCATTTATGATCTGTCAGCAGAAAGGTAAGGCGACCATTCAAAATGGCCGATCTGGACTTCAACCCGGTAATCGGGTGGCAATGCACGATTCGGTCTGCGAAGGTGTCGGCCATGACAGCAGCCCCCAAAGAATTGATCTGCCCGTTGCCCGACATCGCCGCGCGCGTCGAGGGCCTCGACTGGGCGCAAGCCAACAGCGATCTCGATGCGCAGGGCTGCGCGATCCTGAACGGCCTGCTCTCGCAAGACGAATGCCGCGCGCTCGCCGCACTCTATCCTGACGACGCCCACTTCCGCAGTCGTGTCGTGATGGGCCGCCACGGGTTTGGCCGCGGCGAGTACAAATATTTCTGCTATCCGCTGCCGGATCCGATCGCGGCGTTGCGGCCCGCGCTTTACGCGCGCCTTGTCGGGACAGCCAATCGCTGGAACCAGGCGATGGGCATCGATATCAATTATCCCGCGCGGCACGACGCTTTCCTGAAGCGCTGTCACGACGCCGGCCAGGTCAAGCCGACGCCGCTGCTGCTGCAATACGAGGAGGGCGACTACAACTGCCTGCACCAGGACCTCTATGGCGAGCATGTGTTCCCGCTGCAGGTTGCGTTCCTGCTCTCCGAGCCCGGCCGCGATTTCGAGGGCGGCGAATTCGTGCTGACCGAGCAGCGTCCGCGGATGCAGTCGCGCGCCGAGGTGGTTCGGCTAACGCAAGGTGACGCGGTCGCCTTTGCCGTGCATCACCGGCCGGTGCAGGGGACGCGCGGCAGCTATCGGGTGAACATGCGCCATGGTGTCAGCCGGCTCCGCTCCGGCCGGCGCCATACGCTCGGCGTGATCTTTCACGATGCGACGTGAGTGTGGTTCATTTGACGGCTGACCTGTTCGATGATGTTGCGAGCGAACGGCCCGCGCGGGAAACGATCGCGGAGGGCGCCGCGCTGCTGCGCGGATTGGTCCGGCCGGTCGCAGCCGAGTTGATCGCGGCCTTGCGCGATGTCGTCGCGCAGGCACCGTTCCGGCATATGCAGACGCCGGGCGGTCACCAGATGTCGGTGGCGATGACGAATTGCGGCGATGTCGGATGGGTGACCGACCGCAGCGGCTATCGGTACGACAGCGCCGATCCCGAAACCGGAAAGCCATGGCCAGCGATACCGCCGTCATTTCGCAAGCTGGCCGCCGACGCCGCCACGGCCGGAGGCTTTGCGGATTTTTCGCCGGATGCCTGCCTGGTCAATCGCTACGAGCCCGGCGCGCGGATGTCGCTGCACCAGGACCGCGACGAGAAAGATTTCGCTGCGCCGATCGTCTCGGTCTCGCTGGGGCTGCCGGCGATCTTCCTGTTCGGCGGGTTGAAGCGGGCCGACAAGCCGCGCCGCTTCCGGCTCGAACATGGCGACGTCGTGGTCTGGGGCGGGCCGTCGCGGCTGTTCTTTCACGGTATAGCCCCGCTCGCCGACGGCGAGCACGCGATCATGGGGCGGCAACGGATCAATCTGACCTTTCGCAAAGCGCGCTGAGGTTTCGTTCCTGCGCCACAAGGTGTGTTGGCGGAGTCGGGGCCCATCGTTTGATGCGGGGGCTATCTGGTCTATGCTGCGCTCTCTTGGGGAGCGCACATGAGCACGGTAGCGACGACCACCGACACCGACACAGGCGCCGGCACCAGCCGGATCGGCCTCTATCTCGCGTTCCTGCAGCTCGTGTTCACGCTGCTCTGGACCACCTATGCCATCTACTTGCCCAAGCTGGCCGCCAGCGTCGGGATCGCGCCGTCCGCCGTCATTCTGCTCTTGATGATGGATCAGGCCATCTTCACCGTGACCGATACCGCGATGGGTGTAGCCGCCGACAGGATCGCGCGTCTGGTCGGCCGCCTCGGCATGGTTGTCGGAATGCTCACGGCGCTGTCGTGCATCGCCTTCGTGGCGCTGCCCTATGTCGCGGCTCTTGGCGCGAGCGCGAAGATCTGGTTCATCGCGTTGATCGTGATCTGGGCTGTCACCTCGTCGGCCCTGCGCGCGCCGCCGCTGATCCTGCTCGGCAAATACAGCGCCCAGCCGAAGATCCCGTATCTGGCGGCCTTGGCGATGCTCGGCTATGGCCTCGCGGGCGCGGTGGCGCCCTATCTCGGCGTGGTGCTGCGCGATCACGAGCCGCGGCTTCCTTTCGTGATCTCCAGCATCGTCCTTCTGCTCACGGCGCTCGGCCTGTCGCGGGTGGAGTACGATGTTGCCAAGCATGCGGGGGCGACAGCGCCGCAGCAACCGGCCAGGCCGCTTGGCGCCGTGCCGGTCATTTTCATCGCGGCCATGGTCATTCTGGCGCTCGGCTATCAGCTGCATTTTGCCATCAACAGTGCGCCCTACTATCTGCGTTTCGCCAAGCCCGACGACCTGCAATGGCTGATGCCGGTGTTCTGGATCGGCTTCAACATCGCGATGTTTCCCGCGAGCAAGGTGGTCCAGCACCGCGGCGGACTGATCGTGATGGGAGCGGCCGGCCTGCTCGGCGGGTGCGCCGTCCTGGTCGCCGAGATCGCCGGGACACTGAACATCCTGATCGCTGCGCAATTCATCGCGGGTGCGGCCTGGGGCTGCATGCTGATGAGCGCGATTTCGGCGGCGCTCGCGATCGGCAATACCGGCGCCGAGGGCAAGGTCACCGGGCTCGTGTTCTCGGCGCTCGCGCTCGGAACCTTCGCGCGCATGGCCGCGGTCGCGGGCGGCCTGCAGAAACTGCCTGACTATGCGCCGCTGCTGCATTGGGCGCCGGTCGCGTGCTGGTCGGTGGCCGGTGCAGGCCTCTTGGTGATTGCAGCGGCGCGGGTGCAGGGCGCGGGGAAGCGAGGCTAGAGCGGGATGGCTTTTGATTGAATCGGGATGCGCCGCTTGCTCCACCTCGCCCCGCTTGCGGGGAGAGGTCGAAATTCGCGATAGCGAATTTCGGGTGAGGGGGACTCTCCGCGAGCTGAATTCGCGGTGAAAGCCCCTCACCCCAACCCTCTCAGAGCGAGCTTTGCTCGTCTCGCCCCCGTAAGAACGGGGCGAGGGAGCACACTTCCTTGGCCGCAACAATTCGACCTAACCCCATCACGCTCTAGCACTCTCCGCAGTCATTCCGGGGCGACGCGAAGCATCGAACTATGATGTGCAATTGCACATCAGAGAATTTCGGGGTTCCCCGATGCGCAATTGCGCATCTGAGGTTCGCGTTGTGCGCGCCCCGGAACGACGTTCAAGGCTTCGCCGGATGAATGAACGCCCACGGCGAGACTTCCGAATCCTTCGGCACCTCGATCGCGATCAGTGAGGGCCCGCCGGCGCCGAGCGCCTTTTCCAGTGCGGGGCGGAAATGATCCGGCGAGGTCACGCACGCTGCCGCCACGCCAAAGGACTCCGCGAGCTTGACGAAATCCGGATTGACCAGATCGGACGCCACCACGCGGCCGTCGAAGCGCTGCAGCTGGTCGCGCCGCACATTGCCGTAGGCGTTGTTGTTGAACACCAAGGTCACCACGCCGATATTGAACTGCACGGCGGTGGCGAGCTCCTGCACCGCGAACATGAAGCCGCCGTCGCCCGTGATCGCCACCACGGGCTTGTCGGGATTGGCCACCTTGGCGCCGAGTGCGGTGGGAAAGCCGGAACCAAGCGTGCCCTGATAGCCCGAGGTGATGAAGGTGCGCGGCTGATAGATCGGAAAACCGTACCAGGAGGCAAAACCGACCTGCGACAATTCATCGGTTACGATCGCATCATCCGGCAAGACCTCGCGCAGGATGTTGAGGTACGCCATCTGCGGCTGGACCTTCTGGATCTCCTCATGCGCGGCCGCGCTCGCCTCGCGGATCACGGCGCGGCGTCCGCTGGTCTTCGTATAGCCGGCCTTGCGAATGGCCGCGAGAAGGTCACGCGTGCCGGCCTTTGCATCCGCCACCACGGCGACGTCGCAGGCGTAGCGGCGCATTTCGACCGGATCGATATCGATGCGGACCGATTTCAGGCCCTCGGGCCGGAACGGCCAGCGCGTCATGGTCGGCAATTCCAGCCGCGTGCCGATGCCGATCATGAGGTCGGTCTGCGGCCAGAGCCGATAGGCCGCGGCGATCGTCAGGCCAAGCTCGTAGGCGTTGGAAACGATGCCGCGGCCGCTGCGAAAGGCCACCACCGGCGCATCGATCATCTCGGCCAGTTCGAGGATTTCCTCGCGCGCGTGGATCGCGCCGCTGCCGACGAAGATCATCGGCGTTTTGCTGCCCGCGATCAGGGCCGCCGCGTCCTTGATGCGATCGCCGTCGGGCAGCGGTGCCGGGAACGGGGCGAACGGCTTCGCAAGACCGGCATCCGCGCGTTGCGTGAATACGTCCCAGGGCATTTCAAGCGCCGCCGGGCCACGCCGGCCCGACAGCATTTCCTGGAAGGCGCGCGACACTGCCGTCTGTGCATTGTCGGGGTATTCGATCCGGTCGGCCCATTTCACGAAAGTCTTCAGGGTCGCAAGCTGGTCCGGCATCTCATGCAGATGGCCGCGGCCCTTGCCCAAGTATTGCGTCGGCACCTGTCCGGTCAGGCACAGCACCGGCTCGTTGGAGCCGAAGGCGGTCAGCAGCGCGGCACCGGCATTCAGGACCCCCGGACCGGGCACCACGCTGAACACGCCCGGCCGGCCGGTCGAGCGCGCATAGCCGTAGGCCATGTAGCCGCAGGCCTGTTCATGGCGCGCGCCGATCACCTTGAGCTGGGCCTGATGGAAGGCGTCGAACAGGCCATAGATCTGCGCGCCGGGCAGGCCGAACACCGTGTCTACGCCGTGCGCGACAAGGCCGCTGACAATTGCTTCGCCGCCGGTCATGGTGGTCATGGGCTGGTCCGCTTGTTGTGAGTCTTGTTCTAAGGAGTTTCGTCGACAACGCCGTTGCGCAGCAGGCCGATGTTGCCGGCTTCGACCTCGATGATGTCGCCGGGTTTGAGGTAGCGCGGCGGATCGAACCGCGCGCCGGCCCCCGTCGGCGTTCCCGTCACGATGACGTCGCCGGGCACCAGCGTCGTGAAGGTCGAGATATAGGTGATGAGATAGCGGAAGGGGAAGATCAGCCGCGAGGTGAGGTCGTCCTGCCGGGTCTCGCCGTTGACCCGCGTGGTCAGCCTGATGTCCGCGATCTGAGCTTCGTCGGTGTAGGGAACCAGCCAGGGGCCGAGACTGCCGGTGGAATCGAAATTCTTGCCCTGGGTCACGTTGAACTTGGCATGGCGGACCCAGTCGCGAATGGTGCCTTCATTGCAGAGCGTGATGGCCGCGATGTGGTCGAGCGCGCCCGCCTGCGCAATGTGACGCCCGGCCTTGCCGATCACGATGACCAGCTCGCCCTCGTAGTCGAGCTGCATTGATGCCCGCGGGCGCACCAGCGGCGTGTTGTGGCCGACGAAGGAGCGTGGCGTGCGCATGAACATGCTCGGATACTTTGGCGCGTCCTGGCCGTCCTTGTACTCGGCGTTGCGATCGGGATAGTTGACGCCGATGCAGATGATCTTTTCAGGGGATGGGATCGGCGGCAGCCAGGTGACGGCATCGAGCGGATGATCGGCGGAGCGGCCCGCGGCATCCTCGGCGAGACGGTTCAGCGCGCCGGCCGCGATGACTTCGCGCAAGGTCGGATACTGCTCGCCAAAGCGGGCCGACAGATCGACGATGCCGCGGTCGGTGACCGCCCCGTATTCGATCTCGCCGCCGACGGTGTAGGTAGCAAGGCGATGTGAGGTCATGACTGATCCTGGTCAACCCGGCGTCATGCCGGCGGCGATGAGCGCGGCACGCGCCGCTTCCGTCCTCAGATAATCGATCAGCGCCTTGGCTGCCTCAGCCTGCGGACTATCGGCCGCGACGGCTGAGGTGAACACCAGTTCCTGCTGCAGCTCGGCCGGGAAGGGGCCGGCCAATTCGACGCCGGGCGCGATCAGCACGTTGGTGAGGAACACGCCGAGTTCGGCGTCGCCGCTGGCAACGGCCGGCGCGATCAGCGCCGGTGTTGCTACCGCCTTGGTCTTGGTCTTCATCTCGTCGGCGATGCCGAGGCGTTCGAACACCTTCATGATGTAAGCGCCGGCCGCGCTCGAGGGCACGCAGGCAATCGACGCTGCGTCGAGCAGGGCCTTTTTCAGGGCGACCGATGTCGACAGGTCCGGCTTTGGCGCGCCTGCCCGGACGGCAACGCCATATCCGACGCGGGCGATGTCGATGGGTGGTCCCTTCACAAGGTGGGATTTGGCGGCTTCATCTTGGAATACGTCGACCGGCACCACGACGAGGTCGAAAGCTGCGCCTGATGTGATCAGCTTGATGATGTTGGGCGTGGAATCGAAGTGGATGGTGAGCTTGTGACCGCTGGCGGTCTCGAAATCAGGGCCGAGCCGGTTCAATGCAGACATCATCGAGCCGCCCGCGATCACCTTGAGCTCTGCGGCCTGCGCCGTCGCAATCGGGGACGCACCCAGCGCGAGGCCGAGCACCGATGCGGCAATGGTGTTTGACGGCTTGTCCATGATGTCCTCGCTTTAATCGGCCACGAGCACGTCGGCGACGAACTGGGGTTCGCGGACGGCTTGTCCCGTGAACGGCGAGCCCTGCTCGAACCACGAGCGCGGCGCCGGCGCGCCCCACAGCGTCTGCCGGCGCGGGTCCCGCAATGACCAACGCAGCGGCGCGTGGTCGTGATCCCCGGTGAAATAGTCGCTGGTATAGAGTTCGAGCCGGTGGCCGTCGGGATCGCGGACATAGAGGAAGAACGCGTTGGAAATGCCGTGGCGGCCGGGCCCGCGCTCGATGTTCTTGACATAGCCGCTGGAAGCCATCACGTCGCAGAGGTGCAGGACGTTCATCGCCGTCGGCACCCAATAGGCGAAATGGTGCAGGCGAGGACCCTTGCCGTTGGTGATGGCGAAATCATGCACATTGCCCTTGCGATGCAGCCAGGCCGCGGCGATGCGTCCATTCGGTCCGTCCTCCTCGGCATATTCGGTGAGCCGAAAACCGAGCCTTGTGTAGAAGTCGACGGTGTCCTGCACCTCGGCGGCGAAGACGTTGAAATGGTCGAGGCGCTGCGGATGGCAGCCCTTGTAGAGGTCGTAGCGCCTGAGCAGATGCGGGCGCTTGTCCATGGTGGCATAGAGCTCGATGCGGTAGCCGAAGGGATCGGTGAACTGCAGGGTGCGGCTCTGGAACGGCTGCTCGGCAAAGGCGTGCGTGATGCCGTTATCGGAGAGAAACTTGGCGGCGTTGTCGAGATCGGCGTCATTGCCGACCTTGAAGCCGAGCCGGTTGCAGGCCGGCGCGGCGGCTTTCCTGAGCACCAGCGAGTGATGCTGATGCTCCTCGCTGCCGCGGAGGTAGACCGTGTTGTCGTCGGCATCCTCGACATGCAGGCCCACCGTGGTCTCGTAGAAGTGGCGGCTGAGCTTGAGGTCGGTCACGTCAAGCACGGCATGGCTGGAGCGGATGATGTTGAAGGGCGGATCGAAGACGTGCTGCGGGATGGGCATGTGAATTGTCCTTGTCGGTAGATCTGTCCTTCCTCATGGTGAGGAGGCGCCTCTTGGCGCCGTCTCGAACCATGAGGCCCGTGGCCCATCCTTCGAGACGCGGGCTAGGCGCCCGCTCCTCAGGATGAGGCTGTCCCTAATCTCTGAATCCTGTGCGTGCCGCGCGCCAGCGAGACGTGCTTGGTTTCCATGTAAAAGTCGAACGAATAATCGCCGCCGTCACGGCCGATGCCCGACGCCTTCATGCCGCCGAACGGCGTCGGCAGATGGCGGACGTTTTCCGAATTGAGCCAGATCATGCCGGCTTCGAGCGCGTCGGCGACGCGAAGCGCGCGGCCCATGTCGTTGGTCCAGACATAGCCGGTGAGGCCGTATTTGACGTCGTTGGCGATCTCGATCGCCTCACGCTCGTCCTGGAACGGAATGACGGTGAGGAACGGACCGAAGACTTCCTCCTGCGCCACGCGCATCTTGGCATGGGCGCCGGTGACGAGCGTCGGCTGCACGTAATGCCCGCCGCCGGGACCATCATGCGGCTTGCCGCCGACCGCGATCACGGCGCCGTCCTTGCGCGCGACGTCGAAATAGCCGCAGACCTTTGCAAGGTGGCGCGCGTGGATCAGCGGGCCGATTTCGGTCGCGGGATCGAGCGGATGTCCGACCTTCAGCGCCTCGACGCGCGCCGTGAGCTTCGCGATGAAGGTCTCGGCGATGTTGCTCTGGATCAGGAGCCGGCTCGACGAGGTGCAGCGCTCGCCGTTGAGCGAATAGATCATGAACACGACCGCATCGAGCGCGCGGTCGAGATCGGCGTCGTTGAACACGATCACCGGATTCTTGCCGCCGAGCTCGAAATGCACCCGCTTCAGGGTCGGTGCGCCCTGCGCCATGATCGCCGAGCCGGTGGCGCTTTCGCCGACAAAGCCGATCGCCTTGATCGCGGGATGTTCGGTCAGCGCCTTGCCGGCTTCCTCGCCGATGCCATGCACGGTGTTGAGCACGCCATCGGGAATGCCGGCCTGCTTGACCAGCCTGGCGAGCAGGTCGGCGGTCACCGGCGACCATTCCGCCGGCTTGTGCACCACCGTGCAGCCTGCGGCGAGCGCTGGCGCAATCTTCCAGGTCGACAGCATGAACGGCGTGTTCCACGGCGTGATCACGCCGACCGGGCCGATCGGCACCCGGGTCGAGATGTTCCAGTGCTCCTCGCTCGGCGTGTTCAGCCCGTCACGGGCATCGGCGCATTTGTCGGCGAAGAAGCGGAAGTTCTCCGCGGCCCGGATCGCGGCCTTGGCCATGAAGCGATGCGCCTGCCCGGTGTCGACGCATTCGAGCACGGCGATGTCGTCGGCGCGATCCTCGATCGCGTCGGCGACCCGATGCAGAAGCTTCCGGCGCATCGCGGCCGGCAGGTCGCGCCAGGACTTGAAGGCGAGGGCGGCCGCGGTCGCGGCGCGATCGATATCCTCCGCATTGCCGCGCGCGACGTTTGCCAGCACCGTGCCATCGATCGGCGAGGTGGTCTCGAAGGTCAGGCCCGAGATCGACGGCTCGATCTTGCCGTCGATCATGTGGCCGATACCGTCTGCTTTGAGCCTGGCGAGCAGGGGGGCTGCGCGCTCGCGGTTGGCCTGAAATACGTCAGCCGATGTCGAGGTCACTTTATCCATGGGGCAGGCTTCGCTCTCAAAGCGTCGTGGATGTTGTTGCGCTTCCAGCTGGTTTCCTTGTCGTTGATCTGCACGTCGAACGACAGCGCAAAGTTGGTCTCGGCAAAGACCGGATCGAGATGCGCGGACAGCGTCCTGAAGATATGCTCACCGGCTTTCTTGCGGGCGGCAAGATTGCGTCCCTCGCCGAGGCGGAGCAGCATGGCGAGAAAGCCGAGATTCGGCCGGCCGTCCGCGATCGCATAGTCCTGGCATTTGATGGCGCGGACACGAATGCCGCCGAGCGGGAACATGCCGGTTTCGACCGCGGCGCGGCGGACCACCTCGCAAACTTCGCCGATATCGACGAGAACGTCGATGTTGGCCGAATATTCGATCGTGAAATGCGGCACGGCAGGTTCTCTCCCACATCTTCCTTAAAGCATCACGCGAAGTAACAGCTCACCGAGCCGTAGGGTCCATAGTCGGCCTGAATCGTGTCGCCCTTGCGGGTCTCGATCGGCCGGATGAACGAGCCCGCCAGCACGATTTGGCCGGGTTCCAGGGCCAATCCGTGCGGGGCGATCTTGTTGGCGAGCCAGGCCACGGCAGTCGCAGGGTGATTGAGCACGCCGGCGGCAAGCCCGGTTTCCTCGAGCTGGCCGTTCTTGAAGCAGAGCGCGCCGATCCAGCGCAGATCCGTATCGAGCGGGCGGAGGGGGCGCCCGCCGAGCACGATGCCGGCATTCGCCGCGTTGTCGGCGATGGTGTCGAAGATCTTGCGCGTGGCCTTGGTCTGTTGGTCGACCCGCTCGATCCGCGTGTCCAGGATTTCCAGCGCCGGCACCACGAAATCGGTGGCATTGAGCACGTCGAACAGGGTGCAGTCAGGCCCGGCGAGGCGCGTCTTCATGACGAAGGCGAGTTCGGCTTCTACGCGGGTGGCGATGAAGCGGTCGGACGGCACCAGGCCGCCATCGGCAAAGAACATGTCGTCGAACAGCACGCCGGAATCTGGCTCGTCGATATTGAGCGCGTTCTGCATCGCCTTCGAGGTCAAGCCGATCTTGTGTCCCTTGATGACGCGGCCTTCGGCGAGCTTGATGTCGACCCACGCCTTCTGGATGGCGTAGGCATCCGCGATGGTGATCGCGGGATAATCCAGCGACAGCTGCCGGATCTGTGTGCGGCTGTTTTCGGCCTGATGCAGGCGTTGCGCCGCGCGGCTGATGTCGTCTCTTGTGAGGGCCATGTCTTGTGAGCGCCATGTCTTGTGAGGGCCATGGGGGTTGCGCAAAAAAGCCGATGCCGGGAGATGCTTAACATGTTAAGTTGAACCGATCAAACCGAATCCCTCTATGTTGCACTGCAAAGTTTTTGCCGCTGACGGGCACGCGCGAATGGCACGCAAGACATCCACCGGGGTTTCCGATCCGCCATCCGAGCGGCGGGTGCCGATGCGCGACTTCTCGCGCTCGCTGCCGATGTCGCTGCTGCGTGCCCGGGAGGCGGTGATGCGGCACTTCCGTCCATCCTTGCGTCATCACGGCCTGACCGAGCAGCAATGGCGCATCCTCCGTGCGCTGGCCGCGATCGAGTCCATCGAGGTCACGGAGCTCGCACGCGTGGCCTTTCTGCTCGGTCCAAGTCTGTCGCGCATCCTGCGCGATCTCGAGACGCGCGGCCTGATCGAGCGTCGGACCGCCGCGGCCGATCAGCGCCGCAGCAGGGTCTCGATTTCGCCCAAAGGCGTGAAGCTGATGGCCTCCGTCGCGCCAACCTCGGAGGCGATTTATGCCGCGATCACCAGGCGCTATGGCGCCCGCAAGCTTTCCGAACTGCAGGACATGCTGGGTGAATTGGAGGCGAGCCTTGCGGGGCTCGACGCCGCGGATGACGGTCGCGATTCCGATTAAGTGACCGGCAAATCTGCATGGTGGCGGCGGATGATCCGCGCTATCGCATGGCACGCGTCCGAAACCATGGACATCCCCGCGATTTTTCGCTCAAAGTGCCCTCAAGCCGGAACAACGGCAAAGGTGGACGACGCTGCCGCGCGCCGTGGCACAAAGGGATCAAAGGGCTAAGGGATAGAGGCTCAAAAAAACCCACACATGGTTACCATCCAGGTTCAAAAACTGATCGACTTCGTCGCCGAGGTTTTCGCGCATGCGGAGTCCTCCACCGCGGAAGCAAGGCGCATCGCGACCTACCTCACGACCGCCAATCTGACCGGCCATGACAGCCACGGCGTGATCCGCGTGCCGGTCTATATCCGCTGGAAGAAGATGGGCTCCGTGGTTCCCGACCAGACCATCGAGGTCCTCGTCGACACGCCCTCGCTGGCGGTGATCGACGGCAGGTTCGGCTACGGACAGACGGTCACGCCGCAGGCCGTCCAGATCGGCATCGGCAAATGCAGGAAGGCGGGGCTCGCGGCGGTGGCGCTGCGCAATGCCGGGCATGTCGGCCGTGTCGGTGACTGGGCCGAGATGGCGGCGGCCGAAGGCCTGGTGTCGATCCACTTCGTCAACGCCGCGGGATCGCTGCTGGTGGCGCCCTTTGGCGGCGTCGAGAAGCGGCTGTCCACCGCGCCCTATTGCGTCGGCATTCCGCGCCTCGGGCAGGATCCGATCGTGCTCGATTTCGCCACCTCGATGGTCGCCGAAGGCAAGGTCCTGGTGGCGAGCCGCGGCGGCAAGAAGCTGCCGAAGGGGGCGCTGATCGATTCCGACGGTACTTTGAGCGAAGACCCGGCGGTGCTCTACGGGCCGTACCAGGCCGATGGTCCGCGTGACTACAGCAAGGGATCGGGCGCGATCCGCGCCGTCGGCGAGCACAAGGGTTCTGGCCTTGCCTTCGTTTGCGAGTTGCTCGGCGGCGCGTTGACGGGGACGGGCGCGACCTCGGCGGACCGGCGTTTCGCCAACGGCATGTTCTCGGTCTATGTCGACCCCAAGGTGATCGACACCAGCGACTACTTCGACGGCGAAATCTCGCGCTATGTCGACTTCATCCGGGCGACCAAGCCGGTCGCCGGCGTCGACAGGGTGCTGATTCCCGGCGATCCCGAGCGCAACACGCGCGCCGAGCGCAGCAGGAACGGGGTGCCCTTGCCGGACGACACCTGGGCGGCGATAGTGGCGACCGCACGAGACGTCGGCGTCAGCGAGGTCAGTATTCAACGAGCAACCATGTGATTTGCGCCGCGCATCGGCGAAGCAATCCATGGCCGCAAAGACAGATTGGATCGTTTCGTCGCTGACGCGCCCAGCAATGGCGGCGGGTTTGGACAACAGGGAAGGACAATTGAGTGGCAAACAAGGTTAGGCAGATCTGGGCTTCGGGCAAAGCGGTGGTGAACGCGTGGCTCGCGATCCCCTCCGGCTTTTCGGCCGAAGTGATCGCGCAGTGCGGTTTCGACAGCGTCACCGTGGACATGCAGCACGGCGTGCAGGACTACCAGTCCATGGTGCAATGTTTTCAGGCGATGAATGGCCATCCGGTGACGCCGATGGTGCGCGTGCCCTGGAACGAGCCCGGCATCATCGGCAAGGTGCTCGACGGCGGCGCCTATGGCGTGATCTGCCCGATGATCAACACCAGGGAGGAGGCCGAGAACCTCGTCGCCTATTCCAAATATCCGCCGCGCGGCACGCGCTCGAATGGCCCGATCCGTTCCGGCATGTACGGCTCCGCCGGGACCTATCAGCAGACCGCCAACGACGAGATCGTGCTGCTGCCGATGATGGAGACCAAGACGGCCGTCGGAAATATGGAGCAGATCCTCGATGTCGAGGGCATCAACGGCGTCTATATCGGTCCCTCCGATCTCGGCTTTTCCTACGGCCTGGTGCCGAAGCTCGACCGCGAGGAGCCGGAGATCCTCAAGATCTACGAGAAGATCGTGACCGAATGCGGCAAGCGCGGCCTCTATCCCGGCATCCACTGCTCGGGCGCGGAGGGCGCGGTGCGCGCCATCAACATGGGCTTCAAGCTGGTGACGCTGTCCAACGAAAGCGGGTTGATGATGACCTACGCCAAGATGCAGGTGAACCAGACCCGCAAGGATTCCGCTGGTAAAGCGTAACTTCTACTCCCTCGCCCCGCTGTTCGCGGGGAGAGGCGTAGGCGGCCTTCGGCCGCCGTTCTAAATAGAAGAACGCCGATGCGAAGCATCGGCTATGGTGAGGGGCATCTTTCCGCGATTGCGGTGGTAGCCGTTGACATTGTGCCTCGCCCCTCACCCGAAATTCGCAAACGCGAATTTCGACCTCTCCCCGTAAAGGACGGGGAGAGGTGGCAGCGAACCAAGGAGACATCTCATGACCCCGGCACCCGTGATCCGCCTGCATCCCGATGATGGCGTGCTGATCGCCCGATCGAGCCTGCCACCAGGCATGGTCGTGGGCGACGGTGTCACCACCACCGAGCGCATTCCGGCCGGCCACAAGGTGGCGACCCGCGCCATCGCAGTCGGCGAACCGATCCGGCGCTACGGCCAGATCATCGGCTTTGCCACCGCGCCGATCGCGCCGGGGAGCCACGTCCACACCCAGAACTGCGGCATGGGCGATTTCGCCAAGGATTATGCCTTCGGCGTCGACGTCAAGGCGACCCCGAATTTCGATCTGCCCGCGACCTTCGAGGGCATCCGGCGTCCCGACGGGCGGGCGGCGACGCGCAATTATATCGGCATCCTCACCTCGGTGAATTGCAGCGCGCATGTCGCGGGCCTGGTTGCCGATGTCTTCAAGAAGAATCCGTTCACCGGCGACAATCCGCTGGCCGATTTTCCCAATGTCGACGGCGTGGTGGCGCTGACCCACAAGACCGGCTGCGGCATGACGCAGGATGAGCCGCTGGCGCTGCTTCGCCGCACGCTCGGCGGCTATGCGCGGCATGTGAATTTTTCCGCCGTGATCGTGCTGGGGCTGGGCTGCGAGGTGAACCAGATCGGGGGGCTGATGCAGGAGCAGAAGCTTGCGGGCCGCCTGCGCGCCATGGACATCCAGGAAATCGGCGGCACCCGCAAGACGGTGGAGGCCGGGGTCGCCTTCGTGCGCGAGGCGCTGTCGGAAGCGAACAAGGTGAAGCGCGAGCCGATTGCGGCGAGCGAACTGACGGTGGCGCTGCAATGCGGCGGCTCGGATGGCTATTCCGGCGTCTCGGCCAATCCCGCGCTCGGCGTGGCCAGCGATCTGTTGGTGCGGCATGGCGGCACCGTGATCCTGTCGGAGACCCCCGAGACCTATGGCGCCGAACATCTGTTGACCCGGCGCGCGGTCAGCCGCGAGGTCGGCGAGAAGCTGGTCGCGCTGATGCGCTGGTGGGAGGAATATACCGCGCGCGAAGGCGCCGAGATGAACGCCAATCCGAGCCCCGGCAACAAGGCCGGCGGGCTCACCACCATCCTGGAAAAATCCTTGGGCGCGATGGCGAAGGCCGGCAGCACCAACCTGGTCGATGTGCTGCACTATGCCGAGCCCGTCACCAAGAAGGGGTTCGTGTTCATGGACACGCCGGGCTACGACCCGGTGGCCGCGACCGGCCAGGTCGCGGGCGGCGCCAATCTCGTCTGCTTCACGACGGGGAGGGGCAGTGTGTTCGGCTGCAAGCCCGCGCCCTCGATCAAGCTTGCGACCAACACTGCGATGTACAAGCGCATGGAAGACGACATGGACGTCAATTGCGGCACCATCCTCGACGGCGAGGAGAGCGTGCAAGCCTGCGGCCAGCGCATCTTCGAGCTGATGTTGAAAACGGCATCGGGCCAGCCGACCAAGAGCGAGAGTTTTGATTTCGGCGGCGCCGAGTTCGCGCCGTGGGTGCTTGGGGCGACGATGTAGCTCCGCCATCGCCCCCGCGCAGGCGGGACCCATAACCCATAGCGTTTGTGAAGAAAGCCGTTATAGCAACGACCGTTGGCGAGGACCCATCCATCGTCATGGCCGGGCTTGTCGCGGTCATCCACGCCCTTGCCGCATCGGAAAATCAAGACGTGCATGCCCGCGACAAGCGCGGGCATGACGAGTGACGAGTTGCGGCCGTTGGTATTAGCGATAGTGGTCCGCTTTCGCGCCAAGAACGTCGCCGGCTAGAGCGTGATGGGATTAGGTTGAGTAGTCGCGGCCAAGGAAGTCTGCTCCCTCGCCCCGTTCTTACGGGGGCGAGACGAGCGAAGCTCGCTCTGAGAGGGTTGGGGTGAGACCTCTCACCGCGAATTCAGCTCGTGGAGAGTCCCCCTCACCCGAAATTCGCTACCGCGAATTTCGACCTCTCCCCGCAAGCGGCCCGCAAGCGGGGCGAGGTGGAGCAAGCGGGCGCATCCCGATTCAATCAAAAGCCATCCCGCGCTATTGAAGCGGGATCGAGAGCGCCCGGAAATAATTCGCCGGAATGTGATCGCGGACCATGGGTGGCAAAAGCCCTGCGAGGCGATCGAGTAGCCGCGGTCCTACGCGGGAAAACGGGTGAAAGGCCGCAAAGGCGAAGATCGCGGAAAGCCCGGCGTGAAGCGCGCTGCTGATGATATCCGGCTTGTTTTCATCGCTGGGATCGATCGGCGTTTGCTGGTCAAAATGACCGCCGCTGGGACACTGCACCGATCGTCCGACATGCAGAAAGCCGCCTCTGAGGGTGGGTGGGACGGTTGCCACGAGATCGGTGCCATGCACGAGGCGAAACGTCAAATTACCGAGCCCCGGCGTATATCGGTCGAAGAACTCCTGACCGCCGGTGCGAGGACTGCCAAACGTGTAGACGGCTGTCGCCGTCACCTTCAATTCGCGCATCGCCCGCTCTGCCGCAACGACGGCCAGCGCGCCACCGAGGCTGTGACCGGTGAAGAACAGCGGCTGCTCGGAGGCAGAACGTTGTTCAATGACGGGTCTGATCTTGCCCCAGACCGACGCGACGGCGGCCTGGAAACCGCTATGGAGATCGGTGGGCGATCGGTTGGCGGTGAAATCGGTAATCCAGTCCTCGATCTTGAGCGGGTCGCTGCCGGCAAACGAAATGATCGTTGCGTTGCGTCCGCCAACGGCCACGACGCAGGCACTCTCGGGTGGAAGGCCGGTAACGGGATCGTTGCTCACCAGTTCTTTCAATGTCAGGTGCCACGCACCGACGATACTCCCGACCTTGACTGCGTCGGCGGTCTCGTAGGCGAGCTGGGACAGCCACATCATGGCGCGGGCATTGTCGAGGTCGAATTGCGACGAGGCCGTGAGGCCATCGAGCGCGTTATCGGGAAAGGATTCTCGGTCTATTTCGACTAGGAAACTCATCGAACAACTCCCCCAAGCGGCCGCGGACGTGCCGCTCAAATCAACCACAGGTGGAGACGCGCGACAAGCGCAATGCCACGATCCGCGCGCCCCATGCCCGTTGTCAGGTCCGTAGGGCGGGTCGGACGCGCAGCCGTAACCCTGCCACTTCAAGCACGACAGGCCATGATTTGTTCAAGTTACCTTTGTGCCGGCCAAGGCGAACGCGATCGCTTCGGACAATTGGCCCAGACGAAACGGCTTCCTGAGCAGCTTTGTATTGCTGCCGAAGTCGTCCGGCACCAGCGAGGGATCCGCGAAGCCGGACATGAAGAGAATCGGCAGGTCGGGCCATCTACGGCGCGCCTGGCGCGCCAGGTCAATGCCGGTCATGCCGCCGGGCAGCAGAATATCGGTCAGCAGCAGCGAGAAGGGGTTCGGCCGCTCCATCTCAGTGATCGCCGACGCCGCATCGATGACGACAACCGCGCTGTAACCCAACGAGGACAGCATGGTGGCCGCCATTTGGCCGACCAGCGGATTGTCCTCCACCACGAGAATCCGTTCGCCGGTCTCCGGCTGCAGCAGCGGCCCCGCCTCGGTGCGCGGCTGGATGGTCGGCGCCGGTCCTGCGCTCGGCAGATACAGCGTGACGCTGGTGCCGTGCGCCACTCTGCTCGATATCAGCACCGTGCCTCCCGATTGCCTGGCGAAGCCATAGACCATGCTGAGGCCCAACCCGCTGCCCTTGCCGACGTCCTTGGTGGTGAAGAACGGTTCGAACACGCGGCGCGCAATTTCGGGCGGCATGCCGGCGCCCATGTCCGACACCGCGATCGTCACGTAATCTCCGGGGACGATGCGTTCGCCGCCGTCGTCGAGCGGCTGGTCGAGCACGGTATTCGCGGTCCTGATCGTCACCCGCCCGCTGCCCGCCATGGCGTCCCGCGCGTTGATGGCGAGGTTGAGCAGCGCATTCTGCAATTGCGTCGGATCAATCAGGCAGCGCCACAGCATCGGGTCCTGCGCGACTTCGATCTCGATGGTTTCGCCGAGCGTCCGCCGCAGGATCGTCGCCATCCCGCTGACCAGCAGGTTGACGTCGGTGATCTGCGGCTGCAGCGTCTGCTTGCGGGCGAAGGCGAGCAGACGGCGGTTGAGATCGGCGACCCGCTCCGCCGCCTCGATCGCCCGTTCCGCGATGCTGCGGCGCGAGACGTCGCCAGGCGGCAAGGCGTCGAGCAGCAGGTCGAGATTGCCGAGCGTCGCCGCCAGCATGTTGTTGGAATCGTGCGCGATGCCCCCGGCCAGCTGTCCGATGGCTTCGATCTTCTGGGCCTGACGCAGTTGGTCCTCGATGCGCTTGCGCTCGGTGATGTCGACTGACAGCACGAAATAGCCGCGCACCGTGCCGTCCTGGCCGCAATCCGGCACCCGAATGGTGTCGCACCAGCGTTCGCAGCCGTCGGGAAACATCGCTTTTTCCTCGCCGCGGATGGTGCGGCCGGCCAGCGCCGCCTCGACCTTCAGCCGCAATTCGCCAAGCCGTGTGGGGTCGATGAATTCGTCGATCGTGCGGGTGCGGGGGGCATCGGTGGGTGGGTGGGCATACCATTCGCGTGCGACACGGTTGGCGTAGTGGATCTGACCGTCGGCGCCGACATGGACGATCAGGGCAGGGACGTTTTCGGTGACGAGCTGATGCTGTTCGAGATTGTCCCGCAGCGCCTGTTCCGAATCCTCACGCAGCCGCCACTGCCGTGCCAGCACAAGGCCAAATCCGGCGATCAAGAGATTGAGGCCGGCGGCGACCAGGCTGTAGTACAGCGCATTGTTGGTCCAGCCGGCCAGAAACTCGATCGGGTCGCGTGCGACGGTCACCACCAGCGGCAAGCCGGCGACCCGCCGGTAGCTGATGCTGCGCGACGTCCCGTCCGTCAATCCGCTGCCCTTGAAGCTTCCGCTCGGCGCTTGCGGGAGATAGCGGCTGAACAACAGATTCGATCCGAAGTCGTGGCCGGCAAGCGCATCCGCGTTCGGCGTTCGCAGCAACAGCGTGCCGTCGTCGCGGTAAAGCGTCACCGTGCCGCGCTGCCCTACGTTCAGCGACAGAAAGAACTGCCGGAGATTGTCGTAGTCGATCGGCACGAAGACGACGCCGCCAAAACGTCCGTCGGGCGTCAGAAATGCGCGGCTCACTGCGATAACGAGAGTATTGCGAACGCGTGAAGCAACCGGCACGTCGATGAAGAGACCGCGGCCGGGGTTATCCCGCTGGGCCTTGTAATAAGTTCGGTCGGCGAAGTTTCTTTCCCGACCCGGCACTCCGTTGCCCAGGCTGTCGCCCAGAAGATTTCCCTCAGTATCGAGAACCACGATCGCGTTTGCCACAGGGTACGGTGCCGCCCTGCGTTTCAACTCATAGAGCAGGGCCGGATTGCCGGCGGTCAGCAACGACGGATTCTGCTTGAGATCGTCGATGGTGGTGCTCAGCAGAACGTCGACGCCCTGGATGTTGCGCAACATGTATTCTTCGAGGGCGCGGGCGAGGTCGCTGTTTGCAGCGTCGGCTGCCCGATAGGTTTCCCAATAGTTCACAGAGAGCATGTGCGCCACGAAGGCGTCGCACAATATCGCCAGCACGAGGCCACTCAGGATGATGATGCGGGGAGTCCAGCGTCGGCCCATCCCGGATTGAGGTTCTGCCCTGGTCAAGGCGCCAAAGATGCTGCTCTGCCGCGTACCGCGCCGCTGGTCGACTGTCGCTTTCGCTTGATCCAACATGACGCCAATTAATTTCAGGAGGTGGCCGAACAGGCCTGGTGTGAATCGATCGTCGCCGATCGTGAGCGAAATCACTCGAAACGTTGCTGAACGCGGTGTCTCCGGGCTGACGCCTCGCGAGACATACTATACGGATCTGCGTATCACGTCTTGCCGTGAGATGTCATCCCGTTTGCGGCTGCGACGTTGACGGCGGGTCGAGGGCCGGTCGATGTTCGGAAGATCTGCAGGGCGCGCGGGTTGGAGACATAGCCGGAACCCGCCACTTCGGAAAACGACGGGCGGCGATTGGTTGATTCGGGTTACGACTTGTTAGTTTGTAGGGGAGGCACGACCGGTCGTGTCAGGAGATGGCGGGTTACGGCTTTGCCTCCAACCCGTCCTACGGACCCGAAGCCGAGACTTGTCGACCTTCCCTCCGAGACCGACAAACCGACAGGCGGCTCCCACCCGGGATGATTCTCTCTTGTGTGGGCAGACGCCAGCGTGTGGGCAGATGCAAGGGGCGCTCTGGTGAGCGCCGCGGGTCCTACGAGCGCTTCGCTCCACCACCGTGCATGATGCGGAACTCGTGTCCCGGACGCGGTGCAGGTCCAAAGGACGGGTCGGAGGCGCAGCCCCGCCACGTCAGGGAACGATGGACCACGATTTGTTGGTATGGGATGCACGACCTGTCGTGCCGGGAGATGGCGGGTTAGGCTTTCGGCTTCAAGTCGCCCTACGAGCTAGAGGCGCTGGGCATCAGTCTGGTGGCTCAGGCAAGAAACACCTCACGAGCGGCATGACGGATAGCCCGCTCACGCGGGTGGTGTCTTTTGTCGGTCGGCGTTGTCGGGTGCCAATCCCCTTCAACGTTGGCTCTTCTTCAAGGGCGCGGGCTTATCGTGAAAAAATGACAAGGTGCCGCACGCTCGGACACGAGGTGGGTCCCGCAGCTTGTCGCTGACCGTTGCCGATGTTATTCGTATCGACCATGCAGCTGTCGACCATCACGAGAATTGCGCCGGAACAGTTCTTCGCCTGGGTTTCCGGGCGCGAGGAGCGGTATGAACTGGTCGACGGCGAGGTGGTCATGATGGCCGGGGCCGGTCGCAGGCATGACCGAATCGTCGTGAACCTGACGACCGCCATCCATTCGCAGATCAAAGGAGGTCCGTGCCAGACCTTCACGGGCGATACCTACGTCGTGACATCCTCCTCGACCCGGCGGATGCCTGACCTCGGCGTCGATTGCGGCAGCCCAGACGACGATTCCCTGACCGCCGACAAGCCGTGCCTGATCGTGGAGGTTCTGTTCCCCACGACGGGCAGCTTCGACGTGACGGTCAAACTCGCAGAATATCAGTCGCTGCCGTCAGTCGACTACATTTTGTTCGTGGATACCGAGAGCCCGAACGTGCACCTCTATTCGCGGGACGACGATGGGCGTTGGCAGGACGCCGTGCTGAAGGGCCTGGAAACCCTGGTCGAACTCAAAGGGCTGAACGTCAGTCTCGAACTACGAGAAATCTACAGCGGGTTGGAATTCAGGTTGAAGCCGAGACTTGTCGACCTTCCCTCCGAGACCGACGAACCGACAGGCGGCTTCCAGCCGAGATGATTTTCTCTTGTGGGGCGGATGCAAGGGGTGCGGCGAATAGGTCTGTAGGGCGGGGCGAAGCCATAACCCGCCACGTCAGAGATCGACGGGCCGCAATTTGTTAATGTGTAGGGGATGCACGACCTGTCGTGTCGGCATATGGCGGGTTACGGCTTCGCCTCCAACCCGCCCTACAGACCTGCAAGTTGATCGATGTAATCGAGCCCAGGTTGGGGAGATGATCGCGAGCGACCCCACCGAAATTCGATTTCCTGCAGGCTCGCCGGAGGACCCATGACGGTCGAAACAACACCCCCTATGAACCCGTCTCGCGAGCGGCGCGCCATGCCGGTGCTGCCTCTTCGCGGCATGGTGATATTTCCCGGCATGATCGTTCCGCTGTTTGTGGGCCGCGAGCGATCGAGACGTGCGCTCGGCGCCGCCATGGCCGGCGACATGTTGATATTGTTCACCACGCAGAAGGCTGACGAGGAGGACGTTCCGACCAACGAAGGATTGTTTGGCGTCGGCACGGTCGCACGCCTGCTCCAACTGAGCGAACTTCCTGACGGCTCGATGAAAGTGCTCGCGGAAGGCGTCGAACGTGCTGCGGTCCTGAACTACACCGAGCAGTCTGAGTACCACGAGGCCGAGATCATGGTGATCGAAAGCCAGGCCGGAACGCAGCCGCCGGCGGAAGCGCTCGTGCATTCGCTGATCGCCAGGTTTGAGGAATATGCGAAGGCCGCAGGAACGATCGCGCCGAATGTCGTGGACGCAATCAGGCGGGGCGCCGATATCGGGAGGATCGCCGATACCGTCGCATCGCATATTGCGGCGGAGATCGCCGATAAACAGGCAATACTGGAGACGACATCCGTACCGGAGCGCATCGAGAAAACAATGTCGCTGCTGGACAAGCGGGCTGTTGCGTTGCGCAAGATGCGCGGTCAGCGGGAGCCTGAATCGAACAAGCCGACACCTGCGATCTGGTTCAGGCGTCAAGGCGGGAAAGTCTCGCTGAGCAAGTTGGGCGGACTGCCGTCTCTGCCATCCGACTTGGAATGGCCGAAGCAGCGTCAGTCCGGTACGCCGCTGCATTTTCTGGCGCAGATCGACCTTTCGCATCTGCCGGCCACACCTCTGAAAAACGCGCGCGGTGCTCCGTCCCTTCCGCGATCGGGCCTGCTGTTCTTCTTTGCCGACATGGTGGAGGAAATGCTTTGGGACGATAACGGCGGAGCGCTCGCCAACACCCGTGTCATTTTCGCCGGCCACGCCGGGCCTGAACGCTCACCGCCGGAAGACATGCCCGATATCGGGCATCCGTTCGGGGAGATGACCAGCGCGTATACCAGCGGCAAGACCTTTTTTGCTCAGGCTGCGCTGGAGCCGTATGTGATCGAAACCTTGGCGGCAATGACTGCAATCCCGGACGAAGTTGCAGTTGCGGCTGCCGAGGATGATCCCGACCGCTGGAATCGCCGCAAGGCAGCAAAGCCGCGTGACTGGCCGGCGCATCAGATGCTGGGCATCGGCAGGGACATCCAGGGCACGGCCGGCAAGGCGCATGCTGAGGGTCTCGTCCTGTTGTTCCAGATCGACAGCGATATGGCAGTCGACGAGGGGTTTGTGTTCTGCGACATGGGAGCCGCGCAGTTTTGGATCAAGCCGGCCGACTTGGTGGCAGGGCGGTTCAACGACGCGTGGGCCACCACCGAAGGCGGGTGATCCGAGAACCATCGGTCGGTCGAATAATTGGGAAGAATAGGTCCGTAGGGCGGATCGTGATCCGCCACCTTCTCGTAAGTATCGATCATCCCGCTACTGTGCATGGGGTTGTTTTCGATATTTTCATGGTCTCCCGCCTTCGCCGGAACGACAGCAGGCAAATCCGCCCTGCGCATAGGCAGCCCGTGCCCGTTGTTAGTGCTTGATGTCGGTGGGAACCGGTGTTCTGCTCAAAAAAGCTGCTGGAGTGGACTGCCTGTGTCGATCTTCGTCGCATTACACCACGTCACCCATTACAAATACGACCGTCCGATTGATCTCGGCCCGCAAACCATCCGGATGCGGCCGGCGCCGCACACCCGCACGCCGATTCTGAGCTATTCGCTCAAGGTCACGCCGGCGAACCATTTCGTGAACTGGCAGCAGGATCCGCAGGGCAACTGGCTGGCGCGCTATGTCTTCCCGGAGAAGGCCACGGAACTCAAGATCGAGGTCGATTTCACGGCGCAGATGACCGTGATCAATCCGTTCGATTTCTTTGTCGAGCCCTACGCCGACAGCTTTCCGTTTCCCTATTCCGCCGATCTGAAGAAGGAGCTCGCGCCCTATCTCGAAACCATCGAGCCCGGGCCGCAGCTTGCGTCGTATCTCGCCGCGATTCCGCGCGAGGCCACGAACACCGTCAATTTCCTGGTCGAGCTCAACGCGCAGCTGCAGAAGAAGGTTCGCTACATCATCCGCATGGAGCCGGGCGTTCAGACGCCGGAGGAGACCCTTGGCGCTGCCGCCGGCTCTTGCCGCGACTCGGCGTGGCTGCTGATCCAGATCCTGCGGCACCTCGGGCTCGCGGCGCGCTTCGTCTCCGGTTATCTCATTCAATTGCGTCCCGACATCGATCCGGTGGAAGGACCGCGCGAGGTCGAGAACGATTTCACCGATCTGCACGCCTGGGCCGAAGTCTATCTTCCCGGCGCGGGCTGGATCGGCTTCGATGCCACCTCCGGCATGCTGGCGGGCGAGGGGCATATCCCGGTCGCCGCCACGCCGCATTATCGTACGGCGGCGCCGATCTCGGGCGCGGTCGGCTTTGCCAATGTCGATTTCAACTTTGAAATGAACGTCAGGCGCATCCGCGAAGCGCCGCGGATCACCAAACCCTTCTCCGATGAGTCCTGGGCGCGTCTCGACAAGCTCGGCGAGGAGGTCGACGTCGATCTCGCCAGCCATGACGTGCGCCTGACCACGGGCGGCGAGCCGACCTTCGTCTCGATCGACGATCTGGAATCGGCGGAATGGAATATTTCCGCCGTCGGCCCGACCAAGCGCGCCCTGGCCGATGACCTGATCCGCCGCTTGAGGACGCGCTTTGCGCCGGGCGGCCTGCTGCATTACGGGCAGGGCAAATGGTACCCCGGCGAAAGCCTGCCGCGCTGGGCCTTCGGCCTCTACTGGCGCAAGGACGGCGTGCCGATCTGGAAAAATTCGGATCTGATCGCGTCGATCGAAGGCCCGCACAAGGCGAGCGTCGAGGATGCGGAGCGATTCGCCGCGGGCACGGCGAAGAGACTTGGGGTCGAGCCCGGTTATATCCTGCCGGCGTTCGAGGATCCCAGCCACTGGGAGGAGAAGAAGGCGCGGCTGCCGGTCAATGTGACGGTCTTCGATTCCAAACTGCCCGATATCGAGGAGCGCACCCGCATGGCGCGGGTGTTCGAACATGGACTGGACGTGCCTCGCGGTTTCGTGCTGCCGATCCAGCGCTGGAACGCGGAGGATCGGCGCTGGCGCAGCGAGCGCTGGAAACTCAGGCGCGGCAATCTGTTTCTGATGCCGGGCGATTCCCCGCTCGGGCTGCGGTTGCCGATTGCCTCGCTGCCGCATATTCCGGCCGATGATTATCCTTACGTCGTCGAGCAGGATCCGCTGGAGCCGCGCGGCGACATGCCGGTTTTCGAACAGGCCGCGCAGCAGGACGACCCATCCCACCAGCGGGTCCAGCAACAGCAGATCCGAAGCGGCGGCGTCCGCACCGCGATGTCGATCGAGATCCGCGACGGCATCCTCTGCGCGTTCATGCCGCCGGTGGAAAAGATCGAGGATTACCTGGAGTTGGTCGCGGCAGTGGAAGCGACCGCCGAAGAGATGCAGATCAAGGTTCATGTCGAGGGCTATCCGCCGCCGTTCGATCCGCGCGTCGACGTCATCAAGGTGACCCCGGATCCCGGCGTGATCGAGGTCAATGTCCAGCCGGCCAAGAGCTGGCGCGAAACCGTCGACATCACTGTCGGCCTTTATGAGGACGCCGCGAAGGTGCGGTTAGGGGCCAACCGCTTCCTGATCGACGGCCGCCATACCGGCACCGGCGGCGGCAATCACGTCGTGGTCGGCGCCGGCAAGCCTGCGGATTCGCCGTTCCTGCGCCGCCCCGATTTGTTGAAGAGCCTGGTGCTGTACTGGCAGCGCCATCCGTCGCTGTCATATTTCTTCTCGGGCATGTTCATCGGGCCGACCAGCCAGGCGCCGCGCATCGACGAGGCCCGCCACGACAGCCTGTACGAGCTGGAAATCGCATTGGCGCAGGTGCCGCCCCCGGGCGGCACGGGTCCGCTGTGGCTGGTCGACCGCCTGTTCCGGCATATCCTGGTCGATATCACCGGCAACACCCATCGCGCCGAGATCTGCATCGACAAGCTCTATTCGCCCGACAGCGCGACCGGCCGGCTCGGTCTGGTCGAGTTCCGCGCGCTCGAAATGCCGCCCGATCCGCGGATGTCGCTGGCCCAGCAATTGCTGATCCGAGCGCTGATCGCCAAGCTCTGGCGCCAGCCGCAGACCGGCAAGTTCGTGCGCTGGGGCACGACCTTGCACGACCGTTTCATGCTGCCGCATTTCCTCTGGGAGGATTTCCTGGGCGTGCTCGACGAGCTCAGGCAGTCCGGCTACGACTTCTCGCCGGAATGGTATCTGGCCCAGCTCGAGTTCCGCTTTCCCGCCTTCGGCCGGGTCCATCATGGCGGCGTGTCGCTGGAACTGCGGCAGGCACTGGAGCCGTGGCATGTCCTTGGCGAAGAGGGGACGGCAGGTGGGACCGTGCGCTATGTCGACAGCTCCGTCGAGCGGCTGCAGGTCAAGACCGAAGGCTTTGTCGAGGGCCGCCATGTCGTCACCTGCAACGGCCGCCGCCTGCCGATGACGTTGACCGGTCGCTCCGGTGAGGCCGTGGCCGGGGTTCGCTTCAAGGCCTGGCAGCCCTCGTCGGGTCTGCATCCGACCATTCCGGTGCACGCGCCGCTGACCTTCGATCTCATCGACACCTGGAACGGACGGTCGCTCGGCGGCTGCGTCTATCATGTCGCCCATCCCGGCGGACGCAACTATGAAACCAAGCCGGTCAATTCCTACGAGGCCGAGGCACGGCGGCTCGCCCGGTTCCAGGATCACGGCCATACGCCGGGCAAGATCGACCCTCCGCGCGAGGAACGCACAATTGAATACCCCTTGACCCTCGACTTGCGAACGCCGCTCCTGCATTGAGAATTGAGGGATGGATGTTGGGGCAGGGGGAGCGGCATGGCAGGGCCTACCGGACCGGAGACGGGCGAAGCCAACGGCCAGGCGAACCGGGCCCGTCCGGGGCAGCGGCGGGTCGCCCAGTGGACGCGCGACTATGTTCGCCTGCCCGGAATCCCCGATGAATATCTCGCACGCGATGGGACGCCCCGCGCAGTCTGGACCCGCTTCCTGGATGCCTTCGCGGCACTCGGATCATCCGAAATCGAGCGGCGCTTCGGGACTGCGGACCGGCATTTGCGCGAAGCCGGCGTCAGCTATCGCGCGCCCGGTGAAAGCGCCGACCGTCTCTGGCCGCTGAGCCATCTGCCGCTGCTGATCGACGAGGCCGACTGGCAGCACTTGAGCGCGGGCATCGCGCAGCGCGCGCAGTTGCTGGAACTGATGCTGCGTGACCTCTATGGCGAAGGCCGCCTGCTCGCGGAGGGCGCCATTCCGGCTGCTGCGATCGCCGGCAGCAGCGAATTTTTGCGCGCCGTTTGCGGCATCAAGCCGCCCGGCGGGCGTTATCTCGGTCTCTACGCCGCCGATGTCGGGCGCGGGCCTGACGGACGCTGGTGGGTGCTGGGCGACCGGACGCAGGCGCCGTCGGGAGCGGGCTATGCGCTGGAAAACCGCCTGGTGCTGTCGCGCGCCTTCACCTCGCTCTACAAGTCGATGAATGTGGAGCGGGTGGCGCCGTTCTTCGAGGCGTTCCGCGAAGCCCTGCGCGCCAGCGCCGATCGCGACGAACCTCGCATCGGCGTGCTGACGCCCGGAACTTTCAGCGAGACCTATTTCGAACACGCCACGCTGGCGCGTTATCTCGGATTTCTGCTGGTCGAGGGCGACGATCTCGCCGTCAGCGGCGACCGCGTCCATATCCGCACGGTCGCCGGCCTGAAGCGGCTCGACGTGCTCTTGCGCCGGGTCGATTCCAACTTTCTCGATCCGCTGGAGCTGGACGCGTCCTCGCGGCTCGGCGTGCCCGGCCTGATCGACGTCCTGCGCAAGGACGGCGTCGTCGTCGCCAACATGCCGGGCTCGGGCGTGCTCGAGGCGCGAGCGCTGTTGGGCTTCCTGCCAAGCTTGAGCCGGCGCTTCTTCGGCGAAGACCTCAAGATGCCGCATATCGCGACCTGGTGGTGCGGCCAGAAGGCGGCGCGGGAGGAAGTGTTGTCGCGGCTCGACGACTTCGCGATCGAAGGAGCCTATGGCCGTGGCGTTCCCGGCTTCCAGACCAATGGGCCGGTGCTTCCGAGTGAACTGTCGGCGAGCGAGCGCGAACGTCTGAAAGCTGCGATCGCCGATCGCGGCATGGATTTTGTCGGCCAGGAGCTGGTGCGGCTTTCGACCACGCCGGTGTGGGACCAGGGGCGGATCACGCCGCGCCCGTTCGTGCTGCGGGTGTTCGCGGCGGCGACCGCGAACGGCTGGACCATCATGCCCGGCGGCTTTTGCCGGATCGCGGAACGGCCGGATGCGCGCGCGGTGTCGATGGGTGACGGCGCCCGTGCGGCCGACGTCTGGGTGGTCACCGACAAGGCGGTCCCGGCGACGAGCTTGCTGCCGGGATCGGACACCGTGCGGATCAGGCGCATCGCCGGCGTGTTGCCGAGCCGGGCTGCCGACAATCTGTTCTGGCTCGGCCGCTACCTGGAGCGCGCCGAAGCAACCTTGCGGCTGATCCGGGCGCTGGGTGCGCAGCACCGCGACCCCGGCAAGGGCTCGGCCGGCTTGCTGCAGGCGGCCGAGCGCATCCAGCGATTGTTGGTGACCTGGGGCGCGGCCTCGCAGACGTCGCGAACCCAGCCCGCGAAGGTCGCCGCCGAGGCGTTGCAGGCCGAGGACAGATTCGGTTCGGCGCTGTCGCTGCTGCGATCGGCCCAGCGCACCGCGACATCGCTGCGCGAGCGGCTGTCGCCGGATGCCTGGCAGGTCATCACCGAAATGACGGCGCGGCTGGCGCAGGACGTCGAGGACGATGATGGGGTGGTCAGCGCGGCCGAATTGACGTTGCAGGAACTTGCGAGCTTCGCCGGCCTGGCACAGGAAAACATGAACCGGGCTGCCGGCTGGCGCTTCCTCGAAATGGGCCGCCGGATCGAGCGCGCCATCAACATCATGCGCTTTGCCCGCCAGTTCGCGTTTGACGAAGCGGGCGGCGAGGATCTCGACATCCTCCTGACCCTGGTGGATTGCCAGATCACCTATCGCTCGCGCTATCTGGTGGGTCCGATGCTGGCGCCGGTACGCGACCTCGTCGGTCTGGACCCTTACAATCCGCGCTCGGTCGCATTTCAGATCGAAGCGCTGAACGCGCATATTGCGAGCCTGCCGCTCCTGAAGGAGAACGGATTGATCGAGCGCCCGCAGCGCCTCGCGGTGGCCCTGCAGGCGACGCTGACAACGGCCGAGGCCAGCGCCCTCGATACCAAGACCATGTTTGCGCTTGAGCAGGATCTGCTCAGCCTCGCCGACGCGATCGGGCTGCACTATTTTCCGCACGGGCCGAATGCGAGCCGGCCGGAAAAGCTCACGGGCCTCGCGTGATCTACGACATCCGTCACCTCACCACCTACGCCTATGAAAGCGCGGTGAGTTTCGCGCGCTGCACGCTGCGGCTCGAGCCTGGCAGCGGCAATGGCCAACGGCTCGTCTCGCATACCATCGAGATCAGGCCGAAGCCCGCGGATCGCGCGATACGGCGCGACTTCTTCGGAACCTGCACCGAGAGCATCGTCATCGAAACGCCGCACCGGCACCTGCGCATCGATTCACGGGCGAGGGTCGAGGTATCGCGCCGCGGGCTCGGCCGCACCACCCCAAGCCCGGCATGGGAGAGCGTCCGCGACATGGCGTTTGAGGCCAACAGCCTTGGTCCGGCCTCGCCGGTCGGCTTCGTCTTTGCAAGTCCGCTGGTGCCCATCCTGAAGGACGTCACGTCGTATGCTTCGGCAAGTTTTCCGCCCCGAGGCGGCATCCTCGTCGGCGCGGTGGACCTGATGCACCGGATCCGCACCGAGTTCAAATACGATCCGAAGGCGACCGTCGTCTCCACGCCGCTCGTCGAGGCCTTCGACAAGCGCCACGGCGTTTGCCAGGACTTCGCCCATGTCATGATTGCGGGGCTGCGCGGGCTGGGCCTTCCGGCCGGCTATGTCAGCGGCTACCTCCGCACCATTCCGCCGCCGGGCAGACCGCGTCTGCAGGGCGCGGACGCGACCCACGCCTGGGTCTCGCTCTGGTGTGGTCCGGAGATCGGGTGGATCGGTTTCGATCCGACCAACGACCTTCTGGTCGAGAACGATCACATCATCCTCTCGGTCGGACGGGACTTTTCCGACGTCTCTCCGGTCGACGGCATCATCGTCGGATCGCCGCGGCAAAAGCTCGGCGTCGCGGTCGACGTGGTTCTGGTGGAGTGACTTTCGCGCGTGACCCGGCTACGCGGCCTCGCGCCGTGCGGCGGTTCCGCCGGCCGGTCCGGAGCGCAGGTTCTGGAAGAATTTCTCCAGCTCGTGCACCAGAAGCTCGGCGGTCGAGGCAAGATCGCCCGAAGCCGAGAGCACGGAGGCGGCGACCGTACTGGTCTCGCCGATGGCGTCGCGCAGCGAGCCGATGTTGCCGACCAGCGTCTCGTTGTCTTCAGCCGCCGACTGCGCATAGGCAGAGATCTCGCGCGCCGAGGCATCCTGTTCTCCGACCGCGGCGGCGATGTTCGAAGTGATCTCATTGATTCCGCGAATGGCGTTGCCGATCTCGCGCACGGCTTCCACCGCGTTCTTCGTTGACGCCTGGATCTGCCCGATGTTTTCGCTGATCTCTTCGGTCGCCTTGGCGGTCTGGCCGGCGAGGGTCTTGACCTCGTGCGCCACCACCGCGAAGCCGCGGCCGGCATCGCCCGCGCGCGCCGCCTCGATCGTCGCGTTCAGCGCCAGAAGATTGGTCTGCTCGGCGATCGCCTGAATCAGGCTGACCACGCCATCGATGCGCTGAGTTGCCGCGGCAAGGCTTTCGATTTCGCCAAGCGAGGTTTCCGAGCGCAGGCCCGTCTGCGTGACAGCGCTGGCGGATTGCAGCACTTGGCGGCCGATCTCCGCCACCGACAACGAAAGCTGTTCGGTGGCGGCGGCGACGGCCGACACATTGCCGGCCGCCTGGGTGGTTGCGCCCGCCGCCACATTGGCCTGCCCGCTTGCATCCGATGCCGCCCGGCTGATCGTCTGCGCGCTTTTGCGCATCGCCGAGGCGTTTTCGGTGACGGCACGCAGGATCTCGCCGATCGCCTGCCTGAACTCCTCGACCGCCCCTTCGATGTGCCGGCCACGGACCTCGCGGGCGTGCGACTCCTCCGAAACCTGCGAATTGAGGATGCGATTGTGCTCCATCGCCCGCTGGAAGATCTCGATCGCGCGCGCCAGCGCGCCGATTTCGTCGCCCCGGTCGGTGTGGGGAACCTCGAGATCGTCAGCGCCTTCGGCGACTTTCTTGATGGTCGCCGTGATGCTGGCAAGCGGTCGCGCGATCGAGCGGGCGATCAGCACGATACCGATGATGACCAGCAGCAGCGCCACGCCGCCGAGGCAGGTCAGGACAAAGGACAGATTGCGGTTGGTCTCGGTTTGCTGCGAAATCCGGTTGCCGCGTTCGGTATACACCTTGGAAAGCGCTTCGAGATCCTTGTTGAGGGCGGAGCGGACCGTGCGATTGGCGTCATTGTCGCCCCATTCGCGGCCCGCGGCCGGGTCGATCTCCATCGCCCGACGCACCAGCTCCTTGCGGAAATCGACGAATTGCTCGATTCGCGTCTTGAAGGCGGCAAACTGTTCGGCATCGTCAGCCTGAACGATTGTCTGCCATTTGTTGACGACGCCAAGGATCTGCGCATTGAATTTCAGGAGTCCGTCGCCGAATTTCCTGGCGGCCTCCTTTTCGCTCGACATGTAGACGCCGCGGGATTCCATCACCACGGCATAGACCAGCGAGTTGACCCGCTCGACGTTCAGCGCCGCAAGGTTGACCGTCTCGATGGCCTCGGTCAGTTGCGCCGCGCGGCGGGAATTGTAGTCGGAGAGGACGGTGATCGCGGCCGTCAGCAGCGCGAAAAGAGTGAAGATCGAATACAATTTCGCCGCGAGCGAAAGCCGGGGCGCAATGCCGCGAACGGAAGAATGGTCTTGATTTCCGGGCATATGGTCCCCTTGGGAGGCCGGGTGAGCACCGTCGGCCGCGCCGCGGGAACAATGCACATAGTTGATGGAAAATGGTTTAACGCGCGCGTTCAGCGGGGGCGCAGTCAGTTGGTTTTATATAAGTAAAATCAATACCTTGTAATCAAGCCCGTTACTCCGTACGCGCCGTAAGACTACGGACTTTGCCGAGGACTCCTGGGGATCATCCGGGTGCTCTTGGGGAACTTGCCGAGATACGGCATCTTAACACCGCAAGCGACCCTGCGACGGCGCTATGCGCTCTGGAGCCGCCATGGTCTATCGCCACACCATCGACGCCACTGCCTATGTGTTCGACGACCTGCGCGACCTTCTCGCCAAGGCAACGCCGCCGCGCTCAGGCGATCGCCTGGCGGGCGTAGCGGCCGACAGCGCGGAACAAATGGTCGCGGCGCGGATGGCGCTTGCCGATCTGCCGCTGGCTCGGTTCCTGAACGAGACCGTCATTCCCTATGAGGTGGATGAGGTCACGCGCCTGATCGTCGATAGCCACGACGCATCCGCCTTTGCCCCGCTTGCCGTGCACACGGTGGGATCGTTCCGCGACTGGCTGCTGTCGGATGCCGCGACCTGCGATGTACTCCGCGCAGTGTCGCGCGGAATCACTCCGGAAATGGCGGCGGCGGTCTCGAAACTGATGCGCAACCAGGATCTCATTCGGGTTGCGAAGAAATGCGAGGTAACGACGCGCTTTCGCAACACGATAGGCCTGCGCGGGCGGATGAGCGCACGGCTCCAGCCCAATCATCCGTTCGACGACACGAGGGGGATCACCGCCTCGATCCTGGACGGCCTCATGCTGGGGTCAGGCGATGCCTGCATCGGCATCAATCCGGCCAGCGACGATCCGGCCGTGATCGCCGGCCTGCTGCGGCTGCTCGACGAGATCATCGACCGGCTGCAGATTCCCGCGCAGGGCTGCGTCCTCACCCATGTCACGACCACGCTCGACCTGATCGGCCGGGGCCTCCCGGTCGATCTGGTGTTTCAGTCGATCGCCGGCACCGAAGCGGCCAACCGCAGTTTTGGCATCGATCTCGCCCTGCTGCGCGAGGCGCGGGAGGCCGGCCTGGCGTTGCGGCGCGGGACGATCGGCGACAACGTCATGTATTTCGAGACCGGCCAGGGCTCGGCGCTCTCGGCCAATGCCCATCATGGCGTCGACCAGCAAACCTGCGAGGCACGTGCCTACGCGGTTGCGCGCGCCTTCGATCCGCTGCTCGTCAACAGCGTCGTCGGATTCATCGGTCCGGAATATCTCTACGACGGCAGGGAGATCATCCGCGCCGGCCTTGAGGATCACTTTTGCGGCAAGTTGCTTGGCCTGCCGCTTGGAATCGATATTTGCTATACCAATCATGCCGAAGCCGACCAGGACGACATGGACAACCTCTTGACGCTGCTCGCGGCCGCCGGCGTGACCTTCATCATGGGGGTTCCCGGAGCGGATGATGTCATGCTCAATTATCAATCGACTTCATTCCACGACGCGCTCTACGTGCGCGATCTGTTCGACCTCAAGCGGGCGCCGGAATTCGACGCATGGCTGACCCGCAGCGGGCTTGCGGACGGCTGCGGCCGTCTTGCCGCAGCGGCCGGCCAGTTGCCCGACTTTGCTGTGCGACTGCTTTCGTGAACCAATGCAACCGATCGGCCGTCAAAGGGTTAATATCGCTGCCACAATCCTAAGGAATCTATAGCCCATGGCGGCCGCCCGTGCTTATCATTGCGACGGCCCGGCAGAAGCGCTGAGGAAATCTGATGAGAGCTGAAAGTATCGAGCCAGTTCGGCGCATACTTTGCGTCTTTCCGCGTTACACATCTTCTTTTGGCACATTCGAATACGCCTATCCCCTGACCGACGGCGTTCAGGCCTTCATGCCGCCGCAGGGATTGTTGCTGATCGCGGCCTATTTGCCGGCGAACTGGCCCGTGCGCTTCATCGACGAGAATATCCAACCCGCAACGACGGAAGACTTCGAGTGGGCGGACGCGGTGTTCGTGAGCGGCATGCACATCCAGCGGCAGCAGATGAACGATATTTGCCGCCGCGCGCATGGGTTCAACCTTGCGGTGGCGATCGGCGGCCCCTCGGTCAGCGCCTGCCCGGATTACTACCCCTCCTTCGATTATCTCCATGTCGGGGAGCTGGGCGATGCGACCGACGAACTGCTTGCAAGGCTGGCGCGCGACCCGTCGCGCCCGGAGCGCCAGGTGATCCTGACCGCGAAGGAGCGCCTGCCGATGACCGATTTTCCGGTCCCGGCCTATGAACTCGCGGAGATCCGCAAATATTTCCTCGCCAGTATCCAATATTCCAGCGGATGCCCGTATCAGTGCGAGTTCTGCGACATCCCCGGCCTCTATGGCCGCAATCCCCGCATCAAGGCACCGCAACAGATCATTGCCGAGCTCGACAAATTGCGCGAATGCGGCGTTACGGGTTCGGTGTATTTCGTTGATGACAATTTCATCGGCAACCGCAAGGCCACGCTGGATCTGCTGCCGCATCTGATCGCGTGGCAGAAGCGGACCGGTTACGTGCTGCGGCTCGCTTGCGAGGCGACGCTCAACATCGCCAAGCGGCCGGAGATTCTCGAAAAAATGCGCGAAGCCTACTTCATCACGATCTTCTGCGGCATCGAAACGCCGGATCCCGATGCATTGCGAGCGATGCAGAAGGACCACAACATGATGGTCCCCATTCTGGAAGGCATCCGGACCATCAACCGCTACGGCATGGAGGTCGTCTCCGGCATCATCATGGGCCTCGATACCGACACGCCGGAGACCGGCGATGCGTTGCTGGGTTTTGTCGAGGAATCGCGGATTCCGCTCTTGACCATCAATCTGTTGCAGGCGCTGCCGAAAACGCCGCTATGGGATCGCCTCGAGCGGGAGAACCGGCTGGTCCATGACGAGAGCCGCGACTCGAACGTCAAATTCCTGCTGCCCTACGAAGAGGTCGTCGACTCCTGGCGCAGATGCATGGTGATGGCCTACGAACCGGAGAAGCTGTTCGCCCGCTATACCCACCAGTGCGAACATACCTATGCGAACCGGCTGAAAGTGCCGGTCAGCGACGAATTGAAGAGCTGGTCCAATATCAAGCGCGCGCTGGTCATGCTCCGCAACATTTTCTGGAAGGTGGGCGTGCTCGGCGATTACAGGCGGGTGTTCTGGAAATTCGCACTGCGACGGCTGCGGCAGGGCGACATCGAAGGCCTGATCGCGTCGTCGCTGATCGGGCATCACCTGATCACGTTTGCCCGCGAAGCCTCGAGCGGACGTCAGAATGCATCGAACTATTCGATCAGGCTGCGCGAGGCATCTGTCCCTGCCGAATGATGCACATGACCACCCCTGCCGTCCCATCCCGATCGATGCTCGACCTTCGGGATCTGACCCCGGCGCGCGTCGCGCTGGGGCGGGCCGGCGTGAGCCTGCCGACCAGGGCGCTGCTCGCGTTCACGCTCGATCATGCGCGCGCCCGCGACGCGGTCCATGCGCGTTTCGATTCGCAAGTCCTGGTCTCCGGCATCGGTGAACTCGGCCTTCCCGCCCGTGTCGTGTCGAGCCGTGCCGGTGACCGCAAGGATTATCTCAGACGGCCCGATCTTGGACGACGTCTGGACCAGGCATCGCGGAATCGTCTGACCGCTCCCGGCGCCGCCGACGCATGCCGATTGGCCGTCGTTGTCGGCGACGGCCTGTCGCCGACGGCCGTACATGCCCATGCGATTGAAACCCTGCGACGGCTCGTTCCGTGCCTCGCCGCTGGCGGCATCGAAATCGACCAAGTTGTCGTTGCCTCGGGCGCGCGGGTCGCCCTCGGGGATGAGATCGGCGAATGTCTCGGAGCAAGCATGGTCGTGGTGCTGATCGGCGAGCGGCCGGGCCTGTCCGCTCCCGACAGCCTTGGGGCCTATCTGACGTTTGCGCCCAGGGTCGGCCTGACCGACGCCGATCGCAACTGTGTATCCAACATTCATGGCGCCGGACTGGGCTATGACGAGGCCGCCTTCAAGATCGCATGGCTGGTGCGTGAGGGGCTGGCGCGCGGAATGACCGGGGTCGCGTTGAAGGACGAAAGCGGCGACCGACCGCCGCCGCGAATCGCGGCCGATTTGAGTCTGCATGACAAATAGGCGTCTTGAGGCTCAAAACGGCAGCGTAGGAACCGGTTTCCTGCCATGGCGTGCGCTTGCGAGACGCGGGACGGACCTGCTAAACCAGCGTGCCGCGCGTTTTCGCGCGTTTTCAACGGATAGCGCCAATCGAGAGCGGGTCGACCAAGGCCCCCTTCGCGCCCGTGAAAGTCAAACGATCAAGATCGGTCGATCTGGAGAAGTGGACAACGATGCTCGATATCAACCGCGACAATGAGGTCCATGTCGAGAAGGTCGAGCAGCGGCCGGGCGCCAGCATTGCCTTCGGGCTGGAGCGGATCGGGCTGATCGCGGTTCAGCGACCGCTCCTGTCCTGCATGATCCTGGTCGGGCTGATCATCGGCGCGCTGTTCGGGATCGATCGCATCAAGATCGACGATTCGCTGTCCCAGCTGTTCCGCTCCAATTCCAAGGATTACCGGCAATACGAGGCGGAGACCAAGCGCTTCCCGGCGGTCGAATTCGACGTGCTGGTCGTGGTCGAGGGCAAGACGCTGCTGGCGCGCCCCAATCTGGAAAAGCTGCGCGATCTCGTCACCGATATTCAGCTGGTCGAGGGTACGCGCGGGATTATTTCACTGTTCTCGGCGCGCCAGGCCCCGGCGCCGGGCCGGCTGCCGGCGGCGCTGTTCCCGTCGGAACTGCCGCAGGGCGCCGACTACGACAAGTTCATCGAAACCGTCAAGAGCAACGAGATCATCCGCGGCAAGCTGTTGTCCGAAGACGGTACGCTGGCGCTGATCGTGCTGTCGCTCGAACCCGAGGTCGTCGCCAGCAACAAGCTCGGCAAGGTGGTCGGCGATATCAGAAAGGCGATGGCCGAAGATCTCCAGGGCAGCGGCCTCAACGCCGAACTGTCCGGCGTTCCCGTCATGCAGCTCGAAATCCGCAACGCGGTCAAGCGCGACGGACTGACCTACAACATCCTCGGAATCCTCGCCGGCTGCATCATCGCGATCATCTTCTTCCGCAAGATATCGTTCATGGTCGTGGCGGCGTTCCCGCCGATCATCGCGATTGTGCTCGCGCTCGGCGGCCTCGGCTGGGCCAATTTCAACCTCAACATGTTCCTGAACGTGATGACGCCGCTGATCATGGTGATCAGCTTTTCCGACTCGATGCAGCTCACCTTCGCGGCGCGCGACCGCCTGATCGCGGGCCAGGACAAATACACTGCATTCCGCAACGCCGTGATGGTGGTGGGGCCGGCCTGCGTGCTCACCCATGGCACCGCCGGCATATCCTTCATCGCGCTGCAGTTCTCGAACTCCGACCTGATCCGAAAATTCGGCGAGGCAGGACTTGCCGCCACCATCATCGCGCTGCTCGCGGTGCTCTCGCTGGTGCCGGTATTCGGCGTGCTCCTGGTCCGCAACGAGAAAGTATTCGCCGTGAAATTCCAGAGCGCCGACGCCGGCGTTCAGATGTTGCGCAATTTCTGCTACTGGATCGCGGTACGGATGGTCGGCCGGCCCGGCCTGTTCAGCCTGATCGCGGTGATCTTTGTCGGCGGCCTGGCGGTGATCTACGCCAATCTGGAGCCGCGTTACCGGCTCGCCGATCAGGTGCCGGACAAGCAGCAGGCGGTCGCCGCCTCGGGGCGTCTCGACGCCAAGCTGACCGGCGCCAATGCGATCGACGTGCTGATCGAGTTTCCCAAGGGCGCCTCGCTGTATGCGCCCGAGACGCTGCAGACCATCGCCGACGTTCACGCGACCGTGGAAAAGCAGGCAGGGGTCGGCAATGTCTGGTCCTTGGAGACGCTGCGGCGGTGGCTTGCCGAAAAGGCCGGAAGTTCCGACGTCGCGACGTTGAAGGAATACGTCAACCTGATCCCTGCGTACCTGGTGCGGCGTTTCATTTCGGCCGATCAGGATGCCGTGGTGGTGTCGGGGCGGGTTCCCGATCTCGACTCAAGTCAGATTCTTCCCGTCGTCGAAAATCTCGATCGTACGCTGGACACGGTGCGCGCGGCGCATCCCGGCTACGAGATCGCCGTCACCGGGCTTTCGGCTATCGCCGCGCGCAACTCTTCCAACATGATCGAAAAGCTCAATCGCGGGCTGACGATCGAGTTCGCGCTGGTTGCGATCTTCATCGGCTTGGCGTTCCGCTCCGTCGTCGTGATGTTCGCCTGCGTCCTGCCCGGCATCTTTCCCGTGGTTCTTTCCGGCACGGTATTATGGGCGCTCGGGGAGGGGCTGCAGTTTGCCAGCGTGGTGGCGCTCACGGTTTCGTTCGGGCTCGGTCTGTCGGCGACCATTCACTTCCTCAACCGATTACGGCTGGAACGCAAACCCGGGGTCAGTTCCGCGATCGCGGTGGAGCGAGCCACCGTTCTGGTCGGCCCGGCGCTGATCCTCACCACGGTGGTGCTGGCCTGCGGCCTTGTCGTGACGGTGTTTTCCGATCTGCCGTCGCTGCGCCTGTTCGGCTGGCTCAGCGCGTTCTCGATGGTCGCCGCGCTGATCGCGGACCTGTTCATTCTGCGGCCGACGGCGATGTTCCTGATCAGCCTGTCGGAGCGGATTCGCGGCGCGCGATAGGGGGAACAGACCGGCAAACGAAAATGGCAGCCGAGGCGGAACCTTGGCTGCCATTCAATACGAGCAAGCGAGATGGCTGCGCGTCAGCCCCTGACCATCGTGATGTTGACGCCCCTGATCTCGCCCTTGGAGTTGATCTGCACGGTCTGCTTGTTGCCGTTGGTGCTGACCACGAGGTTGGCGGCGAATCCATTCGCCTCGACGAAGACTTCGATCCGGCCGCCGCCCGCCGTGCCCTGCAGGTTGCCGAAAACATTGCGGCTGGCCTCGCTCCAGTTGCCGGAAATCCGGTCACCCTGGCTGGTAACATCGCTGGTCAGGTCGAATTTGTAGCTGTCGCTGGCGCAGCGCAGATTCTGTTTCAGGTTCAACCCGCTACCGTTGACCTTGTAGTCGGCCTTGCAGCGAATGCGTTCAGTGGTTCCGTCAGACAGCGCGACTGTTCCGTTACCGGACCATGCGCCGTCGAAGCCCGCAAACGGACCAGTTTGGGCATGGCCAGTCGCCACCGACAGCAGCAGCGCGGCGCCGATCCCGGCAGCCTTTGTGGTCTGTCCAAGCAGGCTAGTAGGGCCAAGCAGTTTCATGTCGCGTTTCCCGTTCAAAATGACGTCTCTTTCGAGTTCCGTCGCGCCGCATCGAGCATTTAGTGTCGCCGCAGTCTGTTAGGTTCAAATGACAGAACGGCCTGCCAGCTTTCACTTTGGCGTCGTTGGCTGTCATGGTCCGGTCGAGTCCGACAAAGGTAATTCCGCGTGTCGAAGACGCAAGGCGCTCCGGAGCCGCCGACCAACATCTAGCGGCCGACGGTGCCTACATGCAACAGCCAATTGTAAAAAGCGGTCTATCGAAATAATGCACTGGTATCAGTGGTTTGTCTGTGCCAATGATCCGGCTCATGGCACATCCTCGTCCCGGCTCGGGACGACGTAAATTTGGCCGCATTTACCAGCGCTTGTGCTTCCTGCTCGTACCGCGGTCGGCGACGGTTGCAATCCGAATCATCCAGGCCGGCGAGACGATGCATTTCCCGGTCGGATATTTGCTTCCGTCAAAAAGTGTAATGTAAGGAACACGATGCTCAGACTTTTCCTATCAATCAGCCTGTTATCGCTGTCGATGTTCACGAGTGCGTTCGCCGAGGAGCAGCGCAGTGGAACGCCCGAGGAGCAGAAGGCCTGCACGCGCGACGTGCAGCGCTTCTGTCGCCACGTGATCGATCAGGGCGACTTCACCATTCTCGCCTGCTTGAAGGAAAATCGTCCCAAGCTGACCGAAGCCTGCGAACACGTACTCAAGGACCACAACCAGTAGGCTCGAGCGTTTTCGAGCGAAGGCCCGCCTCGGACTTTGATCCGGGGTGGACACCGGTTCGTTGTCCAGGAAAACGCGCCAGAACAAAAAGCTAAACGTCTCCGTTCCGATTCAATTGGAACGGAACGGGCTCTGCTGCGCCGATTCCTGCATTGGCTTCCCGTTCCGGCCGGCGCGTTGCCAATGTTGGAATCTCGGGACCACTGGCAAATATCGGATTCTAGTGGCGTTTTGGATTTGAAATTGGCTTTGTGAGCCCGCTTATGGCTGGCAGCCATCGTCAAATCGACGGTAACGGGCGGCATTGGTTTTGTGAGCATATTCGCCTATATGGGGAAGCGTCGCCGTGCTTTTGCATGGGCGAATTCGCTGCGCGTTCAAAGCGCTCGATCCCGAACTTGAGACTGGTAGCCAGTTCCTGATGACCACCGCAGCCGAATTGCGATCCGGCAAGACTTACCGGGACGAGAACTTCCCGGTTGCGTCGTGGATCATTCACCCGCGCCATCGGGCGCTGATTCTGGCGTTCTACAATTTTGTCAGAACCGCGGACGATATTGCCGACCATGCGACCCTCGCTCCGAGCGAGAAGATCGCCTATCTCGACCTGCTTGAGGCCGAGCTCCTGGGCAACGGAGACACCCAGCTCGAAGCGGTCAATCTGCGCCGCGCGCTGGCAGAGCGTGCGATGCCCGCGCGCCATGCGCTGGATGTCCTCGTCGCTTTCCGGATGGATGTGACCAAGCTCCGTTACGAGACCTGGGCCGAAGTCATTCACTATTGCCGCTATTCGGCGATGCCGGTCGGGCGTTTCATGCTCGATGTTCACGGCGAGAGTACGTCCACCTGGGCGGCGTCCGATGCACTCTGCGCGGGCCTGCAGATCAACAACCATCTTCAGGATTGCGCCAAGGACTATCGCGACCTCGACCGCGTCTATCTTCCGCGCGACGCGCTCGCGGCCGCGGGCGCGTCCGTTGCAATGCTCGGCGAGCCGCGCGCGCCGGCGCCGCTGCTGCAATGTCTGCACGCGCTGGCGGAAAACACCGAGCGCTTGCTCAACGACGGCAGATCACTCGCAGCCGAGGTGAGGGATTTTCGGCTTGGACTTGAGATTGCGGTGATTCAGTCCTTCGCGGACAAGATCGTCCGCATGTTGAAAGTGCGCGATCCCTTGAGCGAGCGAGTGCATCTCGGCCCGATCGAGTTGATCGGTCGCAGCGTTGCAGGCGTGGCCGGCGAGATGACGCGGCGGGCCTCGGGTCGGCGGGTCCTGTCCAAACCGGCGGCCGGCGCATGACACTGGAGGCGGCGGCCGACGCGAATTACGGGACGACCGCGTCCGGCAGCTCGTTCTATGCCGCGATGCGGATTCTGCCGCGCCACCAGCGCGAGGCGATGTTCCAGATCTACAGCTTCTGCCGCCACGTCGATGACATCGCCGATTCCGACGGCCCGCGGCCGCAGCGGTTGGCCGCGCTCCAGCAATGGCGTGACGACATCGATGCGCTGTATCAGGGCCAGCCGCCCGCGCGCCTCCGGGATTTTGTCGTTTCCGTCCGCAAGTTTGGCCTGAAGCGCGAGGATTTTCTGGCTATCGTCGACGGCATGGAAATGGACGTGCCGCAGGACATCCGGGCGCCGGACCTCGCCACGCTCGATCTCTATTGCGACCGGGTGGCAAGCGCGGTCGGTCGGCTGTCGGTGCGGGTCTTCGGCCTGCCGCAAGAGGACGGCATTCTGCTCGCGCATCATCTTGGCCGGGCGTTGCAATTGACCAACATCCTGCGCGATATCGACGAGGACGCCGGTCTTGGCCGGCTCTATCTGCCGCGCGAAGGCCTGCTGCTCGCCGGGATCACCGGCGACGACCCGCAGAAGGTGATCGCCGACCGGGCGCTGCCGCGGGTCTGCGGCCCGCTGGCCGAGCGGGCGCGCAAGCATTTCGAGAAAGCCGACGAGGTGATGGATCGAAATCGGCGCCGCCTGGTGCGCGCGCCGCGCATCATGTCGCGATATTATCGCACGATCCTTGATCTGCTTGTGACCAGGGGATTTGCCGCGCCGCGCACCCCGGTCCGTGTGCGCAAGCTCACACGCCTCGCCATTGTCCTGCGCTACGCCTTCATCTGATGCCAAAGACCGTTCACATCATCGGTGCCGGAATTTCGGGCCTCGCCGCCGCCGTGCGGTTGGCGAATGCGGATTTCAGGGTGCATGTCCACGAAGCCACCCAACAAGCGGGTGGCCGCTGCCGGTCGTATTTCGACGCCGCCACCAATCTCACCATCGACAACGGCAATCACCTGTTGCTGTCCGGCAATCGCCACGCGGTAGCCTACGCCCGCTCGATCGGGACCGAAGCGGGACTGATCGGGCCGAAGCGCGCGCAGTTTCCGTTCGTCGATCTGACCACTGGCCAGCGCTGGCAGATCGACCTTGGCGATAGCCGGCTCCCGCTCTGGGTCTTCGACGAGGGGCGCCGCGTTCCCGATACCAATTTGCGTGAATATCTCGCACTGGCACCCCTGATCTGGGCGGGGCAGGGCCGGCTGGTCGGCGATGCGATTCCCTGCCACGGGACGCTCTATCAGCGGCTGGTCCAGCCGCTCCTGCTTGCCGCGCTCAATGTCGATCCGCCCGAAGGCTCGGCGGGTCTCGCGGGCGCCGTGGTCCGCGAAACCCTGCTGGCGGGCGGCCAGGCGTGCCGACCGCTGATCGCGCGCGATGGTTTGAGCGCGGTCCTGGTCGAGCCCGCAATCAAGCTGCTGCAGGACAAAGGCGCCAGCATCCGGCTTGGCCACGAATTGCGCGAGTTTGCGATGTCGGCAGAGCGGGTCGCCGTGTTGAAATTCGGCGGCGAGGACGACGTCGCGATCGCCGCCGACGATGCGGTCATCATGGCGGTTCCGCCGCGTCCGGCGGCGTCGCTGCTGCCCGGCCTGAAGACGCCGTCGAAATTTCGCGCGATCGTGAACGCGCATTTCCGCTTCGATCCGCCACCCGGCATGCCGCCGATCCTCGGCGTGATCGGGGGGACCGTGGAGTGGCTGTTCGCGTTTCCCAACCGCCTGTCGGTGACGATCAGCAACGGCGACCGGCTGGTGGAAATGCCGCGCGAGGAACTCGCACAGGCGATCTGGCGCGATGTCTGCAAGGCAGCGGGGGTTGCCGGCGATTTGCCGCCCTGGCAGGTCGTGCGCGAGCGGCGCGCCACGTTCGCGGCCACGCCGGAGCAGAATGCCCTGCGGCCGGGCCCGGTGGTGGAGTCTTGCAAAAACCTGTTTCTTGCCGGTGACTGGACTGATACCGGGTTGCCGGCGACCATCGAGGGATCAGTGCGCTCGGGAAACCGCGCGGCAGACCTGGTCCTTGCCATGCGCTAACTGCAGAGCCCGGGCCGCAGCAAGCGGCACCGGGTCTGATCGCAAGAATTGGAGCCAAGCCGGATCCCTCGCGGGCCGGCGCAGACTGGGATCTTGAACGACATGCTTTCCGGCAACGAGACGGTGGGGATCGAGAGCGGCGGCGCGCTGGAGGCCAGCATTGCCTCGGCGACGCGTGCGCTGCTCGATTGCCAGCGCCCGGACGGGCACTGGGTGTTCGAGCTGGAGGCCGACTGCACCATTCCGGCGGAATATATTCTGCTTCGCCACTACCTCGGCGAGCCGGTGGACTCAGCGCTCGAGGCCAAGATCGCCGTCTACCTGCGACGGGTCCAGGGGGCACATGGCGGCTGGCCGCTGGTGCACGAGGGCGCCTTCGACATGAGCGCCAGCGTGAAATCCTATTTCGCGCTGAAGATGGTCGGAGATTCCGTGGATGCGCCGCACATGGTGCGTGCGCGCGAGGCGATCCACGCACGCGGCGGTGCGATCCACAGCAACGTCTTCACCCGCTTCATGCTGGCGATGTTCGAGGTCACGTCATGGCGCAGCGTTCCGGTGCTGCCGGTCGAGATCATGCTGCTGCCGATGTGGTCGCCGTTTCATCTCAACAAGATCTCGTACTGGGCGCGGACCACGATCGTGCCCCTGCTGGTGCTCGCCGCGCTCAAGCCGCGCGCGAAAAACCCGAAACGCATCGGCATCGACGAACTGTTCCTGCAGGATCCGCGCTCGATCGGAATGACGGCGAAGGCGCCGCATCAGAGCACGGCCTGGTTCATGCTGTTCCGTTCGCTCGACGCCGTCTTGCGGGTGATCGAGCCCTTGTTCCCGACAAAACTGCGCACCCGCGCGATCGACAGCGCGCTTGCTTTCATCGAGGAGCGGCTCAACGGCGTGGACGGGATGGGCGCGATCTATCCGCCGATGGCCAATATCGTGATGATGTATGACGCGCTCGGCAAACCGGCCGACTATCCGCCGCGCGCCGTCACGCGCCAGGGCATCGACAACCTGCTGGTGATCGGCGGCGAGGAGGCCTATTGCCAGCCCTGCGTCTCGCCGGTGTGGGACACCACGCTGACCTGTCACGCCCTGATCGAAGCCGGCGACGAGAAGGCCTTGTCCTCGGCCAAGCAGGGCCTGGACTGGCTGGTGCCGCGGCAGGAGCTTGAACTCAAGGGCGACTGGGCCGTGAAGCGGCCGGACGTGCGGCCGGGCGGCTGGGCCTTTCAGTACAACAACGCCTACTACCCCGACCTCGATGATACCGCCGTCGTGGTGATGTCGATGGACCGCGTGCGCCGCGCCAACGGCGGCCACGACTATGACGAGGCCATCGCGCGCGGCCGCGAATGGATCGAAGGCATGCAGAGCCGCGACGGCGGCTGGGCCGCCTTCGACGTCAACAATCTCGAATATTACCTCAACAACATCCCGTTCTCCGATCACGGCGCGTTACTCGATCCGCCGACCGAGGACGTCACCGCGCGCTGCCTCTCGATGCTGGGCCAGCTCGGCGAGACCGCCCAGAGCAGCAAGGCGGTTGCGCAAGGGGTCGAATATCTGCGGCGGACCCAGCTGGCGGAGGGTTCCTGGTACGGGCGTTGGGGCATGAACTATATTTACGGCACCTGGTCGGTGCTGTGCGCGCTCAATGCGGCCGGTGTCAGCCATCAGGATCCGATGATGCGCAAGGCGGCGGATTGGCTGGTCGCGGTCCAGAACCAGGACGGCGGGTGGGGAGAGGATGCCGTCAGCTACCGCCTCGACTACCGCGGGTTGGAGCGGGCGCCCAGTACCGCATCGCAAACGGCATGGGCTTTGCTTGGCTTGATGGCGGCGGGCGAGGTTGAGCATCCGGCTGTCGCCCGGGGCGTGGGGTACCTAATGGCAACACAAGCCGAAAAAGGGCTCTGGGACGAGAGCCGCTACACGGCAACGGGCTTTCCCCGGGTGTTTTATCTGCGTTACCATGGTTATCCTAAGTTCTTTCCGCTTTGGGCGCTGGCGCGGTATCGGAACCTCAGGAAAACAAACAGCAGGGTGGTAGGGGTCGGAATGTGAATTTGGAGGTGGGGGACGACGTTACCGCGGGCAATCGAATTGACCCGCGGCCGGTACTGATCGTGACCGGTCTGCTCCAAGAGGCCCGCATCGCGGCCGGGCCTGGAATGACCGTCATCTGCAGCAGTAGCGATCCGCGACAATTGCGGGCGTTGTTGACCGTTTTCGATCCGTCGACCATTCGCGGCGTGATCAGCTTTGGCGTTGCCGGCGGTCTCGATCCCTCGCTGCGATCGGGCGACGTGGTGGTGGCGACCGAGGTGATGGCCGGTGACGCGCGCTGGCTCGCCGGCCTGTCGCTGAATGAGGATTTGATCGCGAACCTCGCGCTTGGCCGCAGACGGGTCGTCAGGGGCGGCCTGGCCGGCGTGGAAGAGGTGGTCGTGGCGCGGGCCAGAAAGGCCGCGCTGCGTTCCGACACGGGCGCCGCCGCCGTCGACATGGAGAGCCATATCGCGGCCGCCTATGCGACGCAGGCCGGTCTTCCCTTCGCGGCGCTGCGGGTGATCAGCGACCCCGCCAACCGAAGCCTGCCGATGCTGGCGAAGAGCGTCATCAAGCCGAACGGCGAGATCTGCTTGCGCACCGTTCTTCGCGGCGTCGTGCGCAACCCGCGGACGCTGCGCGGGCTGGTGTCGATGGGGATCGATTTCAACCGCGCTTTGCGGAGCCTACGCGGCTGTCGAGGCTTTCTGCTGGGCGGCGACGGCTTCGTCGCGGCGGATCTCTGACAGCCGCTTCTGCACCTCCGCCGAGAACACGTACTGGGCCGGCCGCTGATTGGTGAGGTCGATTTCCGGCGCCATCGGACCGGAGGTCCTGATGCCGCGCAGCGCCGCCCACATCGCCTTCAGCGGGTTGGCAAGAGCGGCATTGGCCGCGGTCGGCTCATAGCCGCAATGCGCCATGCAGTCGGCGCACTTCTCGTACTTGCCGGTGCCGTAGGTCTCCCAGTCCGTCGTCTCCATCAATTCCTTGAAGGTCTTGGTATAGCCTTCGCCGAGCAGATAGCAGGGCTTCTGCCAGCCGAAGATGTTGCGCGCCGGCATGCCCCAGGGCGTGCATTCGTACTCCTGATTTCCGGCCAGGAAATCGAGGAACAGGCCGGAATGCATGAAATTCCACTTCTTGCCCTTGCCGAGCGCGAAGACGTCGCGGAACAGCTTCTTGGTCTTGGTGCGGTTGAGGAAGTGCGCCTGGTCGGGCGCGCGCTCATAGGCATATCCGGGTGACATCGACACCCCGACGCCAAGCTCGGTCGTAAAGTCGAGGAACTTGGCGATGTCCTCCGCGGCATGACCATCGAAAATCGTGGCGTTGACGTTCACCGTGAAGCCGCGCGCCTTTGCCGCCTTGATCGCGGAGACGGCGCGATCGAACACGCCCTTCTGCGAGACCGCCTTGTCATGATGTTCGCGCAGGCCGTCGAGATGCACCGAGAAGAACAAATAGGGCGACGGCTCGAACAGATCGAGCTTCTTTTCCAAGAGCAGCGCGTTGGTACACAACGACACGAACTTCTTGCGTGCGACCAGCCCGCGCACGATCTCGCCGATTTCCTTGTGGATCAGCGGCTCGCCGCCGGGGATGGCGACCATCGGCGCGCCGCATTCATCGGCGGCGTCCCAGCATTCCTGCGCGCTCATGCGACGATTGAGGATGGCGTCGGGATAATCGATCTTGCCGCAGCCGACGCACGCCAGGTTGCAGCGGAACAACGGCTCCAGCATCAAAACCAGCGGGTAGCGTTTGCGGCCAAGCAGCTTCTGCTTGATGAGGTAGCCGCCGATACGCAGCTCCTTGAAGAATGGTATTGCCATTGCGGGATCTTCTTTCCGGGGGGGGTTAGCTAAGGCGGGTCAGCCTGCGGCGAGTTCGGCCGGCAGGCGAAATTCAATATTCTCCTCGCGCCCGGGAAGCACCGACACCGTTACCGGCCCGATGCGCCGCAGCGCTTCGATCACGTCGTCAACCAGTACCTCGGGCGCCGAGGCGCCCGCGGTAATGCCGACGGCCTTGGCGTCCTTCAGCCAGGCCGGGTTCAGCTCGCTGCCGTCTGCTATCAGATAACTCGCAACCCCGGCTTCGGTGCCAATTTCTCGGAGCCGATTGGAGTTGGAGCTATTGGCGGCGCCCACCACCAAGATAACGTCCACGAATTTGCTCAGGTCCCTTACCGCAGATTGGCGGTTCTGTGTTGCATAGCAGATATCCCGGATGTCCGGGCCTTGAATATCGGTAAATTGCCGCTTGAGCGCCTCGATAATGTCCTTGGTGTCATCGACGCTCAGCGTGGTCTGCGTGATGTAGGCCACCGGAGTGTCCGCCGGAAGGGTCAGGGCCGCGACGTCATCGACATCTTGCACCAGCGTTACCGGACCCGGAACCTGGCCCATGGTTCCCTCGACCTCGGGGTGCCCGGCATGGCCGATCAGGATCAGGACCCGGCCCTTCGACATGTAACGCTTCCCCTGGTTGTGAACCTTGGTGACCAGCGGGCAGGTGGCATTGAGCACGGGCAACCCCCGCGCGGCGGCTTCCTCTTCCACGGACCTCGCCACGCCATGCGCGCTGAACACGGTGACCGCCAGCGGGGGCACTTCAGAGAGATCCTCGACGAAGATCGCGCCCTTGTTCTTGAGGCTTTCCACGACGTATTTGTTGTGCACGATCTCGTGCCGCACGTAGACCGGCGGACCGTATTTCTCCAGCGCGCGCTCGACGATCTCGATCGCGCGGACGACGCCTGCGCAAAATCCGCGCGGCTGCGCGAGGTACACTTCCATGGAACGCCCCACTCTACATTCGCTTTGCGGCTCGGACCCGTGCAATATCTGCACCACACGGGTTGTCCTCCATTCCGCCATCGTGCGCATGGAAGCACAGGGATTTGTGTCAAAATTCCATCGACTAGAAAAGCCAGATCGCGGTCGGATCGTCTCCACGCCGCCGCAGGCTCTTTGGTATTATAGTACTATATCATAAACCGCTGAGATTGAACGATTTAGTTTCTCTCCGGTTCGTCACTTTACCGCCCGACAATCCCGGCTATACAGCGGCACGGCAGCGCCGGGCCGGTTTTTGAAGCTCTCTTCAGAAACATGGTTAGTCGGTCAATGGAACTCCCACCAATGTGGTGGATTTGACATTCGCATCAGCATTTCCGCGAGTCCTCCTTGCGAATGTCAAATCCAAAACCACACTAGAAACATAAGCTTGCAAGTCTCCCTTTGGTTCCAACATTCGCGAACGAACGCGGCTCGCGATGTGGATTGTCAAGGTTAGAACGGGGACGTTAGAACGCGGACGTTTCCGGCAAGCTCTCAAATTAGAAAGACATGATGTGCTGACAAGTTTCGTTGTCTCGATCGTCCGGGCCTGCACCCGTTTTGCCCCGCTGACGCTGCTGGTCGGTCTCGTGCTGGCCGTGGCGGCCGGCGTTTACACAGCGCATCACTTTACGATCAACACCGATATCAACACGCTGATCGCGTCAAACCTGGACTGGCGCCAGCGCGATCAACAGTTCGAGCAGGCCTTCAACCGCGACCATACCATCCTCGCCGTGATCGATTCCCCGACGCCCGAACTGACGACCTCGGCGGCCGCGGCCCTCGAACAGAAGCTGAAGGGCGACACCACCCATTTCTCATCCGTCCAGCCGCTCGGCTCCGGGGAATTCTTCGAGAAGAACGGCCTGTTGTTTCTTCCCGTGGACCAGGTTCGGCAAACGACCGCTCAATTCGAATCCGCCGCACCCCTGGTCGAGATCATGGCCGGCGATCCCTCGATCCGCGGTTTGACCGGCGCGCTTGAGACCGGGCTTGCCGGCGTCCGGCGCGGCCAGCTGACGCTTGACGGCACGGCGCGGCCGTTCACCCTGATCGCGCAGACTGTTGAGGAGGTTCTGAACAAGGGCGATGCGACGTTCTCCTGGCGCCAGCTGATGAGCGAAAAGCCTTTGACCGATGCCGACAAGCGCGCGTTCATCGAGTTCAAGCCGGTGCTCGACTACAACGCGCTGCAGCCGGGCAAGGATGCGAGTGACGCCATTCGCCAGGCGGCCACCGATCTCGATTTCGCCGGCAGGTACCACGCGCGCGTCCGGCTGACCGGTCCGGTCCCGATTGCCAATGAGGAATATGCCACCGTTCAGGATGGTGCGGTGGTCAACGGCATCGGCACCGTCCTTGTGGTGCTGTTCATTCTCTGGATGGCGCTGCACTCGGCGAAGATCATTCTCGCTGTCTTCGTCAATCTCTTCATCGGCCTTTCCATCACCACCGCCGTGGGCTTGATGATGACGGGGTCGCTGAACCTGCTCTCGATCGCATTTGCGGTCTTGTTCGTAGGACTTGGTGTCGACTTCGGGATCCAGTTCAGCGTCCGCTATCGCTCCGAGCGCTTCAAGAACGACAACCTGTCGCAGGCGCTGGAGGAGGCGGCCCGGCGCTCCGCCGTGCCTTTGTCGCTCGCGGCGATGGCCACCGCGTCCGGTTTCCTCTGCTTCCTGCCGACCGACTACAAGGGCATCTCCGAGCTTGGCGAAATCGCCGGCGCCGGAATGCTCATCGCCTTCGTCTCCAGCATCACGGTGCTGCCGTCCCTGCTGCGGCTTCTCAACCCGCCCGGCGAGAGTGAGCCGGTCGGCTACGCGTTTCTGGCGCCGGTCGATCATTTCCTCGAGAAGTATCGGATTGCGATCGTCGTCGGCACGCTGCTGGTGGCCGTGGCCGGCCTGCCGCTGCTCTATTTCATGAAGTTCGATTTCAATCCGACGAACCTGCGCGATCCGAAGGCTGAGTCGATTGCAACCTTCCTCGACCTGCGCAAAGACCCCAACACCGGCGCCAATGCCATCGACGTGATGACGAGTTCGGAAGCCGACGCCAAGAAGATCGCGGAGCGGCTGGAGAAGCTGCCCGAGGTGCTGCGCGTGATGTCGCTGGACAGCTTCGTTCCGGAGGACCAGCCGGCCAAGCTGAAGCTGATCGCGCAGGGCGCCAAGGTCCTCAACCCCGCCCTCAATCCGGATTCGATCGATGCGCCGCCGACGGACGCGGAGAATGTCGAGACACTGAAGGGATCGGTCGACAGCCTCCGCAAGACTGCCGGCGACGCCAAGGGTGCTGACGCCAAGGGTCCCGGCGCGGTCGCCTCGCGACAGCTGGCCGACGCGCTGGAAAAGCTCGCCAACGCAAGCGAAGACACCCGCAACAAGGCGCAGGCCATCTTCGTCACACCGCTCAAGGTGGTGCTCGATCAGCTCAGGAGCGCACTGCAGGCCCAGCCGGTCAGCCAGAAAACGCTGCCGCTGGACCTGGTCAGCTCCTGGAGAGCCAAGGACGGGCTGATGCGGGTCGAGGCGTTGCCGCGCGGTGACCCCAACGACAACGACAATCTGCGCAAGTTTGCCGGCGCGGTTCTGGTGGCTGAGCCGACCGCCATCGGCGGTCCGGTTTCGATATTGAAATCGGGCGACCTCGTGGTGCGGGCGTTCGTTCACGCCGGCATCTACGCGCTCGTCGTGATCAGCATCCTGTTGTGGATCACCCTGCGACGGATCACCGACGTGCTCATGACGCTGGTTCCGCTGCTGGTTGCCGGCGCGGTCACGTTGGAGATCTGCGTGCTGATCGGCTTGCCGCTCAACTTCGCCAATATCGTCGCCCTGCCGCTTATGCTCGGCGTCGGCGTCGCCTTCAAGATCTACTACGTGACGGCGTGGCGATCGGGGCGGACAAACCTGCTGCAGACCAGCCTGACGCGGGCAATATTCTTCAGCGCGCTGACGACGGCGACCGCTTTCGGCAGCCTGTGGCTGTCGAGCCATCCCGGAACATCCAGCATGGGTAAATTGCTGGCACTCTCGCTGCTGACAACGTTGGCTGCGGTCTTGCTGTTCCAGCCGGCGCTAATGGGCAAACCCCGCGATGTCGGGTAACATGCAGATGTCTCCGACCGGGTCGGACGGGTCTGCCGGCTTCTGACCCGGCTTCTTGGCCGCGCTGCTCGACGATCCCGCGGTTTTCGTCGCTGCGCCCGTTGTGGTCTTCGCGCCCGTTGTGGTCTTCGGGCTCTTGGCCATGCTGTTGGCGGGGCTGCTTGGAAGCGGCGGTCCAACGCGGGTCCAGGTCTCGCCGCCGCACAGAAAGCCGAGAACGCAGCCTTTGATTTCAAGTTGGTCGGTACCGATCGGCGTGATTGTGGAACTGTAGAACTGGCCGTCCTTGGCGTTATAAACCTGCCCTTCCCACTGATCGACGTCGGGCTTCTTTTTCATGTCAATCAGGATTGGCATGCCCAATGTTGGTCTGTTCTGTTTCGAAACATCGGGATTGTTGGTGTCGCGACCGCCGGGTGTCTTTTCCCATGCCACCGCGCCCCACATGCTGCCATTGCATGGTGCAACCCGGATGTTGGCAACGCCGTCCGCGACCCGCCAGTCGCCTGTGGGGTCGGCGGCCACGGCGCAAGAAATGCTCGCGGCCAGGGCAATTCCCGACAAAATTAATCTTGTTCGCATGGAGTTTCGTGCGCAGTGCAACATAGCCAAAAACCTGTGCTTGCTTTGACGGTCCAAAGATGGGCAAAACGCCGCATTGAACGTTTTCAGTTGACGAACTGGCCATCAACCGAAGTATGTAACTGATGCTAAGTTCAAATCTAGACGTTTCCGAGATGTTTGTGGAGCGGCAGGCGCAGCGCAGCACCATGCATGCCCGCCATTTGAATGAACAGCTCGTCCGTGTGCTTAAAACGATCGGATACGACGTTGGTTTCCAGAAAGGACAGGGCCAATATCTGTTCGATCGGGAGGGCGCGCGGTATCTGGACCTCCTCAGCGGTTTCGGCGTTTTTGCGATCGGCCGCAATCATCCGGCGCTGCGCGCCGCGCTGAAAAGCGTGCTGGACAGCGATCTACCGAATCTGGTGCAGCTCGACGTCTCGACGCTCGCCGGTGTACTGGCCGAGCGCCTGCTTGAATTCGTACCCTATCTCGACAAGGTGTTTTTTGCAAATTCCGGCGCGGAAACGGTCGAAGCCGCGATCAAGTTCGCGCGCGGCGCGACCGGGCGGCCCGGCATCGTCTATTGCACCCATGCCTATCACGGCCTGTCCTATGGCGCGCTGTCGCTGACCGACGACCCGAACTTTCGCTCGGGCTTCGAGCCGCTGTTGCCGGGATGCACGGCGGTTCCCTTCAACGATCTCGCCGCGCTCGAACAGGCGCTGTCGTCGCGCGAAGTGGCTGCGTTCATCGTCGAGCCGATCCAGGGCAAGGGCGTCAACATGCCCACCGACGAGTTCCTGCCTGGCGCCGCCGTGTTGTGCAAACGCTACGGAACGCTCTTCATCGCCGACGAGATCCAGACTGGCATGGGCCGCACCGGCCGGTTCACCGCGGTCGAGCACTGGAACGTCGAGCCCGACATGGTGCTGCTTTCCAAGGCACTCTCGGGCGGCCACGTTCCGGTCGGGGCGCTTTTGACGCGCAAGAGCATCTTCGACAAGATCTTCAATCAGATGGATCGCGCGGTCGTGCACGGCTCGACCTTTGCGAAGAACGACCTGGCGATGGCGGCCGGCATCGCCACGCTCGAGGTGCTGAAGTCGGAAAGGCTGATCGAGGCCGCGGCCAAGCGTGGCGCGGAACTCAGGCTTGCACTGACCCGGATGGTGCCGGGCTACGAGCTGATGAAGGAAGTCCGCGGCAAGGGGCTGATGATCGGCGTCGAGTTCGGTCCGCCGAAATCGCTGCGGCTGAAGGCGTCCTGGAACGTGCTGGAGACCGCCAACAAGGGCCTGTTCTGCCAGCTCATCACCGTGCCGCTGTTCAAGGATCACAAGATCCTGACCCAGGTCGCCGGCCATGGCAGCCACACCATCAAGCTGTTGCCGCCGCTCACCATCACCGAGCAGGACTGCAACTGGATCGAAACCGCGTTCGACCATGTCATTGCCTCCAGCCACAAGGTGCCCGGCGCGATCTGGTCGCTCGGCAAGACCCTGGTCGACAACGCCATCCGCAAGTCGGCCTGAGCGTCCCGAACGAACTAGCCTTCCCTGTTGGCCTGCGCGGCCGCCTCGAACTTCTCCCCAAACTCGGCGAGTTCGTCGACGCCGATGTCGCTGACCGCCCAATAGTTCAATCCGCGGTCGCTCCAGCGGCGGATGTTGAAGCCCTGGATGGTTTCGATTTTGGCCGGCTGGCGTTCGGCGTTCGCGGTCTGCGAGACGAACAGGTTGATGACGTGCTGCCGGCGCCGGTAGACCACGGCACCGAGGGCGCGGGCATCGACATAGTCGAGCCGGCCGCCGACCAGCGTGAACCCCTGTGCGGTGAGATCGATCACCGGCGGCGAGACGTCCAGCCTGCCGTTGAACCATGGCTTCACCGTATGCTGGTCGGTGGAAATGACGTCGGTCAGGTGGCCGACCTGCAGCGAGCGCAGATGCGCCGACACCACTTCGGACATGATGCGCTGTTCGTCATCGCTGCGCAGCGCGACGACGAAAAGTCCGCTCGCCGCGATCGCCGACAGCGCCGAGCCAAACGCAAACCCCTTAAGAATATCGCGCCGGTTCGCGACCCGCGGTTGCGGCAGCGCGGCCGTCGGCGGCAACGCGGCCTCGATGCGGCGGCGCAGCGCCGGCGGCGCGGTGTAGCGCAGATCGGCCGAGGCAACCGCCCGGCTCATCTGGCGATAGGCCGCAAGTGCCGCCGTGCAGCGCGGGCAGGCCGCGACATGGGTTTCAACCTCGCGGGCATGGCCGGCATCGAGCTCGCCGTCGATCAGCGCGTGAAGAAGGATTTCCGCTTCTTCGCAGGTCATTACGGTTGCTCCTCTTCGGCCGTCCATGCCGAACGCAGCATGGCGCGGGCGCGCGCGAGGCGCGACATCACGGTGCCGACGGGGGCTCCGACCGCGTCCGCAATTTCGCGGTATGAAAGATTGTTGATTTCGCGCAGGACGAAGGTCTCCTTGAAGGGTTCGGCAAGTGCGTCCACCAGTCGCCGGATTGTGGCCGCATCACGCTCGCGCAGGATTTGCGCCTCCGGCGTTTCCTGTTCCTCGCGCCAGAGCGGCGTCTGCTCCGCGTCGTTGGGCAGGTCCTCGATCGAGGGGGCTGCCGACGTCGCGCGGCGCGCATATTCGGCGTGGCAGACATTGCGCAGGATCGCGAACAGCCAGGGCTTCATCGCCGGACCGCGATAGCCGTCGAAATGCTTCAGCGCGCGCAGGTAGCACTCCTGAACCGCGTCCTCGGCGTCGGCTGCATTGCGCAGCAGATAGCGTGCAAGCGTGTACACGTCGTCCAGATACGGCAGCGCCGCCTCGCGAAAGCGTCGCGCCCTGTCGGCGTTGTCGTTCGAGGAGCTGACCGGCATCGTCCCTTGCCCGACTTTGGCAGAATATGCTTCGACCCGACCGGCCGCTATCCGCCGGCCGGGTCGAAGTGTGATGCCTTGGTTTTGCCCGCTACTCAACCTTGATCATTCCGGTCATATGGGGGTGCAGCGAGCAAAAATATTTGTAGTCACCCGCCGAGGTGAAGGTGAACGAGAAGGAGTTGTCGGAATCCATCACCTTCGACCTGAATTTGCCCGCCGAAACCACCGTGTGCGGGATATCGTCGTGGTTGGTCCAGGTTACGGTGTCTCCGACCTTCAGATTGAGCTCCGGCGGGGTGAAGGTGAAATTGTCGATTGTGACAGTCACCTGTTGGGCCTGAGCGCTGATTGCGCCGAGCAACAGAAGGGTGGCCGCAGCGACGGCCGAGCGGCCGAGGCTGCAGAAAGTGAACGACGTCATCTCTCAGCTTCCCTTTCAGCCCACCAGCGGCGTGTCGATGATCGCAAGCGGCTGATCACCCTGCTTGAAGTTGATGCTGGCAACGCCGAGCATGGTCCGCAGCTTGTCGTCGGCGACCTTCATCGGCCCGGGCGAGGGAGCGGTGCCTGGCGCCGGCTGCGGGAAGGCGGTCGAACGCGCGGTGTGGAAGGTGACGTTGCCCTCGACCTTCTGCATGACCTGGTGGATGTGGCCGTTGAGCACCGTCACCGAGCCAAAGCCCTTGAGATATTCCAGCACGCGGCCGCCGTCCTCGGTGCCCCAGCCCCATTCCGGGTAGACCGTCCACAGCGGAATGTGGGCGAACACCACGACCGGGGTCGACTTCGACTTGCCCTTGAGATCGTCCTCCAGCCATTCGAGCTGCTCGGCGCCGAGATTGCCGAGGCCGCCGGCCTTGAGGTTCACTACGTTGACGAGGCCGACGAAGTGCACGCCGCCGGCGTCGAAGGAATAATAACCGGAACCCTTGCTGCCCTTGCCATAGCGGTCCTTGTAGAGCTTGATCTCTTCATCGAGGAAATCGTGTTCGCCCGGCACGTAATGCACGTCGAGCTTGGCCTGCGATATGATGTGGTCGGCATTGTCGAATTCCGCCGCCTTCGACAGATGGCTGATGTCGCCGGTGTGGATCATGAACGAGGGCTTTTGCGGCATCGCATTGATCTTGTTGATGGCTTCTTCAAGCGTGCCCAGTGCGTTCGGGTTGGCCGGCTTGTCGAAGCCGACATGGCTGTCTGAGATCTGCAGGAACGAGAGGCCCGGAGCCTCCGCGGCGTTGGCGGCATCGACCAGACCCAGCGAACGCGGCACGCCGCCCGAGATGGTCCAGAGCACGCCGGTGCCGGCCCAGGTCATGCATTCCAGCACCTTGCGACGGCTGACGCCGCGCTCTTCATCTTTTTGCTGTTCGAATTCGCTCATCGCCTCATCTCCAACGACCCTTGATTGGGCTTGTCGACAAGAGCGGGGGAGGGCGGGCTTTATTCCCGACATTTGCGAACCGGGCCGGGCCAGGGCTCGGACCTGGCTAAACACCGGCCGTCCGCGACCGGCCTAAAAGTTGGCGTGATTTGGCTGGGATACCGTCGCAATTGAATTCAATAATGATTGTAGTGGGTTACCTATCGTTATTGGCCAAGGCTGAATTGCGGAGAATTGTCATGCGTACATTGATTCATTGGACAGCGGCGGTGGCCTTGGCCTCGTTGATGCTTGCTTCGAGCGCTTTCGCGGCTGATACGAAGGCGAAGTCGTCAGCAAGGTCGCATCGCGTCCTCATCCAGGTCGATCAGAACGATCCGGCCGTCATGAATCTGGCCCTCAACAATGCGACCAACGTCATCGAATATTATCGGTCGAAGGGCGAGGACGTCGCCGTGGATGTCGTGACCTATGGTCCCGGTCTCCACATGCTGCGCGCCGATACGTCTCCGGTCCAGGACCGGATCAAGCAATTGAGGAACGTTGCATTCCCGAGTTCGATTCAGTTTTCGGCGTGCAACGTCACGAAAGAAGGCATGGAGAAGAAGGAGGGGCACCCGATCGACCTCGCGTCGGACGCGGTGGTGGTTCCCTCCGGCGTCATCCATCTGATGGAATTGCAAGAGGAGGGTTGGAGCTACATCCGGCCCTGACCGCGCTGGGGATCACTGGTCCCGGTTCAGCGCTTTTCGGATGAGGTTTTCGCGGTCACGGACGCCCACTTGCAGGCAGTCCCGACCTTCTGGCGAATTCCGGATAGTCCGGTCAGCGCGAAGGTTGCTTCGAGACGGATATTACCTCGTTCTGCGGCGATCCTCAGCGTCGCGCCCTCCGGAATCGATCGCAAGAGTTCGACGGGATCGTTCACGTAGGTCGCGATCTTTCGATCCGTGGACAGAAGCCATGGCTGCCGGACAACCGGCCGGTCGTTGATTTGATAGTCGACCATGAGGTCGTTGCCGCGTGACACCGCCCATGCGCCAACCGTTCGAATTGAAATTTCGGTACGCCGGGCGCGGCATCGAATCTCCAGAATATTCGGGCCGTCTTTCACGCCTGATGTTGCGCCGATAACCGCAGTCACGAGCGGGCTGTAATCGACAGGCGACGTTGTCTCGCTGAGAATCCAGTCCGTTTGCTGTGCAGGCTTATCGTTGCTGTTGTCGGACACATTTGACCGGATTGCCCCGGTGGGCGCTTCAGTTGCAGGGGGCGGGTTCGCCGGGGCCGGCTCAGGCGGGGCATTGGATAGTTTTGCCGCTTCCTCGGCAGGCGCGCTGCCGACCGGAACGTCTGGCTGATCGGTTCGGCTGGTCTCTGTGGAGGCCGGGGCGGGGGGCTCTGGAGCGGCTTGCGGCGACGCAGCCTCGACCGGCGGCTCTGGCCGGACTGTCGCGGCAGAGCTTGCCGGCGGTGCAGTCCCGGCAGGGGATCCGGACAGAACGCGGTCGAGGCATTCAAGTTGCGCCGATCGCGCCTTCGCAAAGCAATCCCCGTGCTGCGCCGGATCGTCCTTGGCGCAAACCGCGTCGGCAAGCCGAGCCGCCTGGATGCACGATTCCAATCCGGACATGTTGTCATTGGTGGGTTGCGCATGCGCGGTCACGGCCGCGAGACATAGCGCAAATGTCGCCAGTCGGATCCGCATCAGGGACGTCTGCTTTGCGTCGTTGAGGCCGATTGATCAAGCCAGGCCTGCGCTGCCTGGAAACGTTCCAGGCCCGGAGCGCTTGCCGAAAGATTGACGTCCTTCCACTTCGGGTCGAAGCCGGGCGAGCGCAGCCTGTCGATGTGGCCGAAGAGCTCGTCGACAAATCGCGCCACGCGACGATAACGCGGTGAATCGGCGCGCCAGTTGAACGAAGCCAGGATCGTGGGCACCGAGATCGTGGCGATCCGCTCGTCCTTGGCGATGAGATTGGGATAGTCTGAAGGCTCGAGATACGAGGACGAATAGTAGTCGGCGAACTTCGGACCATATTCGACCGGCAGGAATTTGAAACCTTCCTCCCACTTTCCCTTGGCGAAAGCATCGACCGGTTTTGTCGTGACAAAGACGACAGCGGCAATCTCTCCGCGCTTCAGCTGCTCGAGCGCCACCGGATGCGGGATGAACATCTTCTCGACGTTGATTCCGAGGCGGCTGAAGATCAACGGTCCGGAATAGGCGGCCGCGGTCCCTTGCGTGTTGAAGTTGACCTTCTTGCCGGCAAGGTCCGCCAGCGTTCGAATTTCGGGTCGAACGAAGACATGCAATTCGGAAGGAAACAGATTGAGGATGTAGACGATCCGCTGCTGGATCTGGGGGACCTGGGACTTGTACTCCTCCAGCGCATCACTGTTGATGATCGCCGTATCCACACCCTTGAGGTAGAGAAGATCGTTGACGTTCTCGGTGGGGCCGCGCGTAACAATCGGGAGCACGTGCAATTCTCCTCCATCATTCACGGCTCGCGCGATTTCGGCCGAGAAACGGATGGGTGCGCCTTCGAGCAGGCCGCCGGCGAGACCGATGGTCCACGCGTTGACTCGATCTCTCACGCTCGCCTCTGCCGCACTTTGGGCGCGCAAAATATTCGGAGGTCGTCGGGATTGTGCCGTCGCTCCATCAGCCAGCGCAAAAAACGCACATAAAACGGCAGCCAGTCTCGCCAAAAATACCATCGGATGTCCTCAACTACAGATAGCTAAAATTCAACGCTAAGACGTTGATTATACGAGTGAATTAAGACGGAACTTGGCGCGCGGACGGCTTTTCGCGCGCCGCGCCGGTACCCGCTTATGGCTTTGGACGTATTCCGGGCTTTGCGCCGCCGCGCGGCGCTTTATCGCGAGTCGTCAGACATCATCGCCGCGGCATGACTGGCCGACAGCGCTTTCACGATCCGGTCCGATCCGCCAGTATGCCGCCAACGAACTAAACGGTTTTGGCAAGTGGTGCGTGGACCATGGGTTTCCGGCAGATCGCGCCGGGAAGCACCCGAGCGCAAGAGCCAAGAGCTACCGTTCAGGACGCGCCGGTCGTCCGCGCGGGAAATGCCCACGCGGCGTGCTCGGAAGTAACGACCTGATGGCAGCCCATTCAAGGTTTGAGCGTTCATTCCGCATGAAAGCGAACCGGGAATGCGAGGGGACCTCATGAGCACTGCTTGAGCTCAATCAATCCCTACACCTGGGCGATGTTAGCCTATCGCCGCGTTGGTCGTTCCGCTGCCGCTGTTCGTGCCGATTATGCCGCTTGCGGAAGGCATCTCGTTGGCGACGCTGGCGGTGTTCGCGCTGGTCAATCTTGCTCTGTTGCGGCTGCGCTATCGCGGCTTGCCGTCGAATAATGCGCACGTCACGCTCCCGATATGGATGCCCGCAGTCGGATTGATGGCCTGCATCGCGATAATGGCGGCCGCATTGTTCAGGTAATCGCGGGCGACGCAAAGACTAGTAGGGACGCCTCTGTCCTCCAAACATCTTCCGCAGGCGGTCTTCGATAGGTCCGCTGCTGGCGATGCCCACCATTGCGACATAGACGACAACCAGCGCCACAGTGAAATAGACGACAACCTCATGCATCTCGTCGATCCAAGTGGTGCCCCACAGCGTATGCGTAAGCAACATCAGGATGAACGCGCACAAAGGCATTGCTGCCAGGATCAAGAACACCGATGCGAGCGTTCTTGGACCCCGGTCGGCGTTTTGAAACACCGCCCTGATTCCTGCTGGGCTGTAGATGGGGAACCGGACGTGGCGCGGCCTGACCATTGCCCAAAAGATGCCGACGGCCGCGAGCGCGACGATGGCGTAACCAATGATGTCGTGGGTATGCGGAAATTCCTCGCCGGTGGAATAGGCAACGATCAGCAGGACAAACAATGCGATACCCGACAGCAGGATCAACAGATCCCAAATCGCATCTGGCCGCACGGGTATCTCCGCTCTGATATCTTTCATGCGACTGGCCTCGCTATACGTAGAAGCTACCAATAAACTTCAGCGATCGATGTGCTTTGACCTACATCAATCACGACGGAGCACGCGGTGTCCCACGGACATGGAATCAGCCAAAGGCGTGCGCCAGGCCATAAGCGGCGGCCGCGGCCAGTCCGCCCACCAGCAGTGTTTGGGCTGCGGATTTCAGCTTGTTGATGCCGGTGAAATGTCCCTTGATGCCGCCGAACAGGAGCAGAGCCACACCTGTAAATCCGACGGAATACGCGAATGCGTCCGCAATGCTCGATGTCAAAATGTAAGGCGTGAGCGGGATCAGCCCACCGACGAGATACGAGACGGCAATCGTCGCGGCGCTGATCGGCGCGCGTTTGGGGTCCGGCGTTTCCAGGCCGAGTTCGAAGCGCATCATGAAGTCAAGCCAGCGTTGGCGATCCGCCGTCACGGCGGCGACGAGCGTTGTCAGGGCCTCCTTCTCCAGGCCGTAGCCACGGAATATGTCCGTCACTTCCTGCACTTCCTTGTCGCGGAGATTGTCGATTTCCCAGGCCTCGCGAGCGCGCTCTGATCCGTAATGTTCGGCGTCGGTGCGGGCCGCAAGATAGCCGCCGAGCCCCATCGCAATCGCGCCGGCAACAATTTCGGCAAGACCGGCCGTCACGATCACCTTGGTCGAGGAGACTGCGGCGGCAAGCCCCGCCGCCAGCGCGAAAGGAACAGTCAGCCCGTCGGCCATGCCGATCACGACGTCCCTTACGGTTTCGGTGGCGGTGAAATGCTTTTCTACATGGGGTGTCGCAGGCATCAACCGGGTGCTCCTTGATGCGATACTTTCGCTTCATCGGCATTGCCGCGTTGATATGGGTCAACCGGACGTCTGCCACGCCTGGCCAGCCGCGCAGGCTGCGGTCACGTCACGTCTCGCCGCCCCCCATCGAGAGGCAGATCCCTTGCGCTTTATTGCGAGTCCTCAAGCGTCATCGCGGCGGCTTTTTCGGCGATCATCGCGGTCGGAGTGTTGGTATTGCCGGAGGTGATCGTCGGCATCACCGAGGCATCGGCGACGCGAAGTCCGCCCAGTCCGCGAACGCGCAACCGCTCGTCGACCACCGCAAACCGATCGGTCACCGTGCCCATCTTCGCGGTGCCGACGGGATGGAAGATGGTGGTGCCGATATCGCCGGCGGCTTTCGCCAGTGATGCATCGTCATCGCCGACCGTGGGTCCCGGCAGATACTCGCTTGGACTGTAGCGCGCGAGTGCCTGCTGCTGCATCAGCCGCCGCGTGGTGCGAATGGCGTCGGCGGCGACCCGCCGGTCCTCGTCGGTGGCGAGGTAGTTCGGCGCGATCGACGGTGACGTTGCCGGATCGTTGTCGCGGATCCGCACGGTGCCGCGCGAGGTCGGGCGCAAATTGCAGGCGCTGACGGTGATGGCGGGAAAGCGATGCAGGGGATCGCCGAACTTGTCGAGCGACAGCGGCTGCACGTGGAACTGGATATTGGCGCGTTCGCGATTCCGGTCGGAGCGGGTGAAGATGCCGAGCTGCGACGGTGCCATGGTGAGCGGCCCGCGGCGTCGGAACACGTAGTCGAGCCCCATCAGGCCGCGCCTGAGCAGCGAATGGTAGGTCTCGTTCAGGGTCTTGACGCCGCCGACCTTGTAGATCGCGCGCTGCTGCAGATGATCCTGCAGATTGCGCCCGACGCCGGGACGATCGAGCACCATGTCGATTCCGAGCGGGGAGAGCCAATCCGAAGGACCGATGCCGGAACGGTGCAGCACCTGGACCGTGCCGATCGAGCCGGCGCACAGGATTACCTCGCCCCGCGTGCGGGCCTCGACCATCTCGCCGCTCCGGATGAAGCGCACGCCGGTGGTGCGGCCGTTTTCAACCATGAGGCGATCGACCAGCACGTTCTTTTCGAGCCGCAGATTGGGACGGTTCAGCGCCGGCTTGAGGAAACCGCGCGCCGCGGACCAGCGCCGCCCGCGCTTCTGGTTGACGTGGAAATAGCTGACGCCTTCATTGTCGCCGGTGTTGAAGTCGGGAATTTTCCGGATCCCCATTTGCGCGGCGGCATCGCCGACGGCATCGAGAATGGTCCAGGACAGGCGCGGCGCTTCGATGCGCCAGCCACCGCCGCTACCATGATCTTCGCCGGCTCCGAGAAAATGATCTTCCAGCCGCTTGAAGGCCGGCAGCACGTCGTCATAGCTCCAGCCCGTCAGTCCGAGCTGGCGCCAGTGGTCGTAGTCGGCCGCCTGTCCGCGCATCGAGATCATGGCGTTGATCGCGGAGCAGCCGCCGATCACCTTGCCGCGGGGATAGGCCAGCGAGCGGCCGTTCAGGCCGGGTTCGGCCTCGGTGCGAAACATCCAGTCGGAACGGGGATTGCCGATCGCAAAGAGATAGCCGACCGGGATATGAAACCAGATCCAATTGTCGTCGCCCCCGGCCTCCAGGACCAGCACCCGGTTCGCAGGGTTCGCCGACAGGCGGTTGGCGACAATGCAGCCGGCAGTGCCCGCGCCGACGACGATATAGTCAAAATCCCCGTCAAGCTGCGTCATGGCGCCGTCTGCGCGGCCGCCCGCGGTCCACACAGGGGACGCAGGGTCTCGCGCTGCTCCCGCGTCAGCACCATGACCGGATAGCGGGGCTGCCGCGTGGTCCGGTCGAAGAAGGGATGTGGCCAGGTCTTTCCGCCCAGGCGCCAGGACAGGATCAGGCGCAAGGTGCGAAGGATCAAGACGAAGCTCACACCCTGCACCTGCTTCGGAACGTCGCCGACGGCGAATTTGCCGAGGATCGCGCCGACCGGCCGGCCGAACAGTTGATCAGGATCCTGCCGCTCGCTTGCGAAGCATTGGGTGACCAGGCCGACGAACGGAATCGACGGGCTCACCATGTTGCCCACCGGCGTATTGCAGCAGCGCGCATACCAGCGATACAGGCCCTTCGGCGACAGCCGCACGCCCGCGATCTTGTCCTGACCCTGCACGAAGGCGAGCGAGGCGGGGGCGACCTGCACGATATCGGTCCCGCCATGGCTGTCGAGCAGATCGTTGCGGCCGAGCTGGTGCGCATAGGCCTGACAGTCGTCGCAATAGCAGATCACGCGGTTAACCGTCCGAGGCGAAGGGTTCTTCACCATGGCGCGTACCTCGCCGCAGCGGCAGCGCAGTTCGGCAGAAGCGTTCATCTGTCAATCCTCCCGATCAGGGATCGATGGCACAGCTCTTGTATCGCGGCAAGCTGGGAACGCCGATGAGATACCGTCATCGGTCGCTCCGGATGTCCTGCTCCCCGATAAGTACCAGGGTTGGGTCGGAGGGGTGGACATGCTAAACGTCAGGAAATCCCTTCATAACCTCGATCGAGAGCCTCATGCCCATCGTCAACCGCGTCGCCGATCTGCAACCCGATATCCAGGCCTGGCGCCGCGATATCCATGAAAACCCTGAGTTGCTGTACGACGTCCATCGCACCGCAGCGTTTGTCGCCGACCGTTTGCGGGAGTTCGGCTGCGACGAGGTCGCGACCGGTCTCGGCCGCACCGGCGTGGTCGGCGTGATCAAGGGTCGCAAAGAGGCGGGCAACGGCGACGTCCGGGTGATCGGGCTGCGCGCCGACATGGATGCGCTGCCGATCACGGAGGCGACCGGGCTACCCCATGCCTCGAAGACGCCGGGCATCATGCATGCCTGCGGCCATGACGGCCATACCGCGATGTTGCTGGGCGCCGCACGCTATCTCGCGGAAACGCGGAATTTTGCCGGTGAGACGGTGGTGATCTTTCAGCCGGCCGAAGAGGGCGGTGCGGGTGCGGCTGCGATGATCAAGGACGGATTGATGGACCGCTTCCGCATCGACCAAGTCTACGGCATGCACAACGGCCCGGGCATTCCGATCGGCGCGTTTGCGATCCGCTCCGGGCCGGTCATGGCTGCGACCGATTCCATCGACATCACCATCGAGGGACATGGCGGGCACGCGGCGCGACCGCACAAATGCATCGATTCCGTGCTGGTCGGCGCGCAGCTGATCACCGCGCTGCAGTCGATCGTATCCCGCAGCGTCGATCCGCTGGAATCGGCGGTGATCTCGATGTGTGAGTTCCATGCCGGCAACGCGCGCAATGTCATTCCGCAAACCGCGGAGCTTCGCGGTACTGCCCGCACGTTGACCGCGGACGTGCGTGATCTGGTCGAGAAACGTGTCGCTGAGGTCGTCGCCGGCGTGGCGCAGATGACCGGCGCCAGGATTGATCTGAACTACGAGCGGGGCTATCCGGTGACGGTCAATCACGACGCGCAGACCGACTTCGCCAGGCGCGTGGCGCAGGAAGTTGCCGGCGACGCCAATGTCCTGGACATGTCGCCCTTGATGGGCGGGGAAGACTTTTCCTACATGCTGGAAGCGCGGCCCGGGGCCTTCATCTTCTGCGGCAATGGCGACAGCGCGGGCCTGCACCACCCGGCCTACGATTTCAACGACGAGGCGATCCTCCACGGCACTTCCTACTGGATCAAGCTGGTGGAAAATACGCTGGCGGCGTAGAGCATGATCCGGAAAAGTGGGGACCGGTTTTCCGAAAAGATCATGCTCAAGACATAAGCGCTTCGGATCAACCGACCGGAATGCACGCAGAGATAAAAGGCCCGCGCCTTGAGCGCGGGCCTTGGCGTGAGATCTGTTCGAACTCGAAACCGATCAGAACAGACGCGCAAAAATCACATAGAGCGTGCCCGACAGCAGCATCGCCGCCGGTAGCGTCAGCACCCAGGCCATCGCGATGTTGCGGATCGTGGCCAGCTGCAACCCGGAGCCGTTGGCGGCCATCGTGCCGGCGACGCCGGACGACAGCACGTGGGTGGTCGAGACCGGCAGGCCGAACTGGTCGGCCGCAAAGATGGTGGCAGCCGCAATGAGTTCGGCGGACGCTCCTTGCGCATAGGTCAGGTGGGTTTTGCCGATCTTTTCGCCGACGGTGACGACGATGCGCTTCCAGCCGATCATGGTGCCGAGGCCGAGCGCAATCGCGACCGCGACCTTGACCCAGTTCGGGATGAACTTGGTGGCGCTGTCGAGCGAGGCCTTGTAGGCGTTGAGGATGCCGACTTCCTCCTTGCTCAGGTCGTTTTCCTTGTCCTTCATCAGGAACCGGATCGCTTCCGAGGTCAGGTACATGTCGTTACGGGTGTTGCCGACGGCATCGGCCGGCACCTTGTTGAGCGAGCCGTAGGTCTGCACCTGATCGCCGACGTCCTTCACCAGCGCCGCGAGCGAGGGATAGGTGCCGTCGTTGAGCTGGTGCGAGGAGACATAGAGGGTCACGGCCGGACGCGGATCGCCAATGATGCTGTGGCCTGCGCCCTTGGCGGCGACGACCTTTGATGCCGCCTCCGAGGTCTGCTGGAACTGCGCCACCTTCGATTCCGGCAGCGTGCGGTTCAGCGCGTAGGCGGTCGGCACGGTGCCGATCAGGATCAGCATGATCAGGCCCATGCCTTTCTGGCCGTCGTTCGACCCATGCGCGAAGCTGACGCCGGTGCAGGTCAGGATCAACAGGCCGCGAATCCACCACGGCGGCGTCTTGCCGGCTTCCGGCGCCGCGTAGAGGGCCGGATTGCGGACGATCTGCTTCAGGACCAGGAGCAGGACCGCGGAGAGGATGAAGCCGACCAGCGGCGACAGCAACAGCGCATAGCCGATCTCGGTGGCCTTGCCCCAGTCGACGCCCGAGGTGCCGTCGCGGCCCCGCAGCAGGGCGTTGGCGACGCCGACACCGATGATCGAGCCGATCAGGGTGTGGGAGCTCGAGGCCGGCAGGCCGAAATACCAGGTGCCGAGGTTCCAGATGATTGCCGCGATCAGCAATGCGAACACCATCGCAAAACCGGCGCTGCTTCCGACCTGGAGGATCAATTCGACCGGCAGCAGCGAGACGATGCCGAATGCGACCGCGCCGGTCGAGGTCAGCACGCCCAGGAAGTTGAAGAGGCCTGACCAGATCACGGCGAATTCCGCCGGCAGCGAGTGGGTGTAGATCACGGTTGCGACCGCGTTGGCGGTGTCGTGGAAACCGTTGACGAACTCGAAGCCGAGCGCGATCAGGAGCGCGACGAGCAGCAGCATATACGGCAGGTAGGTCGTGACCTTGACGCCGGTCGCATCGACGTCGACGTAGATGCTGTAGGCGACATAGAGCAGCGCGGCGGCCAAAATTCCGAAAAACATGATCATCGTCAGGGGATTGAACCCCTTGTCTAAATTGGGCCGTGACGCCGGCTGGACCGGCCCGGAATCGCCCATCGCGGTATTGGCTGTTGCATCGGTCATGCTGACCCCCCTTGAAATCCATTGAGAGCCAATGTTTTGACCGACGGACTTGAAGGGGAGATGACAGCGATGGAGATATCCAGGCCACGTCGTTCGCTAAACGCGGGCGTCCGCGGGAACCCAGCTAACATGGACCCCGGATCAGCCGCGCGCCGCCCATTCCGGTCTGAGCAGCGACATCATGCGCATTGACCGGAAGCTGCCGTCATCATCCCGATGGAGGTCGCGGATGAGGCCTTCCTCGACGAAACCGGTTTTCAGGTAGACCCGGTGGGCCCGCGCGTTCTCCTCGAACACCAGGAGTTCGACGCGATGGGCCGCCAGATCATCGAAGCAGACCTCCAGGACCGATCGCAGCAGGCGCGATCCAATGCCGCGTCCGGCATCTTGCACGGCAATGCGCCGCAGCCGAATACATTGGTTGGTGCTTCCGACGCCTTGCAGGATTGCGAAACCGGTGACTGCTGTTCCCTGTCGAGCCAAGAGGTATCTGGAAGACGGGTTTTCCATTTCGGTGGCGTGTTGCCCGGCGTCCCAACGGCCGACCAGATGCGCGTAGCCATCGGTGCGCTCGACCAGCATGATGGCGGGAATGTCCGATTTGATCGCGGCTTGAATGTCCATGGATCGCAGCTTGGTGCTCGGCGCCTTCTTGGGCAACGCCGAAGAGGGAAGGGCAGTCGGTTCTATGAATACCTACCCCGCGTGCGCCGCTATTCTCAACGGCGCGGCTGCGATTCCCGGATGGTACCGCTGAAATACAGACATGGCTCAATGCGGCCGGCTGACAAAAAGCGGATCGCCTGAAGGCGGTGACAGCACCGGTTTCCAGTTGGTCAGCTTTTGCATCGCATAGGTGTCGTAGCGCACGCCACGCCATGACAAGTCCACGACACCCGCGGGATCGAGCCGCGCGGTCGTGGTGCTCCACATCTCGCGGCACGTCTCGTCTTGCGGGGCAAGATAGAGTCCGGTCGGCCCAAGATCCGCGTCGCGGCTGGCAAAGCCGATATATCTGCTTCTTTCATTGACTTGGATCACCGGGAAGCGGTCCTTGAGGTGCCATCGCAGCATCGAATAGATGCGATAGTCTGTCGTCGCGAACCAGGTCGCGCCAGCGCTGTCCCGTTCCTGGTTTGCGGCTTCGACGACATCGGCGAAGCCGGCTTCTTTTCCGATCGGATCGTCATGTCCCAGATAGTTCGCGCTTCCTGATGTGTAATAAATCATCGCGAGCACGACAAAGCCGATTCCGGTCAGGATTGTCATCACAGCGGCCGCTGGCGCGATCCGCGCCAGCGACGACGTTGGCGCTTCCTTCTGCCAGAACTTGAGATTGATGGCGGCGCAGGCAAAACCGAATGGCCAGACCAACAGCGGCCAACTGTCGCCAATGCGGGCATAGAGCGAGCGCGTCAGGAAAAATCCCAAGGGAACGGCGACGCACATCGTGAGCAGGATCGTGATCGGGTCTTTGAGGCGAAGCCCGCGCCAGCCGAGCCTGGCGGTCCCGATCAGGACCACCGGAAACAGCATTGGTCCTAACAGGACGAATTGAATCCCCAAGAACTCAGCCAGGAACTTCCAGGACCATCCCTGGATTTGGGCCGGCCGGTTCATTTGAAATCTGAACGATTCCCAATCGTGGATCGCGTTCCAATAGAGCACAGGCGAGAAAATCACGAGGGCAAGGAGAGCAGCACACCAGGGATAGGGACTTGAGAGCTGGGTCTTTCGCCAGGGCGGGAGAAGCGCGTAGGCGATGATGGCCGGAAGCAGCAGCACGGCAATGTATTTTGACAGCAGGGCAAATCCGCCGAACAGGCCTGCCAGCAGCCACCATCGCAGATCATTCGACAAGGCCAGCCGTACCAGCGCCCAGACCATGGCCATGCTGAACATGATCAGGGCCGTATCCGGGACGGTTTTCGTAATCAGGAGACCGTAATCCGGCGCGGCTTCCGGCAGCAGCACGGCAAGGATGACGCAGCGCCAATCGCGCGCCGTTCGCCAGACGATGTCGGCGAGCAGGATCTGCATCACCAGCATGGCAAGCAGCCCGCTGAATCTCACGCCGAAATTGGTATCGCCGAAAATCAGTGTTCCCAGATGGACGCACCACGCGATCATGGGTGGATGGTCGAGATAGGAAATGACGCTCTCTTTCGACCAGGTCCAGTAGTAGGCCTCGTCGACCCGCAGCGGATTGACGGCGGCAAACACCCCGCGCATCACGGTCAGAGCCGCAACCGTCAGCACGCATGCTGCGATCGACAGGGTTGAATATTGATCCCGCAGCCAGACCGACGGGCCTGACCGCACGAAGCCGAGATGGCCGATTGATACATTATCCGGATAGACGTTCTCGACTGCCACTCATACTCTCAATGCTCTTCGCAGCAGCGTTGAACACGATCTGCCTCCGGAAGGCTGACGTGCGACTGGCGCGGATATCTGAGAGGTTTGACGGCAAACCGGTGTATTGAGAGGCGAATGCCGGTGTATTGAGCGGCAAATATGAGGCGACGCTGTGGAATCCTCAGCGGCGAGATTCAACCGTCACGCGTGCAGGAATGCCAGCTACTCCTGCCGGGTGAGATCGAGCCGCGACCTTGCCGTCGCCAGAGGTCCGCATCCCGGCCCTGGTGGAGACATTGTCCGGCAAGGCGTGGCGGCGACGGGTGCATCGCAAATTGCACGCTTCAGCTAATTTGAAGGGTTGATCTCCTGGGCGTCTAGGGTCTCGCGGAGAGGCTAGAGCATGATCCGGAAAAGTATGCCGCGGTTTTCCGGATCATGCTCAAACAAGAAGATAGAGCGAGATGACGATTCGAAGAAAAGTCATCTCGCTCTGGTGCTGGGAAACTTCCGCTCTCGCGCCGCTGTTGGGAGTAAGGGTGGGATTTGCGACCGGCGAAGAATTCAGTCTTGGCCAGCATGTTGGAGATTTGTGAACCACAAGGCCAGTAAGGCACCATGGGCCCTTCCAACGCAATCGCCGCGGCGCGCGTGCGGGGCACCTGCGCGCCCAATGCTAGAGCGGCTCCTCCGCCAAGTTTTGTAGCCACACATCATAATACAAAACCGGAATTGCACCAAGTAACAGGACAATAGCCGCAAACGTCAGACGGTATTCGGTCCCAAATAGAGAGCCCAAAATGCTGATGCCGAGTGCAATCACCAACACACTCATGCTCACTGTCATCTCCACCAGCCTTATACCATCGGAATTGGCCGGTAGGTTCACCATCGTATGGTAGCAGAGATATACGCATCTCGCAGACGCGGCGATGAAACTTGTTACCAAGGCGCCGATCCAAATGACAAATAGCGGACGCCTCACGCGATCAAATGCATCGTCTAGCGCGCCGGAAACAGAAGTTGCAGTTTCGATTTGTTTCGCACCGAACCTGGCAAATTGGTCGAGCGTTTCAGGGCTCCAGCGAGCTAGCACAAAATACGCCACAGCGCCGATTATTCCTGGCACCAGCAGCAATTTGAATGCCCGCACCAATGGCGCAATGGTAATTGCAAAAAGGACAGAGCCTATGATCTTGATTGGTCGATCATACGCAAATGGTCGGATGAATTTTTTGCGTTGTCTGGCCAGGCCAATGCTGCCGACGGCTGTTACAATCCCTGCAATCGCCGCCGCGATGTTATATTGATGAGACGGAATGAAGTATCCAAGCAATGCACTTTGAAACAAGATCGGACAAAGACAGACTGCGATGACGACGTAGAGCATTGGTCCGGAGATATAATTGCGCAGCGCCGGAACCTGCGTAAGCAAGCTATCGCTCCCGGCCCCCTTGCTTTCATCGTATATGTAAAAACCTCTCAGTATAACGGCCAGCAATGCGGCCGCATTTGCGGCTCGAAAAAATTTGACGCCTTCTTCGAAAAACTCGAACCTGCCGCCAGTAGAGAAATTGGCTGCAAAGGCCGCCAACCCACCAACCAGCAGAAGAACCGAGCCGATCAACGAGCCCAAAAGGAGTGAGCGGAATTTGTCAAGATCACCAAGTCGCCAAAGGTATGGCCAACGTAGGGACACTTGGCCCTTCAGACCGCCATCGTGTTGCGAGAGCTTTCCTAGATACTCAGCCAGCATCGTCATACGTTTTCTCTAGTAGGCGAGCAGAGCTGTAGTTCAGGTTGCGGAAATAAGTGATTTGAAAGTCGTGACTTGAGGATAAATGTGACAACAAGGTGCCCGCCAATAGGTTCGTCTTACTCAGCCAAATACGGTATCTGTTGTATCGTCGCGATACTCTTGTCGCGCCAAGCCCTTTGATGGTCGCGAGAAAGTGCTCCTCTGAGCCGGCGATCTCCAATTCAAGTTCAATGTCCTGGAAAGTGTCGGCGAGGTTGTGAGACGAACCCACAAAGACCGGCTCGCCGCGATCCAGTACGAGCAATTTGTCGGAAATCGATTCGGCAATGTCGATATTCTGCGACGAGAACAAAACGGAGAGATCGTCGGCGGTCCCCTTTGAAAGGCGATACAACTCATCTAGATACAAGTATGTCCAATACGGGTCCGTATGCGAGACCGGCTCGTCCAGTATCAATAGTTTCGGCTTTAACAACAACGCTCGCACCAGGCAAAAGCGCGCTCTCAGCCCGCCAGTAAGCTCTTCCCATGGTGTATCCATATGCGGATCAAGATCGAATTTTAAGATGTAATCATCGACCATCATCAAGCGGCTGTCTGCCGAGGAAAAGCGAGCCGCTGACGTAAAGTACAAGTTGTCACGCGGAGTCCATTTCCACGAAACACTCTCTTGATCCACGTAGACAACATGATTCCTGACCTGATTCCAGTCTGTCGGACGCGAGCTGATCAGAGGGTAGGTTATCTCCCCACAATCTGGTTTTATCAGACCAGCCAGTATCTTGAGCAGAGTTGTCTTGCCGCTCGCGTTCGCGCCGACCAAGGCCATTACCTCGCCTGGAAACAAATCGAACGTAATATTTCGCAACTGGAAGCTGTGCTTGGGATAACTCTTGCCCAAACTGCTGCAAGAAATCGTGGGCCTATCACGTTTCGCCAACTTCAAATATTGGATGCGCAAGCCGGTTTGTTGTTCCCGCGTGATGGGCGGAGGCCGATTGCCGGAGATGTTCTGCAGAAGAGCCTTCGCCGAGCTCTGAATCGCGCCGGTCTCTACGGCATCCTTGTCGGACAAAACTTGACGAGCAAGCGAGGTTGAAGCTTTTTGCTGTCCTGGAGCGAATTCCCGCGCGATGTCATTTATCCTCTTGACTGCCTGACGTGTTTCGCCGGCGTCGATGAGAGAATGAACTTCGGCAATGGCCGCGGCCAGAATTTGAGACAACAGACGCCGAAGCTTGATGCGTTCACTTAACTCCGTTATCTCCTTCTGCTTGTCTTGCCCGATTCTAAGTTTCCCTAAGAGCTCAAGCAGGTCGTCGTCGGAAAGAATGTCGAGCAGGTGTGTCGTAAAGATACCGGACGAGCCCTCCCACTCAATATTATGTTGGATCGGCTTGGAAAATATGACGGGTAAAAGAAGAGACTGACGATCTTTCACGGTGGCAAACAGCGGTAGCAGCAAATCCCTGAGCCTTTCGAGAAGGTCAGAGCTTAGTTCGGCCACCGTTATAGAGCCAAACGTTTGTAGATTGCGGTTTCATTTCGTCGGAGATCGTCCAGGATAGCCGATGCTCTGATACCTTCATTTCGAAGGTATCGACGTTTGGTTGACGGCTCGCTCAGCTCTCCACCGGAGTGGTGGACCGCCACGACATCAAAGGCGTCATTCAACACTGGAGATCCTGAAGAGCCTGGCTCCGTAGACGTGGTATACTGGAGTACGAGTTCGTCAGCATATTCCACAAAGTTATTTTGCATTGATATTTTCTTGTAGTTGCCCCCGGGGTGCTGGATAATCGTCACGCGACTGTCGCGCTCGACGGACGACGGCTTGAGCGTCAAATGCGGAAGTCCCTCTGGAACGTCCGCGAGCTGAACGATGGTGAAGTCCAGCTCTTCTGGCGTGGCGTTGAACGGTGCCATGGGGCTTGAATAAAACAAACCTCCGGGAGCTATCCGGGCCGTTTGCGTGGGCAGCGCCTTACCCGTGCGGGAAAGCTGATAGTTGAACTGAAATAAACAATCCTCTGCGGTGCTTTGACAATCGATGACATGGTGATTCGTCAGCAAGAGGTCTGATGCAACAAGAAAACCGGTGCCAGTTTGGCGGCGGCCCCGAATGCGCACGACGCTGCGAGCAAGCTCAAGCAGCACCTCCAGAACGTAGATATCGCGCAGCGTATTCTCGCCGATTATCTTTTCGGCGACGTCTTGCCCTGATTTGGTACCATGCCATTCGGACAGGCCACGTGCTGCTACAGGTTGCGTAACAAACGCATAGCGGTTCAATAAGCCGCGCAGAAAATCGGCGTCGTCGCCACCCCCTCGATTTGCGATCAGCTTGTTGATGAGCACCCCCAGCGCTTCGCGGCCGGGTTCATCCTGGCCGAAAACGACTAATTTCTGAATGGTACGCACTGCGACGCCGCGCGGAGTACCGTCCAGATCAAGTTGGGCCAGCAAATCGTTCTTCCGCGGCGATCCGGCCAAAACGTCTTGCATGAGATCAACGCGCCTACCAGCAAGCGCCCACTCACCGTCGCGCCCCATGATGTTTGCGAACCGATCAAAATCGTCGCTGGAAAGCTCGATGGCCATTTTTCGGTTTCCTGGTCGCAAGGACAACAGGCCGACGCTCGTTTAAGATATCGCTTGAGAATGACTGTGGCAAGTAGACCGTGGTGCTATCGGAAACCAGGTTCGAGTAGCGTCTCAGCCCGAAGCGGGCGATGAGATGGGCTCCAGGGATCGTTCGACTTTCAGCGCGTTCGTTGGCCCATTTCGTCCATGAGTTTTCCATCGGCGCATCTTCAGCTGCGCCTCTCTGCACGAGCGCGCTCTCTATCCCTAACATGCCGTAGTCCTTGCCGAGCGAGTTTTCTGCTGAGGGGCGAGCGCATGACTGGTGCGGCCGGCTTTGCCCGTCGATCAACTGCTCTGAAACAAACGCGCCGCATAGCAGTATTCTCTTTGACAACGAACGCGTGAATGGCGAGCTATTGCTATATGTGAGCGGTGCAGGGAGATAGACCGTAAGGTTATGCACCTTCAAAACGCTGGCAAGCGGCTTGCTGGATAAGCAGGCCATTGAGGCGGCGCGCGGGATGATTGAAGAGCTGGAGTGCCAAGGCGCGGCGGCCGTGCTCTGATGACGGCCTTCCTGCCTCCTCGTTCGCCTCCTTGGCTTCGTCGAGTTTCAGCCGCAACCGGCCCATGGTGCGGCGGATCGCGCGCAGGTTCTTGTCCGGAGCAAGGCGGGTCAGGCTGGTTTCAAGGGGCATCTGGGTATTGATGCTGAGACGGTCGGCATATTGGCCGGCCTCCGCGAGGAGCGCCTCAGCGGCTTCCGGAATGGTCTTGAGATGGATGTAGCAGCGGAAGTGATGTTCCTCGCGCAATTTGCGCGCGCGACGCGCACCACCTGTCCATGGTGTAGTCGGCACTGCGGATGATGCCGGAGGAGAGAAACAGACCCTCGATACAGTTGCGGCGATAGAAGTCGATCGTGAGCTTCTCTTCAATAGCGAGATGCGGCGGCCATCCGGCGCGTTGGAATGACAGATACCCAAGCCGGCGAGGTCGAGCCGAGACCTTGGCCGTCGCGGATCCCGTAGCTTAGTACCGCTGGAGGCGCAGGAGGCGTCGTATGTCGCGGCATTTCCGGCTTGCGTATCATACCCATCGTTTGGATCCTTTTGATTCCGCTCATGAATCCTCCCGGGCCGATCCCGGATTGACTCCGCGGGCGCTGTTAGCTTTATATTAGAACATATCATGAACAATTGAGCCGGCTACGGGTTCATTCAAACAACCGGTACGGCCCGACAACCTCACAGGAGCAGCGGCGCATGGTGAGCGCACGCATCGGCACGCTTGCGAGTTTGCGCGGCGATATCGCGCGCATCGAAACGCATGACGGCGCGTATCGGCCCGCTCGCGTCGCGCTGGGCCATGCGGAGGCCGATGCGGTGCTGCAGGGCGGGCTCGCTCTCGGCGCGGTGCATGAGGTGTTCACTGAAGCCGGCCGGCAAAGTGCCGCGGCGACGGGATTCATCGCAGGCCTTGCGGCGCGGGTCGCCGCGCGCCGGCCGCTGCTCTGGGTGCGGCAGGATTTTTCGGAAACGGAAGCGGGCGCGCTGTCGATGAGCGGACTGGCCGAACTCGGCCTCGACCCCCGCCTGCTGGTGACGGTGCGTGCGCCCGATGCGGAAGCAGCCCTGCGGACCGCGGCCGACGCGCTCGCCTGCGACGCGCTGGGCGCCGTGGTGCTGGAGGTCTGGGGCGAGACCCGGCAGTTCGATCTCGTCTCAAGCCGCAAGCTGACATTGGCCGCCCAGGCCTCCGGCGTCACCGCTCTGCTGCTGCGGATCGCGGCAACGCCAAGCTCGTCGACGGCGGAGACGCGATGGATCGTGCGCGCGGCGCATTCGCCGCCCGCCTCCGTCTGCAACGCGTGGGGCGCGCCGGTGTTCGACGCCGAGCTCGTCCGCAACCGTCACGGCGTTCTCGGGCGATGGATCATGGAATGGAAATGTGATGAGTGCCTTTTCGCAAAGCAAGCGGCGGATTCTCAGCCTCTGGCTGCCGCGCCTGCCCATCGACCGCATCCGGCGCAAGCTCGCGTGCGCCAACGCCGCGCCAGCTGAAGAAAATGTCGACCGCGATCCCAGCATCGTCGTCATCAAAGAGAGCAACCTGCTGCAGATCTATGCCCTCGACGATGCCGCAGCAAAGCTTGGCCTGGACGTGGGTCTGCCGCTTGCCAATGCCCGCGCCATCTGTCCGGATTTGCGGGTGTTCGATGCCGATCCGGCGGCCGATGCGCAGACGCTGGAGGACATCGCCGATTGGTGCGACCGTTTCACGCCGCTGGTGGCGCTCGATCCGCCGCACGGGCTTTATCTCGACATCACCGGCTGCGTGCATCTGTTCGGCGGCGAAGCCGCCATGCTGCAGCTGGTCTGCAGCCTCCTGACCGCGCAGGGTTTTATTGTCTCGGCCGCGATCGCCGCCAACCCGGTCTGCGCCAGGACCTTGAACCGCCATGTCCATGGCCGCATCGTCCGTGACGGCGAGGAAGCAGAGGCCGTCAGCCCGCTGCCGGTCGCTTTTCTCGGCGCCGGCGAGCCGATCACGGTGGGCCTGCGTCGCGCCGGCTTGAAGACCATCGGCGACGTCGCCGCCCGCACCCGCCATGAAATCACCGCGCGTTTTGGCGCGTCGTTCACGAACCTCCTCGAGCAGGCGCTGGGGCAGGGCGATGTCCCGATCAGTCCGCGCAAGCCACTGCCGGATTACATCGTCGAGAAGCGTTTCGCCGAACCGGTCACGACCGAAGCGGTGATCGCATCCGCGCTCTCCAGCCTCGCCAAAATGCTGGTCGCCGCCATGGCGCAGCAGGGCAAGGGTGCGCGGCGGCTGGAAGCCTGCTTCTTCCGCACCGACGGCGTGGTGCGCGCCATCGCGGTCGACACCGGACAGCCGGTGACGCGGGGCGAGGTGATCGACCGGCTGTTTCGCGAACGGCTCGAGGCTTTGAGCGATCCGCTCGATCCCGGCTTCGGCTTCGACCTCGTCAGGCTGTCCGCCAGCCGCAGCGAAATCGTGGTCGAGGTGCAGCGCGATCTCGACTCCCATGTGCATGACAATGACGAACTGGCTGCGTTGATCGACCGCATCGCCGCGCGCATCGGGGGCAAGCGCGTGGTGGTGTATCTGCCGCAGGACACGCACATTCCGGAGCGTGCGGTGCTGGCGGTGCCGGCGCAGCAGCATCTTGCCGCCGCGACACAGGCGATTTGGCAACCGCGGGCGGAGAGCGAACCGCCGTTGCGCCCCTTGCGCCTGTTCGAGCGGCCGGAGGAAATCAAGGTGATCGCGCAGGTGCCGGACGGCCCGCCCGCCCGCTTCGTCTGGCGTCGCGCTACGCACGCCGTGGTGCGCGCCGAAGGTCCCGAACGCATCGCCATGGAATGGTGGCGGCCGCAGGGCTCGACGCTGACCCGCGACTATTTCCGGGTCGAGGACGAGAACGGCCTGCGCTTCTGGCTCTACCGCGACGGGCTTTACGACCGCGAGATCGAGCAGGAGGCGGGCCGTGCGGTGCAGCCATGCTGGTTCATGCATGGATTGTTCGCATGATGACGCCTTGCTATGCCGAGATCGGCGTCACCACCAATTTCTCGTTCCTGCGCGGCGCCTCGCATCCGCAGGAATATGTGCATCAGGCCGGCGCCTACGGCCTTGCCGCGATCGGCATCGCCGACCGCAATACGCTTGCGGGCGTCGTGCGGGCCTATGCCGAGCTGAAGAATCCGGAACTGAAAAATCCGCCAAAACTCCTGATCGGATCGCGCCTCGTCTTCACCGACGGCACGCCCGATATCCTGGCCTATCCGCGCGACCGGCAGGCTTACGGCCGGCTCTCTCGTCTCCTCAGCAAAGGCAAGCTCGCGGCCGAGAAGGGCGAGTGCCATCTGCGCTTTTCTGATCTGGCCGAGTTCAGCGAAGGGCTTTTGCTGGTCTTGATGCCGGCCTATCGCTTCACGGCCGATAGCCTGATGCCGGTGCTGAACGCGATGCGTGATCTGCGCACTGAAGGCGTCTGGCAGGCGGCGAGCCTTTTTCACCGCGGCGATGACAGGCGGCGCCTGGCGAAGCTGCAGCTGATGGCTGCGCAGGCCGGTGTGCCGTTGATCGCCACCAACGACGTGCTCTATCACGCCCACGAACGGCGCGTCCTGCAGGACGTCGTCACCTGCATCCGCGAAAAGACCTCGATCGAAGCCGCGGGCCGCGTGCTGGAGGCCAACGCGGAGCGGCATCTGAAACCGTCAGCCGAGATGATCAGGCTGTTTCGCGACCATCCCGATGCGATCACTGAGACGCTGCGCTTTTCAGGTCGCATCCATTTTTCCCTCGATGAGCTGAAATATCGCTATCCGGACGAGCCGATCCCGCCGGGCAAGACCGCGCAAGGCCATCTGGAAGATCTGACCTGGCAGGGGGTGAAACACTATTTCCCTGGAGGTATCGACGACAAGCTGCGCGCCGTCCTGCAGAAGGAACTGGCGCTGATCGAAAAGCTCGACTACGCGCATTATTTCCTCACCGTGCACGACATCGTCCGCTTCGCGCGCTCGCAGCACATCCTGTGCCAGGGCAGGGGATCGGCGGCCAATTCGGCGGTGTGCTTCATGCTCGGGATCACCTCGGTCAATCCGGTCGAGATCGACCTTCTGTTCGAGCGCTTTCTCTCCGAGGAGCGCCGCGAGCCGCCCGATATCGACGTCGATTTCGAGCATTCGCGCCGCGAGGAGGTGATGCAGTATGTCTTCAATCGCTACGGCCGCCATCGCGCCGCGATTGTCGCAACCGTCATTCATTACCGGCCGCGCAGCGCGATCCGCGACGTCGGCAAGGCGCTGGGCTTGACCGAAGACGTCACCGCGCTGCTCGCCGATACGGTGTGGGGCAGCTGGGGCGATGGCCTCTCCGAGATGCAGGTGCGGCAGGCAGGCCTTGATCCGCACAACCCGATGATCGATCAGGCGGTCAGGCTCGCCGCCGAGCTGATCGAGTTTCCCCGCCATCTGTCCCAGCATGTCGGCGGCTTCGTGCTGACCCAGGACCGGCTCGACGAATTCGTCCCCGTCGGCAATGCCGCGATGGATAACCGCACCTTCATTGAATGGGACAAGGACGATATCGACGAGATCAGGATGATGAAGGTCGATGTGCTGGCGCTGGGGATGCTGAGCTGCATTCGCAAATGCTTCGACCTGATCGAAAACCACAAGGGCCAACGCTGGGAGCTGGCGACGATCCCGCGCAAGGTCGAGGAAGTCTACGACATGCTGTGCCGGGGCGAATCGCTCGGCGTCTTCCAGGTCGAGAGCCGGGCGCAAATGAACATGCTGCCCCGCCTGAAACCGCGCACCTTCTACGATCTCGTGATCGAGGTCGCGATCGTCCGTCCCGGCCCGATCCAGGGCAACATGGTGCATCCCTATCTGAAGCGGCGCGGCATGAAGCCGGAGCAGATCGAATATCCTTATCCGAAATACGGCGACCGCAACGAATTGCGGGACATCCTGGGCAAGACGCTGGGCGTTCCCCTGTTCCAGGAGCAGGCGATGCGGATCGCCATCGAGGCCGCGAAATTCACCCCCGACGAGGCCAACCAGCTGCGCCGCGCAATGGCCACCTTCCGCCATGTCGGCACCATCCACAAATTCGAGGAGAAGATGGTCGGCAATTTGATCCGGCGTGGCTATCCGGAGGAGTTTGCCAAAAACTGCTTCAACCAGATCAAGGGCTTTGGCGAATATGGCTTTCCGGAAAGCCATGCGGCCGCCTTCGCGCAGCTCGTCTATGTCTCCTCATGGCTGAAGCATTTCCATCCCGATGCGTTCTGCTGCGGATTGTTGAACGCGCAGCCGATGGGCTTCTATGCCCCGGCGCAGATCGTCGGCGATGCCCGCAACAATGGCGTCGAGGTCCGCGAGATCGATGTCTCCTTCAGCCATGCACAAAACACGCTGGAGGAAACAGAAGGCCAGTACTGCGCCGTGCGGCTCGGTTTTCGCCAGATCGATGGCTTCAGGTGGACCGATCCGGATGAAGCGCGGTTGCAGCAACTGCAGGCGTCGTTCTCTGATGCGCAATTGCGCATCGGAGATGCGCCAACGGAATGCTCCTTGGTTGAATCGATCTGGCCGCGATCGCGGACCACCTCTCCCCATGGGAGAGGTGTAGCACTGCCGATGCCGCAACATGACGATGCAGAAATGACCGACTGGGCCGAGCGCATCGTCGCGGCGCGATCGCGCCGGCGCTTCACTTCGCTCGAGGATTTCGCCCGCGACACGGCTCTGCCCAAGCGCGCGCTGATGCTGCTGGCGGATGCCGACGCGTTCCGTTCCATCGGGCTCGACCGGCGTGCGGCACTGTGGGCGGTGCGGCGGCTGCCCGACGACGTCGCGCTGCCGCTGTTCGAAAGCACCGCCGCGCGCGAGCAGCCGGACGAGAACGCGCCAGCGCTGCCGGACATGCCGCTCCCCGAACAGGTGGTTGCCGACTATCAGACCATCCGCCTGTCGCTGAAGGGGCATCCGATGGAATTCCTGCGGCCGCGATTTGCCCGCGAGGGCGTGCTCGCCTGTGACGACGTCTGCCACGCCAATGACAAGCGCCGTGTCAGCTGCGCCGGCGTGGTGCTGGTGCGCCAGCGCCCGGGCAGCGCCAAGGGTGTCGTGTTCATGACCTTGGAGGACGAGACCGGCATCGCCAATATCGTGGTGTGGCCGAAAGTCATGGAACGGTTCCGCAAAGAGGTGATGGGCTCGCGCCTCATTCTGGTCGAAGGCACGATCCAGAGCAGCCCGGAAAAGGTCGTGCATCTCGTCGCCGAACGCCTGTTCGACCGCTCTCGCGACCTCCTCCTGCTCTCCGACGACAGGCTCACCCGCAAGCCCGCGGTGCCGGCAGGCCCCGCGCTGATCGAGCCGCTGCATGAACGCTCGCAGGAACCGCAGCAAGACCCCTTGCAAAAATCCTTGCAAGACGACCGCAGGCAGCACCCCGACAATCCCGCGCAGAAGATCCGCCATCCCCGTAACGTGCGCATCCTGCCGCGCTCGCGGGATTTTCATTGAGGAACAAGGCTCGCAAATCGGCCGGTCTGGAGATGCCGTAACGGCAAGCTTTCCTGCGCCGCAACAATCCGCAGGGATCGGCAAGATGCGCCTTCCGGTTGCCGCGCACTGATTGTAGCATACAGTCAGATAAACCGCTGAGAACGGTTCCCACGAAGGGAAGGAAACCACCAAAGACCACAGGGGACTTCAATGGCAACGCTGGTCACCTATCCGACGTTATCCGACTCCGATCACAGCTCGCAGCTGCGCAAGGCGGTGATCGCATCGACCATCGGCACCGCGATCGAATGGTACGATTTCTTTCTCTACGGCACCGCCGCCGGGCTCGTCTTCGGCAAGCTCTATTTTCCCAACGAGGATGCGCTGACGGCGACGCTCGCGGCCTTCGGCACCTATTTCATCGGCTTCGTCGGCCGCCCGATCGGTGCGGCGATATTCGGCCATTACGGCGACCGCATCGGCCGCAAGGCGACGCTGATCGCCACGCTGTTGTGCATGGGTATCGCGACCTTCCTGATCGCGTTCGTGCCGACCTACGCGGAAATCGGCATCTGGGGCGCGGTCATGCTCACGGTGTTGCGGATGATCCAGGGCATCGGTGTCGGCGGCGAGTGGGGCGGATCGGTGCTATTGGCGATGGAATGGTCGCGCACCCACGGCCAGCGTGGTCTGGTGGCATCCTGGCCACAATTCGGCGTGCCGTGCGGCCTGTTCCTGGCCAACCTCGCCATCCTCGCATTCAGCCAATGGTCGGGCGACGAGTTCGTCACCTGGGGCTGGCGTATCCCCTTCGCGCTCTCGATCGTTCTGGTCGGCATCGGCCTGTGGATTCGCCTCGGCATCCTCGAGACGCCGGTGTTCCAGCAGCTTCTGGACGACAAGAAGATCGAGAAGACCCCGATCATCGAGGTCTTCAAGATGCATCCGAAGGAGATTCTCTTGTCGGCCTTGCTGCGGGTGTCCGAGCAGGCGCCGTTCTATGTCTTCACCGCGTTCATCTTCGCCTACGCGGTCGGCACCTTGCACATGTCGCGCAATTTCATCCTGGGCGCGGTGCTGGCGGCCTCCTGCCTCTCGTTCATCACCATCCCGCTGTCGGGCCACATCTCCGATCGCATCGGGCGCAAGAAGATGTATCTGATCGGCGCGACCGCGGTCGGCCTGTTCGGCTTCCTGTATTTCGGAATGGTGGACACCGCGATTCCCTCGGCGGTGTTCATCGCCATCGTGCTGTCGCTGATCCCGCATGACATGCAATATGGGCCGCAGGCCGCCTTGATCGCGGAGGCCTTTACGCCGCGATTGCGCTACAGCGGTGCTTCACTGGGCTATCAGCTCGCCTCCGTGATCGCCGGCGGTCCGGCGCCGATCATCGCGACGGCCCTGTTCGCCACCTACCACTCCGGCTACGCGATTTCCGTCTACATCGCGGCTTGCGCGGTGGTGAGCCTGGTGGCGGTGGCGTTCATGCCCGACTACACCGGCCAGGACATTTCGAAGGAGTATGACGACTGACGCTTAAGGCATTTTCCAGCGAACGCCTGCCCCGGACTTGATCCGGGGTGGGTACCGGTTCGCAGTTCAAGAAAAATGCGTCAAAACAATCAAGACAAAAGGAGGCACTTCGAGCCAGATTCAAAAATGAACGCGCCCCTCAACTTTTTTCCACGATCAGCTTGCCAGTCGATTTGTTCACCAGATGCGACAAACCGCAAGCGGGACACGGCACGTATTCGTAGGCGTCGGGATCAGCCTCGGGATTGGGGGCGAATGGCCTCTGGACGTTCAATCCGGTTCTCGGGCATTGAAAGGTGGAGTCGGACGTCCGCAGGCCCTTAAGTTCCGCGATCTTACGGTCGTCCCGCCACAACTCCACGTCGTTTCCGTCAACAAGCTGTTTGGCGCGCTCCGTGGCCGCTTCATCATCTGCGCAGAAAAACTCGCTGCGGCCGAGAGTACGCCCGTCCAGGCAAACGATATAGGCGCGGTACGCTTGCATACTGGTGCCCCATGCGAGCGACTCATCCTACGCCTGTTTCGCAGCTTCTTATGTCTGATGCCGCACATAGGCAGCCTTGGGAATTGTGGAACGATGACGCGGGAGCCGACAATGGACGCACCGAACCAATCGTATCGGAACCGGGTGCTGCAGCTGCTGCCGCGGTCGGATTTCGACGAGCTCAATCCTCATCTGGAGACGGTCACTCTGGAGTATCGACAACCGCTCTGTGAAGCCAACGAACCGGTGCGTAACGTCTATTTCCCGGTGACCGGCGTGGTCTCCCTGGTCAACATCATGGCGAACGGCGCGGCCGCCGAGGTCGGCACCATCGGCAATGAAGGCCTGGCCGGGCTACCGGTCATTCTGGGCGATGAACTGGGGCCCATGATTGCCTATGTGCAGGTTCCGGGTACCGGGCTGCGGTTGCGGGCCGAGATCCTGCGTTCGGCGCTTCAACGCAGCGCGGGCATGCGCACCGTGATGCTGCACTACGCCCACGCTTTCTTCAACCAGGTGGCGCAGTCGGCCGCCTGCAACCACTTCCATGACATCGAACAACGGTGCTGCCGGTGGCTCTTGATGACGCATGATCGTGTGCAGTCCGACCAGTTCCTGCTGACGCAGGAATTCCTCGGGATGATGCTCGGCGTGCAGCGCAGCAGCTTGACGCTCGTTGCCCACAAGCTCAGGACTGACGGCTTGATCGAATATCGTCGCGGACAGATCACGATCGTCGATCGCCGGAAACTCGAACATCGTTCCTGCGAATGCTACGCCGTCAGCAAGCGGGAGTTCGACCGGCTGCTCGGCCCTCCCAGCGGCTCACGCGTCTGAATGCGCGCGAACACATCGCAGCTTCCCCGCTCGTGAGCCTGGTGGCGGTCGCGTTCATGCCTGACGACACCGGCCGGGACATTTCGATGGAGTATTTCGATGGAGTATGACGACTGACGGCTGCGGCCTCCGTTCCGAATGGATCGGAGCGGAGGCTCCAGCCTTTTGCTTTGCCGCGTTGTCTCGGACGGGCGAACCGGTACCCTCGGATCAAGTCCGAGGGCATGCTGTGCCGGAAAACGCGCTAACGATCGCTGCGACGCGTCAGCAACTGCGCGATCTCACGCGCCTTGCGGGCGTCGGTCATCGGGCGAAACATTGCGGGCACGTCTGCATCGTCAGCTGCGGTCTCGCCCAGCCATCGCGGCGGGCGCGTGTAGGCTGACGTCACCGGCCGCGCCGGCTCGCGGACGATGCCGAGGCGCGGCCGGCGCCGCATCCGCGCCCTGAGGACGATCGAACTCCCAGCGAAGCCCGACAGCGTGATCACGCCGAGCGCCGCCAAGAGAAATGTCTCGAGCGAGGCCGGCGTTCCCATGATGGACATTGCCGCCCTCGTCGGCGCCGCGAACGCAGCCTCCGACGTCAAATCGGCGTCCATCTTCGTTCCCGCCTTCGCATCCGGTGTCGCCGACGCCACTATGAGCGCGGACGATGTCGGGCGCGCGATGGCCGAGGAGGGCACGCCCATCGGCACAGGCCATCGCGACACCGCCAACGATGGCGCGCCTTCGCGCGCCGCATTGTTCGCCAGATCTTGGCTCCGCAGATCTTGGCTCCGCAGATCTTGGCTCCGCGGGTCTTGGCTCCGCAGATCTTGGCTCGTCAGATCCTGGCTCGTCAGACCCTGGTTCGCCTGGTCTTGCCCGACGCTGTTCGGGCCAATCGGCGTCACTGGCCGAGCTTGGGCGCCATCCGCGAACCGGCTTTGCCGCAATGGCAATTCGGCATGGGCGTCCGCGGTCGCGCGCGGAAGTGCGGCTGAGGCGTGAGATTGGGCGCGTCGCGTCGGCACTGATCGTGTCGCGTGCGAAGACGTCACGCGGTTCTGCTGCAGGTGCAAGCAATAACGGTTGGTGTTGCGGTCGAAGCGATAGGACCAGTGCTGGCCCGCTGGCGCCTCGCTATTCGGTGTGGCAAGGCATTCAACCGCTGCGTCGAGCGCTCTGAGGGGAATTGCCGCGATCGGTGCGCTCACGACAATACTTGCAGAAATGGCTGACAAGAACTTCGCGGCTCGGCTTGTCATGTGGATCTCTCGCAACGGCACCCCCCACGGCGCTTCATTACGCAACAAGTTGGTTCGCAATATGGTGCTCTCCAGTTCTATTGATGGAATCCTGGATGACTGCGGCGTGGTTTGCGATGGCGCCATCATGACGAACAGTGCGCGATCATTTGCTGACGCGCGAGGATGAGGATCACGATTTTGCCTGACCTAGCCGAAACGTGGCCACGCGCGTGAGACATCATTCCACCGGACCGCGCGAATGAACGCGCTGCGAGGCGTCAAATTGCCGTCACAAAGAAGCCGCGCGCAGGCGGCTTGAAACCCGATCGGACGACAACATTCACGCGATTTGAGATCGCGCCATCAACGACCGGGTTTGGACCTGATGACGCGCCGCGCGTCGATGGATGATGCCGGAGTCCACGTGGGGTCCGATAAGCGACAAGCGATTGCATGGCAGCAAGAGGCCGCTGCGCGGCGGCCACGACTGACGGTCTCAGGCAACTGGCGCCACGACCCACTTCGTCAGCGCATCTGTCCGCGCTTCGTAGTTCTGCGGCCGCGCGGGCAGCTTCAATATCGGGAACCGCCACAAATCTGCCAACTGATCGATCAAGTCCGCATACGCGACAACCATCTGGTGCGCGCCTTCGACACCGGATAGGGCGCGCGCCTGCATCCATGGCGCCTGCTGGAATGATTCAATGAAGTAGCTTTCCCAGGTCGGCCCCCGCATGCGAGCGATCTCCTTGATGGCTTGCAGAGGATTGCTCTCCTGGAAGTAGATCAACCGAGGTTGCCCCAAAGCCAGCCGATCCTGCAAATCGGACCAAAACTGCAAGATCGCCGTCCGAGGCGCGTCCAACTGAAGAAGCACCCGAACCGTGCTCTGTATGGGATGGCTCTCAAAGACGTACAGCACATCGCGTCCGGCGCTCTCCAGGAATGACTCCAATCTCACGAGCGCTGCAGCGGCAAACGAATCCGCCGAGTGTATTTCGTGAATGTCTGCGAACGCTGCTCCCATCGGGTCGGGCGTGGCCACCAGTAAGGGGTGATTTGGAGCGGTCTCCGCGAAAACCCGGCTATGAGAGAGATAGCCGCCGACGGCCTCTGCGGCCGTGCTCTTACCCGAACCCGGAAGGCCGTCGATAAACAAGATATGCGGGCGCGGGATGGACGTCTGCATAGAGGGGCTCGAGATCATCCCCCGGCGCGGCCCGGCGCGGGGGCAGTCCTGCACAGAACCTCTTTTATCGTCCGATTACGGCGGAATCGCAAGCCGATGTATTGGGACGCGCGGACATCTCGGTTTCGTCGGCCAGGGCCAGTGGCGATGTCGATTGTGAAGAGGGTTTAGGCTCATCCAGGCTCTCTTTGTCGGGCATGATAGGTCATCCGCGTCGGCTTGATCGCCAAGGTAGATGTTCGGCTTGGCGAGCATCCCGCCGCGCTTGCGGGATCTTCATTGCGAGCGCCAGCGGACGACCGCTTCGAGAGGCCGCTCGGACGCCACGATAGGTTGCGGAAATTTCATGCAGTCACCTGCCAGGGCTCGGAATCCGGGTTAACGCGATAGGTGTCCGAGGATTGTGGCGAGATAATCCGGGTTCCATCCGGCGGATTTTCGCCGGAGCCTAATGCTTCGCTTGTCATTGACGGCTCGCACGAGAT
>Ga0307508_10000033_pt1 | contig 161221 bp, 197 predicted proteins | sample 9_EM_MG_FD_203089 | JGI IMG/M metagenome (GOLD analysis project Ga0307508, IMG submission 203089) | Populus trichocarpa ectomycorrhiza microbial communities from riparian zone in the Pacific Northwest, United States - 9_EM | ecosystem: Host-associated > Plants > Roots > Unclassified | place...
AGAGAGAGAGAGAGAGAGAGAGAGAGAGAGAGAGAGAGAGAGAGAGAGAGAGAGAGAGAGAATGTCGAGTCTGTTTCGGCCGAGGGAGAGCTCGGCGCAAGTGGCATCTGCTGCCGTCAGCCGGTTTTCGCACTCTCTCTCACTCGGGGGGGGAGATGTCCGACGACGGCACGGAAGGCCAGGGACGGGCCTGTTGCGGCTCTGCTGATGCGGTTGGCGGCGGAGATGTGAGCGCTGATCGGCGATGGCTTCCACGGCTATGGGGGAGGCTCGAATGTCTGTTCTCCCCCCCCCGCTCGCCGGCGAACCCTACCCTACACATAGTCTACGTACATATAGATACTCACATACATATGTACTTACAAGCTTCAACCGAAGCCATATCCATCTGCTACGAGCTTGGCTCGAAACAGCCGCACACATGCAGAGTTCCCCGTGGTCTGAGATCTCGGAACCCGGTCCCCGTTGATCGAGAGCCTGAAGTACGGAAAAACAACCGAGCCAACTGGCTCGGCGGCTCGTACGTCCATCACTGGCATGTATGCAGTAACTCTCCCGGGCATCGCCGCCGCATCTATTAAACCGTCCACACTCTCTCTCCACCCCACTCCAAGAGCCCCGTTCGTGAAGACAGGGACAAATATATATATATATGTATAGAAAAAGTACGCGAGTAAATCGAAATGAACACAAGCCCACACCTCCCCGGCCTTTCTCGTTTTGGCATAAAATGAAAGGAAAAGGGGATGGAGAAGCAAGGGAGGAAAAAAAAAAAAATTGGGCACATAACCACGATTGCTCCTCCGTGGAAACCGCTCCGGCACAACTACCAATACGCCGGCCTCAGCCCGCTCATGCCCCCGCCCATGTCCAGCCCACCCTCGTCCCTCTTCCGCTGCCCGGTAAGCTGTCCCGAAACAACCCATCAGCGCCGTTCCCGCACTTCTGCACTTCGCCACACTTAACCGCCCCTAGAGGCGGGACTCACCTCCAGCTGTATGTACTTGTGCACGTGAACAAGCCAGTCAACATAGCTGCGTTCCTCGTTGTTCCGGTCCTCCACGAGAGCCTGTGCAAACTCGTATTCGGCGCCGTCGTGGCCCTGCCGCGCGAGTTGGATCGCCAGCTTGCGGCTACCACGGAGGGAAGCAAGGTACTGGATGATGTTGCGGACTTGCGCGCTAAGCGCCGTATCGAGCACCGGGAGCTCGTGCGTGCAGGGGTCGAGGGAGGTGAGCCTGTCGCAGCCCTTGCCGAAGAGGTCGACCAGGAGGTTGGGGGACACCAGCGCATGGATCCAGAGGAGAAGGTATTGTCCGTTGTCGACAAGATACACACCACCCTCCTCGACGAAAGAGAACGAGGCGCGCATCGCTGTTGGTAGCTTCAAGTGACCAGACGCCTCAGCAAAGCCGTCGTCTTCTGACATGTTGTGGATCGGGAGGATGCGGGGGTAGAGGTATAGCTGGAGTTCGGTTGCCGACATGGATTTGACCGTGCGCATTGCCTGTACCCGAAGGTCGCTGCTGACGTTTCCACCGCGAAAGGTACGGCTTTTGAGGAGGGCTAGCACGTACATCGAAAACTCCTTAAGACTCTCCGGGAGGACCAGCTGGCCTGGAGGGCTGCCGGCGGTGGAGCAGTGCTTGCGATAGGATGCGAGGATTTCAATGCACTTTTCGGTCAGGGCACCGCGGATCTCCTTCAGGGGCTTCTCGGCCATCTGCGAGGCTGCTTCCCGCACCAACACACCAAGCACAGCGTCCTGATCCGCCCATCGCACCGTGTCTCTAGGTTGGTCCGTGACCGCAGCAACGATGTTCGAGCACCTTACCCTCCGTTCTCCACTCTTGGTTGTGTACAGCAGCGCACTCTGGAAGTGAGCGTCCACCTTCGGATCCAGTTTTCCGTCGTGCGAGAACATGATTGCCACAGCCTTGTCCTCGTCGATGGTTCCAAATTCGATATCCGACGACGCCGCCCCCGCTTGTAAGAAGTTGCCATGGTAGGCGGTAACCTGCAGGCCATTCGAGCACCGCACCTTCATGAGTGCTTGGTATCCTGTTGCGCGGTGGAACGCATGGGCTATCTCGTCGGTAAACTTCTTGGTGTCTCTTTCCCGAACAAAGTTAGGGTAGAAGAAGGTCTCTCCGCCGGTCGTCGCCGCAATATGGCCAATGGTGGCTACGTCGATGTAGGCGGAGGGAGTCATAAAGAAGTCTACACCCACACCCGCCTCAACCATTTTGCCTGCAATAGTTCGCCATGCTGGGGCGTCCGTCTTGAAGAGCGTCTTCTCTTTGTCCGTGCCGTAAAGCTTGCTATCCTCGCGCAGCACCAGACGGTTGGGGCCCCACGTCGGAATGGTCGAAAGCGAGCAAATGATCTTTCCTCCGGTCTTTTCGAGCGCCGAAAGACAGGCGGCGAGAGCGGGCATCAGAGCAGGTTCAGGGTTCTTGATGTGGATGAAAAGACTGGGCAGATTGTCGAGGAGGTGTTCGATCACGGATCTGCGGAAACGTTCGTCAGGAGACCGCCGGCTAGATCCAGAGAGAAAAAACAAAAACAATGTACCTTGATTCGTAGGGGTCAACAAAGAGCCCCGAATCGAAGGGAACGAATGGCTCGTCAATATCGGGCATGACCACCATCTGGGATTGATCCAAAGACGACTATATCCACCCGTTAGTTCGTTGGTCCGCAAAGGTCACTCGATGGCACCATGGACACTCACGTGCAAGTTGTAGAATTGGATCTCCTTGTCGAACGTGCAAATAGCAACCTTGCATCCATCAGGAAGCCTCCTCTTTGTACCGTCCTCGGATACCTCCGCCTCAGCAACATCCTCGTAGGCACTCTGTCCATACAACGCCTCCTTGATACCGGCAACTGTGGCCGACAGAGACCCCCGGTTGACCGCATTTTCGGTCACATCAACCAGGAAGAGGAACCGCATCGGGTACCCGCCCTTCCCATCCGCTGGGGGCAGAGACCCGTCCTTCTTGACCCAGTACTCCTTCGGCACCACAAACTCCACCGTACCCCTGGTCAATTCGGGCCTCTGTTCTCTATCCAGTCTTGCCCCGCTCATATCTAGCGGCGAATAGTACTCCTGGGGCACCTCGTTGTTGGGGAACAAGCACATGTTGCACTGGAACTTGCCGCCGCCCTGCACGAACTGCACGAACGGGTTTATATAGGTCCTGCAGCGCCGGCACCGCGGCGGACCCATCTCACCAAAGTCCAGAACCGGAATAGCTTCCTCTTCCGGTTTCAGCTTAGCCAATGGCTGGATCAGCAGTGCCAATGGCAGGTGTGACAGGTTCAGAAGTTCACCGGTGGTAGGCACTGCATTCAGAGTCAGCCGGCAAAACCTTGGCGAAGCATTTCCCTGATCATGGCCGATGAAGTCGGAAGCCGCATTGGGGGGGAGCTGCCGGGCAAGAGTCGGAAACACGGTTCGTCGGAAGTGCTGCACCGAAGCATCACGAGAATACGGGATGGATGGAATCGCCAAGGGGTCAATCTTTCCACCAGTAGAAATACCGCTGCTTCCTGGGCGAGCATGGAACGCTGCTGTATCTACAGGCTGCTGTGGCCCGAATCCTGGAGACGCTTGCATTGGGAACTGCGAACCCCCAAACTGCTGCTGCATGTTCCCGGGATATTGCGAGCCTCCAACAAACTGACTTCCCATCATTCCCGGCGTCCCCGCTGGCGACTGTTGGTTGTTCAGGAACCCCTGCTGCATGTTGTCCCCAACATTCGGGGAGAACGGCGGCATTCCTCCCGGACCACATCCTATCGCGTCCGGCGTCCGGTCAAGCTGGTGATATGCCCTCCCCTTCTTCTTCGAAGCTCTCGACACCGTCCCCATCTGTGGATTCATCAAGTCAACTTGTGCCATCTGCTGGGTGAGACCCCCGACACTTCCGGTAGGATCTTGTCCACTGAATTGCGGCTGTTGCTGTCCCTGCGGAGGACCATAGGGGCTGTGCTGCTGGTGCTGGTGGTGCAGCAGCGGATAAGGAGACGCCGAAGGTGGGGGGGCGCCGTATGGAGTGTGCTGCTGATAGGGAGACCGTGACGGCGGCAGGCCATACGGTTGCTCCCGTGGCTGGCCGAAAGATGTGCCACCAGCTTGCTGGTATCCCGCCGGAGGAGGAGCAGGCTGAGCTCGAAAGTTCGGGTTCGGTGGAGGGCCGCCGACGTGATCGTTGGGATCGTCGCTTTGACCGAGAGCATGGAACATGCCCATGTCGGCCATTATGGTTGGAGTTCGCGCGTGGCCTTTTCAATTCGGTGTGAGTATGGGCTCCCTCTTGAGACGCAGCACTAGGATTCAATCGTGTGGTTGGGTTTTCCTCAGGAAGTGGGTTGGGGAGATGGAAAGGAGAAGGAAGTTAAGACACGAAGCAGTACTTTATTCAAGAAGCTTTTTCGGGATAGATTCGAATTGATGCTTAGGTGGCAGGGTTTGGGATGCTTGGTTGAAGGTAGGCACCTATCAAATAGAGATGATAGAGAGGGATAGGAAGGGGTCTTTCAGCCAGCACGCGTAGCTCCGTGGCTGCCGCTTGCTATTGGGGCGTTTCTTGGGAGACGAGCGGGCATGGGGCATGGCGGGACGGCACAGGAAATAGCAACGTACGGGGAAGTCTAACTGGTCTGCTTATCGTCGCTTGTGTGATTTTCTCCTGCGGCCTAAAAGCGGACGGCCCAGAAGAGGAAGTGGAGTGGGAAGATATTCTGAAAAATGTCGACAAGAGGCGGCGCTGAAGCCCAAGTCTGATTTGCTGTTTCTAGGGTGTTTTGAGATGGCCAGATTGCGAGTTGACAGCAGATCATCGCCAAAAGCGGCTGCAATCGGCTGTTAGTCAGCCAAGGTGTACCTGTTCAATACAGAATGGCGCGATCCATCACTCATCCTAGTCCCAATTCTTGAATAATGATTTCAATCATACATACAAAGGTCATTTTTACAAAACTCTCGGGACAGGCCAGGGCGGAGGGCAAGGGGGAGCCACAACGAGCCGCAAGGACAGCGGACGATGTGTATCGCCATGACCGATCTAGATACTTACCTACCTAGGTCGCACGCGATTGATGAATAAATAAATAAAAAATCATATAAAGGACTGGATGCAATCAGCGTTAAGGGCGGAAAGAAGGGGCTTCTATATATCTTCTCTGAGCGGTTATCTGGCTTCTAACAGTGAATGAAGCATTTCACCTACTCACCCCCTCAACCATAGGCAGTGCTGAAGTTGGCAAGAAAGAAAATGGAGAAATATTACTGTACACGAAAAAAAAGGACTTTGATGGAACATTAAATCAAATAATCGTACTTACTGTTCGTAAGGAAGTAAACCATTGCGGCCCCGGCCCCTTACACAAAAACTCAACCACGTCAAGTTTTGTTGAATGCTGTGTCCTCAGATGGAAGCTCCTTCAACTGTCGTGCCTGACCTGGTCCGATTCCCAGTTCATGATCTACCCTCCGCTCCCTCTCCCTCCTTAGCTCCTTGATCCGCAAGTCATCGTTCACCTCGAACCTGGCCCAGATACACATGACGAGCATGCAAAAAACGATGGGAGCATAACCCAAAACGTAAATGTACGCCACGTTCGTGAATGCATTGAGGGGGCCGAGGTTGTATTCCCATGCCACCGCGATATTGTAAACCACGCGTATCAGTATCGCAACTAAGCAGAGGGGGATCCTTGCGGGAATCTGTTGCGCCAAGGGTGGATAGTACTTGAACGAGGTGAAGATAGATGCGATGATGGACAACCATGCCAGGAAAGCGAACATACTCGAGGCTTTGAACCGTCCATCGGTGGCCGCCGCTGTAGACTCACGGTGGTCGCCGGACCATGCACCCCTGGGGATAGAGGTCCACGAGCGAAGAACCGAAAGGAAGAATGTCTACCCCACGATCATCAGTCAAGGGCACTAAGGGCACTAAATCTTGAAAACGGTTGCAGGTAGAATACCAGGAATCCGAAGAGGTAAAAGACAAGAGGATTGTAAAACACGAGCTTGCTTCTCAGATCGGTGTGCACGAATTGAAATGGGTCTGCATCCAGTAGTCTGCGCTCGCAAAAACTTCCCCAGTGTCGCGTCATTTCCCAGATGGACGCCAGCATTGCCGGCAGTGTGATATAATAGAAGACATTTTGAAGAATCAGCCCAGTCCCAGGGAGATAACTTCGGTCCACATCCACACTGGTGAATCCCGAGATGCAGCCACAGGTACCCGCCACCAAGAACCAATACCATGGCCACCGCCGCGAGACCAATTGGAATTGCTTCTCGAGCGGCAGGTAGCCTCGTCCGTGTTTGCCTAGGGCGGTGATTCCGAAAACGATCATTATCGCGAAGAGAACACCAAAGCCGATGCCGATACCGCCGCGAGTCGCGATCCGTTTGACCGGGCTTTCGCACTTGGTACCGTTGATGGACGTTCCGTTTGGAAGGAGGGCAACATTGAATTGGCCGAAGACGAGCCAGCAATTTGACGTCGAGTTTGAGAGCGTTCCATTTTCCCAGATGGCTATGAAAGAAACGACGTCAGGGCCGAAACGCGCACGTGCTACTGGTTGAGCAGGGCAAAGGAAGGTACTGACTGTAGTGAAACTCATTCAAGAGCGTCTCGTTGAAGATGTGCCCGTCATACTGGATGTGCGTTTCGTTGTACGGAGTCGCCATAACTGGAACATACGGTGGATGACGACGGTTTGAGCGAGGGCGCCGAAAGGTATGCGAAAGAGGATGGTGGGATATGACGCGGAGGGAGAGGAGGGGGAAGAATATGACCCTGCGCAACGTAATCACCGAAGGTCATCCTGAGGCCTCTCAGCAACCCAGATCCGTTGAAACTCTGGGCGGCGGCAAGATATTCTTCCGTGCAGGGTCATGTGGTAGATATGGGACAAACTGTTATGCAGTGGCAGCACGAACAAAAGGAGAATGCCGAGACGCTAGCCATGGCTCTAATGGAAATCGGGTAAATTACTTACATATATTTTCTTTTTCAATGATTTTCTTTTTCTCAGGGGTAAAGCTGGGAGAATTTCAGAGCTGTTCATTCATTGCTAATATTGACAACAGTGAGTATTCAGCCTTCAGTCCCACCAAATTTCAGCAACAGGACGTCCAGCGAGTTTTCTAGTGGAATAGCAAGTACTGGTCTGGTTCTCAGTAGTGAGGGAATGGTGGAAAGACGGATTCAGCCTGGTGTAACGGGAAAATTCTAGCCCTTAGCGTCACTTTAGTGTACTCTTAGCGTCTCGGCATCGGAACGACCCTACACATCTACTCTCTAGTTAGCTATGGCACAAGGCCAAGAAAAAACAGTATTGACGTCTCCACTTAGACCTGAGTCGAGGGGGACCACTCTTCATGGTTGACTTGGTGCAAGGAATAGCTAGGTACCCCTGTAAAGCGATCAACTACACAGGTCCACCGAGAATCACTCGTCTCGGGTTGAGCTGTGATCTGTTGAGTGTGTATTTCCTCAGGCCGCCACTTCCGAGCCTGCAGAGGTAAGCGCGAAACACCTGCTGCCGTGCGGTGCATTCAGCGCCAGCGGATATGTGATGTGCGAGAACTCTCTTGGTTCGTACAGAGGGGGAGCATCCTGGGCTTGCAGCTTCGAGGGTGAAGGGCATCACTGTTGGAAATGCATAAGCGGATCCAGCAGTGCGGCCCAGGGAATGAAGAAGGCGGAGCCCCCCCCAAACGTGCTGCCACACTAATCATTGGTTTTCTACTCGTTGCGCTAAGCTACCGCTTTCTGTGCTCGCAGCTTCTCCACGCTCTTTTCGCCCACAGCTCTGATTGGTTCCGAATCAGCCGCCTCTGTTGTCGCCGTAATCGTAATCTCCATTGGCTTGCCGCCTTTCCACCAGTTGTAGGCTAGCTTCCCACGTGATGCTTTGGCGAACTCTCTGCAGTGGCTGCCTCCTCACTTCCAGCCCTCTGCTCATGTCTCCAACCGCTATTCCTGCTATCACCTGTCAGCTCTCTACTCATGTCAGACTTTGCAGGGACACGGACTCTTCCCTTCCTCTTTGTGAATGGTAGCGGGGAGGGAACATGGCACGCAAACCCCTCCCCGCTCAAGGGCGACAAACTGACGGGTAGGGTGCGGATTGTGGCGAATAGCAGAGAGAGGTACTGAGAATGACCAACAGACTGTGTCAAGGCTATGATACAGATCGGGTAAAGTGTCTCCGGCGCGTACTGTGTATGGGTGGGTAATCCATCATGGCACCTGTGCCATAGGCCTCTACTCACTTACCATAGCAGCGCTACCATGTGCACTGTGGTATCCTCTCATGATTTTCTTGGCTGTGTTGCCTCTGTGGTAATTATCTTGCGTCGTGTAGCCCTCACACGAGTATCCTTCCTTGTCCGTATATACCACCAATTGGCAGGTCCGATTCCAGACGGATACTGCGAGAACGAATCCGTAAAGTCTTAAGTAACAGCCAGGTTGATTCGGAACGAGAGTAGCTACACACACCAATAACATCGACTCCTCCCTCTCCACTCTCCGCTCACTCCTGTTCCTTTAGCGCCTGGCGTATCCGTCAGTGGCATCGAACTTTGGCTGTCGCTGTTCTTTTGTGTAATCATTCGAGAATAACGAAGAAGGAAAAACGAAAGACAAACAAATAAATGGAGTAACTCTGAACACAAAGCTGATGAAAGATATTCGGACAAGGCAGTATCCATCCCAATTCGGCGTAGTGGCGGTGGTGCGCAAAAAGCATCGATGTCCCTGATCTTCATGGAAAGGAATTGGTGACATCGCTCCACCGACCTGGTTTGTCATCTAAAGTTGTGAGCCACCTGGGCCCCTCGGATGAGGTGACGCCAATGGGCTCGGTCCGGACACGAGCGGACTTGAATCAGGTATAAGCGGCCAACTTTGAGTTCCAATCTGTTTCGACATCGTTCCGCTTCCGAATGGACTAGCGCGTCCTCCGACCGATCTTGTCGTAGTCCCGCGTTGCGGTTTCTCAATCACTAGACCCAGGGACTGTATTCTTTCCCCAATTCTTCGAACTTTGTTTCTTCTCTTTTCGTAATACTCGTAGCTCCCACCAACGATACTCCCAAGCACCCCACATGAGAGTCCCGGGGTATCGGCAAGTCCTTGTAGGTGGCTGACTCCGTACTGCTGAGTTCCTTGTATACGATCCACTTCCAGGATACGTTCTGCGAGGACATTCCCAAAGTGCTTGAGCGTCTCTTGGATATGTTTCATACCAAACGCACTACCGGCCACGTTTGTCCTTCCGTCAAACGGACTTCTGACCTCAAAGATGAACGACTAGATATGAAGTTAGCGGTATCCGGTATGTAGACAGACCCGAGACCAAGCAGTGACTTACCGGCAGCCAAGGTTGTTTTGGGATCAGACATGGGGGATTGACCATGACGGCGGTAGTTTCGTAGTTGAACTCCTCTCCCCAAAACCTCAACAGCGCCATAAAAGTTCTTCCAGGGCTGAGCGGTTTCTGCCGCCAGAGTCCACACAATTCTTGGTATCTTGTCTCCATGAAAACAATCACCATACACAGAAGGACGTACGATCCAATACCGCCCTGTTATCGATCTCAGGAGTTAATAAATGATTCAGCAAGTGCTTCACGGGTATTGCGTTAAATGGCATACCTGATATGGTGTTGTGGCTGACCCGAAACCAAGCTTACGCATGTTGAGTGCGTGTTTCAATGGTAGGTACAGGCTGATGAGTTCGCGATGTCCGTAATGAGCACACCAGCTCTTAACGTCTTCCAACCCTTGCGCGGAATGTGGCTCTTCGAACGAAATATCCATCTCTAGGCCTGTGCTGATATCTTCTATCTCCAAAATCGGAACGAGAGCCTCCTCCCGAATGGTTGAAATCAGGTGAAATCCAGTTCTATTACATACTTTTTGTATGTCCCGGAGTGCCTGGATCTTCAGTTCTCTGGTATAGTAGGGATTTCTATGCTCGAGACTCGGCGCAGCGATCATCAAATCAATGTCGCTTAATGGCAAGCCTAGCGAAGTGGCGTCGGATCCGTACAATCTGACGGAATGATCAGTTTGCGAGAAGTAAGCATCTATCGCCGATATGACGCTTTGGGTAAAATAGTTCCGGGCGTTTATTTCTGAAGATGTGCGGGCCATGTAGTCCACAAAAGCAGTCAACTCGTTGCTCAATCTGTACACATGGAGATCATCCATCTAATCAGAACCAGATCAAAGGCGGTGCACTGGTTGTCACTCGCGAACACGGGGAAATCTTACCTCTCCATCCCACTTCCAAATCCATCGTTTCGGACCTTAGCCATCCACGGTGCTTGTGCTGGTTTCTGAAGAGTGGGAAGATATTCATCCATCAAAGGAAGGACGATCCCAGTATAGTCAGTAGTCATGCGCCCGCGGCCTGCAGTTTTTCTCATCCCGTTCTCGTAGATCGCATTAACAGTAATCTCCTCGCTCTGCTGCTGGCTCTCCTCCTGCTGCCGCTTCTCACTTGGCTGATCTGGTGGCGCTTCAGACTCTTTAGAGACTCCCGCAGACCCGTCAAGAACATCCTGGGGTGCTGCGATTTCTGGAGATTCGCAATCTCGTCGACGCGGTGAGGTCCACGAGGATGTATTTTCGGTTGTAGTACCCGACCCACTCGAGACACTCTGACGGCGTGCCTGTGGACTTAAAACCAGTGAGCCGTGGGAGGGTACGCCTTGCTGAGTTGGTGTGCCCATTCGGATGGGACTGCTTGTCTGGGTATTCCAAGGAACAAGTGAATTCACTGAAAGACAGACCCTGTTAGTTTGCCCACCGAAGCCGCCAAAAAGGGTCGAGACGGGGAAGCTTGGAATTCACAGCTTCACCTACATGCTTCGGGGGAGCCCCAGTTCCCTAGTCTCGGAGTAGCCGCATGTTGACTACCAATGTTCCTCCAATGCTTCTCCAGCTCCCTTATGTGGTTAGACTGCGTAGAAGCAAAGCAATTTCGACCAGGCGCTGTTGCAACTGTCGGTGGTCCATGTATCTCCCACAGAGGGGCGGGAACATAGGGTCTCCGTGGCGTCGTGGGTGTGTTAACAGTGGCGGGGATGTAGTTGCTCCCTGTGTAAGCTTGGCGATCCCGAACAGGTGGAAAGTGCTCCTTCTTGCCAGATGGTTCTCCCACAGAGGGTGACCTCAGGGTGGTTGTCTTTGGGGGAGATTCGTCACCTAACTTCACGTTCGCCTTCATGTTTTCGGAAGAGCGCTTTTTCTTGCTTCTCATTGGGAGCGGAATTTTGGCGGCAAGTGAATGGTCTTAGCAGATGCAGAAAGAGAGTGTGTTGTCGTAAAAGAGCGTAGCAGCGTCGGGAAACAAGGAGCAAATGGACAGGCTCTGGTGGGAGGAGACTGGTGGCGGTGTTGATGGGTATGGAAAGGGAGGGTAGAGGCAGGGAAAAGAGGAACTAAAGTGAGAAGGAAGGTTTCGGACACCTCTAGGGTAAGAAAGAGGGGGGTTGTTTGTTGGCGTTCGAGTTGTGACTTGTAACACAGGTGGTGATCAATGAAGTTATTTCGGAGTGGAGCCGCTATTTGAGGGCTATACCGAGTGCGTTTCGGTGAGTAGAGGGTTGGGGCCACACATAAGGAAGGGTGACATCCAACATGCACCAAAACCTTGTCTTCATGTAGAAGAGGAAGAGGATAAGAAATCGAATCAAGAATATAGAGCTCATTGGACTAACTGTACTTATTTATACATTTTGCTTTTTTTTAATGCTGTTACTGTGAACTGCTGGCGATCTCGGTGATGACCGCATCCATTCGCTGCCATACCAACTCTGCTTTTCCATTATCAGCTCGCTGAGCTCCCACTTCCTTCCACCCAAATTCTCACCATCTTCCTACATGTCGAATCTTGATCCAAATGCGATTATAAGAGGCGCCCAGCTCACTCTTGTGGGCGGTATGGCCATCCCACTTCCCCGCGATTATCTATTCCCGGATACCTAATTGATGATATCCCGTGGTTAAGCCTACCGAGCTCTCCAGAATCCCCGACTGTTCAACACTACGCTTTACAAACAAGCTGCGATCGCTGTTGCCGCTGGCATTGCCATCCGTATGGTCATCGCTATACCGATTTTGATTGTCCGCGTTCTATTTTTTTTCTTGGGATTCGCTATCGACGTGAGATCGTCGCAATGGGACCAGAGGATGCTGTCCGGCTTGTCCTTCGTCGAGAAGAGCGTGCTACAGCTGCCCTTTTTTTTGATGAGTGCCATGCGCTTCGTCAGTCCTGCGATGGATAAAATGTTTGTGCTTCCGGATGTTGTCAAGCGAGCAATCCAACTAATCTTCGCGAAACAGGTTCATGGAGTCGCTTGAATGGGTTGATCGCACGTATATTGTGAAGCATGAATCAGAAGATCCGAGTACGTTGAGGCCGATGTACTATCTAAACCTAAATCGCTATGGGGGCAGTGAACAAGTTACAGGAGGCCCACCGAAGGACAAGAAATCGGTTTATCGAAACGTGTTCCTGTTCGTGCAACGGTATGCTAAACGCGCCGCGACCTCGATGGGAATATATCTTCTTACATTTGTGCCTTACATCGGACCGTGAGTGTAATTGGTGTACTTGTTCCCTGCTTTGTAGAAAGGTGCTAACTGGTTGCCAGCTTCGTCCTGCCCGTGGCATCTTTCTACTCCCTGAACGACGCTGTTGGTCCCGAGCCAGCAGCAGTCGTCTTCGCGTGCGGGTTCATCCTCCCAAAGCGGTGGATGGTGGTTGTGTTGCAAGGCTTCTTCGCAAGTCGGAGCTTGATGCGTGAGCTATTGGAGCCCTACTTTTCCCGGATTCATTTCACCAAGGAGCAGAAGAAGCGCTGGTTCCGTGACAGACAGGGCCTCCTCTTTGGTTTGTCTATGGTCCTAGGTTTACTTACCAACGTACTTCAGCTCATGAATGGGTAGGATTTGGTGTTGGTTTCTACCTCATTCTCAAGGTACCACTTCTCGGTGTCTTGATCTACGGCATTGCGGAAGCAAGCACTGCCTATTTGATCACCAAAATCACCGATCCCCCCCCACCTCCCTCCGAGAGCGATGGATTTGCGGAGACCCAGGTGGCTTGGAAGAACAAGAGGGAGTTTTTGTCGCTGGATCTGGCTCACCTGGACAGACTGACTGCTGCAGGCGGCGAGAAGCAGGTGCTGTAGGGCCGGTCGCTTTCTTGGGATTTAGGGTTTTGGGGGAGAGCTTTGGCGAATACATATGATCATTAGCTATCGAGACCGTTTGTGTTTGAGCCCTTGTACACAATACGAGGTATCCAATTAAAATCTACTCGCGTCTATGCATTACTGTTATGTCTATATGTAGCTCTTTGGGATGATCTTAGATCTCGACAGGGGAGCGGCCCAAGTTTACAGTTGTCCTCAAGCGACAATCAAGCCACCTCCCTCCCTCACTCGAAACCTCCCGCGCTTCCGGAGATAGAATCAATTCCGCCTGTTCAAAAGCAATCGTAACCTTAAAAATGTTACCGCAAAAGCTGCTGCTAGTAACATTTCTCACACTTTCCCGAGCCACCACAATCCCACGCGGAGTATCCCCAGAAGGTACACCCACCGACAGTTCATCTTCCCGTTCCTTCCTGCGATTAACCACACAACACCAGATGCAAAGCTCTATACCCCCTCAAACTCGCAAACATTCAAATGTCTCACCCACCCGTCCATCGAAATCCCTTATTGCCGTGTAAACGATGACTTCTGCGACTGTCCCGACGGCTCGGACGAGCCCGGCACTTCGGCGTGCGCGAGCCTCTCGCACAAGGACATCGCGATCCCGGGGTTCTACTGCCGTAATAAGGGGCACACGCCAGCGTATCTTCCTAATTCTAGGGTCAACGACGGGATCTGCGACTACGACATCTGTTGTGATGGGTCGGACGAGGCGGACGATGTGGGCGGCGCGTCGTGTCCAAGCAAGTGTAAGGAAATTGGAAATGCAGCGAGGAAGATGGCCGCGGAGAGGGACGCGAGGAGGAGCAAGGCGGCGAAGGCAAGGAAGGAGCTGGTGAGGAAGGCGAAAGTTCTCAAGAACGAGATCGAGGATAACGTCGCCTCTACGAAGATCAAGGTGCAGGCGAATGCGCTTAAGGTTAGAGAATTGGAGAAGAAGTTGAAGGAGACGGAGGAGAGGGAGAGAAACAGGGTTGTGAAGCCCCCAAAGCCAGGGAGCAGGGTGAGTGTGACGCAGGTCGCGAAGGAGAAGGTGGAGGAGCTGCGGAAGTTGTTGGCGAAAGTTAAGGATGAGAGGGATATCGCTGAGGAGCGGTTGGAGAGAGCGGAAGCGGTGTTGAGGTTGCTGAAGGAAGAGTACAACCCTAATTTCAACGACGAAGGTGTCAAACGTGCTGTCAGGTCGTGGGAAGAGTATCTTGCGGATGAGGAGCAGAAGCGGGATCCGGCCGAGGACATGGATTTGAATGCGGTATTGGATGAGGAAACGAACTGGGATGAGCTTGCTGGCCCTGAGGAGGAGGATGTGTCAAAACGTATGGTCCCCCTCTCGAGGGCTTTCTCGAGCTAACATGGCCGCACAGTATACCAGCTCACCAATTATCTTCCTCCCGCCGCTCGCGACTGGCTCAGCGCCAAAACCAAAGAGCTCCGTGAATACCTTGTCACGAATGGAATGCTGGCACCCCAAAAGACCGATGGCACCGAAAACGCTGCCGTCACAGCCGCCCGCGCCGCACTCACAACAGCCCAAAGCGAGGAAACGAAAGTCAAGAAGCACCTCGAGCAGCTTGAGAAGGACCTCGCCGCCGATATGGGTCCATCTGGTGTCTTCCGTTCTCTTAAGGGCACATGCATATCCCGCGAATTTGGCGAGTACAAATACGAGCTATGTTTCATGGAGAAGGCAACCCAGATTTCGCGGAAGGATAACTCCAAGACCTCACTGGGTACCTTCTCTCGGATCGACATTGCCGATGAGACCTCGAAGAGTGAGGCAGCTGGAGTGTTTGCGAGCAGCTGGGAGGAGAGCCACGAGGAGCCACTTAGTGGCATGGCACTGGGATATGACAACGGACAGCAGTGCTGGAACGGCCCCAAGAGGAGTGTCGGTGTCGAGCTGTACTGCTCTGCCGAGAATGAAATCCGCAATGTCGTCGAGGCAGAGAAATGCGTTTATCGTATGGAGGTCGGCACACCAGCAGTGTGTGGGCATGAAAAGGAGGGGGCGGCCAGAGACGAACTGTAGATACAGGCTTTTTCTGTTATATAAGTTTTCTAAGTGCATAAGTGAAGACAAGCTATTCTATTGCCCTGCTGTTCACCAACCCTGATCGATATCACCTTCAAGTCCCATCACTCGCGAGTAATTCGCGTATCCTCGCTCTTCGGTCTCGTAAATGATATTTGACATCTGATGTATCGGGTGTCTGCCGTGACCAGGAATTATAATAGCTTTCGTCAGTCCTCTACCACGATAAAGTAATTTTTGGAGTGTCACTTGGTAAGTAAGTACCTTGAGAAAAAAGGGGGGTAAAAAAAATACATAGTCAGAAGACCGTCATACGACCACCCTTTTTCTGAACACGTAGTTAAAAATAGACGCCACTTGGTGATAGTATTGGATTTCAACTCGTGTCGAAAAGTCAAACGTTTGATGCTTGAAATCAAAAACTTGTCGTTTCAGAATATTGAACGGAGCAAGTGCTCAGAGTCGAGTCTTTAAATTCACGACACGAGGAGGGGCTACGGGAATTATTTTAGATGATGAGCGAAGTCGATTGTGATTAATCCCAACACGCTGTAGATAGCCCGTTGATTCCAACGTTTTCTTGGCGTTTCTTAAGCGTGTCACAACGGACATCAACGTATCTACGTATCTACTTAGTCTAGGATGATTTGCTCTTTCAATGCAGCTGTCTACGCTAGTTCGATTTAGGAAAAGTTCGCATTTGATATTTACACAAACTTAGACTAGCGCGGCGGGGCTCGGCACCACTCTACCCAGCGCAGCGAAATAGGGTAGTTACGGGTTTTGAGTCGGCTGACTAATGGCTGGTGCGAGACAACAACACCAAAAATTTGGGTCAAGGCAAAAAGCCGAAAAAAAAACCATCGTGAGTACCTTTACCTCAAACACCCCCGACCGCCACCACCACATCACAAAGACGCCACAGCGGGCTCGCGCTGAAAGGGGTCAGGATCGTTCATCTCTTGGGACTCTGAGCTGGTGTTGAGGAAGGGGTTTTATCTGCGGCTGCGCACCTGGTGTCACAAACTCTAAGCCTATCGTGCATGCCTTCATGATATTGGGCAGGCCATTCGCAAAAAGCTACGTTCATTCCCGCACGAACTATCCCTAATTCACCACCTCTGCTAGTGGATTTATGTGTGCAGTTGTTTGCAAAAGGTCCTTACTACATATCTATGTACACTGGCCTTTTGTTTGTTTCTTCAATCAAGTCCATCCATAAGGTGGTTCTAACTGAGTGATATCCGGGTGGTGCTACCCACTGCTCTAATGCGTCAGATCGCGGATTCCCGGGCGGCGGCGCAGACGTGCCTTTCGTGTAACTTTCAACAATCCTCCAACCTGTTGTCTTCCATTAACACACAGAGGGCATCGGCTCTCATGCACCGATGATTAGTTGGCCATTGCGCGGACAGTAGACGGGGAGGACAGGTCGCGTACGGGTAATGAATAAACCAAAAAAAGAGCAATAGTAAACCAGAGCAGGTCATGACAGAATCGCCAGTCGTCGCTACACTCATCGACTCCATGAGCGTGGCTGACAAAACGAGTGTTGTGTCATGAGGCTTCACGTGTCAGGGACACATGTATCTAGAGCTGGTATCCTAAGGCTGCATCCCATGTCAACAGTAAGCGCTGTTCGGTTTCGTGCGGTTGGTTTGTGCGGTTGGTTTGTGCCTTTGATTTGTGCCTTTGATTTGTGCCTGAGGCCACACCCTAGGTGCGTTTATTTCACCGTTAAATGATACCCTAATCCATCAGTGGCGTCTCCACGTAGCTAAAGGTCCAGCGTTAACTAACTCCCCTCTCGCACTCTTGGGGCATGTAGAAACGTGTAGAGTTTTCTCGAGCATTCTATCCAGAGCTCCAGAGTGGCAAATGGATACGGCTGCCAAGTAGGCTGAGTGGGGCTGGGGACTTTTGCTGCGTATCGCTGCGTTGAGTGCCTTGCAAGGATTCACTTGAGCAGCGAATATGTATCTAGAAGCTCTCTAGATACTTGATGCGGCTCTTACGTCACTTGCGGAATGCAGTGGAAGTATTTGCCGTGCACGGACCATCCCCGGCGGCTAACGACTTCTCCCTCCGCCCGCCGACGCCCTTAACAGAAGAGAACAAAACATTTATCGAATGCGGTGTAGCTGCGGTGCAGAATGTGATGGGGAATTACATAATATGATAAGCTCGAGAGCGGGAGTGGTATGTGCATTTTTTATGTTGTCGATGTTGCTGGAAGCGGCGCGCAGGCGGTGGAAGATCATGGATTCTTATGGAGCTTTCTAGCGTGTGCTACAGCGTTCCTGCCTCAGACAGCAAACCCAACAACCCCCCCCCCACCAAAGCAAAAGCCGCAATCCGCCTTCCCCCCCACCACATCTATAAATCCTTATCCACCAAAGCACTCCCTCCTCTCCTTCTTCTCTCAACATCACACACGAACAACCACAACACACAAACTTCTTCCCTGCGCACTTACGAACGAATTCTCTTCTTCCTCCAACCCCCTGCCTCGTCTAATACTACAATCACTACAACAATTTTCAACATGGTGGCCGCTGTTGGTATCGATTTGGGAACCACCTATTCCTGCGTGGGTGTCTTCAGAGATGACCGTATTGAGATCATTGCGAATGACCAGGGAAACCGAACAACTCCATCATTCGTAAGTAGCTCTTTGTTTTCTTCCCTGTCATATCTCCCTTTTTTGGCGCTTGCAGCATGACTGTTGCCCCACCATTGCCCCACCATCCCCATCATACCAACAAGCATCACTAGCTTGATTGATCGGATTGATTAACCCATTATAAAAAAATAAAGAAAAATGGTACTGACAATGATGCTCTGCTGAATAGGTTGCGTTCACTGATACGGAACGTCTGATTGGTGACTCGGCGAAGAACCAGGTCGCCATGAACCCGTAAGTTATTCCATTATAATATCTCCACTGGACCCGTCTGTCATGATCGGTTACTAACACTGCCTTTTTCCTATAGTCACAACACCGTCTTTGACGCCAAGCGATTGATCGGACGGAAATTCGATGATGCTGAGGTGCAGTCGGACATGAAACACTTCCCCTTCAAGGTCATCAACAAGATCGGAAAGCCAGTCATCCAGGTTGAGTTCAAGGGAGAGACCAAGGAGTTCACCCCTGAGGAGATCTCGTCGATGGTCCTGTCGAAGATGAAGGAGACCGCTGAGGCTTACCTCGGAGGAACGCTCACCAACGCCGTTGTTACCGTCCCCGCATACTTCAACGACTCCCAGCGTCAGGCTACCAAGGATGCTGGTATGATCGCCGGTCTCAACGTTCTCCGTATCATCAACGAGCCCACCGCCGCCGCTATCGCGTACGGTCTCGACAAGAAGACCGTCGGCGAGCGCAACGTTCTCATCTTCGACCTTGGTGGTGGAACTTTCGATGTGTCTCTCTTGACTATTGAGGAAGGTATCTTCGAGGTTAAGGCCACTGCTGGTGACACTCACTTGGGTGGTGAGGATTTCGACAACCGCCTTGTCAACCACTTCGTTCAGGAGTTCAAGCGCAAGCACAAGAAGGACCTGACTAGCAACGCTCGTGCCCTTCGTCGTCTCCGCACCGCGTGCGAGCGCGCCAAGCGCACTCTCTCCTCTTCGGCCCAGACGTCGGTTGAGATCGATTCGCTTTACGAGGGCGTTGACTTCTATACCTCCATCACCCGTGCCCGTTTTGAGGAGCTTTGCCAGGACCTCTTCCGTTCCACCATGGAGCCCGTCGAGCGCGTTCTCCGTGACTCCAAGATCGACAAGTCTTCCGTCCACGAGATCGTTTTGGTCGGAGGATCCACCCGTATCCCCAAGATCCAGAAGCTCGTCTCTGACTTCTTTAACGGCAAGGAGCCCAACAAGTCCATCAACCCCGATGAGGCTGTTGCCTACGGTGCTGCTGTTCAGGCTGCTATCCTTACCGGAGACACTTCCTCTAAGACCCAGGAGATTCTTCTTCTCGACGTCGCCCCTCTGTCGCTCGGTATTGAGACCGCTGGTGGTGTCATGACTGCGTTGATCAAGCGCAACACCACCATCCCTACCAAGAAGTCCGAGGTCTTCTCCACCTTCTCGGACAACCAACCTGGCGTCTTGATCCAGGTCTTTGAGGGTGAGCGTGCTCGCACCAAGGACAACAACCTTCTCGGAAAGTTCGAACTTACTGGCATCCCCCCCGCCCCCCGTGGTGTTCCCCAGATTGAGGTTACCTTCGACATTGACGCCAACGGTATTCTCAACGTTTCCGCAGTTGAGAAGGGTACTGGAAAGACCAATAAGATTACCATTACCAACGGTAAATATTTCCTGCGCTATATATTCGGTTGTTGAAAACAGTTGCTAACCTTTTTGCTAGACAAGGGCCGTCTCTCGAAGGAGGAGATCGAGCGCATGTTGGCTGAGGCTGAGAAGTACAAGGAAGAGGATGCCGCCGAAGCTGAGCGTATCCAGGCCAAAAATTCTCTCGAGTCCTACGCCTACTCTCTCCGCAACACTCTCAGTGACGAGAAGGTCGGCGACAAGCTCGACGCTGACGACAAGGCCAAGCTGTCGAAGGCCATCGACGAGTCCGTTGAGTGGTTGGACAACAACACTACTGCTACCAAGGACGAGTTCGAGTCTCAACAGCGAGAGCTCGAGGGTATTGCGAACCCCATCATGATGAAGTTCTACCAGAGCCAGGGTGGAGCTCCCGGTGGTGGCATGCCCGGCGGAATGCCTGGTGGTGGTTTCCCTGGTGGTGCTGGAGGACCTCCTGGTGCCTCTGATGACGGTCCTACCGTCGAGGAGGTCGACTAAACCTGTGTTGTTCTTGGGAATAGGGAGTTAGAAGTAGAATTCGTACGGGGCCAGGATGGGTATCTTTCCTTATGCGTGCTCTTGTATGGAGACTCCTTTAATTTTCTTGTCTGGGGACGCGTACGGAGGTAGCGAAAAAAGGGGATTGTTTTGTAGTCTGCGACTTTTTCATTCCTCTGTTCCTTTGTTTCTTCTCTTCAAGGGTTTCTTACGGTTTTCGGGGTTCTTTTTGCGGGTCCACTGTTTCTTTTTTTCAATTCTCTGTACTTACTCTACGAATTTTACGGAGTCACGAGTCACAGACTTTCCATAGTGATGTAATGCTCTCGTGCCATTGGCTCCACGAGAGGTGCCGAATAAGCAGCAGTTCCTTGGGTCGGTATCAATCGACTTTTATATGCTTCTTGTTCATTATTGCAAAGATACGGCTGGTGGTCACGACGTGATGAATGCTGGCCGTGTTCTCTGCGAGCATATCTTATGTACTCAAGCCCTTTTCTTTTATCATTAATTGAGTGCGACATCAATGCGCGCCGTCCACTGTCCGCCCCAACCTCGATCAGTCTGCCGGTGGCTCATTGTTGCTCCCCTTTGCCCTCCGCCCAGGCATGTCCCGAAAGGGTGAGGCGCGCCAAGGAAATTATAGGAAAGACAAAAGAAACTGCCTACCCCTCTTCTGTCGAGGCTATGAAGGAGGGACTGCAGTCGTTCCTTAACCTCAGCCCCCGCCTCCTCGGCCTCCAGCCTCCTTTCTTCTGCCCTCTCTTGCTGCTCCCGGAGCTCCACTCCGACGCCTCACTCTGGCCGTCTTCCTCAACTGGTCTGTGTTCGGGACTCGTCTCCCCACATCCATGGTGGAGAAGTAGTCCAGGACCGCCTGCTGCACCTCTTGTCCGAAGTGGTCCCGGATCTTGGGCCGGTCCTTGCCCTCCCGGTCTCCCTTCTCACCTCCGCCCACAGGATCTTCTGCTGGGCCTTCTTGTGCGGGCAGTTCTTGAAGTCGTCTGGATCCTGTACGGGCACCACCGGCACTTGACGGTGGGCTGGTTCTTCGCTCCCTTCAGGTCTGGCCAGTGAGGCTGTGGCCCGTCTTCAGCTGGTAGAGCCTGGAGGCGAGCCTCTTGTCACTACCAGCCACCGTCCCATCCGGCTGCTGCTTGCTAGGCAGCTTGTATTTCCTGCCGATGATTCAGCCACCGATCTTCGGCCCACTTCTTCTCCGAGGTCTCCTGCTTGGGGTGTGCGGGGGGTATCTGTCGCTCGCTGGATCGGTCTGCGTAACTCTACCCCACGGGCGTCGGGGTCTTCTGCCGCAAGCTTGGCCCACTCGTCGGCCTCCTCGTTCCCTGGGACGCCCTTGTGGGCTGGGCACCACCGGATTTCGACGGTGATGTTCGGCCTGGCTGACCGCGGCGTCGCGATATGCTCCCTGGCTTGGATCGCATACTTCTGTCCGGGGCCGGGATCCTCCGACGCCATGCGCTTGATGGCGGCTTGGGCGTCCATGAAGATCGTGACTCTTTCCGGGGGGATTGCCGCTTGGTTAGATCCAATCTCCCAGCGCCGCCCACTCTACACGCGACCGCGTATCCCACCGCCCCGCTGTCGACTCACGACCTGTCCGTGAGGATGGCGATACCTGGCTGGGGGCGCTCCGCCTCCGCCCTGGCCGAAGCCTCGCCTCCACCAGCTCAACCGCGTCGAACGCCTCCGGATCCTCTAGCAGGATCGTATTCTCCATCCTGCCCGAGTATCCTCGGGCGGACTCCAGCCACTTCCCGATGACCGATGCGACGCCCACGGCCTCTCTGGCCTGGTCGCCCTTCGGCAGACTAAGCAGCCGCTGCTCAAACCGCCGCCGTCTGTTTTCCAGCTGGATGGCCGCCGGTCTGAGGCCCGACTCCATTGTCAGCGCTCCTAGGTTGCATGTTCGGAGCAGCCGCTACTGCGCGGGCTTCCGGGTTGACTATCGTCTGCAGGTCGCTCGCCCGCCCGACGGCGCCCTGCGCCCGGTCGCCCTTCCACCACAACTCCGAGCCGAACATCGCGGCCGATCGGACGCAGGCCGTCATGACCTTCCGGCAGTTAACTGGTGATGGACTCGTATGCCCCGTGAGCCGGCGGAGCCAGCTCATAGCGTTCCTCCCCTTCTTTAGCCTGACGGCGTGCTCTTACAGCGTGAGCTGGGAATCTAGCCAAATTCCGGGCCAGGGTGTTGCTTCCTTGTTGGAGGGGTCGCCCTGTTGCCGTGTGATGTTATCCACTATTTGCGAGTGATAATATTTATAATACTTTGGGCATGACTAGGGCGGTATGATGATAATAAGTGCGAACGACAGTCACTCATTTACTCTACATCGTACCTTTCACAATAATAAGAATTGATGGAGTGTTATGGCTATCCTGGTAGATCCCCAGAGAGGTTGATATGCCCGCGTCGTCGTTACTTGGGTATGTTCGTGAAGCTGCTCAACGCTTTCCTTCGCGGGTGGCACAGGCGGAACCTGCTGGCTGGCGCTAGAGATACATTGTGCATCTGTAGATATGCAGTTTTCAACCCGAGTGGTACCTACATACCTAGCTAGGCGGTGGATCGTACCAAAGGCTCATGGAGCTATTGATAGGTGGGGGAATAGGCAATCGATCTCTCAAATGCCACTTGATTTGGTCGTCACTCTCCGTGTTCACGTCTGTCCACATAGAAAACTCATCTATAACAAACTCCATCACGAGTTGGGGAAACGAAAGGACGGATCCCAATCTGCCAAATCCCCACCATCACCACACTTATCACAAAACCTAAAACAATAGTGACACGTACGCGTCCGGTGCCGGCATTAACAAGCATTGACCTCCTTCGCATCGGGATCCTTCCTGATGATCAGCTCCTGCAAAGAACCTCCCGACTCCTCGACGACGAGACCCTTCTCGTTCGCTAGGTGCAGGAGACAGATGAAGCAGTAGCTCGTGCTGATCTCGGACATCACCTTCTGGGGATACACCGCACTGAGATCGTTTATGACTTCTGTGAATTTGCGGGGTTCTTCACAGGGATCGGGAGTGGTCGCTTCGGAATGCATGGACTGAAGGAATGAAAAGTCTTAGTCAAGAGTTACCACAAGACAGAAGAGGGGACTGACATCATCTGGATCTTGGCCGGGTATAGGTGCGAGTTTGAGGCCGGTCCACATGTTCTCCTTCAACTTTCGCACATCGACCTTCTTTGCCGCACGTGCGTACTGGACGTAATCCGGTCTCACGCGACGATTCTGGGTGACCAGCTGTGAACCGAAGTCTAAAGTTTGGGTGGAGAAAGGGTTCCCAGGTTGTGGCTCAGCACCTTCGGCGGGTGCCGCGGCGCCGTCGGTACCTGGCGAAAAGGTTTCTCTCGCATCTGTGAAAGCCTCATCATCGTCCCCACCTGGGCCAATAGGAAGTTCGAGACGACCATCGTGAAAGAAATCGGCATTGTAATCGCCCTGGGGGTCGGGGGTCGATGAAGCTTGGATTTCTCCTGCCATGTTTTCTCTGGCCCAGTAGTCTTCATCCATGTTCTCTGGCGACTCGTCGTTTTGAGGGGGTATGTTGTCTGGCCCTGCCTTCCTCCGCAAGACACTAGCGTATGGCTTCAGGAACAGACGAGTGAGCCGGCGGGAATCGAAGTGTTTGTCGTCGGGTAAAAGGTTCCGAGACTTTCTAGCCCAGTCTTTCTTGGGCAGGTTGATCGTGTGGGCTAGTTTAGGCGGAGCAAACAGCTCGTCTGGAGCATCCGCTGTGGGGTCCAAGAAGTTGATCTCAAAGGGCTCCTTCACTTTTCGAACTCTGGGCACCACATTTGCTGGTTTAGAGCTGTCTTTGATCCTCCGGATCCGCCAGTGCTCCGGCCCCGCCCAGCTCGTCCCCACTCTCTCATCGAAGTAACTGAGAATCTCCTCACGTCCACTGTTGAAGCCGATAAACCGACTGCCATCGCGTTCGGAGTTATCTTCATCGTTATCCGGTCCTCCAATCCCCAAGAGCGGTCGATTCGATGGGCTCAGGAGGCGATTCGCCACATCAGCTATGGTCTCGTTGGCCCATGCCTCCCCCCCTTCGCCGAATGCCATGTCAGCCCCGATACCATATCCGTCGTCGAACCCAATCGCCATATCATCCCCAACGTCGCCAACGTCATCTCCGTCATTGTTAGTTTCTGGGCTGTCTGCTTGCTTTCCGTTGTCGCGATCTTCTAGGCCCCTGAGAAATGGTACCTCCAGCCCCTCGGAGCTATTCAGATCGAAATTCTTAAGAGATGGGCAAACTTCCTGTCTGTCCAGTATGGAGAGGTCTGGGAAGAATTTGCTCTTGAGGTCGCTGAGTTTGCTTGCAATCTCGGCTGGTTCATCCGGTACTTCTTCCTCTTCGGCTTTGCCCCCATCATCACCTCCATCCGTCTCGCCTTTCTCCTCATCGGTCTCACTACTATCAAACACTATTCGGCCGTGCGAATCAATAGAGAGATTATTGAGAAGAAGACCCTTGGCACCGCCTTCATCTCGATCTGCCGTAGCTTTCTTGAACAGAGGGTCGACCGTGAATTCCAGTTCGAGTTTCTTAACTGCAAGTTGAGCGAAGTCCTTGGCAAGCGTTGCCTCAGAGGAGCGTTGCGCCTGTAGTAGTTAGTATACTATATCGAATTGCGCATCGCTCCAAGATACCTTCTTCTTGGGCTTCTTTTTGCCTTCGTCGTCGGAGTCTTCCTCTTCGTCACTTCCCTCCTCGCCCACCCCTCTGCCCCTACGTTTTGGCGCGTTACTATCCGCCAGTCCGCTGAGCAGTTTCCCTGTCTCGGTTGCGACCGAATCGACTCTGCTAGTGTAGATTTTCACACATCCGTCCAACGTGCAGCTCGCTTTCTGGAAATTGACACTATCGCCCTCCTTCAGCAGACTCATGTCGTGAAAGTAATCGATCAACGCAAAGTCCCACGAGTTTGCGGCGTTGATTTTCTAGTGACAGGCGTGTGCGTTAGTATGACGATGTCCCACTCTACACACGCCTTATTACCGTCGCGCGAGCGCTCACATTATCGGTAGCCATCTTCATCATCTCCTCGAAATTCGCCATGATCTGGAGCCTCTTTCCAGGCGTGAAGACGTCCATTCCGCCCATGTCCCTGGGAGTCTTGGGTGATAAACCTTCCGATCCCATAGTCTGTCTACGAGAACCAGGGGAACCAGCAGACATCATCTTGCGCCTCTGCACAGATTGCAGTAGACCACGCTCTTTCACCCGCTTCGCTTTCTCGGCGGAATCATCGTTGAGTGGGATCTTTGTAGTCCGGACGGGTGTGGAGGTTTCGCGGCGTTTGCCTTTGGGGCTCGCCATTATGGAGTTAGAGGGTCTTTCTATCGTTATGTATTTAAACTGGAAGTTATATTGTTGCCTTCAGAAAGGAAAGTTGTACAGGTGGAGGATGTCGCTCGACGCGTCGCCGGTAAAGCTCGTCGCGTTCAGTGGACCAGGATGAAAGTTGTGGGAATGTCAGAAACAAGTGGTAATAGTCTGCGGCTCATGTAGTGACCTAAGCGAGCGAGACTTTGCGATGACTGTGCAGCAGGCATGCATTCTTGAGTGACCATTTAGTTAACTAATCCTTACATAAAACAAGTAATGTACTCTCGGGCTGATACAATTTTTTGGGTTTTCTCTCCATCCGAAGGCTGCCTCCCCGGGCGGCAGCGGCGGAGGGGGATCGACATACGTATGTAGAATTTACAGTCAACGAATTCACTGCACGTGAATTCTGTGAATAACTTCCGCTTTATAAATAAGACCTAGGAACATTGGACCATGAGGAAAGACCTTACATCATTCCGCACGCTTCTACATATGCTGCAAACATATGAATTAAACGAGACCCCTTCCCGTCCGCTCACCCGTCTTACGCAGGAGAAGGAGGAAAACACCTCCCCCGGATGCATCTGTGAAGAACGCTTCCGCCCACATAAATCGAGCCGATCCACCGCTGATCGATGGGTGTCTGTTGGGTGAATCTTGCCGCACCATGATAATGTTCTACAAATCCTCAACGAAGGGCATCGGTACACGATTCAGCAATTGTGCTCTTCTCTCGGCCAGAGTAACTACATACTGTATGTAGTCTATAGTGGGTAGCACTTTCATAGCTGGAGATTTGTCGAAAAGACTGCATACCCGAAGCGGAGGCGCAAGAGAGGTGGCAATTTTGACGATCGGCCCTAAACTTGTCAAGTTCCAATATGTAATGCACTCTACATCCCACGCTCACAATGTGTCACTCGCAGGCTTCAGATCGAGGGATATGCAAGCGTGGCGCTTGGGACGAGAGTGAGGCTGTGCACGCAGTCGTAACTAGTGTGGTTGAAACTTGCGGGGGGTTCCACGGGCCTTGTCATACATGCAAAGTACATGTACCACTTTTGCACCAGACAGGATATTGACTGGAGCATCCATCATCCTATCCGGCTACAAATACTCTGCCCATACCTCTTCGCCCATTCTAATCTCCCACAGCTCCTGGAAGAGCTCGAGATGCCCAACAGCCCACACCCAACTTCTGCTCTTCCGCGTTCTGTTCTGCGAACTCCCTGTCAACTACTACAGCTCAACAGATAAGATACTCATCGTTCCCCCGCAATACAACTCCAACCACTATGAGGCTTTTCCATCAGCTTCCTGCGGTGAAGCTACTCGCCTTCGCGGCGCTGCTGTTATTACTAGTAGCAGCGACTGCCGAGGCAAAGAGAGTGCACCGGCCAAATAAACTCTTGACCGAAATCATCGATCGCGCCCCGGCCAACACCCCACCGTCAGGGCCGTTTTTTCGGTTGTCGCCTCGGAATCCGAAGTTCCATCATTCGACTTCAGAGAACCACAAGAAGAACGAGGCACGTTGGACTGCACCGGACTCCATCTCCACCTGTGCCTGTGCATCGTTGGCAACGCTGACTTCGACAGTGTCGTAATGTGAATAGATCCAAGGACAAGTGTGCATTCGTCCGCAAATACTGCCTTGAAGAGCGGGTTGGCCTTTTCGATTACCTCGATCTTTACTATTGTCGCTTCGGAAGCAGGAGAGGCGTGGCGCTCCTTATTCTGGCATCATGGCTCGGAATTCTGTTCTCGACTATCGGTATCGCCGCGAGCGACTTTTTTTGCGTCAACCTCTCCACCATCGCGACCATCCTCGGCATGTCCGAAAGTATGGCGGGTGTCACGTTCCTCGCCTTCGGTAACGGATCGCCCGATGTTTTCAGCACGTTTGCCGCGATGAAGATTAATTCCGGCTCGCTTGCTATTGGTGAGCTCATAGGCGCCGCATGCTTCATCACCGCTGTTGTTGCCGGCTCCATGGCCATCGTCCGCCCATTTAAAGTCGGCCGGAAATCATTCATTCGCGACGTCTCGTTCTTTGCGGTGGCTGTCCTCTTCAGTCTGTATTTCCTTGCGGATGGCAAGATCAAAATGTGGGAATGTGTTTTGATGGTCGTGTTCTATTTGCTTTACGTGGCCTTCGTTATCGGCTGGCATTGGATGGCTGGACGCAAGAAGCGTAGAAGACGCAAGGAACGACGCGCCAGGGAGCATTACACTGCGCCAGAGGAGGAAGATCTTCTGGTGCAGGAAGATGACGAAGACGGGGGTGTTGGCGAGATGGATCAAGAAGATGGTAGTTTACACGATTTCCGTGCCTTGGAGAGCGGACCCGGGGGAGACGCGGAAGAAGAAGAAGACGAAGAAGAGCGGGAAGAGCGTGAATACGCCGAGTTGAGCAATAACGTGAGGAATAGTCGACCTGGGATGGAGAGACGGTTAACAGCTGCAACGATGCATACGATTAGGCCATCGCTTGTCGGTGCATTGGAATTCCGGGCTGTCCTTAATTCTCTCGAGAAGACCAAGAATCTTCGGGGCAGGCAGATACACCTTAGGAGGTATTCTGATGAGCCAATAGCCGCCGCGCATTCACTTTCTGAACCCAACCCAGTGGCGAACTTTGGCGACTCGGAGGATACGACGGATCCCCGCCACACTCCGCACTCACTCTTGGGGCCGACGACAGGATCGCCGGGCAGACTACGAGCTGTGTCCGTCAACGATGCGGCACAGGCTGTGGCCGATGTGGGAAATTTCCACAACCGAATTCCCGACCTCTTGGTGCAGGAATCGGACGACGGAGGTTCAGCATCAGAGCAGGAAAACCTACCACCTGTATTTGCTGTAAGGCGACCTCCTGGAATGCGGATATATACCTCACAATTCCTCGCACCGCCGTCTTCAGCGGGAACAAGTCCGGCACATTCACCTCCTGGCTCAGCACCACCGTCTCCCTTGTCAAAAGCGGCACCGCGCTTTTTGATCTTGGATTCGGATGTAGATTCTGTGGTTATCACGGATTCTCCGGGGCCGATCGGAGACCAACTATCACCGCCGCCATCGCTCCGGCTTCCCCGGTCATCAATGGACTCCTCTTTGACCGCTTTGAGCATACCCGCCCAACAGGCGAAACGGATAAGATGCTGGCCGTACGGCCTTTTTCCCCCGCCGGGACACCTCTATGTCACGTTCTTCCCTACATTACAGGGCTTTGCGGATAAGACTTTCCTAGAGAAACTATTCGCACTTGTTGCAGTACCTAGCGTCTTTTTCCTCACCATCACACTCCCAGTGGTCGAAGGTCCCGAGCGCCCTTCAACCGACAATGGCAAGCCCGACGATGGGCATTATAATGTCCTTCCGCCAGAGAGCCCGAGCTCGTTCGTCACTACCACCACTATTGCTACACCAATGATGACGGCTTCCGATCCCCACCCGCCGCCAAAGGACTGGAATCGTTGGCTAGTTGCCATCCAATGTATCACTGCGCCGCTCTTCATCGTGCTTGTTCTATTTGCGGATTCCGACACTCCTCTGCTGAAACCTATCCTCTACGCGCTCCTTACTGGGTTGATATGCCTCGCCTTACTCCTCACACTGACGACACCAACGCAACCACCGCGCTTCCGCTACCTCCTCTGCTTCGGCGGGTTCATAGTAGCCATATCCTGGATCTCTACTATCGCCGAAGAAGTAGTGGGGATCCTCAAAGCCTTCGGGGTGATTTTCGGTATATCCGATGCAATCCTTGGTCTCACTATCTTCGCAGTCGGCAACTCACTTGGCGACCTGGTCGCGGACATAACAGTGGCTCGACTCGGCTTCCCGGTGATGGCTCTCAGCGCGTGTTTTGGTGGGCCCATGCTGAATATCCTCCTCGGCATCGGCATCAGCGGACTGTATATGACCATTAGTAAGGGTGATCCAGTCTACCACATCGAAGTATCCAGTACACTTGTTATCAGTGCCGCAACACTGCTTCTGACGCTGGTTGTTCTCCTCGTGTGGGTTCCATTGAATAGTTGGATGATGTCTCGCCGTATTGGCGTTACGCTGGTTGCCATTTGGACGATCGGCACCGTTGTTAACGTGGCTGTTGAAGTTACGGGAGCGGGGACGAAGTGGGGCGGGTAAAGCGCGAAGGGAGCTTAGGCTGTTCATGGGATGCTTCGGAGTTTTCGGTTTTGCTGCACTTTTGTTGGCGGTGTGGTGGTTGCAGGATTTGGGTTTCATGCGGGTTCGGGGTAGAGGGACAAAAATTTCATTTTGGATGTTCGTTTGGGTGGAACGGCAAAGCATGGTAATAATGATGGTTTGTGGATCGCGCAGTTCGCGAGATTTTTTATAGTAAACGTTTACTTCTGTTTCTAGACTGTATGCACAACCCGTCAGCGCCATAGATCCGGGCCGCCGACCAGCCAAGAAAGAAGACAAACCCAGATGATTCGGCAACAAAAAATTCGCGATGCCCTCGTGAATGTTATACTCGTGACCACAAGCAGCGCACACCAACTTCCCGCTCATAACCTGCGTCTGCTCGCCCCTCTATCAGCTCCTGTCCCCACGTCCGGCATCAAAGAGATTCACCTCTATAAGTAGGGTATGCAGCTCCGCGACCAACTCATCCGTTAAACCATCCCCTTCTGGCTTTGTGGGGGGCAACGTAGTGAAGCCAAGCTGTACTTCCCATCAGCCACCTACCCATATCCTCTCCGTAAATGATCTCTGCGAAGCCCGACACACCTCGGTAGCAGTAGTAACCAGCGCAGGCCACTCGATCCGCGGCAGGATGTTGCGGATGAATTCAGGGTTCACCTCGAGCGTTTCCTGTACCAGCTCGGCATCTTTGAAGTGTAGCGGGAACGACAACGGCGAAGTTCGGCAGGCTTTGACCGCACAGGTGAGGTAGTTGGTTGTTAGGAGCTTCATTTTTGTCGGAAGGTGGTGATCGTGGTGGAGGAGGCGGATGGCTGGTGGGACGCGATTTTTACTTGGGGTCTGGGCCTGGGAGTGAGGGCTTGGCGGCGGGGCGGCGCGATGAGCTTGTGGCACCAACACGTGGAAGCCTTTGAGACGTGTCATTGCTATGGAATTCTCGACAGCTAAAAGGGCCGCGACGACCCACACACGTACTCCACAGCGTTCCCACCTCAGGAGACGCCCTCCAGATACTTTGGCCTCGCTGGCGATCGCTGCTCGGCGCATAGGAGGGGTGGGGAACCCCCTAGTTCTTGCCAGCGGGACAGCGGCGATGGACTTCATCGGGGTGGGCAGTGGGTCAACCTAGTAAGAGCGCGGGTGCGGAGAACGTCTTGATCGCAAACTGACCATGGAGAGGTGATAGGTACGTGCACTGAGCCAAAATCTCCAAGTCGGCATCGAAGCTCGGTATGCTCGGATATCCGAACCATTTCACCCGTCCGATCACAACAGTTCATCCTTACATGCTCCGTTCACGGATGAAATATCGCTGCGCTGCAGTCGTTCACTCGTTCGCTCTCCGGGAATGGCGGTGGCGGTGGCGGTCGTGATGGTGATGGTGATGGTGATGGTGGTGGTGGTGGTGAGTGGGAGTGTGGGGTCGGCGGGCGGTGTGCTTGCATGTAGGGCAGTGCTTGCTGACGGGTGTGGCCGCGTGTGCCTCGAGAACAGGTGCGTCCGCGGGGCATATATTTGCACGAATTTCCGGAGTCGACTTGATGCGTGCCCGCCACTCGTGCGAGCTGTTGATGGCTGTGGTATCGGTGGGATGTGTGCAGGAGTGCTTCCAGAGTTGGGTTGGAGGGCTGGGGGACTTCTGCCAGTCGATATGTCGGGGCTGGTGGCACGTGCGGAAAAGTGAAAGCCGTTGTTGCCGTTGGCCGGGAGGATGCAGGGCGTGGCTGATGGGGAGACACCAAAAGTCGGACGGAGCGCCGAGCGGAGCAGCTGGTCGCTATCGACGGATCATGTCTAGGTATAAGATGTCTTGCGTGTGTAGATGCGTACCTAGGTAGTGTGCTCAGCGATAGCTCGTGTTCAGCGTGCTCTTCACGATGCACGCGACTCTACATACACCCTTAATGTACCCAGCGTCCCCGTGCGGTGGCAGCAATCAGGAGCAGCCGTTGACCGGATGATTACCATCCATCCATCGACAGTTGCTCACCTGCGATCCCTTCTCTTCCCGCCGTGCTATGCCGACAAAACATGAACCCACTTCTGGACTTTTTGACATCGAATAACTACCATAGGGATCCCTCCGAAGATCCCTTTCGGCACGTCTAAAACACAAACACAGCGCTATCAAACGTTTGTTGCAAAACCTTCAGGCACGCGCCACACTTTGCAACAATAGAGAGGGGGAGATCAAAGGCCATTCTTGACTCGTCTACTGGTACCCGAGAAATCTACGCTGTTGCCGTGCGGCCGTCTCCTCCACCGGCTCCAATCAAGAGCGGGCGTTTCAGTGGACACCCCGTGGTAGCTGCTTACCGTCATATCACAAAAAAACACCGCTGGGAGATCGTTGCTCATTCAAAAACGCAAATCGCAAGCAAACTCCTCCAAAGCCGCCTCTCCACCCTAGATATATCTACGCACACATACATACAATACATACAATCAATCATGCTTACTACTGGATGCTTCCCCTGTCGTCCGTTGCTGACCGCAAAATATTAAACGTCTCAACCGCTTGGATCTTGTTCGCTCTCGGGTGGCTCCTGCTCTGCTCACCTGCCACACTCGCCTTAACCTCGTCTCTCCGCTAACCCGCCTTCGCACGCAAAGAAAGCCTGCTGATACCGCCGCTTCCCCAGGACCCCGTTGCTTGCGTCGCCCCCACGCCACTCCCCTCAGCCTCCTTGTCCCGTCAGCGTCGCTATTTTTCCTTCCCTTCCTTCGCGTTTAGCTTCACCCCCGACGACGCGCTGTCAACTCGCTCGACAACTCCAACTCCCGCTCCGCACCCTGCCCTCCACCTCCCTCTCTCTCCTTCGCATCGCCTAACTGCGACGACGGCAACGCTCATTCAACGCCTCCACTCCTGCGCGCTCTCCCGCGGCCCTCCCTCTCCGGCCCTCCCTCTCCGGCCCTCCCTCCTCTCCCCCCCCCCCGGCGCTGTTGTCACACACACGCACACATCGCACCCTCTCCAGTCCACCCCTCCCTTCCCCCGCCCAGCGCCAGCACCAGCGCAAGACCTCGTCTTCCCCCGTCGTGGTCGCCCTGTCGCATACTCACCGCAGTCGCTTCCACGTTCCCGCCGGCAACGTGTGCTACTAATACTTCCCTTGCAACGTCCTCGGTAAATGCGACGCCTGACATAACCCACACGGACATGTCGCGCGCAGGATATGCCGACTTCTTTCCCGCTGCCCCCTCGGTCCTGGCAAAGAAGGCCCAGGCCGCAAAGGCCGCAAAGGAGAAGGTGCGGATACAGCAGCACGACGACTATGACCGGGATCGAGACATCTCGGGTGCATTGTCGGCAGGCAGCACTGCTTCGTCAACTACTTCCATTCCCACAACCGCGCATAGTAATTCGCAACTGACCCCCGCCACGTCGAGTTCGTCGCCTCCGGATGTGAGTCCGCAACCCGCGACAACGTCGCCCAATGCAGAGGTGTTAACGGCGGAGAAGGAGAAGAAGGCTCTTCCGTCTCTAGTCGAGCAGCTGCAGCCGGCAATCCCGACGCCCAAGGCAACTCCTCCGGCGCCACAGCGGAGGAATTGTCGCGTCGAATATGATCCGTTCCTCGACGAGGGCCCTTCAGCGAAGAGGGGCGGCAAAGTGACCTACCGCTACGATGGTGAAGGGGTATGTGCATACATTTTTCCACCTCGGTCTCCTTCCGCGCTCCCGGCGCCGACGTCTATTTGCACATTCAGCAGAGCGGGTGTGTACTGACACTGCTCCGCAGCTACATACGCCTGTACAAGACCCCCGGAAATCATATCCTGACTACACTCAAGGGCCCAATGACGGTAAGAGACAAGTGCGCACTGCTTTAGGCCGAGTGAATTGGGAATGGGATCGCCATTACATAGGACCTGGACCGCCGGCGCAAATCATGGTTACTGGACTATCCCCGCTCACTACCGAAAGCGAAATTTTGATGAACTTCAGGACGTTCGGCGATGTGCAGAAATTCGAATTGAAGGTTGACCCGACGACGGGCGGATCCCTCGGAATCTGTAGTATCATATATCGCGACGGCAAAGGTGAGAAGGTGCTCGGCCACCATTCGGCTAGGAGTGCAGTTCAGAAGGGAAACCAGATGAAGATCGGGTTGCAAAACATTAAGGTAGTTCTTGATCGGGATGGGATGAAGTGCGCAAAACATGTGGAGCGGATAATGGAAGAGAAGCGGAAGAAGCAAGCCGAGGCCAGACGCAAGGAACTGGAGATCAGGCGCAGAGAAGGGGTGGCTAAACGGCGAGTAGAGGAGGTCAAACGCAGAGAGGAGGCCCGAAACCGGCCGCCGCCATCACTACCACTACCGCCAGCCGGAGAGAGAGAACAGAGATTATTAGCTGCTCCAACCAATCCGGACGTCCGCTTTGTCCAATCGCGACCACCAAACTACAGAGCTATAGATGAACTCGGGCAACGACCAGCGATATTTATTTCTTCGAGATACATTCCGGGCGAGAATCGATTCTGCAAGCACCTGCACGGCCGGTTAAAAAATTTTGGTGTTGAAGATGTGCTATGCGATAAGAATGGGTTTTTCGTTGTGTTTTACGACTTGAAAGGGTTGGAAAGTTGTTTTCGGGTGTGCGATGGTGATCGCTTGTTCTCATACCAGATGCGCATGCAGAAGTACCCTAAAGGCAATCCGAACGCTCTCGCTGTGCCCACACACCACACTTCACGTTCGACTTCTCCAGAACCAGCACAATCGAAAAAAAAGTTGGAGAGGTTGCGCCTACTTTGTGAATCCAATGCAGCCGCGAAAATGGATTTGAAGGCCACGCTTGCTTCAGATATTCGGAGTCGAATCGCTGAACCGCACATCTACGACTTGTTGGCTCCTGGGCGTCTGGAGGTCCGCAAGAAACCCGAAGGGAGTGACAGTGGGACCGTCATGGACACCGCATCGACGCCCACCTGCGATTCGCCTCTACCTCCACTGTTTGTTGCTGCGACTTTTCCCGAAGTGCAACCACTTCCTGCGAATCTGATCGCGAAACTTCCGCGTTTCAAGAAGCACAAGCCCAAAAGACCAGAAACTCCCACGTCCGATGCAGCACATCTGTCGAAGGGGCTGCGGAGCAAGAGGAACGAAGAAGCGAGACCGCTGGCACACAGGCTGAACCATTACGACGGCTCCGATGACGAGTCGACAACTACAGACCAGCGGCCTGTATCGCGTGGCTCAGTATCTAGGGCTTTTTCCACAGATATCGGTGACGATGATTCCGTAAGTCTTGCGCCGTCATCTTTAGATATTCGAACAAGAAAGCGGAAGCGGAGCATCGGAGCACGGACACCATCGCGACTCAAAGACGCGGCCATCTCCACGGACGATGAGGACGACGAGGCAGTCGAGACCACCAGTCCAGGGCAGGAGGCGGATTTGATGGAGGTTGATGAGCCCGACGAGCCCGACGAACTGTGTCCGCACGACTTTATTGCCGATGTCGATAGCGAAGAACATGCTAGTCGAAAGAAGCTCAGGAAAGTGGAAGCTGCGAAGCTCGCGTCCGACGGTCTCGGTCAGAGAGAAATCCTCGACGAGGACGAAGGGGTGGACATCGCAAGTCTTGATGATTCCAAGGAAACGGACCTCTGTCAGAGACTCTCCGACGAGAAAACCGAGGCAGCTATTGATCTGTTCCTGGACCAGATCGAAGCCGAAAAGGATGGTCCTCCACCGGTGGTTGATATGTCGTGGTCGATCTCTAGTACAGATCTTCCTAGGGTGACACTAGAAGAAGATACCGACATGATCATGGATCTCGATGGATTGCAGGCGGTAATCATGGACGATGAGGATTTGCGACTGTTGAAGTCGGCGCTAGAAGATACGCCCCCTGCGGGGGTGGGGAATGTCTACCTGTGGGCCTGCAAGATGAGGGAGTGTAAAGTAGCCAACAGGGAGGGTAAGCGAGGTAAGAAAGCCAATCATAGATTATCCGCTTCCCAAGACTAATCAAATGCAGGTGTCACCTACGCAGTGGAGACGATTGAAGGATTCTATCGTCCCAACCATACTGGTTGCGCGAGAACCGAGGGATATCGCAAGATTCCTGAAGCCGAAAAGTCTAAATATCTTCCCCATCGCCTCGCTGTTGCTGCGAAACGTGCGAATGCCGCTTCCCAAGTTTCGTCGCAGAATCCCTCCAAGACCGCGGCGACCAGAGTTCCGGTTTCATCGTCCCGTGAAAACCGGGTCAATAATCGACGTCTCGTTCAGGAACTTAATAATCAGAAACAAATTCTGTGCGGCGATGCTGATATCATGCGCTTCAACCAGCTCAAAAAGAGGAAGAAGCCTGTGCGATTTGCTCGGTCCGCAATTCACAACTGGGGACTCTACGCCATGGAGAACATCCCGGCAAATGACATGATTATTGAATACGTTGGCGAAATCGTCCGCCAGCAGGTCGCGGATATGCGTGAACGCAAATACATCAAGAGCGGTATAGGGAGTAGTTATCTGTTCCGGATTGACGAGAACACGGTTATAGACGCTACCAAGAAGGGTGGGATCGCGCGGTTCATCAACCATAGCTGCACCCCGAATTGTACCGCCAAGATCATCAAAGTCGAGGGTACAAAGCGGATCGTTATCTACGCGTTGAGAGATATCCAAGAGAGTGAGTCTTCGCTCCGTGCCGATGGCGATACGAGGTGTCGAATGCTAACTGCCTTCTCTAGACGAGGAGCTGACTTACGACTACAAGTTCGAGCGAGAGCTCGATAGCGACGATCGGATCCCGTGCTTGTGTGGGTCCAGCGGATGCAAAGGATTCTTGAATTGACCAGAGACAGGCGCTTATTTCTCATCTCCTTTTGTTGGTGTCCTGGGTGTTTTTTTTTTCTGGGTATAATTCTCTGTTGCTTGTTCGATCTCTGATTTCTTTTCTTTCCGTTTTGGGTGTTTCCAATTTCAGCCCTTTTTCTGGATTCTTGTGAGTGCTGGTGTTTTGTCCTTTTCTCCTTCCATCATCCTTCATCATGGTGCATAACCTCCCACTTCCTCCTCCTTTCATCGTCTACGGTTGGATGTTTCTTCGTCTCATAAACTTCGTGTATTTTCCCTTTTGATACCACGACCTGGCCCTCCTTCCTTCCTTCCGACCTTAATATCGCGGAGTGGCATAACAAAATGGCGGTTTCTCTGTACTGTACGAATGAGGATGGAGATGGAAACGGAGAGTTTGGGGAAGAAAAGAGACATGTATATTATCCGTTCCCCTTCTGTTTTTTTTTTTTCCTGTTCTCTTTTCTGTTTGTGTTTCTTCACTTGTGTTAGAGCGGAAAACGGCGACTGGGTTTTTTTTTTTTTTTTTTTTTTCCTTTTCTTTTATATTTCTCGGATTTCTTGAATGTGTGGTAGATATCATGGCGAACAAGGCGGAGATGAGGGGTGGAGCGGAGGCGGAGATGGTGAGCTGAAAGCCGAGTAGGTGCTGGGGGGGAGAGGGGTATGTGACGTATTGGCTGTGAATGAATGCTACGGTATGGATGGGTATGATGAGGGAATGAATGGATTCGATGCTAGATAGGATATCATACGATTGTGTAATCGCCAGGGCATATCGCGAATGGTGATATCCAGTCGGTGGGATTTGGTTTGAGGTATCATAGATACAACCTACATATGTACCTAGGCATCTGGATATTGTACATACATCCTTGTGCTCGTATCCGCCGGGCCTCGGCGCGAGGCAGCGAACTAAATGTAGGAGCAGATAGGGCATGTGATGATCCGATCACGAACCGGCTAGTATATATGTGTGAGCTCAGCTCCCCCATTTTTACACATCTATATACGGCAAGTTTGACTTGAGCTCAAGTTTCCTCGCTCCCGCTTGTTCCCGTCAACCGCTAGCTTCAACTTTATCTGCGTACATACCCACACATCACTTAAGCCACGCGAGGCCAACACCGACAACCCCAAGACCCAAATACCCAATACGGATTGGCGAACACACGGGAGCAAACATGGGCCTCTTGGATCTTGAGGAGCAGCTTGTCTTTGTAGCCCTCCCCCTACCCCACACCGTGCACAGTCTTGCATGTCCACATACTGACCACGGCGGCGCGCCACAACAGTACGGCAGCTACCATGCACACCCGACCAACATAAAGATCCACATCATCTTCGTGCCGATCCTGATGTTCGTGATGATGTCGATGGGCGCGAACGTCCCGCTGCCGCTGCCGCTGGTGCCCTCCGACTACGCCAACCTCTCGACGGCCGTCGCCGCCGTCTACAGTGTGGGCTACGTCCTGCTCTCCCCGCTCCCCGGCGCGATCCTGGCTCCCTACGTCCTCGCCCAGGCCCTCATTGGAAGCTACAGCGTCCACCATGTCGACGGCTTCAACAGGTATGCCGCCGCCGTGCAGGTGGTGAGCTGGATCTCGCAGTTCATCGGACATGGTGTCTACGAGGGGCGAGCCCCCGCGCTGCTCGATAACATCATGCAGGCGCTGTTCCTGGCGCCGCTGTTTGTGTGGATCGAGGTGTTGTTCATGCTGGGGTGGAATCAGGAATTGAAGCATAGATTGGATGGGCAGATCGCGCAGAAGAGGAAAGAGATGGATTTGGCTAAGAAGAAGAAGAAGGCAGAGGGAAAGGAGCTGTGATGTATGGATGGGGCGGGCGAGCTGTGTTGACGGTGCATTTCGGTTTTTTTTTTGTTCACTGAAGATATTCGAAGATTATCATACGTGGGGAGTTCATGTGTCCTGCTGTGGGGAGCCTGATCTACTGTCTCACATATATCATATACACCCCCATCCGACCCTTTCATTGGCTCCCTATTAACTACAGTTTGCGCAAGCTTGTGCGTTATCAGACTACACCGTGCTCACAACAACCCCAGCTCCGCCACTTGCTGCTTGAGAACCTCCCGTGCCTGCGTCCGAAGGTTCTCCACGATCGTTGCCGCCGGTAGTACGTCATTTACTAGCCCGACACTCGTACCGCTACTCCATGCTCAGCTCCATGCTTTACGAACATTAGTGTTTTTTTTGGGGGGGGGAGCGGGCGTACGCGAAGGCCGTCAACCTCGAAAAATCATCCCTTTCGAGAGCTTGCGAATACAATTCCGTGCTCCTCTTCTCATCAATACCCCTACCCGCATCCCTATACGACTCATTGATGATCGCGCGTCCCCCGTATTCCGGTGGCCAGAAGCATGTGCCGCGGAGGCGGTCGTAGATACGCGTTCTACCGACTTTCGGTTAGCCGGAAGTGCTCCTGGGAAGTAGGGAGGAGAAGAGGGAACCACCTGACTGTTTCCAGCCCGCCGTCAGAGGTATCGACCACCAAGTTTCGAAAGCCTTGACTTGCCTGACTCTCCTCACTCGCGATAAACCTCGTCCCGACCGCAGCCCCCTGCGCTCCCAGCGCCAGCACCGCGGCGACGCCCCTTCCATCCGCCACTCCGCCTGCGGCGACAACACAGACATCCCTTCTGGCCTTTGCCGCCAACATATCCACTACCTCGGGCACGAGTCCCATGACGCCCCCGCCCTTCAGTGTGCCGTGTCCACCCGAGTCCGCCACGCCCTGGGCGACGAGCACGCTCACGACGTCTCCCCCGCGGCCGAATACGACCTCCTCCGCCTCGCGGACGGAGGATACCTGGACCCACACCCTCGTGTCCAGTCCTCGGAAGGCGCAGAGCCACTCGCTCATCTGTGCGGCGTCCGAGGGAGCAAAGAACCAGACTGCGGCCGGACGGTAGCGCTCGGTCAGTGAAAGAGCATCGACGAGGTTCCCACGGAAGAGGAGGAAGCCGAGCCCGAAGGAGGCACCCGGAACGAGGAGCCCCGGGAGCGTCGCTAGGTCCGAGAGGATCATCGGGTCGCTGAGGGAGTATCCCGCTCCGAAGAAACCGAGACCGCCAGCATTACTGACCGCAGCAGTGAGGGCGGCGCCTGAGACGGTGCGCATCGGCGCACAGACGATGAGCGGGTTTTTCGTCCAAAGGTAATGTTGTTGGAGTTGGGCCATGGCTATGGTTGGGGTTTGGAGGCGGGGAGATGTGCTTCAGATGTACCGGAGGGGTCCGCAAAAGTGCCGTTCTAGAGTGCCGCTGCATTACCGAGGGTTTGCTTGACGCATCGATTTATTGGTCATGGATTACTTCTATGGTATGATAAGGAAGGGAGAAAGGAAGACGGGTGCTCATCACATCGCACTCGCGTGCCTTGCCCAACAAGTATACCAGTACATTTTAATTCTAGAACAGTGGACGGGAACCGGTAGTGTACATCGCCATGATCTACTTAGGTCGCACGCGATTGCCATCATCTTCAAATTCTAGACAAACCCCATGTAGAAACCCATCCAGCCTAGACAGAAAATCGAAATCCATACAAGATATCCCACATATAACCTTAACAGTAGCAAAGAAATTATCCCCTATCCAGGCATAGCCAGTGCTCTATTCAGCTCCATTGGGCTGCTCGGTACCCTTCAATTCCCTACGCTTGCGCACGGCGGCGGCAAGGTTTTCGATGACGGCCTCGGTATCCTCGAAGTGGATGCACGCATCGGTGATGCTGACACCGTACTTGAGTCCACTCTTACCCTCGGCGGGAACCTTTTGGTTGCCCTCGTTGATGTGTGACTCGATCATCACTCCCATGATGCAATCCTCGCCGTTGGAGATCTGCTCAGCCACGTTGGCAGCGACCTTGGGTTGATTCTTGTGGTTCTTGCTGGAATTCCCTATTTCCCTTTCATCAGCACGCGTTGCTATTGTTACCGGAGAAGGTAGGCATGCCGTGGGAGCAGTCAACCATGAGACGGTCCTGAGTCTTCGACTTGCGCAGACTCTCCTTCGCGGTGTTAATCGCTTCCGCGTCGTAATTGGTACCAGCCTTTCCTCCGCGTAGGATAATGAAGCAGTCCTCGTTTCCGGCAGTTCCGACAATGGCGACAACACCGGGCTTCGTCACCGACAGAAAGTGGTGGGGGTGCTGGGCACTATACAGCGTCAGTACTTGCTTTTCTCCTTACTAGAAAAAAAGAACCTACGCCCCAATAGCATCAATAGCGACACCGAGAGTTCCATCCGTTCCATTCTTGAACCCGACAGGGAACGACAGTCCACTCGCCAGCTCTCTATGCAGCTGACTCTCAGTGGTTCTCGCGCCAATGGCACCGACACTCAACAAGTCGGCCAAAAACTGTGGGCTGATGGTATCCAGCATCTCGCTGGCCAACGGCATGCCGAGATCCGTAAGGTCGACAAACAGCTGCCTGGACACCTTCAGTCCCTTGTTGATCTTGAAGCTCCCGTCGATATCGGGGTCGTTGATGAGGCCCTTCCAGCCGACGGTTGTACGCGGCTTCTCGAGGTAGGCACGCATCACAATCAAGAGATCGTCCTGGTACTTCGTCTTGAGCACCATCAAGCGCTTGGCGTAGTCCATTGCCGCCTCGGTATCGTGAAGGGAGCATGGGCCGACGACGACGAGGAGACGGTCGAGAGGGTCCTTGCCGTGCAGGATCGAAACGGCTTCCTCGCGCGCCTTCAGCACGGTGAGCTTGGATCTCGCGGTCTGAGGAACTTCATGTTGGAGAAGATCCGGAGGAGTGAGAGGGTTGTAGCCGCGAACTGTGGGAATTCAAATCAATCAGTCAGCCATTCGCTGAGGATGTTGCTGTGGGGGGTGAATCCGCCATACCTCTCCAGTCCTCGGATATGGTCCGATCACCGACGGTCTTGTTCTCGATGTAGTAGCTCTATGGTGAGCCGAGTCAGTATTCTAGTGGGTTCAACGCCAGAATTTTGGTCTCGCCGCCATCTGCCACCACCATAGGTACTTCGGTGGGGATAGAGGGGCAATGACGTAGTACAAGGATAAGCATTTCCAGAATTTCAACTTACAGACATGTCTGATAGAGAGGCGCGAAGAGATGTCGGAAATGCAGTGAAGTTGATACTGAAAGGGGAAGAGAGATTGGTGCTGCCGTCTGTCCGGAGGAGGGAGAAGAAGGCGGAATTCCTGGGCTTATTAAACTGGAAGCCCCCATTTATGCATGAGTTAAGTCCGCCAAGCTTTGCCTCTCAACTTCTATCAAACGGCGAGCTCGCCCGGCTAAGGCGTTGGGAATCTCCGGGCCGAAAGGATCCCACAGAAAGCCGGGCGGATATATACCTAAACCCGTGAACCCGCAATCCTTGTGGACGCTGACTGTCTCACAACCACACCACGGCCTTGCAGCCGGCCGGAGCTATGGGGCTTACTCTGCTTCACCACTTCTCACGGCCGAATACTAAACAACTGGAAACAGAGGCGCTCTAACGTTCTCGCACGTCGCTTTCGGCGGAAATGTAGTAGATAGGACACTTTAGTCGGACGAGTCGATGCTCGAGAGCGGTGGGCTCGTATTCGGGGTAAGGGAAAATAACACCATGTCACTCTGTGGGCCGGCAGGAGTTACTGGGAGCGAATCCAATCACATGCGATAGATGAGAGGCGACATCCATTAGTCTGAAGGATCCTCTACTCTAGCGGGACGAGATTGCTAGATCACGGAGGCCAATTGGAAGTACATAGTATTTCAAGCCTACGAAAACCTGTCCTCCGAGTGCACATTGTGAGTTCGCAAGGGCGACCTCGTAAGACTGACTAGCCACTGACCTAGTGGGGCCCACAGGCTGTACCAAACGGGACTCAACAACTCATTACACAACTTCACACTCCAACACTTCCCTGCTCGCCCAGGGCTGCTGCTGCTCGTCCCAAATCTCGCTCAAACTCCCATCGCCCCCATGGTAACCCAGTCCATGATCATCAGGGCGAAAATGCCGCTGATCATGTGTTGGTTCTTCCACGGATATCCTCGTACGGAGGAATCTGTCTTCCCCACTGAAGGCCTTCCTTATGTCCCGTTCACCGATAATTGGTCCCAACCCATAGACGTCCACCGTGCCCCGCAAAGAAAACGCATAAACCTTCGTTGAGGGCTCACTTTCGACCGCAAGATCAACAAGTCCTGGAACAGTACCAATGTAGCATCCACGGATAACGGCAGGATTTCCGGACGGATCGTTAAGCTCTATGCTCGGTATCCCTCCGTTCCTGTTGGCGCTGCGATCGCCCATGCTACGAAATACATCTGGCGGAACGGTGAAGAATATCACACGGTCGTTGTAGCCAGCTGCAATACGCACGCCATATCGGAGGTCCGCACTAGGGGCGTAGACACTGGCACGAGTCTGCTCAGAATCACAATCAAAGCCGCCCAGTAACGATTCAAGGTCTCGGCCAGGATCATTTTCTTCATCTCCCTCGGCTGCCTCAAACTCCGTTTCTTGTTTGCCTCTTCCGGGCCACTCGGGCGGTATGAGCCATATTTTCCTCAACAGCTTAGTCGGACCTCTACCAACTACCACTCAGTAACATGTATCTAGGCGGTAGGATTGTACACTTACCCCAATGGTGCATTACTACCAAGACATAAATTACCAGTTGCAGGGTCGGTGAACAAGATATGATACCCATCACTCAGCGGCACCGCCTGAAAATGGTCGCTCTGCCCAGTCCTTGGCTTCCACTTTGTACCCCAGTGTGCAATCGAACTCCGATTGAATCCAAAGCGTCGGCTGAGTGGATTGAGCTCCTGCGGGTGGACAGCACTGGATATCAACCTGAGTTTCTTTATGGAGTCGATGCCATGTCTTGGAGGAAGGAAATAGAGGAAGTCAGTGGGTGCCGTCAGTGGGAACCAGCGACTCAAGTCCTGGCCAGTAAGCGCATCTACCCCTTGATTTGCCACGTGGGATCAGTTATCGAAGGGATTAACGGGGATGCGGCGGTCGTGGACTCGTACAATGGAGTTCAATACCTCCTTGGCATCCGAAGGCCACACATCGTCGCTGGGGGCAAATCGCCACGCTCTGAGGAGGGTCCTCTCCATTGCACAGATTTTGATAGGTGCAGTTGGCCTCTTGCTCCACGATGTCATGGACTAATCCCATCCGGTCATCCTATTCGTATCAGGCAACAATCAGCTCTGCATCCTCAGAGACAATCCGAATAGTTTACCAAAAGCACTGCGACAGAATACCGCCCACTTCTCGTGTCCATGCTCACGGCGATGACCCTTCGGGGACAGATAATGGTTGCCACAAACTCGACCAACTCCTGACCCTTTGACTGTAGACGGTACGCATGCACTACGCACCCATCACAGAGAAGAACATGAGAATTGCACGTCGAAACGGTGAAGTGACTCGTTGTCGCAGTCGCCATTTCCGAGAGATCGAATACCGCAACATTCCGGAGACCACACCTTCCGGACCCATCAGCCCCAAGACTGCACTCCCGCGACAGCCGCATGGATAGATAGGTGGGATTCTTCGATTCGACGATGCCCGGATCCGTCTTAGAGAACCCCATAGTTTCGAGGTGCTTCCGAAGAACCGGAACGTTCAACGACGAAATGTACCATGCCATGCACGTCCGGCGTGCATTGTTGAAGTCCACAGGAGACATCAACACTAAGATCTGCTGCACGAGCTCCACGGGCAAATGGTACGCCGCGGGAAACCTCAATGGTCTCACGACCTGAACGGCGTCACGCCATGCCTTGGAGATGCCGCGGACTTTCAATACGTGCCGGAAATCCAGATGCCGAATAGTTTGGCGAATCAGTGTAGCCGGAATTTGCCCTGCAGGGGAAGTACATGGCGAAGCCGAGTCCATAGTGTCGATGCGAGAGCGTACAACCACGTGCAGCTGGGGGACGAGCCCCGAACTGCCAGCATTCGCCGCTCCCCAAGAGCTGAACTGGGTGACGCGCAGATAGGGGGTGAGGACAATGAGATGGAGCTGGCCTTCAAGGGAAATGGAGGTCGAATACCACTAGATTGGTTTCGGATATCGTACTGGCAGCAGCAGCGGCAGCAACGTCACCTCGAGCCTGCAAGGAATGTCTGCGGAAGCCGTAAACACGCAGCAGTGGGCGCGAGCATGAATTGAGGAAATGGCTGGAGGGGTGGGTTGGCGATGGCGGGAGCGAAGGGCGTTTGGGACGGAGCGTGGCCCGGAAGGGGGGCGGTGGTGGTGGAGGGGAGAAGGAATGGGGGGAGCAGTTACAATGCTACAAGCGGGCTCGGCATCCTGGATGCAATAGACAATGATTGACCGATCGATTGCCTACATATCTATGGGCCGGGTTCAGGCCTGTCACTTGGTTCCATTATTACCCTCGCTAGCAGCCCACTGCGCTGCATGTGTGGATAATTTCTTCCGTTTGCTTGTTTGCTCACTTAGATAGGACGGCTCGTTTCTTCAGATATATTCGCTTCGTTGGGATCAGGGCCCGCCGTCTGCCACAGTACGTACTTCTGCTTCTCAGATTTATATGAAATCCCCACGACGCCGGCTTTGCGTGGTGAAGAACTCGCCAGCCAGTCGTTAGCTTATCGGTTATCCCAAAAACGTTTTGTCTACTTTGGCTTCAGGCTATACCCGCATGACGTATTGACCAGTGACAGCAAACAACGTCCCCACTCTTGCTCGTCTATTTCATCGAGGCTGTTCTCTGGCTGCCGAAACAACTCACCCGCACCTCTGGCAGTCGGGCATTATCAATTAGATTACGTCTACGTTTGCATATCATGGGTGTGGTCGATGTGTATTGCCATGCCCCTCATCTTGAACCGGACCAACCCGTTCCACTGGCTGCCCCTCTACCCCTCATCACCTCTCTCCGTCCGCTCCCTCTTCCCCTTTCCCCTCCTTCTTCTCCTCACATCCATCATTCTTTCATCCCTCTTACGCAGACCGTGTGGATGAGATAGAGAAAGAGCCAGAGCGAGAATAAACACTGTCCTTGTTTCGCCATCCGTCAACCACCTCTCAATCTTTCACACTCTCCATCCACCATCGATATCAGCAATGGCTTCCTCGGCCGCTAGCCCTCCTGTCGTGTACCTTCTCAATCTCAACGATGTGGGGGCTCCGGATGTTGGCGGAGGAGGCTACGTCAATCTCCCATCTCCAAGCCCGAGCTACACTCTCCGCTTCGCCATCCAGGGAGTTAGTTCCATCTGCCGCGAAGGAAAGCTGTGGATAAACATCCCGAAAGACGGTGAAGCATTTGAGAGAGAAAAATTCCAATCACTTCCGTTTGTGCCCCGCTCATTCTGTCAGTGAAAGGCGGCGCTTGCCGTGCTTTGTTCTAGAGTGCCGCTCACCGGAACCAATGCTGATGTGTGTCCCGCTTTAGACTGAAGCCTTCGTTTGGACGTACTCTGCACATCGACATACCCATTTCGAAGCCAGGGACGTACTGCTACTATATATCGTATACTCCGCTGCCAACGTTCACCACCAAGGCAGGCGTCGAGCCACCGAAACCCACGCAGACTGAAGCATACTATGTCACAGTGTCCCCGAGCCTAGCGGTCAACGGTAAAACATTGGAGCTTAACGCGCTTTCTGTTTACTCCGTGTTGTCCAAATTCCTCGGGCCGGTCAAGCAGTGGGACGCCTACATGGAGTACATTGCCGAGAAAGGATACAATATGGTGCACTTTACTCCTCTGATGGAGCGTGGAGCTTCAAATTCCCCTTTCAGCCTGTTCAATCAGATCAAGTTCGATCCGATCGCCTTTCCCGGCGGTGAGAAGGAAGTCAGGGCGATGGTGAACAAGATGGAGAAAGAGCACGGCATCCTGAGTCTTACAGACGTGGTGTGGAACCACACCGCACACAATTCGGAGTGGTTACAGCATCACCCCGAGGCCGGATTCAATCGGGTTACGGCACCGTGGCTGGAGTCGGCGTACCAGTTTGATGAAGCCTTGCTTGAGTTCAGCAGAAATCTGGCCGGACTAGGCTATCCTACCGAACTGAAGACCGTGGAGGACCTCCTGAAAGTGATGGACGGCATCAAAATACACGTCATTGCCCAGGTGAAGCTCTGGCAGTTCTACATCATTGACGTGGATGCGAACCTCGAGGCGATCATGCAGAAGTGGAAGTCTGGAGGGGGCGAGGCTGCTGCGGCGAAGGTGGAGGCCCTCGGATACAGCAAGGGCTCATCGCTGCGAACGAAAGCGCTATTCCTCACGAAACACGGCCTGAGAGGGGGAGACCGATTGGGTGAGAGATTCCGGAAGACCATCGATCCAGAGATTGGGGCTGCCCTCCTCCGCATCGAGCTTGGCCCTCCATCTGCGGGGGGCGAAAATCCCCAGAAAGAGATCAAGCCTGTCCTTGATGAGGTTAACCTCCCATTCTACAAGGAATATGACATCGACATCGCGGAAGCTCAAGAGCAACTGTACAACAGAATCGACTACACGCGGGTTGCTGATCACGGTCCTAAGATGGGCCCAATCACGGACGAGAGCCCACTAATTGAGACCGCCTTTACCCGCCTTCCACTCAACGAGATCACGAAGAAGCACGATCCGAAGAGTTTGGCATTGGCCAACAACGGCTGGTTGTGGGGCAACACATCCGACTTTGCCTCCGAGAAGCACAAGTCATACCTGCGACGAGAAGTCATCACATGGGGCGATTGTGTCAAGTTACGCTATGGAGAGAAGCCCGAAGACTCTCCGTTCCTGTGGGACTTCATGGCTCAATACACGAAGTTGATGGCCCAGATTTTCCATGGTTTCCGAATCGACAACTGTCACTCCACCCCTCTCCACGTTGGTGAATACATGCTGGATATTGCAAGGCGTGAGCGACCGGATCTCTATACGGTTGCAGAGCTGTTCACCGGTGATGAGCGCAAGGACAAGATCTTCCTCGAAAGGCTCGGGCTGAGCAGTCTCGTCCGTGAGGCAATGGTTGCTTGGGGTCCGGGGGAACTCTCCAGACTTCTACATAGGCATGGAGGAAAACCCATCGGGAGTATGGAGCAGGAATTCGCAATCCAATCCGGAAACGGAATCATCAAAACCGTCACCAGCTCCCCGATAAACGCTCTGTTTATGGATTGCACCCACGACAATGAGGTACCCACTCAAAAACGAACTCCTCAGGACACCCTGCCTAATGGCGCTCTTTCGGCCATGTGTGATTGTGCTGTTGGTTCTGTCCATGGGTTCGACGAAATATATCCCCACCTTGTCGACCTTGTCCATGAGACTCGGAACTACGATATACCACCAAAGAAGCTCGAGGGGGGCACGGCTGGCATCGCTAGTGTGAAAGCGATCATGAACAAGATACATAGGAAGATGGGCACGGAAGGTTACACGGAGATGCACGTTCACCACGAGGGTGACTACATCACCATGCACCGAGTACATCCAAAGACGCACTGTGGATACTTCCTAATCGCTCATTGTGCTTTTAGACCTGGGACTGAGCGAGGAGACTTCAACCCAGTGAAGATACCGAGGACCAAGGCCAAGTCTCTTGGGACCTGGAGCTTGAAGGTTGATGGTAGCAAGGAGACTATCAAGAAGGTCAGGGCTGACCCAACTACGCTGCGAGGATTGCCAGCGGAGCTTATCAAGATGGATACCCCAAGGATCGAGGAAGTCGATGGCAGTTCGATCATCACCATCCTCGACCATTTCCCGCCAGGAAGCATCGCGCTGTTTGAAACCTGGGTTGAAGGTTTCGAGAAAGGGGACGAGCTGGATTCTTTCTCAGTCAGCGGAACCAAGGAGGCGTTCAAATCGGTGAGCCTGGTCGACTTGAACTTCCTCCTCTACCGCTGCGACCCAGAAGAGCGAGACACCTCCAATGGCAAAGACGGTGTATACGATGTTCCAGGCCATGGAAGACTCGTCTACGCTGGCCTCCAAGGATGGTGGTCTGTTGTAAGAGATATCGTCAAAAACAACGATCTCGGACATCCCCTCTGCCAGCATCTCCGTGATGGCATGTGGGCACTCGGCTGGACTGTGGGGCGCCTAGAGCGACTTATAGAGCGCGGACACAAGGGCTTGGAAGGACCCACGAAGTGGTTGAAGGAACGATTCGCCAAGATTAAGGAGATTCCTAGTTTCCTTGTTCCCCGATACTTCTCCTTAGTCTTACAGACTGCATATACCGCCGCAGTCGAGCGCGCTATGAAATTGTTCGGCGAAAAGGTGCAGGGAGGCACTCAGTTCTTGCAGTCACTGGCATTGTGCAGCATCCAAATGACTGGGTACGTACTGCCAGACCTACATGTGGCTTGGTTACTGACTGTGGTAGAATCGCCAAATCCGGTTCACTCTGGCCGAACAAGGAGGTTTCTTCCATGGCCGCCGGACTTCCCCACTTCGCTGTCGAATGGGCGCGCTGCTGGGGACGCGATGTCTTCATTTCCCTCCGTGGCCTGTGTCTCGCCGTCGACCGGTTCGACGACGCGAAAGAGCACATCCTAGCCTTTGCCTCTGTTCTTAAGCATGGCATGATCCCCAATCTCTTGGGTGCCGGCAAAACTCCCAGGTACAATGCCAGAGATTCTATTTGGTTCTTCCTCCAGGCAATCCAGGACTACACCAAAATGGCCCCTGATGGCCACAAGATCCTCCAGGAGAAAGTCAAGCGCCGCTTCCTACCGGGCGATGACACGTGGTTCCCCGTGGACGATCCCAGAGCCTACTCCAAGGAGAGCACCATCGAGGAGGTTATCCAAGAGGCCCTGCAGGCACACGCACTGGGCTTCAACTACAAAGAGGCGAATGCAGGTCCAAACCTGGATATGCAGATGAAGGACGAAGGATTCTGGGTCAACGTTCAGCCAAGCTGGGAAACAGGCTTCATAAGTGGGGGCAACCTGTGGAACTGTGGCACGTGGATGGACAAGATGGGTGAGAGTGACAAGTCAGGATCCAAGGGTTACCCAGGTTAGTATTATCTACCTCTCTTGACTTGTATGTCTTCACCGAAATCTTACGATTTGTAGGAACCCCGAGAGATGGTGCCGCAATCGAAATCACTGGCCTGCTTTACAGCACCCTGAAGTGGGTGGCGGTACTCAGCAAGGAGAAGAAGTATCAGTGGAGTTCGGTCAAGAAGAGCGATGGCGCTGAGATCACTTTTGTGGCATGGGCCGGTCTTATCAAGGACAACTTCGAGCGCTGCTATTATATTCCGAAGGACCCAAAAGACGATGACAAGTACGTCATCAAGGCTAATACGGTCAACCGCCGAGGTATCTACAAGGACTTGTTTGGCGGAGTCAGGGTCTACGAAGACTACCAGCTCAGGTATAGTCCCTCACATCACTGTGTTTGAAGAGTCGTCGCTTAACATCGTCCGCAGGCCGAACTATGCGATCGCCATGACTGTGGCTCCGGACATCTTCGAGCCCGGCCACGCCCTTGGCTGCCTCGAAATCGCCGACAAGGTCCTCCGGAAGCCCCTAGGAATCGCCACGTTGGACCCGTCCGACCAGAACTACCGCCCGAACTACATCAATTCCCTTGACAACGACGATTTCGCCACCGCTAAAGGCCGCAATTACCACCAAGGTCCCGAGTGGCTCTGGCCTCTCGGATACTTCCTTCGTGCAATGTTGATCTTCGACTCGAAGCGAAGAAATACCAAGGCCGAGCGCGTCGAAATGCTGCAGCAACTCGCAGCACGAATGGAAGGCTGCAGACACGAGATTGGAAAGTCTCCATGGGCTGGGTTGACTGAGCTTACCAATGAGAATGGCTCGCTGTGTCCGGACAGTAGCCCCACCCAGGCGTGGAGCGCAGGTTGCCTGATAGACCTATTTTATGACGCCCATACTGTGGATGTCTAAAATGTGATGTAAGGTAGGGGCTCTGTGGTGGTCTTGTCTTTGTGTCTCTGTCTAGTCCCTTCGTCTTTGCTTTGCCTTGGACATCTCTTTCAGGTTAGAGCATTGAATATGGACGCTGTTTTTTCAGATGCTTGATAATGCCCCGGACAATTATTGAATCGGGACAACCGAAGTGATCAGCATTCCCCCAGGCCCTAACCCAACGACCCAGCCTCCCATCAAGCTATTTACTTACATGCCACTGGGTAACTTTATCCGAGACATCTAGCTACTGTGAAGTCGGAAGGCCAAAAAGCCCTCGATACCACGTGAAGTGATGATATAAGATCTCGGCATCGGCCAATGGAGGTAGTGGTCGGGGTTCGGGGACCTTCAGATTCGCGAAGAATAGTTTGGGACAGAAGAAATAAGAACTAGTATGCATAGCTCAAAGAGAGCTGTTTAAACCGGTTTCATCATCATGTTGTCTCGAGTGAAGTCCCTAACAGTAAAGTGGGGCTGAGCAGAAATTTTGAAGATGCCATTCGATACCGAGGACAACAATTTCTCTATTATGACCTGTATACAAATGCTTCAAGAAAGGTTGCTTTCGAGTCGTTAGTTTGGAGTCTGGCTCGTCACCTGTGGACGCCCAGTAGTGTCACTTGACCCTTTGCTAAGTCCGTCATCACTCATCACTATGCTAGCGCTCTTTAATAATAAATTCATTTCACCCAGGGTCTAGAAGGAAAGTCTGAGTCCGCAAACCCCGAACCGGGGAAAACCCGGTTAGTACCCGAAACCCCTCCGACGAGTGTGCCAAAGTCTGCTCGGCACAAATGTGTGGTGTTCTGTAATGATTTTCCGATGGTCCAGAAGTTGCGTTGTTTTGAAAGTTGGTGTGTGAGTATTTGTATGTACGTAACAAGGGGTACATACTTTTCCTTCCAAACTCCCAGTCTTACACAAAGCAACAATTAGAGCGAATATTATTTTTTGGCGCGTGATCGGCTAATTCCAAACTATGTATCACTCTATCTACTGGGAGTCATCGAAATTACGTCGACGTCCAGCACCGCTAGTTCACTCGATAACTCAGCATCAAGGCCACAGCTACTCAGTCGTACTAGTCTAGTCCATTACTCGGACATTTGTGGAAAAGCTCCATGAGTAAATTCTTGTTGTAACTAGAGATACATATGATGTTGATGAGAAAGCAAGTCGAAGACCACTTTGAATTCTGATGAGATTGGATGGAGCCGCACGGATGGGTAGAAGATGGAGAGAATAAGTCCTATTCAAACGTGCCAATTGAGCGAGAAGCTGTGCGCCCGATGGCCCCTGCAAGCCGCCATGTTAGATCAAGAAATCGATATCAATTTCAATATCAATCATCCACATTCGGCTGAACCAAGCGTGTGGAACGAACAATAACCAGATTGAGGCTTCTGTGCCTGGCGGCGCCACGGAAGGCTCGGGATTCGAGTCGCGTTACGTGAAAAAAAAAACTATGCGAAAAATCTAATTTACTCTCCAAGCAGTAGCATTAGAGCTTTCTCCTCCTTCCATACCTTGCAACCTTAGTCTTTTTTCTCGACATCACAAAGCTCTAGAGTCGGAACGAACACAACCTCAAAGTATCATTGCAATCCTCACTTAACTGGTTCGGAGCCGCGACTAACTAGCGTAGGGACAGGGTAACCTGGGCGGCGCGTAGTGCGTGTTATTCTGGCGCTCAGACACCTTCCGCCAAAGTTTCAATGGCATCTCCCGCCGCCGATCGGACTGCTCTGGAAGGCGAGGTCGAGGGTAAAGTATCCTGCTTTTTACTTTATTACTCTAAACCAATTCGCATCTTAAGATGGCGCTCGTGACAGGTACGAGCAACAACGGCAAAGACAACGCACTCGAGAAAGTGGACAAGGATAAGGACGAGCAGGACGACAAGCGTGACTCGAACAGTACTGTCAACAGTGATGGTATCGTCAAGCGTGACTCGAATAGCGCCGATATCAACAGTGACGGTATCATCAAGACTGACTCGAACAGAGCCGATGCCAACAGTGACGGTATCGTCAAGCATGACTCGAACAGCGCCGATGTCAACAGTAACGGTATCGCCAGACGTGACATGAACAGTGCCGATGTCAACAGTGATGGTATCGACAAGTGTAACTCGGTCACCGGCGAAATCATCGATGACAATGTCGCTTACCTCTATCGAGTAACCGATCGGTGTGGAAAGGTTACCTACCATGTCGTCTACGACACCGGCGAAGAAAAGAAGGTGAGTGCTTCCACTCTCTCTTTCTCTCCTACTCCTCCTACCTACGTATTCAGAAGGAATACTAAATGTAATACAGTTCAACACTCGCGAAATTTTCAACCATGTTTCCAGCCAGCGTGTACGCCGGTACGAAAGCCGTAGTTACCTACTTGAGGAAAACATGGAGACGGAGTACGACATCGAAGAGAATGCAGGATTCTCAAATCGGGGAACGAATTCAAAGTTGCTTAAGCACTATAAGCGGGAGGCAGCGAAATCCGTGAAGGCTGGGGGAAAGGCATCCAGAAGGAATCCCCGCGCCATGCGACCAACTACGAAGACTAAGGTCAAGGCTATTTCGGGAGGTGTTCGTGCCACGCTTGCAACTACCAGGGTTAGGAGAAAGGCTGTTCCGAAGGAGACCAAAACGCCTAACGGTAAGGTGCGGTCTGCGAAGGCGGGCCCGGAAGTTAAGGAACGCTACAATAACCTTACTTTCGAACACATCGGCTCGGACAATTCCAATGACCACGACGATGCGATCGACCGGGTTGGCCGACGCATGTCAACCTCCCTGTTGGAGAAGCGGAGCACCGGGCCTAAGAATGTGACACCGAAGGCACTGAAGGGCCCTGCTACGGTTGCCACTGCCAAAGCCTCTGGCCAGAAGCGCCGCCGCGCCAGCACAGCCGGAAAGCAAGGTGCGAAACCGCCCAGGGCCAAGAAGACAAAGCGCGCCAAATCCCCAAGCCCGTCCGCGGAAGATGAAGCCACTGAATACGAGGTCGAATATATCGAACGCCACAGGTACGTCGGAAAAATGAAGCAGTACCTAATCAAGTGGGTTGGATACGATCGTGAGAGCAGCAGGTACGTAACACAAAAATTCCCAATGATCACTCTCAATTTTTCACTTTGCTAACGCGATCTTGAATAGTTGGGAGCCCGCCAGCATCATTGCCGTCGGCGCTGCCGAATTGGTCGTCACGTACGAAAAAGGTGTTGCCGAAGCGCAGCTTGACGGCTTCGAGGGCACCTAGTGTCAGCGCGGAGCACCCAATCCCCTACTGCATAGCACTGGAGTGTTGGTGACTTTTTTTTTCGGGGTTCAAGTTCTAGATAGTCTTCTGGTTGCATACATAGTCATTTGGCGTTCTGTTGAGGAGGTAGCGGTTATTCTTGCGATACAGTACGATGGATACCAGATACGCGAAATAGAGCACGATGCTTACCTACACAAACTTGGTTACTACGTGGCCTGTATGCTTGTTCACTATGAATCCGATTACCGTAGATAGTACCTGCTATTCAGAGTGGTCGATAAAAGTGCTATCTATGTATGCCTTCATGTCAATAAAAGCGTTCGTGTGTGGGTACATACATACATACATGTAGACCCCTAACTACCAGGTTGCATTTTTTTTTAATCGTATACATAGTTACCATGTTATCTCCAGTTAACTCCATACCACCGTTAATTCCACATATCTCCAGGACTCCGGTTTTATTCTTCGTTTTCGGTCTTTTAAACTGTAGTTATACCCAAGCGGGCGCCTCGTATGTATGTAGGACCATGTTCTGGTGTTGAAATGGTAGGTACCTACCTGAGCAGCGATCAGAACCCGACGTGCAAGCAATCCGAATCCGTCTCTCGGCTTTCCATGTCCCGATTATCTATGGAGTTATATGCCCATCAGCCATGGATCACGAGTTACCTAAGGACAGGGGTATTTATTTTAGACCCTGGGGGATGTCCGTTGCCCAGCTTACAACGCATTCATCGGGCTTCTGCGTGGCATACGCCAGCATACATAGAGGGACTCTTTACGTGTGAGCCCTACGCACACCTTGCCCATCTAGATGTCTGAAACCTTGATCGTCTTATGGCTCGGGGACAACATATGACCATTCCACGGCTTTTTCCTAGTATAGATTGATAATCAGTGACCGTTAATTCCCGACCGCTCGAGATCGGGACAACGGATCTCCGCTGTCAGAATAGAGTTAGGCCGATCCAACTGTGGTCTTGGGCATGGATAAGCGGCGGGCAGTCCCGTCTTTGCGGCCCCGGTTTTCCGTAGATCATCCCTTCCACCACTCTGGATCAGCCTGCGGAGGAACGATGTCCCCTAAGGGGTTCCGGGAGTGGGCAGCAGGGCGCAGGGCGGCGGGGCGGCGGGGATTAAAGCTGGCCGCATTTCCCTCCCCCGTCTTCCAGAATGCGAATCCCAAAAGAACCAGACAACCTTTAAGTTCCCCATCGCGATAATGGAGCAAGCCGCCGCCCCCGCCGCAATCTACGGGTCCGCCGCCAGCGATGCGCCAGAATCCAAGAGCACGTTCGCGCAAGCACTCGCGATGTACCTTCCCGTGCTGCTGCCACGCAAGAACAACGGGGGGTACGTCGACGACTTCGCCGACGAGCCCGCGCGGGTACCATCACCAGCGACGGTCGAGAAGGCGGCTGAAAACATCTACTACCTCGCCTACGGCTCCAACCTCAGCGCCGAGACGTTCCGCGGCCGCCGTCAGATCCGTCCGGTGTCTTCGCTCAACGTGCGCGTGCCCACACTGGCACTCACCTTCGATCTCCCCGGGATCGCCTACCTCGAGCCCTGCTTCGCCAACGTCGCCTTGATCGATGATGCAGGCGAAGGGCGGAGACTGCTGAGCCCCCCCGGCGGAGGCCTGGTTGGCGTCGTGTACGAAGTCACACCGGAGGACTTTGCGACCATCATCGCGACCGAGGGCAGTGGCGCCGCCTACCAGGATGTCGTCGTCGAAGCTCTCACGATCGATGGCGGTGAGAAGCTGGTCGCCCACACGCTGCTGGCGCCGCAGGAGGAGGCAAGGCCCAGTCATGCGCAGCCCAGCAGGAGGTACCTGGATCTCCTCCGGACTGGTGCCAAGGAACATGGACTGCCTAAGGAGTATAGGCAGTGGCTGGCGGAGTTGAAGGAATTCCGCAGGACGACTCGGAGACAGACCGTGGGTGCGGTGGTCTGGGCCGCGCTGTGGACGCCGCTCATGATTTTGACCATGACCCTGTCGAGGGTATTCGCCCATAAGAACGGACGAGCGCCTGGATGGTTGATCGGAACGCAAAAGATACTGTTTAAGGTCATGTGGTACTTGTATGATTTTGTGTTCAAGTGGATATTTGGAGAAGGCGAGAGGACGACGGAATAGGAGCTAATGGAGGAGAGAAAAGTGGGAGTTGTCAGCCGGCGACCTAATTGTACATTAATAGAGCGTTCTGATATCCAAGTCGGGGGTTTTCTTTCGGGTGCTTGTCCACGACTGAACGATACCGTATACATATTCGTCTTCTGTGGATCACCATCCTCTGAAGACACCAGCCATGAAGCCGTGTGTCAAAACGCTGATCCCACCTCGAGAAAGCGACGGCACAAGTCCTCTTCCGTCCTGGTCACTCAGGACATATGTTTAAAGGCCAGGCCACATATCCCGACATCCGGCAGGCCCGGTTTTTGCGTGTAGTGTGCGCACATATATGATCTGGCGATTGGAGTGGACGAGAGGATACCATGTGACCACATGCGGGTGCAAACTGGAGTAATTTCGTGGGAGAAAAGGAAAACAGAATTCTATTCGTATATTTTGCGGGTCAGCATGATACAGTTTCCATTACCTCTGTCCTTTCAAAGCACCTTGTTATATACAGCACACACAACATTTCTGCACAGCCAATCATCACGCCCTTCTGGAAGCAGAATCTTGACATTCCACGGGCTTGTTGTGCGCGATAGGGTAACGTGGAGTTGACCATAACTGAAGAGCGCCTTATTTACTGACACTGAGCAAACCATCCGGAGTGGATATTTTGCACCCTGGTCAGCCCAAATGAGAGTTGACCATCAGTTGTACTGGTTAGCCGAATAATGGGCAGCTGCATATGTACATGCATATGTTTACCCGCATGGCTTCCCGTGATGACCTGTGCTCCAACATGCGGCTCCAAATCCGTGAACCGAGGGCAGGTTCCATTACAAAGCCCACGTGGAGAATTTAAGGTTCATAGCAGTATTGGAGGTACACCAACTTTCAAGTGCAGCGTGTGTAGAGGAAGCCCTTATATTTTCGTCTCCATCAGAGATAGGGTCAGCATTGAGATTGACTACAGCCTGGCCAGGCCAATGCTACGTCAAATTCCCATTCATTTCATCCACATCGCATCCCGTGGTGATAGAATTGCCCGTGATGCAAGATATGCTTGTGGGGGATGCCATTCTGCAATTCCATGAGATACATAGACCGACCGAATCAGAACACCCACCGCACTGCCGAAGCTGTTGTAGCTGCTAAGAAGTTGCACAGGCCACTTCGGATACACTGTTTGCAGATCGCACATTTTTGGTTTTTGGAAACGGCAATAGACATGATACTCAAGTGGATTGCAGAGGGTAGAAGCTGGGCAACGACGCAAACTTGTACAGTCTCCAGCAACAGACCTGACGACTGTATTCATCAGGATGAACTTATCAGCTGGTGCTGGAAGTTTTAATTCACTTGCCGGGGGAAGGAGTTGGCATAGCTCGCAAGCTCGTGTGGCCCCTCTTCCAGATCCCCCTCCCGCGCGGGTTAATCTGAAGTCACCAGCTGGTGCCGTCAGTCGTAAGTCACTCGCCGGAGAGGGGGGAAGTTGGCCATGGCTCGCAAGCTCGAGCGGCCCCTCTCCCCAGACCCCTCCCACCTGCATCAATCTGAAGTCGTTAGTTCCCCGCCAGGGCCGCTACCGCTCCAAGCCCAGTGGGTGCCTTTGCTCGCCAATGGGATACCCCGCTGCCGAGCGATATCTGATGAATCTAATCTGGATCTAATCACAGCGCACTTCCACGTGTAATATATAGTAAGATGCCCCGAGTCTTCTGAGCGGGGCCATGCAACCCGACTCCGGGACACGCGCCGCCCTCACTCTACCCGCAGGTCGCGCGGGGGACGGACAGGTACACCGGCCCCATTCAGCTACATATATGTAGTGGCTACCGACCCTTGAGATCCAATTACTTGGTCTTATGATATCCGGTATATGTAGCATCTGGCAATCGATGTCGTCGGCAGGGTTGAGCCCACCGTTAGGCGTCAGGAATGATCGATAATTGGCGAGGCCAAAGAGCCCTGGAGAAATGTTCTTCGTTCAGCTGATCGTACAGGCTCATTCGGAATGCTAGAGAATACATAGATTATCGTGTTGTGATACATCACTCGATGGCTGTTAATCTGTTCGAGTGACCGAACTTGCATCAATGTGGATAGCAGGTGATGTGCAGTGGCCGTGGGGCGCACGGTAGCTAAAATCTGAAAGAACATCCATACGGAGCAATCTTGAGTAAAGTACGAGGTCTCCGGTATCACAGTCCACCGATCGAATAACGCCCCGGAGGAAACGAACATCACCCCAACTCCTATGGCATTTTCTCTGCGGACTATCCTCCGTGAAAACAAGACCTTTTTTCTTTTATTCCAAAGCACACAAAAACGCCATTCCCCCCCATATTAATATACAAATTCATAAAATTCAGCGGACGTATTTTATTCGTTTCCTGCCACAAGCATCCCTAGCATTCCCACCGCCCGCTGTGATTGCCGCGCATTTTCCACCTCATTATTGACCCGCGTCATGAGTCTCGTGACCAGCTTGTCGAATTCGACGCTCTGTCCTAGCGCATGGCTATACAAATCCAGCATGGCTTCGACAACCTCGACCACGACGCCCACCATCCTCGGGTCGCCGACGCACCGCACACACCACTCGATCACCGGCCGTAGACCCTCCTCATCTCTATTCGCCAGAGCCTTGCTCACAGCGTTCCTGTAGACCAACTCCTTAACCACAGTAAGGATCATGGACGGCTCTCCGCGACCCGTGGGACCAAGAACACGATCCAGAGCATCCGAGTACCTTCCCTTCCGTAGGTCCACCTCGAACGCACGCTCCTTTTTAGCCCGCTTCGGTGCAGCTTCGACGATCAACTCCTCCTCCTCTCCCTTGTAGTCGAGACCTTTGAGCTTCCTCGCCTTGTTGCCAGACTTTCCCTTCTTCTTGTCGACGGCACGTGGATCGAGTCCCTTCATGATCAAATCCATTGCCCGCTCCTTCTCCTCCACGATGTCCTTCTCGCCTCCACTATGGCGCGTCCGGATGCTAAGCAGTCCACCGACCATTCCGACAGCTAGATGTTTCTCATCCGGCGAGACAGCAAGCGACAAGATGGGCGCTGGGTATTTCACACCGTGAACGACAGTCCAGGTGGCGGTATCGTAAATCTTAACATGCCCATCCAATGCACCCGTGAGCACCCTCCTCTTCTCTCCCGTCGTCGTATGTGCCAGACTGGTGACCGTTTTCTGGTGGTTACTGAGGACGGCGATCTCCTTCGCCGCAACGACATCCCACACACGGACGACATTCCCAGTCGCACATAGCAACGTCGTTCCGCTGGGCATAGCGAGAACATCCTCCACTGCCGTATCATGCCGGAACGTCATCGACGCCTTTCCCTCCGCGACTCGCGGATCCCATATCCTTGCCGTAGTGTCGTAACTCCCACTGACCACCAACCCGCCCGCGCCCCCGGCAGCCCCACCCACCGGTAAGTACGCAACCGAACGGACGTAATCCTCGTGGCCGATGAAAGTAGTCACGCTCTCCCTTGCAGGGAGATCCCACAGACGCACGGTGGTGTCATCACTCGCAGTGACGAGTCCCGTCAGCTCCCTCGGATTCCAGCGGAGCGCCTGGACAGGCGCTTTATGTTCGCCGGCCCACGTACGCAGGACCGCTCTACTAGCAAGTTCGAAGACAAGAACGGTGCCTGTGGTATCGGCTGCGGCCATAACCTTTCCGTCGCGACGGATCTGTCCAGCGTATGCGGTTTCTTTAAATCGGGATATTGTCTTGGAGACAGTACGGGTCTTAGCTGAGAAGATCTTGATCAGTGACGCCGAGGTGACAGCGAAGTCGTGGGCGCGTGCGGACGGCGAGAAGTGGATCGAGGTGATGTTCGAGTACTCGTGGATCAGAAGCGGTGAGGCGAACGTGCGCCAATATCGCTGTTCGGGCGTTGTTGAGGAGGGGAGTGTGGGGAGCTTGGTCGGCTGGAGCCGCTGCACCGGGGCTGCCATTTTGTCAATGCGATTGAATGGTGAGAAGGTGGAAATTGGCGAGACTGGAGGCTGGGAGATTGGTGGGAAGTTGTAGGATTCTCGCGAGCAAAGTTGGTGAAAGAACTTTCTTCAAAATTTGGAGCCGCATATGCCAAGCGATTTGGCGAGATGAGTGACTTTTAGTGATGAACCACCTCCCACAAGGTCGGAATAATACAATGTATGCACATACGAGACAACAGGCTTGCAACTCCCACGTACCCAGTAACTAACTACTCCCAAACAGTGATCCTGAAAGAAAGACGGGATATAAACCAATCAAACTCAGCGCCCACAACGATTACCGCACAATCGCCTTTCCCTTCCCTTTGAGATCGACTCTTTCCGTCTCCTCACGCACACCACCATTACCAGCCCCGCCAAAGATCTTCTCATTGCCTATACTGGCACCGCTGATCCCCAAGCTACCCCATCCTTCTGTCGGAGCCTCTGCGGTAAGGCTATCTCCTTTACGAGCAACGTCTTTAACATCACTCCAGAACTCCATTTTCTTGACCTCTTGGTCAGCCGCTTTGGAAGCTTCCTTTAGTTTTTCAACTTTTCGTCTCCTTATTTCTGGACTGTCTTCCTTGGGGTGTTTGCCCTCAACAACCGGCCCAGACACCAATTCCTTAGGCTCCGTCAAAGGGCGCTGGGAGGATGTCGCGGATGCCGGCGTGGGAACTTCATCGGGTGACGAGCGCCCAAATATTGTTATTACCGGAGCCTCGCCAGCCTCATACTGTTCTGTATAGTCGAGAATATGTGACAAAAGCTGCCGCCGGGACGCTTGGAAAATCATCATGCCCATGAGAGCTGGCATCTACGGGAGAGAAAATGTCAGCTATCGTGCCGGAATGTGTCCATCTGGGATCTCACCTTTTCGGAAAGATAGGCAACTTCATCGCCACTGTCTTCAACAAACCGCATGATCGCCTCAATCTTCTCCCTGTCCAGCCGCGCCCTCTTGACCACTTTCATTAGTGTGGCGACATCTTTGATTTCCACCTCGTGGTCGCTTTCGTCGTCAGTGCCACCCCAGCTACCGCCTTCGAGCACACTCTTTCGTTTGTGGCTTCCTCCCGCATGCCACGAATCCTGATCTTTGCGTGAATGTATAGTGAAGTAATCGTTGTTCATCCCGTGTCCCGCTCTCATGACGCTACCATCAATAGTACTCCCGTATGGATCTCCAGACGCATTGAGCGCTCGTTGCGGAAGCTTGATACGTTTTCGCAGCCATCTCCGGCGCCGCACGAAGGAGTGGAACCAGACATGGTTCCCATGCCACGCAAAGGCCGGTGAGAAGCTGAAGCTGTACGCCCAACCTTCCTCGTCGACATCCGATGTCATGTCCACATACCAGCTCGCCCAATCCCACGTCCAAGATGGATCTGGTACTTGGGCGTCGACGATCGAGACTGCCGAGTCGTGGAAGAGGCCGTTCTGCCATGCCGAAGGATCGAAATTTAGTAGAGATTTCGACGAGAATAGAGGAATTCCGCAGAAAAACGCGCTATTATCGCAATCGAGCGGGTTTTAGCTCATACAATCACATCAAAGGTAAGAGTGAAATGGTACCCATACCCACGCTGGTTCTCGTATAGCACATCGATCTCCGCAACTTCAACCTCGCCGTTGCCTTTCCGTCGCAGCTGCCCAGTCCCGCCGACGCCATTGCTCGTGGGGCCTCGTTCCCGTCCCCATTTAGAGGCCCTTCCCCGTTGTGTACTGTCACCACCGCTATCGCGTACGCCATCCGCATTTGCACTCTCTGCGCTGCCACCGCCATAACCACTCTTAGCCGTCCCGTCTTCCCCCTCATCATCAGAGTCCCTCTCAACCACTATTCCCTCCGCTCTCTCGTCTGGCGCCTCCTCCCAACCTTCATCTTCTACGTCTCCACATGCCCCACTAGGAGCCGCAGACCACCGTTTATACCTCCGCTCGGCGATCGCCTTCCTCAGCGTCCCGTGTTTCCCATCACCGAGCGAGCGACGAGACTGTGGACTTTGATGTGCCGCATCATCAGCTGGAGAGTGGGATCTGCTCTGGTCCACGGAACCTGACGGCACGGACGGCGGAGGCGCCGTGTTGTCTATTAGTGCGATGCGCGAGGGAGCATTGGGGGTGCCTGAGCTATCTGTGGAGGTGCGGTGGAAGTGGAGTGCTGACATCGGAGTGGAGGAGAATGTGACGATTGGTGTGTGGATTAACGGAATTCTGCTTCTGAGGCGATATGAGGCGGGTTGTTTGCAGGTAAGGACGAGTGCCAAACAGAGCGGGACAACAGAAGAGCAGGTGTAGTTATGTATGGTCCGTCTGATGAACGTGACAGCTACCCGGTTGGGAAACCGAAGAAGAGTGGATCGCTGCAGGGAAGTACCTATGAGCCGGGAGACGAGATCGAGCTGTGTACTCTACGCTAGTCATATTAGACCTTTTCGCGATGTTCTATAATGGAGTCTCGGTGTACTATGACAAGCCTTTGCCGAACAGAGCCGACGGATTCTTGTAGACTTTTACATACTCTCGGGAGCGCAGCGACCAAGCATAGAGAGAATTTCATACCGAAGGCCGCCATAATACATACATATGCGTATCCGCTGCGAGCAGGATTGAGCGATGACGCTGACAGTCATGGCTGCATATTAGTGTGTGTAACCAGCCTGCCTTCGGACAAGCCAAGCTTCACATGCAATTATGACGTTATGCGGTGCTCATTACGTCTTCCAACACTGAAATCGCCATTGCTTGGATACAAAAGGATCGGAAAAACGTCCCGTGCTCACACACTTCATCATCCTATACGAATTACAACTTCCCCTCTTCGAAAATCTACATCTCTCCCTCTTCGCGAACCTCCACAAACAATCATCAACCACCATGTCCAGCACTCCCAACCCCAAGGTCAATATTCCTCACGCCGATATTCCCAAGGCGGTGCCCCCCAGGAGTAGAGTTCCGCTGATGCTCGGTCTCGCTGGTGCCGGAGCTCTCGGATACTATTTCTACAGTGCCGGTGGAGACCCAAATGTCGCCAAGAAGACCGTCCAGTGTATGCAACTCCTCCTGCGCTGTTTTTTACATGAATACATATCTGACTGGTGTTGTTAGATGACGTATCCAGTGCGGCCCGTGACGAGATCCCTGGTCGCGAGAAGGAAGTCAAGAAGTCCGCCGAGGAGAAATTGGCGCGTGCTGGAAACACTGTGGACCACACCGTCCAGGAGGGTGAGCTCACTCCACAACTCTCCACATTCTCCTCAAACACCACTGACATTCAGAAGGCAAGCAGCGTATCCAAGCCGGTGTCCAGCACCTCGATGAGTCGAAGGAGAGGGCTAAGCACACGGTTCTCGGCAAGATCAACGAGGCGGACCGTAAGATAGAGGCAGAGGCTAGCAATGCGAAGGGTGGCATCATGAGCTGGTTCAGGAAATAAACTACACGCTTCCTAATTGCGCCTAGGGTAATTTCTTTTGCGGGATCTAATGGGGGAGTCATTTGTTTCTGTTTCCTTGGTCTATTAGTTTCGAGGACAATGGAGTTACGTTGGGATATATAAGTACTGGGGTTTCCATTCACAACACTTGTGTGGTGCGAATCATACGAGCTCAACCCACTGCCATGCTCCACAAAGCTATTTTATCATCTACTGCAAGCCAGCTTTGGAATGACACGTAACAAAGCACCGGTCTATTTCATGTGAATCCTTCATGCGACCGGGCGAATGTCTTTTTTCTAAGTGACTGAGGGCCTGTTCGGTTATGTACCAGCTGCATTTTGAATCTACTACAAAAACTTTAGATGCAGCTTCCAAAAAGTCTAAATTTTGTGTGGTAGATTCAAATGCAGCTGGCAACACAATTTGCACAATAACAAGTGTGCGAATGATACAAGCTTTGCTATGTAGGCCCCGCCATCCCGGTGTTTTTTTGTCTTCAGACGTTTGAAAGATATTCGCGAATTAATATTTTATTTATTCATCGTGCGACCCGTCTAGATCTTGGCACAAATAATGGCAGAGTGCCGTTCCGTGCACCACGCTTAACTAACCAAACCCAATCGAGTGACACCCTCCACAAATTTCGATCTCATGCCCGTCCTCGGTGTGCACCAAGAAACACCACAACATCCAGCACACTGTTGCACCTTCAACCCGCCCAACACCGCGCACAACTTCCCCAATGTCGCGCCCCGAAGACATCCTGTGCTTTCCCCTCCCCAGATAATCCCACTCACCCCCACTAACCAGCCTTGTCCAGCCCTCCGGACCTCTTTTACTCCGATATCGAGGCGGCCAAATACACGACCAGCAGTCGAATTCAATCGATCCAAGCTTCGATGACGACGCGATGTCTCGAGCTGCTAGGGCTACCGAGTTCCTCACTGATCCTCGATATCGGCTGCGGCTCGGGACTCAGCGGAGAGATCGTTTCCGCCCATGGCCACACGTGGATCGGGATGGACATCTCGCCGAGCATGCTTGCGATCGCGCTGGACCGGGACACGCCGGGTGACCTGCTGCTGGCGGATATGGGCCAGGGGATTCCGTTCCGCGCGGGAACGTTCGACGCCGCCGTTTCGGTCTCCGCCATCCAGTGGCTGTGCAACGCCGAGTCGTCCGACGTCTCCGCTACCGGGAGGCTGTCCCGCTTCTTCGACGGACTGTATGCAGCGCTGAAGCGCGGTGGTAAGGCTGTGCTCCAGTTCTATCCCAAGAACGATACGCAGCGGGGAATGATCACCGGTGCCGCAGTCAAGGCGGGCTTCGGCGCTGGTCTTCTCGAGGACGATCCGGAGACAAAGAATAGAAAGGTTTACCTCGTTCTGACCGTCGGCAGTGGAGGTGAGTTGAGTGGTGGGGACATCACGGATACGGTGAAGAATATAGAGGGCGTAGAAGTGGTGGACGAGAGAGGTCGGCGTACGACGAAGAAGAGGGGTGAGACGACAAAGGAATGGATCATGAGGAAGAAGGAAAGGGATCGGAAGAAAGGGAGGGTTGTCAAGAAGGACAGCAAGTATACAGGACGGAAGAGAAGGATTGCTTTCTGACCTGCTCAGGGAGGGAGGGTTCATGGTTACGGAGTTTTCTGTTTCGCTTGTTTTCTGCCAGGGAAAAGTGCTCTACTGCTTCGATCAGAATAGATACACAGATGCTGTCATCGTAGTCTATCCCCCAGTATTCAAACTCTTGCATCCAAAGGTCTATGGGAAACTGCTACAATACACCTGCGTCCTAGACACAAAATCACACCCCCACCACAAGCCGTCAAGGCTTTTCCCGTCCGCTTCTCACCCATTCACTCGCCACTCAATTATGCTGCCCCTGAAACCCGGCGCTCGAAGTAAAGAGGAAAAAGAAACAACGCTAACCGTTAAGCTAGATCGCATTCACAAAACGCCCATCGCTGGTTGTAACAACTACAAGATTGTCTCCATCTTATGAAGGACGGCATTGGTGAAGTCATGGGTCGAGTTGTTACCACCCATATCCTTGGTACGAACCTTGCTGTAGTATTGGTCAGAAGCTTGTCCGGATCAAATACGCCCTCAGAAGATAACATACCCGTCAGCGATGACACCGTAGACAGCCTTGGAGATCCTGGTAGCATGGTCGTCAAGACCCAAGTGCCGTAGCATCATGGTAGCAGAGAGGATCATGGCGGTGGGATTGGCCTGGTCCTTGCCCTTGATGTCCAAACCGACGTGACGGCAGCCAGGCTCGAACACGGCATGTTCACGGCCCATGTTGGCACCGGGGATGATGCCAGGACCACCGACGAGCGCCGCACCGATATTGGACAGAATAGATCCATAAAGGTTGGGCATGACAAGAACGTCAAACTGCTGGGGCCGGGAAACAGCCTGCATCGAAGCGTTGTCGACGATCATGTCGTTGGTTTCGATGAGGGGGTACTGCAGGGCGACCTCTTGGAAAGTCGTGCGGAAAAGACCGTCGGCGAGCTTCATGATGTTTGCCTTGTGGATGCAGGTAACCTTCTTGCGGTTGTTGGCGGTCGCAAAGGAGAAGGCGAACTTGGAGATACGCTCCGACTTCATCTTGGTGACAATCTTGAGGGACTCAACAACACCGGGGACCGACTGGTGCTCCAGGCCCGAGTACTCTCCTTCAGTGTTCTCACGGATGATGCACATGTCTACGTTGGAGTGACGAGTCTGATATCCAGGCAGATTCTTGATCATGACCACGGATGCGTAGATGTCCAGCTCCTGACGGAGCGCGACATTGAACGACTGATGGCCAGAGCGCTCAACGGGGGTGAAGAGGATACCTACGCAGATTGCACTGAATCAGCCAAGGCCGGATGAGTCGTGAACACTTATCCAGCCGTCCGTTCGCCATAGGGCTACACCGACGTCAACCGGTCCAAGCGCGGAGCTCGGATGAAAAGGAAACAAGACTAACCCTTCAATCCGACCTTGTTGCGCTTCAGAGAGTTGACGGACTCCCTGAAGAGAAGCTCTGGATCGGCCTTTCCACTCTGCACACCGGTCACATCAACCTGCTCCCAGTCTACGGGAACGTTGTCCTGCTTGAAGATAGTCTTGACGGACTCCGAGACTTCGGCACCGATACCGTCACCAGGAATCAGGGTGACAGTATATTTGCCTCCGAATTTCGTGGGCTTGAAGATGTCCGACTCGACGGTAGTCGCCATAGCTACAGGCGGGTCGCGGGTCAGCACATGAAATCGCTCATTTGCTCCGCACGTCCGGCCGGATACTAGCAACACCACAATCGCAATAACTCGGAAGGGTGTAGCGTACTTCGAGGGGAAACAATATTCCGTGTGACCGCAGGCTTAGCTGCTCGCAAGACCGACTGTGTATTCGAGAGAAGTCAGTCGTGAGCATGTTTGGGGGATTTTTTTGGCTATCGGAAGGAACATCCAGATAGCAGCCGCGGCAGCATCATGGCTCTGTAGTGACCGTCTGTGGGGGGGTGATACCTTCGAGAACATTATTTCTGAATTTCCGTGGAGTGAGAATGCGAAGTTTTTGAGAGTTGAACAGAGAGACAGTAGGACACGCAATGCAGACAGACGAACAAGTCGGAGGAGAAAGGGAGGGGTGGAAAGGGAAGTGAAGTGGAATTCGCGCTGAGAATTGGAGTTGTAAGCCACTGTTTCAACTTGCAGCGCAACGCCAGACAAAGTTCCGGGTCGGGAAGAAGTTTCCAACCAACGGTAAGAAACCAGTTGTGGCGGCAATTGTGGGCGTCGGCGACTTCCGCCTTATCGATGGAATTCGCTTGACACCTTCAATGCTTCGGAGAAGTGCTTCTTACGAATCCACCCGAAGCAATCAAAATGTTTCCTCTACACCATGCCAAAATGCTTAAACCATTTATTCTAACACTATCCCACTTCCAGTTATCCCACACCACAGGTAGGTACTGTATCGTTATGGGAAAAGTTATATTAGTGGTCTTGCAGTAGTAATGTAGCATCTTGCAACATGGTCAAGATTATAATTATTTGATTTCTAGGTACAATACTAAAACCTATGCGTCCACCGGGACAGCACTTATATAAAGCATTAAGCAGGCACTTGTGTTTATTATAGACAGTTCGATTTGCTTTTTGACCAGAGGAATTATCATATAAACCAGCTTCTCCTTCTGCGTTCTGCGTGCGTAGGTATGCAAATAGAGGACATGGTCTCTGGAAACCCCGTCAATCAGCCTTCACAGTCGACATTCTGAAGAGTTATCTCTCTGAATGCGATTCCGCCCATAGTTTTCGACCCTATCCTTGTGGCCGTGGGTCGAAGAGTCTCATAATCGAAAAAGCACTTTAATGCGGCTGAAGTTATGCAGATCCCAGGTTCTGACCACTCCATGATGGCGGCTTAAATGCTTCTTTATTATCCAGGTGACGCATTCTCCAGGTGGCGGGAGAAGAGCTCCTCCAAAGCGCTCTACGAACAGAACGCTGTAGCCAAGAGAATCTGAGCGAGACTCCGTCGGCATTGGGACGATTGTGGTTGCAATTCTTCCTATAAGAACACTAGCAAAATCGGCGTCATAACGTATACGGTTTCCGCTTCGGTAGATATCTAGTTGGTGATGGTGAGGATCCAACACGATCTTTCGCTAGTTTAGGACCATCGTGTGCACGGTTGCGTTTGCAGGTGGGATGCTGCGGGCAATGGATGAATAGTTGGAGACGTATGTAGCAGATTCGTCGTTGAAAGCTGCGATGGTGAAACCGTGTGGAGTGTGGAGTCAGAGGGATGGAATTGTCGTTGTCATCGTGTCCATATGGTCACCGTTGTTGCACGGAAAGAGCCACGGCTGATATATGCTAATCCGGCCTCAACTTCCACGAGCACCGGTACGGACGCAAGTGCGTACCTGACTATTCTACCAGCGGCTGTGTGGCCACGGAGCTCAGAAGCAAGGAACAGGCGGTGCCACGACCAGAAAATACTCTGCATGCATTCAGAGCCCACTGCCGCCGCCGTCGCTATTGCTGATGCCGCTGCTGCTCGGGCTCCCCAAACCGGTCAGCTAGCCAGCACAAAGAAAGGACTACCGAGTAGATATCATGCAATGGAACACGACAGCACTCGCCCCGAACAAGAAATTTCTGGTGTGGCAAAAGCCTATCCTGATTGGTCACAGGCGGCAAAGTAAGCACCGTCTTGGCTTTCAAGGGTCCCCATCCGCTCTGTGCTGCTTGCTGTCACAACTTTTTCCCCCCACAGACCAACGACAACCTCTTCTTCTTTCTTCTCCCTTCCAGCAATTTTCAACCCTTCTCCCTCCTCAACTTCACTCTCCCTCCTCCTCCCCACCCAAACAAACAAACCAACTTCTACAACCAAAAACTACCAGTACCTACTCCGTTTCGCTGAAGAACAAGGGAAATTCTGTCTCTCGTTTTTCGCCTTGATTTACGGCTTCAAAAATTTCACGCGCCTCCGGTCTTTCTTTCTTTCTTTTAGACGTTACGAACCTCTAGAACGGAACGAAAGGTTCTAACCAACCGCTTCCTTTTTTTCTCACTTCGCACTACCGGAAAATCTACATACACCTACTTCTCTTAATACTCACACCTCGACTCGACATCGGCTAGCTTGATTGCATATCAACTCATCATGGCTGATCTTAACCAACGCATGTCCGCTATGGGCATCAACGAGTCTGTCCACGCTGGTGGCCAAACTCCCCCCAAGCAGGCATACATTCCCCCTCACATGAGAGCCACTATGGGACGTGCTCCTCCCGCCGCACCCTCCGGCCCCGCTCCTACTCCGCCTCCCGCCAATGGCGTTCAAAGCTCTAGGTGGGCGAACAGGTGTGTCTCGAATTCTTCCCCCTTTTGTCTGCATGTTTGATCTGTTGGGGTCACTTCCAACCTTTTTTTTTCCTCCACAAAGCAGTGGCTGACGATGGTTGTCGAATAGTGGTGCTGATCCTGCTGCTTCTACCGGATGGGCTGCTCCCACTCCTGTGAGCCAGCCTCGCAGTAACTGGGACACCCCTCCTGCTCGCTCTGTTCGCAGCTTCGACCCCAATGGATATGGTGCCCCCGGTGCTGGCAGCAGCCGCGGAAACTACAATGAGGGTCGCTGGGCTGATGGAAAGCACGTTCCGGGACCTGCAAACCAGCGGCTCGAGAGAGAACTCTTCGGTGTCCCCAATGATCCCACGAAGCAGCAGACTGGAATCAACTTCGAGAAGTACGACGACATTCCGGTTGAGGCGTCTGGACACGATGTTCCCGAGGCGGTCACGGAGTTCACCAGTCCTCCTCTCGACTCCCACCTTCTGTCAAACATCTTTTTGGCTGGCTATAAGAATCCCACACCCGTTCAGAAATACTCTATCCCGATCGTATCAATTGGCAGAGATCTTATGGCTTGTGCCCAGACTGGTTCCGGAAAGACTGGTGGATTCCTTTTTCCGATTCTCTCACAATCTTTCCTAGACGGCCCAACCGCTGCCCAGACGGCCAACAACGGCGCATACGGCAGGAGGAAGGCCTTCCCGACTGCTTTGATCCTCGCTCCCACTCGTGAGCTTGTGTCTCAGATTTACGAGGAGTCCAGAAAGTTTGCCTACCGCTCGTGGGTCAAGCCATGTGTTGTCTATGGCGGTGCCGACATCAGCTCTCAGCTTCGTCAGATCGAGCGTGGATGTGACCTTCTCGTGGCTACTCCAGGTCGTCTTGTCGATCTCATAGAGCGTGGTCGCATCTCGCTAGCCAACATCAAGTACCTTGTTCTCGATGAGGCTGACCGTATGTTGGACATGGGTTTCGAGCCTCAGATTCGTCGTATTGTTGAGGGTGAGGACATGCCTGGCACCGAAAACCGCCAGACCCTCATGTTCTCCGCCACTTTCCCCCGCGACATTCAGATGCTTGCCAGGGATTTCCTGCGCGATTACATCTTCCTTTCTGTCGGCCGTGTTGGATCTACCTCGGAGAACATTACCCAGAAGGTCGAATATGTCGAGGACCCTGACAAGAAATCTGTCCTTCTTGACATTCTCCACACTCACAAGGGAGGACTTACCCTCATCTTCGTCGAGACCAAGCGTATGGCCGATGCTCTGAGCGACTTTCTCATTAACCAGAACTTTCCCGCCACTTCCATCCATGGTGACCGTACTCAGCGTGAGCGTGAGCGTGCCCTCGAGGTGTTCCGCTCCGGACGTTTCCCAATCTTGGTTGCTACCGCGGTTGCTGCTCGTGGTTTGGACATCCCCAATGTCACCCATGTTGTCAACTACGACTTGCCTACTGATATCGATGATTACGTTCATCGTATCGGTCGTACTGGTCGCGCTGGAAACACCGGTATTGCTACTGCGTTCTTCAACCGCGGCAATCGTGGCGTCGTTCGTGAGTTGATCGATCTTCTCAAGGAGGCCAATCAAGAAGTCCCAGCATTCCTGGAGACCGTCGCTAGGGAAGGAGGCTACAGTGGAGGTCGTGGCGGTGGTGGAGCCCGTCGTGGAGGAGGCCGTGGTGCACCCAACGCGTCCCGTGACTTCCGTAAGTTCGGTAGCGGTGGCTTCGGTGAACGCTCCGGAGGTGGCTTTGGCGGAGGATCAGGTGGTGGTAGCAGTGGCGGCCACAACCGTGAGTTTCCGAGCAGTTATTATCCAGTCCGGCTGTGCATATACTAACACCTTTCTAGCTGGCGGTTACGGTGGCGGTGCTAGTAACGGCGGAGGAAGCTACGGCGGAGGAAGCTACGGCGGAGGCGGCTACGGCGGAGGCGGATCTTACGGAAATCCTGGCGGACAGTCCTGGTGGTAGCGCTCTCCACTGCGACACGATGCGCGCGAATGTTTCATTGAACCTTAATTCCTCGACACGATGAGAACGAGAGAAAAGTTTTTACGATTACGGTTTTTTCTGGTTCTTATCTTATGGTACAGATACACTTGGGTAAAGAGGATCTGGTTTTGGAAACATGGCGCAATCTGTTAGGTTTTATTCTCTTCTGTTTTGCTTTTCAATGGGGGTTCTCTCTGCACCTTTGATTTACATCCTGTTCTGCTCAACTTTTCTTTGCCTGACGCCCGATTTCATTTCCTTTTTTCTTTTTCCTCTGCATGGTTTTTCCTCCACTGGGGCGTCTTGATTTCCTGGGTTCATTCGTCATAAGCATGCACACGGGAGATACTACTACTGTATGGGTTTCGGTTTTACAATATTAGAATCGGGGTCTATTGGGATTGGATGGATGCTACACAGAATTGCGGCGGGGGAGGAAGGATTGGGGGGGGGGGGGTTGCAAAGGAGTTGTCTGCATTTGTTCCGTTTCTCTTTCTACCTCTCGTTTCCTCTTTTTCTTGGGTCAACGGGACAAGATGGACGGTCCGGGTGGTTGTTTTTACTACTACCTATTCCTGCTGCCTTCTTTTTGGCGTTGAATGGAGACGACTGCTTGCTTTGTTTACTTTGCTTTTCTTTTTCTTGCTGGGACCGAGGCCATAATGCATCTCATCTACGTATTTGCGTGTGCTGCTTGCTGGGCCTTGTGGGGGCCTGGTTATACTTTTGCTTCGAACTTACGTGTTTCTTAGAGCTTGGGGGCATCTTGGGAATAAATGAAATTGTAGTTTGTTGTACCATACATGTGGTAGTCTTCATGGGAGGTATATAGCTCTATCTGAAAAAAAAATCCATCTTTCCATGCCATCATTTCGTATAATCGGTAGCCATGAGATACACCCCCCCCCCCCCACACACACAACCTTTTTTCGCGTGATCCAGTCAATGAACAATCAAACTATTACCACCATCCACCGCACCCCTCTACGCCTTCCGCAATCAGGTCGCCCGCTTCGCTGCTGCTGGTGGAGGTACCGACGCCGCGGTAGCCACTGCTTCCTTCCGCCAATTCGCTTTTTTGAAGTGCGGTGGCATGTCGAACATTGGCAGTGGGTGCGCCTCGGTATTAAACACCACCTCATCTAGCGGGAGGAGGTCCTCAGGAGAGAAGAGGAGATACAGATATTTCAATGTCTCCGCCTGTGTTCTATTAGCTATGTGTAGGTGGAGGGGTTTTTGGAGAAGAGGATTTGGGTCGAGCATACCAGCCAGAAGCTCTCCATGTTATCCCTAGTTGGAGCAGGGATCTTGTTCACGTTATCGAGCGAGGTGTACCCGCCACCAGGGACTTTGGTGTGGGCCACAAAGCTCTCAAAGATCTTCCAACCCCACTCACGGTACATCTCGTCGCCAGTGAGTCTCCACATGACGAAAAGACTCTCCACCGTCTCGGGCCGTTGGAGATTGTGCGCATCCCGCGGCTTGATGATGATATCATGCTTGTAGTCGAGGACCTCCTCAACGCCCGGCGCCGGTGGATCCGCATTAAACCAGGCGATTTCTGGAGCAAGCCCAGTTGCGGTGACGGCGTACATTTGATAGCATGTGTGCATCAGCTCACGGGCAAGTGTGAGGTCTCCCTCTTCACGGGCGCCCCATGTTTTCCCGCCGGAGGCTTTGCGCGCGCGCTCGACGGGACGACCCATGGTGGCGCCGAGGGCGAGCATGCCGGGGACGAAGCAGACCAGGTGGTCCATCTTAGGCGAAGTAGCACCATCGATGCCGGAGGGCAGTTCGGCGATGTAGGTTAGATGGGAGGGGTGAGATTTGCCAACGAGGTGCGTTTTCATACCCGTCATTGCTTCGTTGTACATGTCTTTATAGATTTCTTCAGCCTTTTTGGTTTGGAGGTATTGCTTGATGAGGTATTCTGCTTGCCATGAGTCGATGGAGGAAAAATTGGTACAAAAGGATTTTTACCATAGTAACTGTCACCTCTGGAGCCCAGGCGAATCTCGCTTCCATGGAATTTTCCAGTCATGGCGTTGATGAAGATAGGTACTAGTCCGTCCTTTGCTGCGTTCTTGTCGATGACCTCCATCACCTTCTCGGCCTTCTCCCAGTACATTGCCTCCCCGGTGAGCTTCGCCAGGTACTTCATCTCGAGCTGCAGCGTCGTGGCCTCGGCGGTCGACGATGCACCTGAGTCCGCATGTGACGGGATCCCTTGGCTGCTATGCAGGTTCACAGACGCATATGGCACACCCGACGGGGAATCAAAAGCCCCTAGGAGCCGGTCCGCTAGACCGGAGGCCTTCTCCAGGTACATGTCGGTATTTTTATCCGACGGCACGATGTGGAGCACCTCTTGCAGGTAATGGGCCGAGAGCAGTCCCCCGAGCATACGAATTGTGGTCTCAAATGTGTTCACGTCCGTGTTCTGATCATAGCTGAGGGTATGTTCCACCCAGCTCCGGGCATGCGAAAGTTGTGTAGTCAGGTTCATGATCATCAACGTATCGAGCGAGTCGACGATTATCCAGCCAAGACCCTGGTTGCCCATTTGCCGGCCGCTTCTGCTGATGGGAGCATATATATCGGAGCCTGTGGACAACCAACAGCATTGTTAGAGCTGAAGTCGGCGAGCGATTGGGGGTGGTATTACCCCAAGCATCTCTCTCATATGCCGCCCAACTCTCCACAAATACATCCTTCACCCTCTCCCGCCGCTCGTCCCAATTGGCAGCGCTCTGCAACGGAGGGGGCTTTCCGGTCACCGGCGGTGTCACATCCTGCCGCGGGAATAGTCTGAACCAATACGCTCCCAACACCAGTGCCGCGATGAGCACAATGAACCTCTTCTTCCGCACCATCCGGCGCTGCTTTACCGTTGCCGAGTTGGAGTAGTATGGCTTGTCTTTGTACAGCGGCAGATCTTTCTGTTGACGCCCAAACCTTGTCGACCAAGCTTGGTTCTCGAGATCACGCTGGCCGGCTGTAAACGAGGGAACATTCTTTGGCAATGAAAACGACATTTGTTCGAGCGTATCTTTTGCGATTTCCTTTGCAGACTCAACAGCCGAGTCTACGGCGGGGATAACAACGGACTGAGTAGTCTTCTGGACCTCCTCGGAGAAGCTCTGGGCTGCGTTCTGGGCGGCGTGCACGTGCCGAACCGTCTGCTGTCGGAGGATCTGAAGGGCCGGATTAAAGTTGGGCTTGTTTCTGATGCTGAAGGGGTCGCGAATGGTGTTCATTCGCGCATCTCATACAGTTTCTTTTGCCTTGCGAGGCGGTGGCGTGCAGCTACAGCTGTCAAATGGGATTTCTGGGGGGGTTTAGGTTGGGAATCGGACGGGTGGTGGTACTTAGGGTGGTGGCAGTTGTTTGTTAGGTGTTCTTCTTCAAATCTGTATCACAGGGAGACACATACCCTGCTTCCAGCTGCGTACATAGATATCTAGTTCCAACACAAACCTGTCAGGGATCATTTTAGATCAAGAAAGCAGCTCTGCAGCTGTTAACGGAGCATTTTCCGGGTAAGTGTTGCGAACAACATCACGCTGGCGAAAGCTCCGATCCTTGCTATTGCTCCTACGTCTCCCGGCAACACCGTCGCCTTGCTAGACTGACCTCACGACCTAAGTGCTTCGGGTGCTGCTGTGATCCTCAGACATCAAGATGGTTTTCATTCTCGGCATCAATATTCACGAGAACCGGGTGCTCAAGGTATCGATCACAGCCTCCAGCGTTCAGTCACGGCAACTCCTCTAATAAAGTTCGGCGATCAGACAGCGCTTCAGAGCTTCTACGGAATCGGTCCCAATGTCGCCTCGAGACTCTGCGCGAAGTTGTCAATCCATAAGACGGCCCAGGTTGGATCGCTTGGTACCTCCAAGACCATAGTTCTTGCCGACGAACTCTCCAGGTTGATAATTGAGAATGACCTGCGACGACAACTCAGAGATGATATCAAGCGCCTGAGGGACATGGGAACATATCGGGGGAGACGGCATGCCCAAGTATGCCCCGGGTACAGCTGGACACGGCTTATAGCGTGCTGATTGTGGTGTTAGGGATTGCCAGTGAGAGGACAGGGAACAAGAACTCAGATCAACACGGCGAGAAGGTTGAACAGGGTCGAGCGCAGAGGATAAACGTGCGCTCGTTTCATAGGTGTCTGACACGGAACAGGCACACGTGGGGCTCGAACTGTACAATAACTCTTGCAATTGGTTCAATTGGTTCTGTATGAAAAATAGACATGCTCAAACAGCTGATCGTCGCTCCGACAACCAAGCTCCATGTTGCAGAGAAGGGTAGAATAACCACAGTACCGTCGAGTGCAATCTACTCAACTGCTGTCCTGAATGACCACTTCTGGGGTAGTTATCGGTACCTGATGATTGGACTGTACATACTCTTCACGTGTGAATCAATTTCATGCAGCCGCATCTGCATAAGTTAGCATGTACAATATCCATCCATCGCACTGCCACACCCTTGCTTGCTGCAACGTCACCTTCAACTAATCCGAATCGCTAATACCGCGAACGTACCAGCCTTACACGACAGCTTCGAACTCAGAGTGCCCACAACTAGCCACAATGTGGGTTTTCCCTTTACTCGGATACGTTGGCGTGATAGTCGGTTTCTCGTTCCTCACTCTGGCCATCGGTACTGTCGCCTGGGAGACCTCTCGCAGTTTGCGATCCTAGCTAACAGTATTTTCAAGCCTCTGGTCTCTACTACCTTTCGGAGCTGGTGGAAGAGCACACAGTAATCTCGAAGAAGCTGCTCACAGGACTGATACAATGTATCATCGCTGTGCACATCCTTCTACTACTGTTTGACGGCTTCCCCACGTTGTTGACGATTTTCTCGGCGGTGAGCCATGGGGTGTATCTCGCCAACGTCACAAACTCCTTTCCCATGGGTGCGCACGTGTCCCACCTGCGACTGCTCAAAACCTCCCAGTGCTGATGAATCTGCAGTTCGATTCACGGATCCGGTCTTCATGCTGTCCTGCTGTATACGTCCTTCCGCACTCGCCGAATGACTTCGCTACTGACTTCGACCAAGGCCTTGTAATCGCAAACCACTTCCTCTGGTTCAATCACTTCTCGCACCCGCAGCTCGCCTTTGACCACCCCTACTCCGCAGCCTACCACGCCGGAGGACTCAAAGGTAGCCCGTACGACTACTCGAATACCGCCGACCCCCATTTCTCCGACCAGTTTCCAACATTCACTGAGATTTCGGCGTTCTTTGGTATATGCGTGTGGATGGTGCCGTTTGCGCTATTTGTGAGCTTGAGTGCTTCAGACCATGTGCTGCCGAGCTCGGAGATCCCAAGCGGCAGTGTGGGTAGCGGTGGGTTTGGAGGGATGGGCACGCCGAAAAAGAATGCGGGACCGGGGATTGCGAAGATGATGTTCAATTCTGTAAGGGATTATTGCACCACAAGTGGAGAGGCTCTGGGGCTGTGGGGCGGGGCGACGAAACATGATCGATTTGAGTAGGCCAGAATAGGAAGAACATTGGTGTTCTTGTACTGTCCATCTTCCGTCATACTTCAGTCTTTCCATTTGGTGCCAGAATTCCTCCTATGGTGTTCGGTGAGGATCTCTTGTGCCATTATCATGGACGTTCGCGTATTCACCTATCCAGTCGCTCATTTTTGGCTGGAGTTCGTATTGGTTATGCACTGTCCTACAGGATTGAGACATCTGGGGTCCGGCCGGCCAGCCATTCCCGTGTCGTACACAGAACTGCTCTACCGAACTGCTGTGCCATACGCATTGGCTAGCTTTGGTACTGCATACCTCCCTCCTCCATAACCCACCCCTACCTACACAAAACCCTTCCATATACGAATCTGCTCCCCCATCTTCCTCGTCCGCCCCATTTTCAATGTATGTGTATCAAGCTTTCAGGTGATTGCGGTTAGGTATGCCTTTATCTCCTCCTGCGAAGCCTGTCTTTCGAGGGAGTCACCGCCACACGCCCTTCGGTACATCCCAAAGAAACCGCCCCCACGGAAGCTATACTGCCCTGGAGCGGCCCCCTCACCAGTGGAAAGGATATTCCCTCGCCTCCTTCGACCGTTCCGCTTATCTCCGTCGTCCAAAAGAACGAGACGGCATCTTCTACACCAACCAGCACCTCGTCGAGTACCGCTGGCTCATCAATTACTACCAAGCTCAAATCAAAGATATTGAGCATTCCCACAGCAAGGAGCTCCGGCTACTCTCTAGGAAGAAGGCAATTGCTCTAAATCGCTGCAGAGTCAAAGACAGGGTTGCTATAACCAAGGAATTCGAGGATAACTTCGACGTCCTACGCTTCCAGCAGCTGTGGGAGAAGAGCCTTATATACTGCCGTCTGCGAATCGAACTGCACCACCTACGCTCCAACTGCAGAAGGAAGCTTTTGGACCAACCGGAGTTTACTGGGCCTGAAAAGGAGAGTTGGAACGAGGGATTCTTGAACACGGTCAGACGGGAGCAGTGGGAAACACTGCTGAGGATAAAAACCGCCTTTTCCAGGGAAGGAGAGACGTTTCCGGAGTACCTTCGTGCGCCTTTCGGACAGAGCTTTGAGAGCTACTTTGGGAAGTTTGGGGTCAAGTTTGGTTGGTATCGGGCGGGCGAATTGGGTGCGGCAGTGGACGGTACTGGGACTGCTGCGTTTCGGAATTGGCCACCTGGTGAATTGGCCTTTTCAGACTCTTTTACATCTGAGTCTCTCACCCCCGAAGAGTCAACTCTGTGTGCCAAGGCGAGAAGGGTAAGCCGGTCCTGAATCATGACATCCTTAGGCTGATGTTGACTTGGTTGCTAAAGGGATTCTGGAGAGCCATTGATTTGACCATTGCCTGCTGGTACCGTCTCAAGTTCAAGGCCGGGCGTTATTGAGCGCAATGCATTTCCCCACCTCCTTGCCGCGGTCGACTAGCAGTCCGGCTGCGAAGGTAACCATTACAGACAAACCGCCAGCTGCACCGTCTTATCCAGCTCCTCGGGACCTGTCGCCACCAGTACCAATTCGGGGCAGACCCGGGCCACGTTATGGCCGCCGAACGAGCTCCAAACAATTAGCCATCATGTCTCAGCCTACGCCTGTTTACTCACATATTCCTCCTCGACCTATTAAAACCAATGATGCCCCTCCTGATGCGAAATCTGAAGGTCACACAGGACCACTTATGGAGGGGTTAGTACTGCGACCCGCTGGGCACGACAGCATCACTTCACTGCCTACCTCGGGATCCTACAACAGCATACCAAACGTTGATGGTAGCGTACGGATCCTCAACGCCGTTCCCGCAAAGGCGAGGTCTAAAATTACGACGTTGTTTAGTAAGAAGACTGAAAAGCCTGATGATGACTCCGAAGACAGTCCTACGGAAGCCTCGGAATTTTATGCGCTTAAGAGAAAGCGATCAGAGAAGGCCGCCGTAGCAGATGCCAAAAACAAAGACGCAGAAGCTTCGGGCACCAAAAGCGCAAGCAGCTCTCACTCCAGATTGGCTGCAAGGCTACTTCGGTCCCGTGGAAGGCCGGGAAATCTTGAAACCGGCCTTAGCCTTGATGATGCGGAGCATCATCCTTTTGATGCTGCTAGGCAGAGGCTCAACGATCAACGGGAGCGCAAGATGCGGCGGAAGGCTACGAAAATGAGTGGCTTCGGGCAGAAGAATCAAGAAACCCAACAAACCCAACAGAGCCAGGGCCAGCAAAGCCAAGTCCAAAGAATTCCAGAGCTCCAACAGGCTCAGCGGGCCCAGGAAGTACGGCGAGCCGAACACGACCAACACTCAGAGCACGCGGAAGAGAAAAAGACCCAAGAGGTTTCCGTAGGCGATCGCCACCATCACCATCTCTTTAATATGGCAGAGTCCGTAAAGAAGAGTGTCCATTTCACCCGGCCCAAGGATCAATTCGATGCTTTTATGGCATCCAAAGGAACCGACAAAGCTGAGATGGGTTTTGGCGGAGAAGATGGCAGCCGTCTGGGAAATGCTATGAGGAGAGTGGGCACACACCTCATGTCCACCGCTACCACCGAAGAAACGGAGGCAGGTGTGAGACGAGCGAGCTGGGCTTCCGGAACAACTCCCCCCAGTTCGCGAAGAGGCTCTACCGCACAGGAAATGAGGTCATCATCTTCGGGCTCTCCAGATGAAGAATTTTATGTTCCTCGAGCCGCCGATTTACCGGCCGTCATTCCACCAGTACCTCTTATTGCCCATCAAACCTACCAAGCGCCCTTGATTCAGACTGATGATCAGCCGATGAACACGACTATGCATGGAGCCTTGTCAAATTCCTCCTACATTTTCCCTCCAAAGCCGCCTGCTCCATTCTTCCGGCCTACCCTCTCGCCAGTTTCCTCCCGCTCTCCAGCTCCGACAACCGTACATCCGGCAACGGTTTCTCCTAAGCTCTCCCTCCATGGGAAAGGGAGAAGTCGGCCAGCGTCGGTGTCTCCAATGGTGCAATCCGTTGAGCAAACCGCATCACCCAGTTCCTTGTATCTCCCGCTGTCGGAAGTCGCACCACCACCGGAGCCGACGCCGCCAAGATTAACAATCAAAAACGGTCCTCCATCAAATTCCACTCATGCATCAGCCGACTCGTCACGGGAAAGCGTGGCCTTGTCTCCCATCATGGAACAGCCAACCCCAGAGCAAGGGAATTCCAGAAGGAGCTCTCGGAATTCCGAAGAGCGGTCACAGTTGGGACGGGCAGAACCCCCCCGGACAGCCATATCCCCACCAGGGGGCGTGTTCTGCAGACCGTCTGCAGAAACACCTACCAAGCCCATATCTGTAGTCTCCGGTGCGACTCAAATGCGCCCAAAGGATGAGACTAATCGCTCCCTGAATGATACGCCGCTGCCGTTCTCGGAAATCCATAGGCCCAGGGATCCACCACCGCACCCGCCCCCATCACCTCTCAAAGTTGCCCCCCGGACACCAACTTCGTCAGCACTTGAGTTCTGGAGAGAAGCAGACGAAAGTTTGGCACCTTCTGAATCTGCCTCCGCAGTACCCCCCAATCCCCGTGCGGAACCACCGCCAAATTTCTGGAAAGCGGCAGACAGGAACCTCGACACAGGTAAAGAAAAGGGACCCACAATGGAGGAATGGATTGCAACGCTTCCAGGGCTAGGGCTGGGTCTTGGAATGTGGGGCAACAACGATGGTGCACTGGATTGGAAGTACTTCCAGTCTTTGAAGGCATCACGCGAACTCCGGCCATGTGCGTCGTCAGTGAAGAGTGTAGCAATGGCGCAATCCGCTCAGGAAATGATCGAGGAGAACATTGGGAAGCTACAGAAGGTGATCGAGCACATCGAAGAGACTAATTCGTCGCCCAAGAAGAGTGTCCTCGACACGGACGGCGAAGGTTTAACCCCGGACGAAGCAGAGGCGATCGACGACATATCCGCAGAGCCCGAGTCGCCCATCGACAACCTTGCCCCCGTCAACATCAACCCCGACCTCCTGCATCCTGGGTATAGTCGCTCGCCTGCGCCACGGAGACCGCAGTCCCGGCTGGGACAGGATGTGGCTGACAAGTTGGTCGCGATGGAGAAGTACTGGGCCGACCAGAGCGTTCCCATAGGGGCGGTGCTCAGAAGGATGTTGGTCGTCGTCGATAATCTTATCGTCAAAGAGCGCGAGCAGGCACAGAAGGAGGCGAGGAAAAAAGGGATGGGGTGGCAGGTGGAAATTGGAGATACCGATGGAACGGTTGACGCCAGGACACCGGTAGGGTCAACCAGTCAATTGCAGTTGGTGTCTGGCGTTGCTTGAGCTTTTCGAGTTCGTCGGTTTCTATCATTATGGTGTCTGGAGTACCCAAGTTTTTACCGGCTAGCAGTGTATGGTTTTTTTTGTTTGGCCCATAGCTCTCTTTAATGGCCCGCATACGGAAGAGCGGGACACGGAAGTAGTCTATGGTTGAGCCCCAGGTTGAAATATGAATATATCTCCTGGAGAAATATGGTGTCGTCAATATGGTTACTCGAGTGCTTCGCTATGTCCCGTACTGGCTGCTGGTCGAACCCTCCAGCACACCCCACGCCATTTCGTTCGAGACGATCCGCTATTTCCCCGAATGCCACGGAACAGCGCTTCATCTTAGTAAGTACCGAGACGTATCAATATCGGCCCCTATCGCCCCCCTATCCGGCTGATGACGGTGAACGGTCCGACCCATGGGCCCCGTTCATAGTCGGGTATTTACGCGCTCTACGGTCGGTGGGGCAAATGCACACGAATTCGTCACAAAACGAGTGCAATTCTGAGTCGGGGGAAGGTTGCCTGCAGCCGGGGGGTGTGGACCTTCCCACATCCGGATGGAGTTGTTTAGAGTACATATGAGTGAGCGAGTGGTTGCTATTTCACCTATGGGGGGGCACATTCACCATCAAATAAGATGTGGCGGTGCTCTGCAAATTCCCACCTGAGGCGATGGTAGCCACTCTGGCGGACGACTGGCTGTTGGCAGCGGCACTGTAGCGCAGTGCCGTGCGGTGGCTGCGTATCGCTGTCGCTGGGTGAATTATTACCGTTTGCACTGTACTCCGTGTTACTTGTGAATAGGTCGGTGTATCAGTAATACAGCACCACAAATACCATTGATTGCGCAATGGCACCGCGAGGTATTGCACGATAACAAAAAAAATTGTGTTGGGGGGGGGGCTTGTTTTCCAATTTCTTTAGCAGTAACTAGTGGTACGTGGAAGCAACCTGCTGTCGTGGGAGTTCGGGCCCCGAAGGTCATATGGATGGAGCGGATCCGGTGGCCCATACTCTAGTGTCCCGACCTTGAAATCCAGTGGATATAGAGAAGTCGCTATGTATCCTTACCAACAAAGCGAGAATCCAAACTCTCAGTGTTCGCCAGAGCGCCCAAGCAGAGTTGAAGCAAGAATTTTGATATGCAAAGCGGAGCCTCAGTGAATGGCTTTCCCTTTCCGTTTCGAAAGGGACTGAACGTCGCCAAGTTTAGTGGATTATTACGGCGGCTTCTCCCTTCATCGAGAACTCTTACGTGAGGAGGGGACCAGAGTCTATGAAGCCGTGTCTCCCTAGGTAGATAGCAGCACACCTATGCAAGTGAGTGCGGCAGGTACATATAAGGATTGACGAGACTTCGAGGAGCAGGACGCAAACGGAAATAAGATGCACAACAATTCTCCAGGATTCCAGTAGTGGGAGTGATCTGGCTTGCACTTCGACTCCCTGGTTCGCCGTTGCCGCCGTTACCGCCGGCGTAGGTGGGTAGGTTGGGACCTTAGGTTCTCTACGTATGTACCTGTCCACCTAGCGAAGATGATACAAAAGCTAGGAGATCCTTTCTGCGGGGGCCACTTCTGGGTTCTATCTTAACTATGTATGTATTTATCTATTCCTTCCGCGGTAATTCTGTATTCTGCGTTTGAACTTCATTCAAATTAGAAGGCTTCGTCCGTCTATCGATTATTTGCCGGTTTTTCTACCGGTAATTGGTTACCATACCAACGATTTTGTGGAATTGACTCCTATACACCCAAATATCCAGGGCGTCGACTTCTATATCTCCACACGCCACCAACAATCCCTCTCCAGCATTACATCCCCATACCAACCGATGCCACCCACCATGAACGCTAGCGATCCAATTAGCAGTCAAGAAATTGAGGTGGAAGAGGTTCAGAGCACACTCCATTTAGGATAGAAATTTACGGAATTTGCTTCTTCAAAGCAGCCATGTTGCGCTGGTGTGTTGAGACCCAGATTGAGGTATGGTATCGGATATCTGATCGCCAATCGGAATTTGTGGTATGTTTGTCGGGCGCAGTACCCCCCATAAGCCGGTGAATTGACTGTCGAGCTGGGTGAACCTTAGAGGAGAGACTACGGTAAAGCGGTGGCAGAGCTTGAACAGCAACGGGACGGTTCTTGAGGCGACCTTGGATCTCTTTACGGAAGCTCCCCAGGAGCAGCCCCATTCAGTGGTTCTAGGAATGGAAGCCGAGCGTGTTGAACCTCTTCCTATGGTTTTTTCCCTTGGTGTGTTCTATTACTTTTGGGACAGTCCTGGGCGGAGGGCAAAGGGGAGCTACAACAGGCCACCTGCAGACCGATCAAGGTCGGGGTCGGACAGGACTGTTTTTTATCTTCATGATCTAGATAGGTCACACGCAATTGATGAGTATTCAGACATTTCACTTCCATATGAACATTCTATCTCGCCATGATCTAGATAGGTCGCATGCGAGTAATGAATAAACAAAGGAAGGGCATTTCACTTCCAGACTTTCTCTCGATGTCGTAAGAGACGCACAACCGCCACTTGGTCCCATCATCTCACGGCTGGTCACCACTCCGAGCGGTATAGTTCCCATTCGAAGCGACGCGGCCTCTTGGCCACACCCTCCACCATCCCGGGGGTCGATAAACCCATGGAGTACTCGCGACTGACGAAGAAAATCCTCACTCGTCGTCTCCATCGCGGCGGACGCCATGCCAATGGTCTCCGCGTTTCTCTCCCTAGCGCTTGCAGAGATCTCCGATGAGCCGGGTGCGAACCAGACCACGACGGATTTGTCCGTGGCGTTGTACATGCTCATTATGGCCTTCTTTCCCTTGTGGTGGTCCAGCGGGTGGGGCACCAGACAATCCTCTCGATATCGTTATGGTCTCTAACATGTGCTGCGCCGTCGTGGTGGATATCTGGGTATTCATTGCGCTCCCAGTGGCGCCCGGAGCGAGTGCCGCGAGCGCTCAGACGATCAGTGGGGGAATTGTCAGCAGTGTTTTGGAGGCCAGAGAATGTTGGAGAGCGATGCGGTGCTTTTATCTAGGACGCTGATGTGGCCGCTCCTGTCTCTCATTATTGGTGGTGCGGCGTGCCCTGACGAGCAGCTTCGGGTGGAGGAGTACTATGTGGTTTCTTGCCGCGTTCGGTGCGGTCTCCATCGGGATCTGCATCTCCCTACACAAGACGTTTGGGGAGCCAAAGGACAATTGACCACTACTGGCGGAGAAGCAACCAGCCAGTGAGGGGAATTTGGGGGCTGCTGCGGGTAAGGAGCCTTCAGAGAAGTTAGCAGGGTCTCTACAAGAACCAAGCGCAAGGCAACGCAGTCCGTCGTCGCAATGAAGATTCTCTTCGTCGATCCTCTGCGCAGTCTCTTGTATATGCGGTTCCCACCAGTACTGATCACCGCCTACTGGGCATCACTCGCCTCCGGTTCTCACGAGCCCCTCTTCCCCTGCTTCCATACCAACCTCATCTAACCGCCACCACCTAGTATGTATATCCCTAACGTCTTCATCCAGAAAAATCCGCCAGGAGCCTGTTCAACTTCCCGACCATAGCCCTGGGACTCCCCTGCGTTCCGAATTCGGTCGGCTGTGTACTCGCCCCAGCCGTCGGCGGGTCCTGAAGTGACCTGACTGTGCGTTACGCCGCGCTCAAGCGGCGGGCTTCCTCCGACAGCCCCTATTCCGGGGCACCACTAGAGTGCCTTACGGGAGATCGGATGGGCATCACCACCTGCGCCCGGGAATCGTGTTTCCCCTCGCGCTGCTATGGTATGGGTGGGCGGTGCAGAACGGCATGTTCTGGTTCGCGCCACAATGGAAACGTTCACGTTCGAGTTCGCGAGCATGCTTGTGTTCAGCGTGGCGACAGCGGTGCTTACGGAACCTGCTCCTGAGCGATAGGTATCGGCGGTCGAAAACTATACGCGAAATGTATGGCTGGGGTTCCCCGTATATTGTGGGAGTGAGAGATGTCGTGTGTCAATGGGGCACAGGTAATGCTCAACCATCAGTCAAAAAATCCATCCGAGAAGCCAATAATCAAATTGCAAGAACCTACATTACATCCCCCGCCCTGTTGCCTAAGCTTCCGGCTCCATTTTCTCGGGATAGAGTCCCTGTGCGGATCCTTCTCCTTGTATTGGAGCAGATCGTTCTCGAATACCTCCCAGAAGTACTGGCCCTTCGACACCCAGCCTGGAAGTCTTCCGGCGCGGTCGGCCCTGCTCCACAAGTTTCCGCCAAACACCCACAGTGCTATAGTGGAGCCGTCGATCATGTTCTCGGTCTCTTGAGCGAGCATGGCTTTGGATTCTCGTTCTGTATCAGACCATGGGGCTTCAGGATCCTTGCGGCGGCCCTGGAGATGTCCCGCATTGAGATGTCTTCGTTGTTGAAGATGGAGTAGAAGCCCTGCCAACAGTAAGCGGAGCGCGACGGAGGTGGTTGGGACCGGAGGGAGGGGGTTGGTATTCGTTGCCAATTGTGACGAGGCCTTTGCGTCCGATAAGGTAATGTAGCTGCTGAGGTGCAGAAAGAAACTGGGCTTGGAGTGGTCACGCGAGGCAAGGCCGCGCAGGAGCGCGTGGATTACCTTCTCGGCATCCGGCTTGCCGGCGTCTACTATAGTCATTAAACTGTCTTGACATGACCGCGCCATGACGGCCTGCGACTAGAGACGGCTGTATGGCAAGAGTTTGCGAGAGCGGTAGCCGCGATTGGCGCTTGTGCGCTAGTTCGTGAGCATAATCTTAAGCACGGAGGTGAGAAATATCCAAGTTTGACTGGTCTAATCATTTTTCATTCCGCATGACAAACCAAAGAAATCCCCGGGTACGGTATCCTTACAGCTTAGCAGTACTACGACTGCCCCCATCGACCGTGATAACCGAGCCATTGATATACGCTCCCGCCCTGGAACTGAGAAATAGACAAGCACCCGCCACATCCTCTGGTGTGCCAATCCTCTTCAATGGAACAGCCGCCTCAATTCTATCCCTAAATTTCTCGAGCAATGCCTTCATCATCTTGCTCTCGAATGGTCCACAGGCGAGGACATTGCTCGTGATTCCCCTTGGCCCCAAATGTGCAGATAGTACCGCACTCAGATGGTGTAATCCCGCCTTACTGGCTGAGTACGCGAAGGTCTCCAGCGCTGGAACCCGAATGCCATCGATACTTCCGATATGGATGACCCTCGCAGGGTCGAGACCACCGGCACCATCCGACGCCGCCTCCAGCAACGGCGTGCACAGCTGCGTAAGCGTGAACACGCGCTGCAGGTTCAGCGTTAACACCTTCGTCCACGCGTCGTCGGGGTAGGTATCGTATGACTCTCCCCAGTTCGCGCCGGAGTTGTTGACAAGAACGTGTAGCTTCTTCTCGCGCGCGCTGAGCTCGCGCACGAGGTTCTGGACATGCTCGAGTTTCTGGAGGTCTGCTGGGATGGCAAAGGCTTTGCCCGGGCCTGTGTTGTTTCCCCGTCAGTGGGCGTGCGTCCGCAACGGAAACGAAAGGAGCGGAATACAATACCTTTGGCAGTGAGTTCGGCGGCAACCTTTTCGCAGGACTTTGCGTCACGAGATGAGATGTACACCCGCGCGCCGCTGGCCACGTACCCGGACGAGATCATGTGCCCGATTCCTTTTGCGCCGCCGGTGACGAGGACAACCTTGTCCTTGACCGAGAAGCTGTAGTGCGTCAGCCAGTCCGCCTCTCCTCCGCCCAACCGGGGAGGAGAAAGAATTACAGTGTTGCTACATCCATAATAGCTTCGTTTCCGTGCGTGAGTAGGTGTATGTGCGTGTGAATGGTAACTGGGTGATGAGGGATTAGGCTGTGAATTTGTGGGGACCTTGGGGGTTGATATGAGTGGACGTGTTGCACCAAGCTTGGGATCGAGCCGAGGCACCTCGGCTGTACATATATGCCTGTGCTATCAATATATCCATGGGTCTGGTTTAGATTCATTTATGTCCAATGTCACGCCGTGCCCCCAATCTTTTATATTGATGACAATGTAAAAGAGAGAAAGTGAGAAGATAGAGTATGAAAGTCTCAGTACAAATTGCATTAATAACGAGTGTATCACCCCTTTGCATATTCCTGCACCCGGTCAGGCATGGACTTCCATAGAGCCTCAGACTGCTTGGGAGGAATCATCTCCTTCACCTTCTAGGGGACCAGGATAGTCGTTATGTTGGGATAATCTGCTCGAAGTTGTTGCCTAAGACCCAGGCTTGTTTATCAAGGGAACAAGTGGACCGCGTTGATTGCCCCAGAACAACCCTATCATCTTCACCTGGCAATGCCTTACCGGGCGGATACAGTCCACAATCCACTTCTCCTAAAGGGTACGAAACACCCATTTCCGCTGTCCTGCTGGCTCCTTTCTCACATACATTCGTCGCTGTAGATTACCTAATGAAAGTCTTGAATCCAAACCTTCGTGTGTTCTGGCTTTAACTCAGTCATATCCTCGCTAGCCACTCCTTGAATATTACGCTGACGGAATACTACATAGACGATCAATGGGTTTTATGAAAACATGAGGGGCATTTGTACATTATGTCTGCCGAGTTTGTTTGCGTGTGTACTGCCGATTCTTCCGAAGTCGTAGGATAGCTCGTTGGTAGGATAGCTCGTTGGGTAAGAACTTCCGGTCGACCGTAGGACCGCACTTATTATCGTTAGAGGACATCATGTGCGTGCGGCGCAGCAACCCACGGTTGAAGGAACTTGGAGAACAACCACACGATTCATTTAAGGGACGGCGAAAACCGGGGCCCCCATCTGCACCTCTATCCACTGCACTAGCTTCACACCTCGCCGCACTGGCCACACGCCGCGCCGTAGCACCAGCTGTAGAACGAGCCGTCCCTCTAGCTGGGCCGCCAGACGCGCGTACCACTGGCGGCTGGTTCTCGGGTTCCTCGGGCAGCTGCACATAGAGCTCGCGACTCATTTTCGACATCGATATCGGCATTCTCGGCATTGAAGGGTACCACCCTGCCAGTAGTAGGGACTCGGCGAAGTGCTTGGCTGGTAGGAGAACCTCAACGCAGCCATGCCATTTCTTTCCCACAGATTACCGACACCGAGGGTGATGAGGATAGAGATGGGGATGTTCTTTAGTACGACATTCGTTGGCCAACAGAGAGTTTTAGGATGTATGTAGCGGGAGCGCGCACAATCCTAGTGTACATACAAGCGCGATTTGATATCTATCGCGCTAGTCCTTAAGCGCGCTAGGACCTATAACATTGGCGTTTATAGGGGACCTCTTATGTGAGATAATACGGTAGTTAACCAAGACCGTAGAAATCGTGCCGTAGACAAAGAATAAAGAGATTATCACACCCTTCTCGGTATTGCTCAATCCTCTTCGCTTTCCGTTGGTTTTCGGCACTTCTAATTCATAAATATGCCCATTAAACTCATGGCAGACGTTGAATGCGTCAAGTTCGCACCACTCGTTTTCATGGTGGCAGGTACCTGAAAAAAATGCAAGCATGCCGCCCTTCTGGGCACAGGATCCTAGATCCGAAATTGCTATTTTAGGCATAGTACTTAAGTAATCACGGTTACCCTTTTTTAAAAAAAATTATTCATTAATGGCGTGCGACCTATACTATGTATATAGATCATAGCGATAAATAGTTAGGGTATATAGATTAACATCCGCCTCTAGAGACAAGGCAAAACCGCCCGACGCAGCATTTCATCTTCATATACCCTTACAGCAAGTCAAGTTCTTCCGAGACTTATAAGGGAGGTACCTATATCGGTAAGTATAAGTTGCACTCAGTTCAGCTCAAGCAATCTCATCCTGACCCAGGGTGAGTTTTATGTCTTCCCAAGATACCCAATCACATTCACGGCCCCAGTCTTGCTAGGTATATGAATCGAGTGACATCCCGTGAAAATGCGATACAGCAGGCAGATTTCAATCACAGCTTCACAGTGCGCCCACATGGAACTGCGTATCATCGATGCCAATGGTGTCGCAGAATCCCGTCCCATTTCTACCCAGAAACCCCGAAAAGCTAAGAAAATCAAAAAGAAAAAAAAATCAACCAACTTTTTCCTTACTTACCCCCCACCATCATCAATCACTTAGTCGGTAGCACTAATCAGTTTCGTCACCTTCCCGATGGCAATGGTCTGACCCTGGTCACGCAGGGTGAATCGGCCCAGCTGCTGGTGGTCGGCATACGTCTCAAGAGAAACTTGCCCAGCCATCTCGAGTCGTGCGATGATAGCTTGTCCTAGAGTACCAGGGATGTTAGTCTATCAATCGCTTAACAGTCTCTTCGGAACATACCCTTTGATGCGAATGCCGGCGGCTTCTTGCTCTTGCGTCCAGTTCCTTTCTCGAGCTTATGGAGCAAAGCGGCGAACGTAACCTCCTGCACAGTAGTGTGCACGTGCATGACACAGGTGAATCCAGCAGTGAGAATACTCTTGAGTTCGATGATGTGGATCTGCGCCTCGAATGCGGACACACAGTGGATAGGGTTTTTTGGGCTGGTGAAGACGAAGCCAGGAACGACATCTTCCTCCTCGACACCACGCACACGGAGTCGCACCTGGTCACCACAAGAGGCGTTGGGCATCTCTTCTTCCGACTCGGAGAAGATAGCGACGATTTCGATGGGGGTACGCCCAGGCATCATGAGAAGGTTGCTGCCCTTTTTAATCACTCCACTCTCGATCTTACCCTCGACAACGACTCCCATGTCCTTGTACTTTCCGGAGATGGGCATCATGAACGGTGCTCGGAGCTTGCGCTCGAGTCCCTTCATATTGTCAAGGTACTCCAGGAGTGAAGGTCCTTGGTACCAGTCGGCAACACCCTTGGGAATACGATCTTTGAGACCGTAGCCGGTGAGCGCCGATAGAGGCATGAACATGACATCTGTACCAATTAACATGTTTGACGACATAAAATTTGAAGGGGAGGAAGTACCAGTCTTGGGGTTGTACCCAGTTGACCTGAGGAACTGAGTGAGCTTTGTAGTGCATTCTTCATAACGCTCCTTGCTCCAGTCCACAGTGGGGTCGTCCATCTTGTTGATGACCACGACGAGTTTGTTGACACCCTGGGTCTTCGCCAGCACAGCATGCTCTCGTGTCTGTCCTCCCTTCTCGAAACCAGTCTCATACTCTCCCTTGCGGGCCGAAATAACGAGGATACCGACGTCGGCCTGGGAAGCGCCACCAATCATTGACGGAACGTAGTTCTTGTGGCCGGGGGCATCGAGCACAGTGTAGCGACGCTTCTCGGTCTCGAAGTACGCTCGGCCAACCTCGACGGTCTTTCCCTTTGCGCGCTCCTCACGGGTAAGGTCAAGTGCCCACGACAGGTACCAAGACTCTCGACCAGCCTCCTTGGCCTCGCGCTTGAATTTATCCATGGTACGTTCGTCAACCATACCAGTAGCGTAGAGGATAGCACCGCCGAGCGAGGATTTTCCGGCGTCGACGTGGCCAATAAAGACCAAATTCACATGTTCCTGTTTCTCGGTTGGCCTCGTTGTTCCTAGTCACGCGTGGGTACGGACGATACCAACCTTTCCATACAACTCATCAATCAACTGCTCGTCAACCTCCTCCTCTTGAGCCTTCAACACGGCATCAGCCTCCCGCTTCTGTTGCGCCTTCTCGGCAGCCGTGGTGGTGGTCCCTAGGGCACGAGCAGGAGACGAGCGGCCGTCGCCAGTCGAGGGACTAGTCTTTCCACTGGGAGGACCACTCTTCGACACAGCCTTAGCGGCGGCAGCCTTCGAGCCAGCATCAGGTTTCGACGTAGGCGTATTCTTTCCGGAAGCCTCATCCTTCTTCTCATCCTTCTTAGTTGCACCCCCAATTGTAAGAACCTTCGTACTCGCATTGCCATCACCACCGATCGTCAACACTTTAGGCTTCGAAGCCGTTCCGTCACCACCAATAGTCAACACTTTGGACTTCGGCGCACCATCCCCTCCGATAGTGAGGGCCTTTGCGGGGCCCGAAGGAGCGGCGGCGACGGGATCCGGACGCTTCGCGATCTGTGGGACCTGCTGCTGCTGCTGCTGCTGCTGGATGTGAGGCTGTCTGTACGCCTGCTGTGATTGCTGCTGCTGCTGGTAATTGTTGTAGCCACCAAACCCACCCTGATTCTGCGCATACTTCTGGTGCTGTCCCTGCTGGCCATACTGCGCGTACTGATCATACTGTCCCTGCCGAGGCTGTCCATAACCTTGGTACTGCTGGTACCCGCCGTACTGTTGCTGCTGCTGGCCGTATCCGTAGTTCGAATAGCTCTGCTGGCCGGGTACGAATGCCTGTGCTCCGGGGGTGAAAGTCGCGACGGGGTTGAAAGAAGCTGTCGGCCGGAACTGCGGCTGTTGTGGTTGTTGTTGTTGTTGTTGTTGCTGTTGTTGCTGTTGCTGCTGCTGCTGCTGGTGGTTCAGGTTCATGTTGCCAGTGCGCGACGCAAGATCGTCATCGCCGGCAGCGTCTTCCCAGGAGTTGGGGGTGTTCGACATGGCGGCAATAGTACGTGTAGGAGGTAGTGGTTTTCGTATCCGGAAAGATTATCTGGAATAATGGAGTGTAGGGGTCCAGGTGTTGTGGCGGAACTGTGTTCAAGTAATGGCGTTGCGGGGTTCGTTTTTACAAAGTCGTAGTTGCGGATTTTGTGTTCCACAAGATACCCCACCAAGTCACAATGAATCATCTACTCTAACAGCAAGCCTGGGCGGAGGGCAAAGGGGAGCTTGCAACGAGCCGCCCCGCCATGATCTATAGGTCGCATGCGAGTGTGAATAAACAAAAAAAAAATCTACTCTAACAGCCTCCTTGTGAGTATGATTTATGACTACTACCCTAATACCACTAACAAATAATGCAGCAAAATAAATCATCTTGAAGCTCTTCTCAATATGATCGCTTATCCAGTTAGACACTATCGTATGTTCATCTGTGGTAGAAAAATACAGTACAAAGTAAAGCGAAAGAAAATAAGGATCCTCATCATCAGATATAGCGCTAGATACAGAGAAGGCGGAGAAGAAAAGAGAAAAGAAAGAAATAAAAAAGATACGGGGGGTATTATCATCAAGTATATGAAAGCAGCAAAGAATTATAACCGTCTTCATTAGTCTTAACGTCTGCAGTCGGAGCGAAGCTCTGCCAATGCCGTTCATTGATTCCAGCATACAGCAGTATGTGAGTATCTATCAACGGATAGCAGGCTTCTCCGGGTGATTAAATTGAGTAAACCTGCCCAAACCCAGTCTATGGTTGTTGTCCCCAGTAACCCCCATCCCATCCATATCCATATCCTCCTTTGTTGCATTCCACCTGTGTGCAAATTTCTGTAGATGGATCACTTCTCCTAGAAAGCTCTACAACTCCCGCTTATCTCTTACCCGCCGCCTTTCTCCTGAGCTCAACGTCACCCTCAGCTAGAGTGATGGCGGCCTTGACCATCTGCACAACATTGATCCACTGCTTGGCAGTGCAGATGGGCGCAGTGGCGATGGCGACAACCCACGGCCATGTGTGGTTTTGAGCGAAGTCGGGGAAGCTCAACAGATAGAGCGCAAGGAAGAACAGCTCGTTGGCGGCGCAAAAGACGAACAGTACTTTCTATACCAGCTGTCAGTACGGCCGATCCATGGTGGCGTTTCCCGAGGGTTGCATACGTTGTTTGAGTAGTAAAGATTCAGAATCTTGCTGCGCTTCTTCTCAACTTTCTTGTGGGAAATGGCTCCGGAATCCAGCGAGGCATACCTATTCGCCGGAAGTCTCCGTTAGCTACCCCAAGTTCCCAAGGTAAAGCCCGCAACGTGGAAGTTCCGAGTATAGCGCTATCGTTGCGCCCCTTTCCTTCCAGAACGGGACGCAAATAGCACGCAAGCAGCAAAACATGCACCAAAAAAAAGGATGCAACGTACATATGCATGTAGTGACTCGCCAGATCCAGGGAGATGAGCACTTGGAACAGGACGGCGTAATTGGTGTAAGCTGCACTCAGGAACACCAGCAAGCACGCAGTCGTACACCGATCCGTGACCATGTCCAGCACCGCACCAAACTTTGTCGCCTGGTTGAACTTGCGCGCCGCGTATCCATCCAGGGCATCCAGTAGACATGACAGCGAGTATAGTATTGCGCAGTAGTTGGGATGGTATGACATGAAGTACAGCGACGCTCCAGCGAGCAAAACACGCGAGTAACCTGCCCATCATCGCACCTTGTCAATGCCGGAGCACGCGACAACACACATCCGGGAGTAAGTAATACCGATCAGGTTCGGAATGTACAAAAAGATGTTTCCCACATCAGCGTCGGAGACAGAGGCGGCCTTGGGCCGGCCGTTTGCGTTAGACTTTGAAGCCATAGTCTTGGAGAACGTCGAGCGAGGGGTTGTGGATGAGGCGGGGTGAAAGAAGGTGCAGCAGTTAAGGGGCCTGGCGGAGGTGCAAACAGCAGATGAGGGTGCTGAAGTGAGTGTTATCGGGGGCGTGTCGACGTGAGAAGTGCGATGAGCGGTGAAAGGCGAGTAGGAAATGAGTGCAACGAATTCGGTTGGAGGTTTGAAAGGGTGAAAGAGGTGATTCAAGGTTCCGCGTGGAGTGTAGGAAGGATGGGAGGCGAACGCCAGACAAGTGGGCGTGGAAACGAATGAGACACGGGTATGGGCACAGCAGAATTCAGAAGTGGTATAGTATGTACCACAACGCCAGAGCTACCAAGTACCAACCAGGCGTGAGTACCAGACCTACGGGAGAACCAGGTACCAAGGCACACCACACCAGACGGCAATCCGTACATACGCACGGCCCAACACGGAACATGGAACAACACAACTCCGAACACCGCCCCGCCACACGGCAGAGCCCCATGAGCACAGGAAGGTTTTCGCACACTACATAGGCACCTTTTTTTGTTTAGTTGTGTGCGACCTATTTTGATCATGGCAATATACACACAAGTCTGTTTCCCGTCTGAAGTAGCCATCGTGAGGAGCATGTGCTTAGATAATAGATCCAAGGCGCGAATGCGATCCCATGTTATGGGTGTGACGCTGACAGGAAGATCGCAGTCTTCAACACCGCCAACTCTATCGACACTTAAACTATCCATGGCATCCTTCTGCATGTCTAGTGCCCGAGCCATGGATTGCCATAGAAGGATCCGGAGTATGTTTCAGTCTGGATGCTCTTCTCTCGACATTCAAAGATGTTTGAGCTCACCAGATGGGTAGGTGTGATGGCTTCCACTGTACCGTACGAAGTCACCATCAATAGTCTTTGTGAATCGTGTCTCTCCTCTTAACATCGCTGAACCGTCGCCCCCGCCGCAACCGCCTTTAGCAAAAGCGGTTCCATATGTTTCGACGTCATTAACTAGACTTGGTCGTGATGGAAATCTCGCCCAAAAGTTGCACATTACATAATGTCATGACCCGTACCTGCACGAATTGGCGGTGATCTCCGTGCTGGATGGTCGCACATGGAAGTTACACCATGTACGGTAGAAGGTAGACCATCGAATGCAACGTGTGCTTCTACTACTCCAAAGTTTCGCATCATCGCATCCTCATTCCAAAAATGAAGCAACGCACAACCTACCTCGTTTCAGACACTTCAGCTACGCACCCCGACAACTTTGCCATCTCGCCCACGAGCCTACAGATCAAGTCCCTACGCGCAGCGCGCGAAGACCGTCTCGCGCTCGGCTACGATGAGCTTCCTACCGAGATCCAGAGCGTCCTGAAACAATGCAACCAAGTGCTCATTCGATGGTCTACTGGTAGACCGTACGCTAGTGTCGACCCGTACGCCGCCAGAGTGCCGGCGGGCTTGCACGTACACCTGCGGCCGCAGCGCGATGTTGTTCCGTATGCTTGCATTCACTGGTTGAAGGTGAAAAAAGGGATATTGGCTGACTTACCGGGGGATTTTCTTGTAGCTCCATATGCGGCCTGGTAAACACTGCGTTTGGTAGCGACGACTGCGGTGGCTTCGCTGAGTCGTTTATCCCAATCTCCGGCATCGAAAACGCATACCAGTTCTACACACCATTAAAGTCAATCAGCGCGCTTGCGGCCTTCGTTGACGAGCATGTATGCACCAGCGAGAAAGAGAAGAACTGCGCTACTGGCGTCGAGTCTGTGGATTACTTGGATCTCAAATGGGATGTCATCTCGCAGATGCTCGTAGTCAATCTGTATTGGTCGAGGCCTGACGAACAGCGGCGGGAAACAGTGGCAGTGGATGCTCGAGAACAGAGGAATATTGAGGTCGGAGTGCTGGGGAATGATAAGCCCATGGCGGAAGAGAGCTTGACTCTTGGGGGTGTTTTGCACGTCGTTGGAAGGGATGATAAATTGGGTATGCTTCGGGCGTTGCTTCCCCGATGAACGTCTTCCTTATGCTGACTTTCTGATAGAACCAGTCATGTTTACTTTCCCAGCACGCCATCACAGCTACCCAGCGTCTTACAATCTTACGACGTCGAAGCCACCCGGGTTACATCCGAAGCTACAGCTCTCGATCGCGCCTGCGCAATCCCTCAAGGAACCCGACAACGAGTGCACCCTAAATGCCTATTTCACCCTACCGCGAGGACTCTTCATCGACGAATACCAGCTGTCACCAACGAACCCGCAACTCCTCGAATCCCTCAACATCAAGCGCATCCTCGGTATCAGCGGGAAGACAGATCTTGAGGCGCCGATGTGGGCAAGCAAACGCTGGGGAAGCTCTGTGCTGGTAGAAGTAGACACTGCGCGATCCTCTGGTGGATTAAATGTAGAACTACCACTACATCTCCGATACCTTGAACCCGAGCATAACACCACCTCATCGGAAGTGGTTTTTGCGATGCCGGCGGTGTTCTGGGCCTGCAAAAGCGAGGAGTGGAGTAAAATGGGAAGCAGCCCTTTCGACAGGCTACATCTAGGATGGGAACAGCTATTCCCGGAGCAGACCATGTACTACCATCTTTCGCCCTCCGAAGATGCATGGAAGTCAGTGCCGGTACCTGTTCTGAACCTGCAGCATGCGGTGTTGGTCAAGATCGGTACGGTCGTTGTCATCTTGGGCGGCTTTTTGTGGGTTATTTGGAAGATTTGTGCGGCATATGTTGGTGGACGTAGAGCAGATGGGGCAGGGGAAAAGAAAACCCAATAGTTAAGGATTTGATCATAGACACGGCAGTTTAATAGGGGGGGCTGAACGAACCAAGTATGTTATTTTAGATAGCAATTGCTTATATATGTATCTATCATTCTCCCGGAGGCTGACGATCAATCCACTCACGTGACTATACCTTTAGCGGAGTTGAGTCAACGTACCCCTCCACCTAAATAGTGGTGAATATACATAAGATACCATCCGTGCAGCAGCTATCTCACTCAGCATATCCACACAAATCAACAATGGCGGATACGACCACCGAGGACCTTCTGACCCCCCGCTTCGCCGCTCTCGGCCTTGGCGAGAAAGCACTCAAGGAAGCCACCCGCAACAAAAAGATCACAACGGCATGGACGGAGGTCCTCGACGAAGCCGGAATCTCCGACGACCATCCCACCATATCCGATCTGAAAGTGGGTACCACGCTGGCATCGCTGGTCTCCATCACTGCCAAGGGTGACGGCGCGCTCGGCGGAAAGAGGAGATGCATTGTCAAGGCCATTCTCGACGGAAGGATCAAGACAAACGTCCAAGTCGATGCCGCGGTGAAGTTCGTCAAGGCATCTCCTGCCGGCACGGAGGTGGATGGAAAGGCCTTCGATAGGGGGTGCGGTGTTGGCACGTTCCCCTAAGGCAGTGCGGAGGCCGGACCCGAGGCCGGGGGAGAGTAAGTGCTAATGTCAACTGGTGGGTGGGTAGGCGTCGAGTTCACCTCTGAGACGTTGAAGGCCGCCGTGGCCGAGTACATCGAGAAGAATCGTGCCGCAATCGAAGAGCAGCGATACAAGACACTCACCGCGACGCTTGCCGACGCAAAGACTTCAACGGATCTGAAGTGGGCGGCTCCCGGTGACCTCAAGAAGGAGATCGACGCGCAGTATCTTGCGCTCTTGGGCCCCAGGGACGAGCGGGACGCACCACCCAAGAAGCAGCCGAAGGCCCCCGCTGAGGCGAAGACCGAGGAGAAGAAGGTCGAGGAGGTCGCGAGCGATCGTATGTTCACCGAGGGATTCCTGGCGCAGCTGCATAAGCCTGGTGGGAACGAGCAGATTATCCCGAAGAGGATGAGGGAGCACCTCGAGGTTACCAGTGGAAAGGTGTTTACTAGATTCCCGCCGGAGCCGAATGGGTACTTGCACATCGGTCACAGCAAGGCGATTGCGATCAACTTCGGGTTTGCGAGGTACCATGGTGGAGAGTGTTACCTGCGATACGATGACACCAATCCCGAATCCGAGGAGGAGAGGTATATCGTCGCCATCAGAGAGATAATCGAGTGGTTGGGCTTCAAGCCGTATAAGATCACCCATGCGAGTGATCACTTCGACAAGCTTTATGAGCTGGCTGAAGACCTGATCAAGCGGGATAAAGGATACGTCTGCTACTGTACCGCTGAGGAGGTGAATGCCCAGAGGGGTGGCAAGGACAACCGTGGTCCACGATTCGAGTGCGCGCACAGAAATAGGCCAGTTGAGGAGAGTCTAGCAGAGTTCAGGGCTATGCGAGCCGGCAAGTATAAACCTAAGGAGGCGATGATGAGAATGAAGATGGATATACTGGGCTCAGGCAACCCTCAGGTGAATGTGTTTCGCAGCAACCGATCCATGTGGCTGTACTGATGGATTGCGACAGATGTGGGATCTGACGGCATACCGGATTCTGGATGCTCCTCACCCTCAGACCGGATTTAAGTGGAAGATATATCCAACCTACGACTTCACACATTGTCTTTGTGATTCTTTCGAGAACATCTCACACTCGTTGTGTACGACGGAGTTTATCAATTCGCGCGAGTCATACGACTGGCTGTGCAACGCTCTGGAGATTTACAGGCCTCAGCAGAGGGAGTCAGTACTCAACCGTATCTCCTAGGAGAGCACAGTGCTTATATTTCCACAGGTATGGCCGTCTCAACCTAACTGGCACCATCATGAGCAAGAGAAAGATCATGAAGCTTGTGGATGGGGGCTACGTACGGGGCTGGGACGACCCCCGGTTGTACACACTGGTTGCTATCCGCCGCCGTGGTATCCCGCCCGGCGCGATTCTGGGCTTCGTCAACGAGCTCGGAGTGACCACATCCCACACCAACATCCAGATCAAACGCTTCGAGCAGACAGTGCGACGGTACCTCGAAGAAACCGTTCCCCGGTTGATGATGATCCTCGACCCTCTTCGAGTCGTGATCGAGAACTACCCTCGGGAGCAAGTCGAAGAGTTTGACTCTCCTTTCAAGCCGAACGACCCCAAGATGGGTACCCACAACTTGCCGTTTTCCCGTGTCATCTACATTGACCGCTCCGACTTCCGCGAGACGGTCTCAAAGGACTACTTCCGACTTGCGCCAGGACAGCCCGTTGGTCTCCTCCGAGTGCCGCACCCGATCCGCTACGTCGCATGCAGCAAAGGCCTTGGTGGGAAGATGCTCGAGGTGATCTGCCGCTACGAGAACGATGTCCCCTTCAAGAAGCCCAAGACCTACATCCAGTGGATCGCCGATGCGCCCGAGAAGGGTTCTCCCGTCCCCGTCGAGATCCGTGTCACCAACCAGCTTTTCAAATCCGAGAATCCCAACGACAATCCTGACGGCTTCCTCGCCGATATCAACCCCGACAGCGAGGAGGTCTTCAAGGACGCCATCATCGAACCCGGCTTCCACGAGATCCGCCGGCGTGCACCCTGGCCCGAGCAGGAAGGAGAGAAGGATAAGAGCAAGATCGGACCCGAGTCCGTCCGCTTCCAGGCGCTGAGAGTGGGATACTTTGCAATGGATAAAGATACCACTGAGGACAAAGTTGTGCTCAATCGGATTGTCACGCTGAAGGAGGACGCAGGGAAGAACGCGAAGATGTGTTGACGATTGGTGGTGGTAGATCTCTTTCGCTCTTTTTTCTCTGGTGTTTACGAGCAGGTTTGGTCGTGTGCTCTTTAGAGATTTGCAATTTGCGAAACATTAGAGATGTTTAGTAACCCGGTGCGCACGATAAGTACTACATAGCCGAAGCGAAAATTAGTGGTTTGGGAGGTTTGGGAAAAAGTAGTCACAGTTAATAGTGATCCCCACAGAGTAACCACGCGACACCAGGCCTGATAGTACCAGCACCGGTCCCAATATTTGGTAAACTTGGTCCGGCGGACAGCCTTGTTGATTGCAGCCAACTCCGAGACCAGATAGCCCCGTGCAGCCGCTGTCTGAGTTGGATAGGGTGATGCCGACGTCGAATAAAAAGCGAGTCGATTTGAAAGACGATGAAACCAGTACACCTATGCTGCCTACATTTCAATAAGTTCTCCCGGGGCGTACGCCCTTTATTCCTTTAGCAGCAGGTGTAGCTGTGGTGCTGTATATTTTACCGCCCGTGTGGGACCGCACTGAAGAGCAGCGATAAGCATTTCCTTTCTTTGACGGTGGATGGTGGTAGTGTAGATTCCAAACAATATGTAGATATACTCTTTGTGCGCATGTTGGGTGCTGGAACACAACGGTTTACACGTGTTAGCCAACCAGAGTCTTTGTTTACATGAGCTCTGCACTTGTGGTAGAATTGTATCCAATTGTGGCGCTGAGTACCCTAGCCGCACCACTGATCGTAAGGTCTGGAAGAAAAGGCGCCATTAGTCAATATCTGGTTATCCAAGAAGTGGCACCGACGCCCACGTGATACTATCCGCAATGAACGTGCCCTTCATGTCGGTCGCATCCTTTCTGGAGGCGTACTTTGCCAGCAGTAACTAATCACAGAATCGAGCCCAGAGTCGGCTGCTTCTTCAGGCATGCAGGTTGGTCCAAGTAGGTATGCAGCCTGTTGGTGGCTGCAGTCAAGGTAAAAGACACCCACAAGCATGGGATATCTAGGATTCTGTAAGCTTCCCAGTGTTTCATAGGAATTGCCGAGGTCTTGTTAAACCTACATACGATATGTACATCGGTGGGAACATTGTTTAGGTAATGTACTGGCAGCGGGTTAATCCGGAATCAACCGTATTTCACCACGGAACTCGCCACACTCACAAATATGACATATCTGGGATTCCAACAGCTGACAAAGGAATCACCGAGGTCTGGTTAGACCTGCAATACATCGGACAGGATATTGTGCAGATACCAAAGGGTGTTCGGTCGAGATATTCATCTTAGGTCTCGCTACACTTAAAACTATGGCATATCTGAGTTTCTGTCACCGCCAAATCCCCCGCGAAGGCATTACGGACGTCTAGTTGAACCTACAAAACATCGGTCGAGATAAAGCGTAGGCAAAGGAGAGTGTTCGGCCGAGATATTACCACTCACATGCGTCCGGGGACCACCCTAGGTCTCGCCACACCTACGAAATTGACTTATCTTAGTTTCTGTGACGGCCAAACCTGTTGGAAAGGTATTGCCAAGGTCTGGTTGAACCTACAATACATCGGTCGAGATATTCTGTAGGCAACGGAGGGTGTCCGGACGCGATCATCCGTAGAGAGGCTCACCCTAGGGTACAAGGAATGCGGTAGAAGCGCATTTAGACTAAATGCGCCTCTAAATGCGGACCTAAATGCGCGCTAAATGCGGCACAATGAAAGCGGTAGTTTCGCTAATTGCGATAGGCACATTACCTCAACATGGGGGACGCTCACAATGGCTAGCCGTGAATCACACTTCAAGGACTGATACTTCCAGGTTTGATTCACTTCCTGCGCTACTCGTCTTGCGCTAGCCTGCGTTCCAGTTAGTGGATCTTGGCAATCTGTAACTATTAGGTAAGGCGCTTACAGTTTACATCTCTGAGACTACCACGGAAACAAGATTTAGGGTGCGCACAACAAATTTATGTCCCAATTGGTGTAACCTTGGGTTGCGGTGGTGGTTGGATAGGTGCTGAAGATTATGAAGATAGGGAGGGGATAAAAATGTTGTAGACAAGGCGTGTGATTCGTGACTAGATACTGGGTACGGCGCTATCTCGCTCAACCACTGTCTTGTGCTGACTAACCCCTCAGAGAAATCTCGGTGATGTGACAAGCTTATGTCACGTGACTACATATATTCCACTTACCAGACCCGCCCAAAGAAGACATATCCATTTCTTTATCATAGTACCAGTTTCACCACCCTCCGGCTTTGTATTTACGTCTTATTTCACAACTTTCTTTTTCTCTTTTTCTCAGATGTGTACTAGGTAGGTAGGTTGGATCTATGGGCACCCAGGTACTCGGCGTTGAATGGTGGCTGTCTGCCCTGCACATAAGCATGTGCTTTCGCTTTTGCTTATTTATTTTTTCAAAAACTGGCTATCCTGACTCACCATACGATCAGCATTTAACCTGCCTCGAACCTACAACACATCACCCACCTCCACCATCCACTACCCACTACCAACTACCAAGACCGCTACCATTTACTCCCCACTATTCCCCACGAAAACCACGAACTACCTTACGAGGACGAGATAACGAACTGAGATAACGAACTGAGAGAACCACCATCGTCGTCGTCGCTTCCTGCATCTGTCCACCGCCCCTTTCTTCGGTCGAAGCCATAGCTGCTCGCTCTCGGCGACACGCCACGAAAACGAACCGGAAATAGAAGAGTAAAGGAAGCTTACTCGCTACCACGGTTGGGACGCGGGGGTGGGGGAATAGTGCTGTAGTCGGTCGATCAGTCAGTTGGTCGTAGGGTAGAAGGAGTGGTAGGGTAGTGTGCGATCGGTTTCGTGTGTAGGATTTAGAAGCAAGAGTTGTGCGGAAAAAAAGGGAAAGGCAAAAAAAAAGGAAGGAGAGCCTCTCGCTTCCGCTTCCACCTCCGCCACGACTTTTACTCGGTCCTTCCCCGCCCTCTTCCCGTAAAACACACATCCTATCTACACGCAGAAGAAAATGGCGAACACGCCACCGGCGCAACCTCCTTCCAAAGCCTGGGAGGCGAATCACAACGTCCAGGTGATGTGCCCGGACTGCCGGGAGATGCCAGCGAACCTAGTTGAGGAATTCAGCAGCGGCGACATGGTGTGTGGATCGTGCGGGCTGGTTCTGGGCGATCGGATTGTGGACACGCGGTCGGAATGGCGGACGTTCAGCAATGACGACCAAGGCAACGACGACCCTTCACGTGTCGGTGATGGCGCGAATCCGTTCCTCAATGGCTCGCAGCTCGAAACGTCGATCTCGTACACGCCTGGCGGCGCGGGGCGGGATCTCCACCGTGCCCAGAGCAAGGCCACCGCCCAGAAGAACAATAACAAAACTCTCCTCGCTGCGTACAAGGAGATCGGGGCGTTCTGCGATTCCATGGGGCTGTTAAAGAACGTCTCCGACTCCGCGAAACAGCTGTTCAAGCGTGTCGACGACAATAAGTCGCTGAAGGGAAAGCCGCAGGAAGCAATCATCGCTGGCTGCATATTCATCGCTTGCAGACAGGAACGGGTACCGCGTACCTTCCGCGAGATTTTTGCGCTTACAAAGGTGCCTAAGAAGGAGATTGGCCGTGTGTTTAAGCAGCTCGAGAAGGTTTTCAACGAGCAGCAGCGGACCGAGGAGGAGGAGGCGCGAGCGAAGGGCGACGAGCCGCCCGTCGTATCCGCCGCACACTACAAGACCACGTCGAGCACGAAGGCGCACGATCTCATGATCCGGTACTGTAACAACTTGCACCTGCCGCAGAACTGCACGGCGATCGCGCAGGAGCTCTCGAGCAAGGCATCTTTCCTGGGTACCTTGGCTGGTCGGTCACCGATCTCGAGTGCCGCGGCTTGCATCTACCTCGTCAGCTACCTCATGAAACAACCGAAGTCGGCGAAGGAGATCAGTCAGGTTGCTGGTGTTAGCGATGGTATGCTCCCCTCCTACTCATCCCTCCTCCCAATTCCCATGGCGATGCCTCCTGGTGGTTAATCCTGTGCGCCTTTTTCCTGGGTATAAAGGTACTATCCGCAACGCGTACAAACATCTCTACAGCGACCGCCACAATCTCATCGACCAACGCTGGCTCGAGGGCGGGAAAGGAGACATCAACCTTCTGCCGACATCGTAGGAGCTCCCAATTCAAGCCCCCCCAAATTCACCCTTTACTGTAGATGTGATTTGATTGATCCTTCCTTTTGCCCGTTTCCTTGGTTAATTCTCAGATATAAATTGGTACTCGGATCAGGTTGGGGGGAGGGGGGGGTGGTTATACTTGCTTTGGGCTTCGGACATGACCAATAACGCGGAATACTTTGCTTTTCCTTTTTTTTTGCTTCGCTTTTTGTTATGGAATTTTTGTACTTTATTATGTTGCGATGCCATAGAGATTTCACAGACTGATTGATACTGGGCATAACTTCTTAATAGAGGGAAGGCGGTAACAGGGGAGGGAAGGGGTGGTTGGTAACTTGGTAGGGTGGATGCTATTAATAAATTGGTGGGATAGGATGGGATCAGATACATACATAGGTAGAAAGAGAGAGAGAGGTGATGGAATGATCACCCGATTCGATTCTGATACCCAGATTTGGGATAGCCATCGAACTGTTCTGATCGTGTATATGTTTCCTGTTTCCTATACGAGTGGTAATGGAGTGGGTTGGGTGTATGATAACATCTAGTTGTCATCAATCAATCAAGCCAATCCAGCCATACCATTCCGACTGTGAGCCTATCATACATGAATATCGCTGAAGAAATCAATGAAAAAATGAAGAAAAAACAGTCAAAGAAAAGCAAGAACCCTCTTACGCCCAGTAAATCACTGTGTAGTATATCATTTTTATCAAAAACGGGCAGTCTATTCACTCTCCCCTCCCCCTAACATCCGTTACGTAGCCGCCCACCGGCTGTTGATCTGCTTCCGCCTAACCATCGGCGCCACGACCACGGTACCGACAGTCAGCGCAACGATCGTAAGCACAAGCTGAATCTTTCCGAACCCCTTGCCGAGAATGTCGAACGGCATACTCGGTGTGACCCGGGTACCAAAGAGATCGCCCCCATAGGCGAAGACGAGACTCGTGGACTCGAGCATACTGGAGGTAGTAGCGATCTGCTTCAGTCCGAGCATCTTCCGCTCGTGTGTGAGGACCGCCTTGGGTTCGATGTCGATCACGGGGGTGTACTTGAACAGGCCTTCCTCCTTCTCGGCGGCGTCGGTATCGCGACCGACGGGGCGACGTGGGTCAAGGACACGCTTCGGGATCGTGAAAATCTGCGATGTGCCGGCCAGGAGGGCGAGAACCTCACGGGAGGTGATGCCTTGCTTGGTCGACGTGACGGCGAAGCTGGTGACCGGAGAAGGGAAGATGTAGCTTTGCGAGAGGACATGTGGCTTTCCACTGCTGGTGAAGGAGGAGACGTTGGCCGCAGGTCCAAGCGTTCCGCGGTCGTTCTTGAATTCGCTTTCGTAGAGCTCGGAGATGACGAGTTGGTAGCTCTTCGCAGCGCCGGGAGTAGCAATGACATCGTTATCGCCGAAGAATGTGTACACTAGCCAGTTCTCGGATACGGTGGCAACGATGGGCTGTGAGGTGTCGGCGCCAGCATGGGTGGCGGAGTGGAGGATGGAGCCGGACACGGCGTCGAGGAGGTATATAGACGCGGTGGAGAGTACCGGGTTGACGGTGGTGACGACCAGAAGATGCTGATTGAGGTACTTGTACATCACCGAGCGGTCGCCGAGAACACGGCCGATGGACGCAACAGGGTCGTGAGCGGGGCGAGTCGCAAAGGATGTAACCTCCTCCAAAGCCGGCGGGACAAACGTCCAAGTGGTAACCGGCTGAGACGAGCCCGAAATACGAATACCCTTGACCGCACGAGCCGATTCTTTGATAGACAAGTGCACCGGCTCAAGACCAAAACCGCCGCCGGAGGGAAGCACGGCTGCATCTCCGTTGTCGAGGAGTGCAACCACAGCCTTGGCCTTCGCAGGTGTGTCAACCAAGGACGTGGCCTTCACAGTAGCCGCAAGCTTATCTTGATGTAAAAGGATGCCTTCGAATGCGTCGTACTCAACATAGTCACCGCCAACAGTAACAACGCCCACAGTTCCCTTACGAACCTCGTAGATGCCCGAAATTCCTTGGAACTTAGCCTCAGGGGAAGCCAGTACAGCCTCCCAGACGACTTCACCACCCTTGCCAACATCGATAGCTGCAAGACCGCCTTCAGCCGTGACGACAATAGCAAACTTTCGGAACCCGAAAAAGTCCCTCCACTTGCCGGTGTGCTCGGTGTCCACAGTCTCCGCATTCAGGAAAGCGCCATAGATCCGGTGCGGAAGTGCCTTCAGCCAATCAGGGCCGTACAGGACAAGCTCATTAAGATGCCTCTTCACGCGGTGAACGTAGGCAGAAGCAATGTTGGTGTGAGTCTCAACCTTGAGCTCATCAACGATCTCTTCGGCAGCCTGGTCCAACAACTCAACCCAAATCGAAGCAACAATGGACGATAGTGATTCCTTACGACTCCATGCAACATCGCCGCTCCTGATCAGATACGAATCACCAACGAACCCTGGAGCAACCGAAGAGACGAACGTACGCATAGCGTACGAGGCCCCATCGGGACGCGGAGCAACCTCCGAGATCCCAAAGGCCGCATTAATCGTCTGGTTGGGGATGATATATGTAGCCAGAACTTCGGGATGTTTAGTGTCGTAAAGAATAGTCTCACCGGGAAGATTCCAGACGAGGTATGTCAAGCCGCCAGAGGAACTGAGCGAAGAAGCACTGTGGGCGCCGATCCTGGGGGGGAGCTCTAAGAGCTTGCTCACTTCCTGCGTCTCGGTGTTGACATGGTAGAGATCCACCCAGGAGTTACTGTGGGTCTTGAAGTGCACTGCGATCTTGTCTTTCAGAGCGTAAAACGATGTCTCCCGGACATCGTTCGGGATCTCAATGGCGATCGGGGAGACTTTTCGGCCCCAGGGCGCAAACTTAAGGGTTCGTCCCTTGTTCTCGGTCCAGCTTAGAATACCGTCGCTGTGAAGCACCTGGTGCTTGGGGGGAACGTCAATGGAGGCAGCGATCGACGATGGCGATGACGCTTGACCGGTAGCGAGAGCGATAGTAGTCAGATGTAATTGCTTCGAAGAGTGTGACGAGGCCACGATAACATCCGCGTCAGTAACGTGGATCGAGACCGGAGAGTCCTTGCTGCAACACCATCAGTTTCCATCGTCAAGCCAAAGACGTAGAACAGGCTCGGCAAAAAGGTATACCTGTCAAGACCTCTCCACTCCCAAGCAACGTCTCCAGTTCGCTCGGCAAGCAATCTGACAGCACCGTCTTCGAACAGCGCCGCGACAGCATTACCGGCGGTCACCGCAAGGTCGACAACTTTGCTTGAGAACTCATTATCCCAGACCAGTCTCCCGCTACCCGCGTCGAAGCTGGAGACGCCGTTTCCAGCAGCTGAAACGACAACGCCGTTTCCTCCACGCGCCAGGCCATTCCCGCCAGCCTCTGCCAGCTGCTGCCGCCACACCAGCTCTCCGTCCTTCGGGTTGACCGCTGCGAGAACGGATCGTGTCGTGAGCGTGTAGATCAACGAAGCTTTGGACTCGGCATTCGGGCGGTGGAAAAAGGTCGCAGAAGCGATCGATGGGCCTATGAGTGGGACGTGCCAGTCGGTGGTATACGCATCGTCCTTATAGACGGCAAAGACTGATACCGCGTTGAAAAGGAGCAGTGCGCCCGCGAAGAAACGCATTTCAAAGCGTGAAGTTTGAGAATCGGAGGTGTGTTTTTTTTTTTGGATGAGACAAGACGTGGAACTTTGAGGTTGATTGCTTGAGTTAATACTATAGATACTGCGAGCCGCAGCGCCAAGACTGTCAGTAGTTGCGAACTGTCAACAATAAACTCAAAAACGCGGATACTGGCTTTTTCTTCCGGATGTTCTACTTAGTGATGTAGGTTATTAGATATGAGAAACCTCCGAAGGGCTTTAGTCTTCGATGCCCTGAATTGAATAAATTCAAAAAATTCTTTGAGCAATACCACAGGCAGTCACTCGCTCTGACGAATCGTACGGACAAATATCGTGATCAAGCAAGATGCGTTAACACATAACCACCGAACAAACATGGGTATCATGAGCAGACTGCCCAAAAAAAACCTAGACTCCAAAGTTGCAAATGCCAAAAGCCGTTCACAAACTATATAGGCTTCCTAACTCTTGATAGGATGCAGCAACATCGCCTTCAAACACATCCTCCCGCCCCTCTCAAGCCGGTCGATTTCCCCTTCTTTCCCCTTACTCCCCGTCACCCATGCCTTGTACAGTTCAGCGGGAAAGTGGGCGTTATAGTACCAGGTGGTGCCACGGAAGTTATGTTCCCTCTTCCCGAACACGCTTTCCTTGCGTCCACCGGTGAAGCCATCCACGCCGTCGTTAAACATCTTCTCCATAAAGCCCACGGGCCATCGACGGTCCATATAGATCGGATGTGGTGCAAAGACCGCCTTTAGCCCGTGGTGGAGCGCTGCTGTAGCAGGCCACATCTCGGAGAACATAGTGTGGCCATTCTCGGCATTCTCTTTGTGCATGGCTGTCAGCAGCCGGCGAGAGAGGCGCGATGCAGTGATGATTGCGGCCCTACGAGGTACGTCGCGTGGGTACCCGGTCGTGTCGTCGCGAAGGATCCATGTGGTCTTGTGCGGGTCGAACAAAGGGTTGAAGGTGATTAGGTCCGCCGGCTCTCCCACGCCCATTGGGGGATTGGGGAGACTGGGTATCACGCCCTCAACCGGCACGGGGCCGAAGATGGTATTGTTTGTGATTGCGGCGGTCGAGGTGACGAACTCTTCCCAGTCGCCGTGCACGGATGGAACATAGAAACGGGAGCTTCTTTCCCACAACCCGCGTCGCGGCTGCTTTTTTGTCCAGTGGTCGAGCTGCGAGAAGAGGTGGTACCAGTGGCCTGTGTTGCGGATATCCATCTCCCAATTCCAGACAAAGTCGTACTCCGGATGCCGTTGCGAAAACCATTGTACTGGCATGAAAGTGCTGCGGTACACACCATGTTGCGGCAATCGTAGGAACCCCTTGTCACCCGAGAGGGTGACGCCTCTCCAGTTAGCAGATGTGTCTGGGACACGGGAGTAAGTTTTCGCCATGAGTGGCTCATCCCACAGTTCGGTCAGGCTCCAGAACTCCCTCGGCAGCCCCGACTTCGTCAGAGTCTCTTGATAGACGTCTGGATCGTCCCAGATCGACAACTGCCTGTTCCGCGCATGCAAGAGGATATGGACTGTGTATTCGCCTCCCGAAAGAAGCGAAAGCTCGCTGATGAGGGACCGGAGATTCGCGATGTCGTTTGGAGTATATTTATATCCGGTATAGGTCCGTAGTAGGACGGCATTGCGGGGAAGTTTCTTCTGTTTTCCATCCCTCTTCTGCTGAGGCTTCAGCTCTGGTGTCAGCTTTCCGCCTGCCTTTGGATCCTCGAAGCGCGCTTTGTTAAGTTCGCCACATTCATCCTGCAGCTTCCCCCAATCCACGCCCCTCCAATCCACCTTCCGCAGCGGAAAGCCTCCTACCCCATGTGCAGTCTCCACCGTCTTCTCTCTTTCCCCGCCATTGAACACCGCCACTCCCAATCCACCCTCGTCGGGCATGTACCCATACCCATAGCTGCCCAGACGTCCATATCGGTCAAAACACACGTCGCTCTGCAGTCCCAGCACCTGATGCGACCCAAAAGCCGGTTCCGGCATCCCCTCAGGTACGCCCTCAAAAACCCTGACTTCGGGCCTCTCCCGTCCCTCGCCGAACGAACACTGTCTATATTCTCCGTCCCAGATCTCACGATACTCCTTCGAATCATACTTCGGATACGGATCGAAAACCTTGCTCTTCTTCGTCGCCGCGAATTCCCCCCTACCGCTGTCGCCGACAGTCCCGGGCCTTCCCTTCCGCGGCGGAGGGAATTCGGGCACATTCGCTGCGTCCGGCACTTGTGTATATAGTCCAGCATAGTACTTCTTGAGCTTTGGAAACCGTCGCCATAGCCGCTCTTCGCCGGCAAAGAGCTTGTTGTTCGCTTCCAGCAGTCGCCTGGGGGCGCCAGTCATAGAGTGCACCGAGACTACGACGACTATCAACGTGCTGATGAAAAGCAAGGTTAGGATCAACGTAAAGCGCGTGAAGATGAAGTGGTGAGCGCGCGCGAGGAATGGCACGAAGGCCCGGGGGAAGCGCTGTGGCCGGCGGCGAGGGAGGTAGGGGGGTGATGCTTCGGAGAAGGAGGATGAGGACGATGCAGACGAAATTGAGGCAACATGGCTACGTCGCGAAGTATGGATGAGTGGTTTCTCAGATAGTGGGAGTTCTGAGGATTCCCGTTGTGGCGGATGTCGCGAGTGTAAGCTGTCTTCGAGGGCCGTCCACCAACTCATTGCGACGTTGAGATGACAAATTGAGCCGCTGTTTGAGTTGTTAGTAGGTAGCTGTGTGATGGCGGCCCCGAGAGTGGTAGAGATTCTCACTGGTAGGTATTTGTCTTGTAGGGTGGGTTATGGACAAAAAGCCTCGTGAAGCGCGGGAGCTATGAGAGCGTTCGTTTGTTCCAAAGTAGTGCGCGCTCTCCATTTACGCCCACCAATAGCTGTTCGACTTCCTGGCCGTAAATCTCTGTTTATAAACTTCCCTTTCGGGTTTAGACGTAAGAAGCTGTCGAATCGTCATTTCGCGGCGACACTTCTGAGCTCTGCAAACCATTATACATATTTACCTATCATCACACGCCATTGATATTGCTTATGACAGTATTGACCCCAGTAAATAAATTCGAGGTATCACAGTTCAACCATCCCATCAGGCCAATATGTATGACCCCAATTACCTGATTTGGCTCTGTCGATCGACGATACTCACAGGAAGTGGCATGTTTCATGAGGGAATCGAGAAGCCGGTCTCGCGGAAGAGCAATACACATAAGGCTCTGTTCGGTTGCGATCAACATTTTCACACCCTGGGTGTGCGACGACTTCCCTACCAGAGCTATGCATCAGCTCAGATATGCAATTGCTCAAGCCTTGACGCCACACTCTTGTATCATGAAGGTTATCTAGTGTCGGAGAGCTCTGGGGGACATCTAGATATCCCCGCGAAATATTATTTTTTCTAGTCATCTCTAGGCGTTTTATCATATAGCGAGCTCTAGTATTGGGCGACTAGAGCCGTCGGCAAGGAGCCCTACTAGGCTAAGGAACGGGTGGAAGTTGGATATCGTAGGCGTGATGGCGTGGTTGACTTTGGGGGGGCCACTGGTATCAGATAGCTAGTGAATTTTGTTTATTTGTGGAGTCGATAATAGACAGGTATCCAGGTTCCAACTATGAACTCAGGATGGTGTCCCGAACGCTCCACCATCACCCGACAGGGTTTCTAGCTAGTTACATACATAACTACATCTAAATTTTGTTTGAAAATGTAGCCCGCAGCCGAACAGAGCCCAGAGTAAGTCATCTCTATATCCGACGGGGGTCCAGAACCAACACGTAGGACCAGCAGGGTACGGGGACCGTATGATGATCCGGAAGTGTATTTGGTTTCCTTGTGACCGCAAATATTGGAATCGAAGAACGATTGTTGGTGCACCCAAAGCTGGGTTCCACCTTCATACCTTTGGTCGAACATACCTATCGAATCACGCAAAAGCTTCTTGACGCGAGTATTATGACAGGTGTGGAGAGACCACACGTTCCCTTTTCATCCGTGCTCGCCGTTGAGCAGATAGCCTGCGCCTCCGAGGAAGGCGGCGATTCGGGAATTCGCATTCGGAGTTACACAGCCACTGCGGCGGCAATAATCCTGCTTTTTTTTTGCCTCCAGTCTTACCAATAGACTGCGTACGTCACCTATCCGTAAGGTCGCCGGCAAGTTTGCTTGCGCCCCCCCGTAGGGTTGTCTCTCCCTACGGAAGGCAACCCAGCGTTGCCCGTGAATACATGTCAACTTACCGAGGCATCGACGGCACACTCGCCAGGTACGTAGAGTATGTATATCAGCACCGATATCACGTATGTAGGTACGGGTTGCCGCTTTTGCGTGCAGGTTGCCCGTCTCTAGGAATGGAGGGCGCGTTTAGGGTTACCAGCCAGCCAGGCAGGTCATCCCCCAACAGGCACAGGCGACGACGGAAGAGCTTGCATGTGCTCGGAGTATTCCGCAGTTCGCAAGCGCAGTCCATAACTAACCAAAGGGAAAGAGAAAGGGGGGAAGGGAAAAAAAAGGACTACGGAGGACTGAATGCCGTCCAGACCGCAGCAACAAAAAAAAAAAAGGACTCATGCTCTTCTACAGGCTAACTGTGGAAAGGTGAGATCGAAAGTGTTGAGGTCAGTTGCGTGTCAGATGGGTCCTAGTGTGTTCCCAAGAAAAATGTCAAGTTGGGGATCTTGGCGGGAGTAGTGGAACAGAAGCGCAACACGTTCGTCGAATAGGCGTTAGTTCTTCTAGATCTGCTACTCTTGATATTACTACCTCATCTGCTGCTTGCTTGCTTCTCAACAACTTCGTTCATCCGTACAAAATTTTCCGCTCTCTGCACCTAACTATCTCCATTTGTCCATGCGTTGACTAAACTGAACCTCCCCCCCCCCCACACAAGCAACTAAATCCACTACACCTACACCTACACTGTTGCGTAGACTACCTCTATGCCCCCATCGGCCACGCCTGCTACTGCCGTTGCCAAATCTCTCCTTGCCTCTGTTACCGCTACCACCACGAGAACCGTTCCCTCCACCGCTGCTACCGCCAATTCCATTGCCCTCCGGAGACTGGATCTGATCAAGAGGAATCTATCTTCAACTCCCGCAAAGATGTCGCCCGTGCCTACAAGAAAGCACCGTGTGACGGTCATCGGATCGGGCAACTGGTAATCCCATACCCCCCGCGACGTCGCCGCTATCAAGAGACGGAAAACAGAATGACCGCTTGCTAACCACCGCTCGCTACAGGGGAAGTGCCATCTCCAAGATCGTAGCCGAGAACACGAAGGCCCACCCGCAGATCTTCGAGGAGGAGGTGTTCATGTGGGTGTTCGAAGAGAACTACCAGCTCTCCTCGGACCATCCCAAGTACGATGCATCGAAGCACTCTTCGCCGCAGAAGCTCACATCGTTGATCAACGACCTCCACGAGAACGTCAAGTACCTCCCTTGCATCGATTTACCGCGCAATGTTGTAGCGACACCTGATATCAAGGAGGCCGTACGGGAAGCCACGATCCTAGTCTTCAACGTGCCGCACCAGTTCATGGCAAACATCTGTAAGCAGATCGACGGCGCGGTGCTGCCATACGCTCGTGCGATGTCGTGTATCAAGGGCGTGGACGTATCGGCGGAGGGGATCTCGCTGTTCAGCGATTACATCGGCAAGCGGCTGGGAATTTACTGCGGCGCGTTGTCAGGTGCCAACATCGCCAACGAGGTGGCAGAGGAGAAGTGGTCCGAGACGACAGTGGCGTACGATCCCCCCGGAGATCTGACGCCGCTGCCCGAGGAGCTCCCACCTGTCGACCACGCTGTCCTGAAGTATCTCTTCCACCGTCCGTACTTCCATGTGCGCGTCGTCAAGGATGTCGCCGGTGTGTCGCTCGGCGGAGCGCTCAAGAACGTGGTCGCCCTTGCTGCGGGCTTCGTCGACGGACTCGGCTGGGGTGATAACGCGAAGGCGGCGGTGATGCGTGTGGGTCTGATGGAAATGCAGAAGTTTGGTCGTGCGTTCTTCGAAACCTGCCGACCAGAGACGTTTACGGAGGAGAGCTGTGGAGTCGCCGATCTCATCACCAGCTGCAACGGCGGTCGCAACCACAAATGCGCAATGTTGAGTGTGCGCGAAGGAAAGAGCATTGAAGAGATCGAACGGCGGGTGTTGAACGGCCAGAAGCTGCAAGGGACTAGCACGGCAAAGGAAGTCAACCAGTTCCTGAAAGAGAGGGGCGTTGAGGAGGAATATCCGTTGTTCACAGGTGTTCACTGTAAGTGCTGCCGCCCCCCTCCCTGTCCCCAACAATCACCATTACTCCACACAATATTGGGTTATCCGAATCTTCGTCGCATTTTGTCCAACATGTTGGAACAACCGCGAGGATAGCGGAGGGTGGAGACGCTGATAAAGATATACCTGGTTCGTTTTTGTTGTTTTTTCCAGCGGCTAACTGGTGGTTCTTGATGTGCAGTGATTTTGACTGGACAGGCCAAGGTTCGTTACCATCTCTTCCCTCCCTGTCAGAATATATTAGCCGGCAGCATTATACATATACCCCCCTCCCCGCGCCCGTTTCAAGCAACATAAACTAAACAAATCTTCACGATAGATTGAAGATCTACCGAAAATGATTGAGCCCAAGGATACGAATTAATGTGTACCGACAACGAACAAAATAGACGCCAATATCAACCTTGTATCTATGATTACGAGCCTCCTCGCACAGTTTGGCTTACATTAAAATGGGGATGGGGATCGTTGGGCTGGGGGGAAACAATAATTTAGATTTTTCCATTTCTATTTTCCGGTGTTTTATTTCTTCGTTTCGTGTCTCCTCCCTCTTCTTTTTCTTTGATCCATCTCGGGGCTGTAATACGGATTATTGTATGCACTTTGATACTCCCCCCTTTTTCCTACTCTTCTATTGTACCTCTCTCCTGGGTATCTTTCTGGCTTCGGTTTATATAGTTACATACTGGTTGGTATTATTAGCGAAGTAGCTGAGGATATTGGGGAAGAGATGTACTATACTATGATAGTATACCATTTACTCGGAATCCGCACGCTTCTTCCTCGTCGGTTAGTTCCTGTGAGAGGAGGGAGGGGGGGGGGCGAATTTTGGTCGAGATGAGTTGAGTTGGGCTGAGAAGTGAATGGAAATATCCTTTCTCGATACATACAAAAGACAAAAAAAAAAAAGGGAATGCAAATCCCAACCGATTCCGTACCCTTCTCGCCCGCAGAAGATAAAAAAATAAAACTGGATCACCTGCCCTCTCCGCATTATGGAGGAAAAAAAGAATCATAAGACAATATGGCAACGATGATGCGATGAGGCATGGCGCAAGCTATAAGAAACGGAGAGCCTAAGTAAGCGAATGTGAAAATATAAAGAGTGGTAGATGGGGAAAAAAATGATGAGATGAGACTTGAACGAATTGAAATTGAGAACTCCAACAAAAAAGATAGAAGAACCGGGTACCCCAGATGAGAAAAACGAGAAAGAAAGAAAACGGAAACCAAAAAAAAAAATATGAACCATGAACCATGAAAAAAATCCAAAAATCCCCGCCAACCCCAATATATGCCAAGTTCCAATCCTCCAAACCAAAGGCGAAGTACAGCGTAGGCAGATGACATTAGATGTACAATATGATAAATCTAACCGTATAGATCCTCTTCCACATACGCCACTGCATCGTCACAACCATCAAGTCAGTAACGTTTCCACGCAGCTTCCCTCTCTCGGGTGGTGGGGGCGGACAACTCATACCATTATTACTCTTAGCCGGCGTAAATGAACCCTTCTTCAATCCGCCCATCATAAACATCATACTACTCTCTCGCCGCCTAGACTTAGATCCCTTCCCGTTATCCGGCACCGATAGTCCTCCGCCGTTGGCGCTGCTGTCGCCAGCATCCGGTTGCAGCATGTCACCGAACCGTGGAGCACCGGTTTGCGTGGGTGATGTGATCTGCGGATGCATATCGTAATTCTGCTCGTACGAGACTGCCTGTGGGGGGGCTTGCGAGCCGGGGGGTCGGATGGCCGCTGGGTGGGAAGGGAGCATCGGGGTTCGCGGTGGCTCCATCATCCGTTGGGACGATAGGTTCAGCCGATCGGGAAACTGAAAGGTTTGCTGACGAGGGGAGAGGGGACCAGGACCAAATCCCGGGGTTTGCGGCGGTGCTTGCGTCGAGGCCGTCGGCGGACGCGCGGGCGGCGCCTCGCCGTCCAGGAAGAAGATGTAACGATACTCGTGCAAGAACATGGAGAAGACTTGTGCCGGAATGTTCAAGGTTGGGGAGAAGACGATGCCAACATTTCGGATGGTCATCTTGTTGACGTTCGAGTTATCGACGATCCTCAAGAGGTGGCCGGAGAGCGCCTTGAGCAGCGCAAAGTTCTCTGGTGGGAGGCTATGCACGAGCTTATTGAGAGCGGTAATCTTTTGGTTCTTGTCTTCCATCTCGGTGACCTTGACGAAGTCATCCCGTCGGTCCGAGGTCAGGATGTTGTTTGGCAGCTCACGGAGGTACAGTTTGAGCAATCCGGAAATCGCATGTACGTCGTAATATTCATCGTGACCAAGGAGGTTAACATCGGCCTCTGCAGATTTGATTAGCGCGCGAGGACAGGAAGGCGGTGATGATTATGCCTACCAGTGTTGAACTTCTCCCTCAATCCCTTGATAACCACATTGCTACCAGACAACCTAAAAATACCTTCCTCGTCCGAAGCATTCTTCGCGTCAAGGTATTCGATACACCGGTACACGACCGAAGGAAGTGCCACTTCAACACCAGGCGGCTTGGTCAGGTACACGGCTTCCTCGAGCGTTGCGCCGAACACGGATCGCGACAGCGGGAACCTCTCCACCGCTTGTTGATGGCCGGCCGGCTGTTTCCCTTGGTCCTCGGAATTCGATGAGATTCGCTGCTTGAAGCCCCATATACTCCTCTTCTTGGCTGCCTTCTCCGCCTTCTTGTCTTCCGCCGATTTACCAGCGCCCCATGCCGCAGGATCGGAGATGACGGACCCGTTGGTCGGTGCGGAGATCTGCTTGGCCGAATGGCCTCTTTCGGGCACAGGCGCGGCAGACGAGAACGGTCCAGGCTGCGAGAGCATCGAGTTCGGCGAGGGCGAGACCTGCTGTCTGCTCAGCTCTTCTGGAGTCGGGCCTCGCGCAGGAGCAGGTCCTTGACTCGCCTCGTCATAGCTCATGCTCCGCAGCGAGATGCCGTCCCCATCATCGCTACCGTCCTTCGCCTCCTTACTGTCCTTGCTCTTGGAGTGTTTGAGCTTGCGCTTGCCATCTTCCTCCTTCTCCTTCTCGGGGCTCACATGGTCAAGCAGTGCATTAACCCATTCGTCCCTTTCCTTGTCGTTCTCAGCACACAGCACGTGTCGCACTAGGGTCGCGGAATCCTTTCTTTTCGGCTCGAGAACCAAGAAAGCATGCCGGCACCGATTATCCTCGTCACCGTTAGCGTCGTCCTTAGCCTTCTGAGACGCGCTTTGCCGTCCAATCTGCGCGCCCTGCAACTTTATCTGGCCGAGCTGAGCGCCACCGAGGCCGTCAAAGTACCTCAAAACCGGCCCGTCGAGAACAAAGTATCGCTCCTTCCATCCGCCAAAGTTCTTCCCCCGCTTCGTCAGGTATCCCTCCTTAACCACAGTGATGCCTAAGCCGTTGTCAGCGGCAGCTAGGGGGCTGCTCTCCTTGGCGATCTCGTGCGCGCTGTTCGGATAGTGCTCAATGACATCGGTCGAAAAGAATTCGCAGAGCCCCCGTGCCGCCGGTTCATTCATGGTGGCGCCAAAAATGCCAGCAAAATACTCGTCCAGAGCTACCCTCCGTGCATCCACTCTGGCAGGTGCATATCCAGAGAAGAGTGACCGATCTGGAACCCTGGAATGGTAGGTGATGTACTTTCTAAGCTTCGAATCCAGGGCCGGTAGCGCACCCACGTCCTTCTCAACCCTCAAAACCTCCTTCCCATCGAGCCGCGAAAACAAGCCCAAAGTAAACACCGAGTCTTCGGAAGAGGGCCTGGACTTTCCGGGTAACATGCTGGCTCTCGAGGGCTTCATCCTTGAGGAAACGACACGGCAGTCCACGGTGGTGATCTCGGATGGCCTGATCACGAGCTCGATGGTTGGCGAATCCTGTCTCACACTTCCGTCAGATGCAGCTCTTCCATGCCCGGTGATAAACGGCGGCATTCTGGGAGATGGCAACGGCATCGCGGATCGAGGAGTCGCCGGAATGGTCAGGCTCTGGAACACAGGCTTCGGGGCTCCTGGGAGTCCCATGGCGGCATCCATTGAGAAACCCCGAGGCATTGGAGAGTTCGGAGGCCTGTCTACCGGTCTCGGAGAGCTAGGCAGACCAGGACTAGGCAATGGTGCCCTGACGAATGACGCCTTGATACGAGCCGTCTCGGCTTCCGGGGATAGTCTGTGGGACATGTTCGCGTTCATGTTTGCTGGACCGGGAGTAAGAGGCGCATGCATGTGCTGCAGATACTGCGTAGGGGGCGACCGCGTCGGTGGAGCGGTAAGAGGACCGTTGCCCGCGAATCTGTTGTTGAAAGGAAGAGTCAATCCTCCCACTTTGTCGTCCGGAGTGGCTTGCCAACTATCGTCACTATCACAGGTTGCGTGCGTAGTCGTCCCTATGTCATCGTGATGGATCTGGTTGTGGAGCTGAGAGCGCTGGAACTCGAGGGGTGCTGGCGGTGCCTTTCGGACCGGGGTTTTCCCCATTCCAGGAGCAGGTGGTACAGTGGTCGAAATGCCCAGTTTCCTCCCGAAGGGTTCCGATCTCGTGTGCGACCGTTGCTCGTTTTCATGCATTTGATCCCGATGGTCGAGTGGGGGACGTAATACCGGCGGCACCATCTTGGGCGAGAGTGGGGCAGGGGACTCGTTCCGATCGTGGTCGTCATGCAGCCGCTGAATATCTGGCGATGTAACCTCCCGTGGTCCGCGGAATGCCACCTCGTCGCTTAGATCGAAACCTCGGGAAAGACTTTCAAGCCCTGCTGTAGCAGAAGAATCGGTCGGGGACGATGGCATGCGTTCATGAGTGGGTGAGAGAGGTGCGATGGCGATCTCGAGGCCAGCGGCCTTGATTCCGCCCCGGCCCCTCTCGGTTGTCGACGCAAGGGACTCGCTCCTCGTGATGCCGTCGCCACGGGACGGCGACCTCGACGTCGATCTACTGGGTGGCTCGTCCAAGCTGGGCGCGGGGCTCTCGGTCAGACCTCGCGAGGGTATCGAGCCCGTGGGCAGCGGCGGGATCATGCCCATGTGCTCCTTTAATTTCGTGCGATACCGGTCCTTCTCCTTCAGAGCGCGCTCGAGATCTTTATTGAGGCCCAGAATCATGGCGCGCTGCTTGTCGACGAGTCTCCATAGCTGCGAGTTCTGCGCCGTCATCGACTGTTTCTCCTTCAACAGGTAACGCACCGCCTCCTCCGCCGAACCAGCAGCTTGCAATAAAGACTGAACATCAGCTGGCGAGCTGCCGGTGATCTGCGAAAGCGCGCTGTTAGAACCAGAAGAAGACGTGTGAGTATGGCTGACGGCCGACTGGGCCGATGCCGACGAAATCGCCGAATCGATGGAGGAGGCCCTCATGATGGCCCTGCTCTGGTTCGATGCCGTTGACGCCATTGCAGGTGGTGGTGGCGGGGGGGCGGATGCTGCTGGCTCGGAAGCCACGGCACTCGGGGGGGAGAAAGGATCGGATTCGGGGAGGGAGCAAAGACGCTGGTGGGATCGATCACGCCTGTGATGAGGAGTGGGAATGCCAGTGGTGATACCGCCGACGACACTGCACGCTTCAGCGGCCAATTTCTCGAGCTGGTCTTGCGGCGAGCTCGGGGGCGAAGGGTGGTTGTTATTGGGAGGGTGGGGGTGGGGGTGGTGGTGGTAGTGTCGTTGCGGCGTGTCGGAGGGGAAAGGGCGGTTTGCGAGAGGTGAAGATGCAGACTGCAACGGCAAGAGGGAAGGAGGAGCAGCAGGAGAATGCAGCCCACGGCCCAGCCTAAGGTCCTGTGATTGCCAAGGGGGGAGGTGCTGCTGGAGCGCGTTGTGTAGTAATGGAAGCTGGGAGCCGGAGTGGCTAAGGTGGGAAGGCTGGCTTGGTGACTGCCTGTTTGAGAGATGTGACGAAGCCGCCGTGTTGGAAGCGTTGCGGGCGGAGGAACTGCTTTTGCTGGCGTTGGTGTCGCTGGAGGTGGAGGCGGATGTGGAGGCGGTGGTGGTGGTGGTGGTGCAGTTACCGCGAGCTGACAGCGGATTCCCAGTCCCACGCCCACCCTCCGCAGAAGCGCCAGTCATTGTCTCCGGGCGAGCACCAATTCGAGGATGGAGAAGTTCGTTTGGGGATTAGGGAGCGTGTAGGATGGGGGAGCGTAGAGTTGTAGGGTATTGTGTCTGTGGTATTGGGGGTGGGGGAGCCGCCTTTGGGGGGTGGGGAAGCTGCCTTGGGGGGGGGGGGGTTCTGGGTCTGGGGAGAACACGGAAGGGCACTTTTCGCACACAGACGCAGAAACGGCACACAGGCGACGTGCGCTCCGTTGCCGGTGTCTCTGGCTCTCTTTTCGTCCTTTTCCGCTTTTCCTCCTCCTCTGCTTCCTCTTCTTCTCTTCGTTTCGACCAGAGACAGGCGGCGGACGAGGCAGGGGAGGGGGACGGGCAGGACGGACTGGGACTGGACGAGGCAGGCCAGGGCGGCGGCCGTACCTTGTCGGCATGCCCTAGTCAGCATGCGGGCGAAGCGAGACTGGGTGCAGCAGAAGGCAAGAACAAGCACCCGTGCACCAACAAGTGGGCGTTGGGACTAGACCGGTAAGAGGCGTCGCGTCGATGCTAATGTACGCGCAGAACTGGTGGGCGGGTGGAAATATCTAGAACCGAATAGGACGAAGCAAATGCCGCCCGAGACTTGCGAGCCGAAATCCGCGGCTTGGCGGGGGCGAGAGCGAGGGAGAGTGGCCCGAACAGGCAACACCAGCCCCCCATTCCGGGCATCGCAAAAGGGACCGAATTCCCGATCCACGGAGGGCCGCAGCTCGCCGGCCGGTCACCGCGAGACGACTCGCCTAGATACATAACATGTATGCGGCCTGTTTGCCAGCGTTGCGTATCCCTGGGTCCATCTGGGCTGTCCGTCCGTCGAGACATGTAGGTATCTATATGTAGGGCGCACGTCAGCCCGGAAGAAAAGAAAATAAATAAATTGGAATCGCAAGATAGAGCGGCGGTACCTGAGCGGGTGGGTGGGTACTCTATCTGCCCACATACACACCCACTACTGGGCAGATGGGCCGACACAATACCAGGTGCAGAACGAAAAGAGAGATGAAGAAGATCCGCTTCTCGCTGGCAGCATTGGCCATCTAGGTAGTCTGGGGAGCTGGAGCTGTCCGCGGCACTGCGCCTGCCCACTCGATGCGTTGATCTGGGCACAACGCAAGCGCCATACACAGGCAGGCCGGCCATCTCTGCGGTTTCCCGCCATGTACATATGTGCGTCTTCTCCTTCCTCTTCCCCAGCAACACCACCACCGCCACCAGCCGCATCGGAGATCCCACGTCCGTTGATGCCGGGCATCTGGCATCCCGTCGTTGAGTGGATTCGAAAAGAAGTACGCAAGAGGGAAAAACAATGACGGAAGCGCCGCGAGTTGCAACACTGCCCCTCCTTGCAAGGAGTGGGCGGGGCGCTTGTGCGCCGAGTCTCACTGGCCTATCAGATCGGCGAGAACACACCTCCCCAGGGAGCGGAGTCCATGTTGGAGAAAAGTTTGAGAGAGGGGTTGCTCAACCACCGGTGCGCGGCGGTGGCCGTGTTCGGCATCTCGTTCGGCCACCGGAACCCGACTGCCCTCGATCACGCGAACGGTGTGCGAGAGTACATACATACATATGTACTTTCGCGGTCCGCCACGAGGGGGGGAGATGCAATTGGACCCAACTCCGGAAGCCCCTCCATGGCCCGAGCAGAGGGCATGCGTGTGTATGTACACACCGCCGGAATGCCGAAAGCGGCTCCCTCGAAAGGTAGAGCAGATAGGTACTCTAGAGTGCATGCATTATTCCAGGTATCCAGTCGCGGACGAGCAACGGTGGCAGGCGGCGGGGCCATGCAGACTCGTTTCTGACCGAACATTCAACCAACGGCGGGATCTACCGCCAACCCCCAGGTCGAAGAGTCCTGCAGCCGGTGGCGGCAAACCGCAGTGTACGTGTGTGTAGATATATATGTAGATATACTGCACATGGTCTGGTCCTCTGAAACGCGGATCGACGCCCACGGAAACTGCATACAGACATAGCGGCTGCGCTTATGCCCTGCCTCGATCAGCGGTTGGAATGGCCCAACTCGTCAGGTTCGAACACGCTTCGTCCGCGCCGGCGGATGCAGTATCCAGGAACCATCTCGAGTATATAGAGGTGTACTCGATATCCGCACAGACACCGTCAGCCACGGTACGTACGTATGCACCCAGATTTGTATGTATACGTTCGATATCGGATCCCAGGTCCCGGGAGACAGAAAGAGATGCTGAACAAAACCCAACCATGGATCTCTCCGGTTCAGTTAGATATCTATCCCATCAGCCCACCCCCCTGACCTTATAGCCGCCATTAGCCTGCCCACCCACCCACACCCTGCAAGAAAGGAACACACAACCATCTCACAGCCCCCCTTGACCCAGTGGCGGATCAGCAAAAGAAACCAGAACGAATAGGGGGGGGAGGAGGCAGCACAAGGCCTGAAGCCCGATGTGCTGGTGCAGCGCGAGCGAATGGTTCGACATTTTCGCGACGAGAGGATATGATGCATATCTACAATGCACACACACGCACATACTCACACGCACACACCACACGGCTAGATACTGCTTGAGATGGACGGATTAGTGGGCGGGGGAGGGCTGATCAGCCAAAAGGGCGAACGCGATGGCGAAGGCCAGAGGAAAGGGAGGGAGAGGGGTGGAAACGTGGGCTCACGGACCTGAGCTTCGCATCTCCAAAAGAAAGAAGGAAAAAACAAAAAACAAATGTGCTGCGGCGTTGGGGTGGAAGATTAGGCGTCTGACCACCTGCAGAGGAGGAAGGAGGTGAAAACTTTCGTCTCTGTTCAGCTCTGCGGAAACACACAGCTCGCAAACAAACAAAAAAAAAATCGTATCATACATATACAGATATCTCAACGCCAACATCCCCTTCCCATCACACCGGACTGCTGAAATACACGGCTCGCACTGAGGCCTGGGTGGATGCGGAAACTGACAGGTCGAACGCGCTACAGTTGCCGACGCAAGTAGTGAAAGAGTGGCGGTTTGGGAGCTTTGGCGGGTCTGTACGATAAAACAATTTCCTGAGGAAAAACTTCCGTGGCGTCGCCAGCAAAACCCACAAAACCACCTTCGCGACACGACCTCAGAGTCCGCGACACCACCTGGTAGAGCCCGAACCCCCGAGAGCAGCGCCAATCAATCGTCTCTCAACGTGTGACTGCCGTGGCAGGCATGGTGGTGATGGTGATGATGGTGATGATGGTGACGATGTTTGATATCTCTCCTCAGTACTACATATGTACATCCCCAACACCACAGTACATAGGCCGCTCACATGCACAGGGCTGGTATGTAGATATGTATGCACATACATATGCAGTAGGATTTTGTGCCACCACGTCAGGGGAGCGCATGTCCCCGGCACGCCCGCACCAAATAGGTTTGGCAGAGCCACTGGGGTCGGGGGCGTGTGGCACGTGACGTGACTGTACGTGCGAGAGCTCGAAGTCCAAAGAGACGCAAAGGGAAGGTTTATCGGCGTGGCGTGGAGAGAGGCTTTAAGGCGGTCCGGTCTTTAGACTTTGAATCCGGACACAGTTGCGTACAATCTCAATGGTAGACACTACCTAGAGCACGCGGGTTCCAAGATGACAAGAGTAGCATGACGGACAGATACCTACTTCCGAACAGGGCCACCTAACAAAATCATGCACCGTGCCGCAGTCGGACAGCCTTCAGAAGGCGCGTACTGTAAAAATTGAGGGACAATCACTGCTATAAATGAAGGCGTATTTCTTAGAGTAAAAGTATCTTGGTAAGTATGTGCCGCCCGTCTCGGAGGCTAAGGGCCACTTCTGGTGGCAGAATGGTTCTTTTCTCTTCAAGTTCACAACCGTCAAATCCAACACCACCACAAATTATTCTCCTCCATCGAACGAACTCAAAGGCTCCCCCTCGGGGACAGGATTCCTCTCATGCCAATATCGATAGCACTTTTAGTGGAGCCGCAGTTCGTATCTCGGTATTGTATCCGGTCGGCAGGTGCCCTACAAATTCGTCTTGTCCACATCCACCTTCGCTGCTCCACACAACGAGAGAACAATCCGAAGAGCTTCCAAGGGATAGAAGAACCCACGATGGAAGAGCCTGCTCTCTTATATTTCTAATATGTAGAAGCCGCTGAGTTATTCATCGTTAAAACAAGACTAGTCGCCGCGCATCCCCTCTCTTGACGTAACGCTACATTCGCGCCTAAAGACCTCGTGCCGGCGGCTCTCCCCTCGACGCCGATGGAAAAAAGACATGCCCAAAGGACAGCACGGAGCCATACATGCCCGAGGATTTTGTATCCTTGGATACTGAAATACGGCATTTATCTCCCATGACCCATGTTTCGGACCCAAATATCCTGCACAGCCCATGCTGTGCAATTTTACCTACCATAGACAGCCCTCGTCGCGCGGCTAGCACTCGTTGCACGGCGACTAAGCACCAGACTTTGCCGCTGAGGTCACAAGTAGTGGAGAAAATACACATGTGTATTTTCTAGATTTTAAGGCCCTGTTCTCTCCAGCGTATATATTTCATCTACCACGCAAATCTGAGATAGCGTTATTCACACATACGGTGGACGTTCGACTCAACACCGGTTTTTGGGGGTCGGCGTCAGCAGTGGCCCATGAATTTCTTCCACGTTACGACGAAATACCTGGTGCTGAAGATCTACTGAGAGGCCTAGGCGCTGAAATATGCACGCCTGTGAGCGTATCTTTTGAAATATATGCGCTGTGGATATACACTCGGAAAAAAACAGGCCCTTACGTAGAGTGTCTACATAGATTCAATGTAGGCTCTGCGTATGATAAGCATGCGACTTCGCGGCATGGGCGGCAGAGCATGTGTGTCCGCAGATTGATAGAGCGGAATTGGTATGTTTTATCTGTGTATCTACCTAGGTAGGCAAATCTTGGTTATAGTTATAGGTATACCTAGGAGATATGGTAGAGGAGGTTTGTATGCAAGTTTTTTGTTCAGCTCCCCTTGCCCTCCGCCTTGGCCTCCCTAACATATGTATCTACCAAATAACACTCAATCACCCACTTGCTCCTCCCCGCTCGTCCGCCTCCAACCTCTTCTCCTCTTCCCTCACCTCCCACTCCCGGAGCTCTGACTCGGACGCCTCACTCTGGGCCTCTTCCACAGCTCCCATCCAGAGCCACACTTGGTCCCGCGTCCGTGGTATATAGGAAGTCCAGGATCGTCTGGTTGTACTCCGCTCATCTGCGAAAAGGTCTCGGATGGTTTGTATGCTAGCGCTACGTACCTCGATGGCTACGCAGAAGGCCCTTTGTTCGAGTGATAGGCCCTCGAGGAAATAGCACACGTTTGGGAGGCACGTTCTCCATCCAATTAGATGTGGCGACGCTCTGCAAACTCCCATCTGAGGTGATGGTAGCCACTCTGGCGGCCGCTAGCACCACCAATACCGACAAGTACTGTGGCAATACCATGCAGTATTATGCAGTACTGCTGTCGCGCCGGATTTTCGCCGCGGTAAAGTCAAGTACCGCGACCAAAAATTCACGGGTTTTTTTGAATTTCGCCGGGGCCTTTCGCGGTACTGTATAATGCTATACCCTACTTGAGCGTTCAGCTGCTTTAGTAATTTAGCAAGTTGCAACGCGCCGTATTTGTCCATACCTGACTATACCGTGGACACACTGCCAAATGGCGTGTATAATTCAGTAAAGTACATTACTTGCAACTACCTATCAACTGACAGGAGTATCACAAATACCACTATATACTGAGGCGGTACTACGCGGTACTGCCTAGTACCGCTGTTGGGTCAGATTTTGCCGCAGTAATGTCTAGTAGGTACCGCGACTAAAAATTGTGGGTTTCTTCATTCTTCGAATTTCCTCAGGTACGAGCGCGGTAATGTAAAACACCATACATTGCTTTACTATTCGGTGGCTACAATAATTGAGCGAGTTGTAACGCACTGTATTCACCCACTGTATTCACCCACTGTCAAATTGTGGGTATCGTCCAGTAGAGTACCCATTACTTGCAAGTACGTATCTATTGACAGGAGCATTGCATATACCGGTATATACTGCAGCGGTACTACGCAGCACTGTGTAGTGCGGTCGGGTCAGATTCTGACATGGTTATGTCAAGTATCGCAACCATAACTGCGGTTTTTTTTTTGTTTGGATCCAGAAGTATCAGACAGTCGCAGGAAGCGATGTACAACTCATACTGGCAATTTGGCTGCCTTGGGTAGTGGTTGGTTAGGTGATTGCGCGATACATCGTGGATGCACCAGGAGACTCCGGAGCACTTATCAGCAACCCACACAAACACTAGCAAACCTTGAAAGAATCGTGATCAGAGCCGGTTAACCTCTGCCTTGTTGCCTCAATCTGCTTCTTCTTAGGCGAGATCGTTTGGTTGTCAGTAGAGCTCTGAGTGCCTATCTTCTCGCCGGAAGGTGGTGATCGAAATGCGTCGAAACCCATCACGGCCTAGTATTTGTCGGTAATGGCGGATTATGGGTTGGATCGATATTGGCCAAAAGCGATCAGAGGCTTGAAGGAGCGAAATCATAACACGTCTAAGACTCACAAGAAAAGCCACCACATACCGACGGGTGCAGATCATTACTACTTACATATCTTAATCCTGTGCAGGGAATTATGACTATTTCTGTATCTAAGCGAACATTGCCACCGTAGCAACTCCTCCACTTCCCCTTCCTTTCTTAGCTTTCGGGTTCGGTATCGAGACTCAAGATTAAGGGCCTTGCTGAAACCACGCCCGCCGAGTCTATGCGCACTGAGGCCACACATGAGTCGTCAATGGCGAATGAAACCGCAGTAGTAAAGCCAGTAGTAAAGCCACACTTGGGTTGCCGATAATGAGTAAGGTTGTGAGAGAGCCCCCAGGGGGTAGTATGGGAAAGTGACAGGTTGACTGATGGTTCTATGAGGTTGCAAATGGATCGTCGCCAGGCCAGACTCTATGTCGGAGGCACCACTCTCTGACTGATCGGCATCATCTGAGGAACCAGAGCTACTATTCGTCGGGTGTCTTGGGTTTCCCATTTCTCAAGTGCAGTCACAAGGCGGGAAGTGTCGAGTCTGATTGAAATCTCAGCATCTACTCTACCGTCAATGGGGGGGTGTTCACAAGCATCGGAAACTCCGCACGACGGCCTCTTGCCCATTACAAAACTCTTCCCATGCCCTAGCCACACAATGCGTTATCATGACTCGCGACTCCATTCGTACGAGGGCCTGGCGGCTGCCTAAACTTCAGAGGGGAATGGATATCTGGTGGTAGCCGACTCATCGGCGGCGGACTGTATGCTGACGGAGCAGAATATCCTTGAGAGTTCGTGGGCAGGTGCAGGTGGCACTGAGTAGCCGAGAACGGAGGTGTATGTAGTGAATGCGGTGTGTCAATGACGGTGGAAAGTCGACAGCAGTGCGGGGACATTTTTTGCAACGTCACGGGACTCAACTCTCAGCGGAGAGAACAGGTCTCTTGACCAATGGGACCCACCACGTACTAAGATAACCACCAATAGGAGTAGGATCACAACATTCGAAAGAGGACATGTTATAACCGATATGAGAATACAAATGCTGATAGAAGAGCTGACGATACCAGGTCAGTATCCATAATCATGGCTCCCCGCCGGCGACGCGTCCCTGGTGCGCGCTTATTCGGCGCCAAGAGAGCGCTTACCGCTAGAAAAAACAGTGAGTTAATACAGTACATTACTGTGCTATTTGTCCCAACTACCAGCTGGTTGCAAGTATGAACCTTACCGCGTTGCTTCCACGTACCACTACCGCTAAAGAATTTGGAAAAACAACCCCCGCGCAAAAAATTCTGGTCACGGTAATTGCCATTACCACGGGAAAATCCAGTATGTTAACAGTACCACGTAGTAACGTTGCGTAGTCAACAGTGTCTGTGGTGCAGCGGTAATCGCGGGCGTATTCACGAGTAATGTTGTTGCGGACAGGAAACGGACTGTACATAATCTCTCGCCATGATCTCTATAGGTCGCATGCGAGTAATGTTGAACAGTGCAAAACGCTAGTAATTCATCCAGTGACAGCGATACTGTACCTAATAGATATACCGTACAGTGCTGCGCTATTGTCGCTGCTAACAGCTGGTAGCCCGTAACGAACATTACTACGAGCTACTCGCAAGTATCGCTACCACTAAAAAATCCCGAAAAAAAATCCCGTGAATTTTTGGTCGCGGTACTTGGCTTTACAACGGCGAAATCCGGCGCGACAACAGTACTGCATAATACTGCCACTGTAAGTACCCGCCAGTATTGGTGGTGCTAGCGGCTGTCAGAGTGGCTACCATCACCTTAGATGGGAATTTGCAGAGCGCCGCCATATCTGATCGGATGGAGGATGGCCCCCCATAGGTGATAGCAATACATTCAATTATTAACGTCGTGTTGCTCAACAGGGAGAGCTGAAGAGAGAGGCAGAAGGAGGAGTCATACAAGGGTTCCATGGGCTTAATGTAGTAGTCATTTGGGGAGTGGAAATGAGTAGACTATATGCTGCTGTGTGGAGTCCAAACAGAGACCTTGAAACATATATGGAAGAAAAACAATGCAAGCATCCACGCTGGATATAGCAAACGCCAATGCATAGCCTTCCTTTCTACGAAAGAGGGCTCCCCAAAAGCCCTAAACTGAGATGCATCCGCTCCTGCCACTCTTCACCCCGTCGACTACTCGCTAGCGCTATCTACAACTCCGCCGGCGGATCATATGGTTCCACCAGCATCTCGGAGAAGCTCGACAGTTTCTCCGTTCCTCGTACCTCCTCCGTGAGCATGGGAATCTTGACGACGTTGAAATCATCATACAGCTCCTCGATCTGATCCAAGTACTTCTTCTGCATCTTCCGTCGCGCGTTGCAGTAGTCGCAAGCGCTTCCCTGGGCCGGGAAAAGAAGCTGGTTGACGACGATACTGTGTGTGTCAATCTGGTAGCTGTTGAGCTCTTGGATCATGCGCTCGGTCTCGTAGAGTGACAGGAACTCGGCAATGCATACACAGACGAACCTGCAGAACGACTTGTCAGCATACAGGAGCATATCGCAAACACAGTGCCTCACTCGGAGGTTACTAACGTTGTCAGATCGGCATCCTTGAACTGTTTTGAAACCTCGCCAATGACCTCCCGCATTCCCTGCATTTTCGACATCATCTCCTCCATTTGCGGCGCTCCCTGCGACCCCAGGATGCCGTTCAGCATCGGCCCGAACCTTCCGCTCAACTCACTGATCTTCCCTAGGGCCTTCTCCAGGACCGTCGGGAACTGCAGGAACCGCAACGTGTGACCGGTCGGCGCAGTGTCAAAGATGATGACCTGGTAAGACATGCTCTTAACCTGCTTCAGAACCTCCGCGAAAGACATGGCCTCGTCGACTCCGGGAATGCTGAAGGCGATATCCTGCATCACACCGCCAAAGGGGTTGCCGGTATTCGCACCCTCGGCGCTCTCGAGCAGCTCCTGGATGGAGCCGGACGGGTCGATCTCCATCGCCGACAGGTTGTCGAAACCATTGACCTTCCGTGCTTCCTTACCAAACTTCTGGTTGAACGCGTCTGACAAGTTGTGGGCGGGATCGGTGGAAATGAGCAGGACGCTCTCGCGAACTTTGGAGAGCTGGATGGCAAGGGAACACGACGTAGTGGTTTTTCCGACTCCTCCCTTGCCTCCGACGAAGATCCAGCGCAATGAGGTGTGGTCGAGAATCGGCTGCAGAGAGGGTTCTAGGGGGTCGAGATCGGCGTCAACGTGGGCGGCAGACATTTTTGGTAGTGTATATGTATGAAGATGTTTGGTTTGTGGAGAAGGGGAGGTTTGCGAACGGTGCTGGTTGTATTGCTTTCTGCTGTGTGGTTGTGTCGAACGAACGGAGACTGAGGCACGGGTGACGTGGCGAATGAATGGGGTTTCGGTGGGGCTGCGAGGGGTGCGAGAGCCGCACACGCAGCTAGAAACAAGATACCGTATTATCTCGCATAAGAGTCCTTCCTCCTTAAGCGGTTAGCGCCATTCTTGTTGGCGCTTGGTCAATATCGGATTCACTAACGCAAAAACCCCGTGATATTATCTTGTATGATACAGCTGGCCTAGGGGACGGCGGGTGTGCATTTCCTTGTCTTTTGTCTTCGTTTCTCGGACACAATTTCCTTGGTGTGCATCTATTCTTTCTCGGGACAGTATCGCTGATAGATACTAGGGAACAGCTCTGCAACCACATACTGCCTACGTACTCCTTCCAGTCTCTTGCTTCTTCTAGCTAGACTTATTGGTTCGACAGGATGTTTTCCCTTGCTGGTATCCGCCGAGCCCACTGAGGGTGCTGAGGGCGCACCTGCTGCGCCCACCGTGCTTGCCGAGCCCGCCGGGACGCGCGCCGGATTTACCTCTGGATCTTTGAGACCCTCACCCACGGCCTCTAGGGCGTCCACGCCGGTTCCCCCTTATCGCTGTCTTTAGAGGTGTGCCATCATCATCACTACTGGGTGATGCCAGGAGGGAGGCTCCGTTTGATTGACTCCGTCGCTCTCCGTTATTGCCTCTGAAGTTCCTATTAGAGAGATTCAGCCAACTTGATAGCAACTTGATATGATATATATGGATAACAGACCCCGATTAGTGATATCCACATAGTTATCAAGAACCAACTTGATATCGTTCATGACAGGATGCGCCAAGATGCCAGCTGACTAGATATAGTAACTCTCTAGGTATGTAGGTACATATCTATCTGAATAGGCGTGACCTCATCTGTTGTCAACTCCAGAGAATTCCGGAGGACAAAATATTTGCGCATGTGAACAATGGCAGTATCCTAGACCAAACATCGTACTTCAAGCTATGTAAATTCTTTAGTCTGTAGAGGTGGAATCTACCGAATACACTGTAATTGAGGGAAGATTCCCGAAAAATCCATAACAAGTGTCAAAGGATAACTAGCCGTTCGGCTTCAAATTTACGTAACGCTCTGGGCACCGAACTTGTGCCATTAAAGCTCCACCCCGTCACCCAGCTAACATCCCGTAAACCCACGCCTCCAACACCACCGTCCTCCTCGACGACAACATCAACGAGCCAACACCTTTAACAGATCGCCTCATAAATGTCTGCTCCTCCTCCCCCAAAGCCCCCGGTTACCTGCCATATCCTCGACACGATGATCGGACGACCCGCACAGAACGTCAATTGCACTCTTCTAGAGTTCCCTTCAACGGCCTCTCCAGCTATCGCGTCGGAAGATAAGGTGCTGGCGACTGGAATCACGGACTCAGATGGACGTGTTGTGGCTTGGGGGATGGCGGAGTCTGGGAGGACATTGATCCTGCAAGAGGGCGCGGCCTACAAGATCCGGTTTGAGGTCGAGGAGTACTTTGCCAGGACTGGGCGGGAGACGTTCTTTCCGTACGTGGAGATTGCGTTTAGGGTCAGGGATACGAAGGAGCATTACCATATCCCGTTGTTGCTGGCGGGGTGGAGCTACAGCACGTATCGTGGATCCTAGGTGATTGGTTGCGCGACTGTGTATGGAAAATTGTGGAGGATGCACAGTCGAACGTTCAGAACGGAGGAATGATATTAGATATGCACCTCCACTGCCGGTTCTACGCCTTGTCTTTGACGAGAGAATTGTAATGCTCTCCGAGTCCAAACGCGTGTCTGTAGTACCCCATCCATACCTCGCCTCCTGTGGCGTCATCGTTCATGCTCTCCACTCCTCTCCCTTCCGCCTGCAGCACATTAACTTTGACTCCAAATGCTCTTCCCAGTGCCATTGCCTCCGTCTGCCCACCCCACTCTGCAGTGCCTTCGACCTTCTTGATATGTGTTTCAAAATCCTCTTCCAAGAACGCCTCGAAATCGGCCCGATTCTCCTTCATGAACTTGGCGCATCTCATCCGCGCTTCCTGGTAATCCCGTGGCGCGTTGTCAAGCCCAATGCCAGCCGTGCGTAAGCTGTGCGTAAACGCGGAATACAGACAGTGGCCATCCGGCGCAATTTGATGCTCCGTGAGGCCATTCTTCTGGAATAGTGAGGCCATGGTGCTGAGTTCGCGCTCGCGGAGATTCGGGAGGGAGTTTGCTTCGAGCGCGGCCGCTTCCGATAGTTCGGCGGCTTCGGCGGCTCGTCGCGCGAGACGGGCTTTCTGTCGGTTGGGTTTCTTTCCGCGACCTGACGATTCCACCGGGAGTGATATAGTTTCTATCGAGGATGGAGCCACGCTCTTTGTTGCTTCCAGCCCCAGTTCCGTGTCCGATAACGTCGGTGGTGGAATATAGGCGTTCGAGTCCACATCGGGTTCGTTGGTATCACAATCGCCATCAGGGGTGTCACCGGTCTCAAATTGCCGAATCTCCTTTGCGTGGCGCGCCTTGGTCTGGGCCGCGAGATTCTCGCATTCTGCGTTCACAGCCTTGCGCGTTTTCTTTGTGGCATCTTTTTTCTTGCCAGTTATGCGGGACTGCAGGTCGCGGAGCTCTTTACGGTGTCGGGCTAGAAGCTCGTCCATTGTCGTATGTGTGGGAGGTATGGGGATGGGATGGTGGGTATTCGTTTTGGTCTTGGATACTGTGCCAGGAAACTCTGTGCCTATGTAAGCATGACATGATCCCAACGATCTCTTACTGTCACCCCCACCACAACACCTACACCTACAATCCTTCTTATCCTACCTCAAGACCTATCCTTTACTTTTGGCTTGAACACTGTCCGCCACTTCTCACTGCCTATCCACTATCCCAATTGCCCACCGTTTCTCTCTCCGGACATCTAAGCTAAAACATGGTTGTCTTTGTCGACCTTGAAAAAGCCTCCCCGACATCTGTTTCTCCTCCTGTCCCCACGCCCGACATGAACCAGAATCATTCTTTCAGTGCAGCGATAGTCCTCTACCCTTTCATTGCCAGTCTGGTCGGATATCTTGACCGTACCGATCTCCACAATCTTGCCTCAACGTGTCGACACCTCCATGACACCCTCACCGACTACCGCCCAACTCTTCTCACTCTCTCGATGCGATGTGGTTGGCCCGAGGCACTGGGCTCCATTGGGAGGCGCGCAAGCTCAACGGCTGTCTCCGAGGCTCTCCCCCGGCTCAACAATCCCAACAGGAGGCCTTGCCCAAAGGATCTCATCCAGGGATGTATCCGGTGCAGCATACCGATCTGCAGAGTAAACCCACCAGCATCGTTTCTGTTTCTCAAGCTTACACTTGATAGGATTGTATCCGTAAGCCGCACCCCACTCACTTGAATTTGCGCCTCCGTCGTCTGTGCCCACCGTGCCAACGCGACCCCGCCATTCTCCCCTCTTCCAATCTCCCCACCTACGAATCCCGCACCCTCTACTGCACCTGCGCAGCCAGCGTGTGGCTCTGCCCCCAATGCTTGAAGCACGTCGGTGCGGAAGATTATGCCTACCAGCAGCTGTGCGAGAACTGGGCTGGAGACTCAATGCACAACTTGCGGACACTCGTGCGTGGTGGGAACGGGCAGTCTATCCGTGGCGGTTCGAAGGGGGCCGGTGGGGGCAGGGTAACCTGCGCCCGTGGAGGGGAGTGCTTTCGGGTCCTGGCCGGCGGTTGGAGTGTGAATGAAGAGGAGCAGGATGAGGAGCAGGACGAGGAGCAGGATGAGGTGGATCATGAGGTGGAGTGGGGCGAGCTTGCCGATGCGCTCGAGACAACTGGTGATCAGCGCTGGGAAGAGACTGCTGAGAGCATGAAGATTATGTGTGAGAGGAGTGGGAAGACAGGTGGCAGACCCGTAGAATGGGATGGAAAAGGTGGCGCGCTTGTGAAGGAGGTATATTTGACACACTCCTTGTGGCGAGCTTTGGCTGACGATTCACCGCTGCAGGTGCATGGCGATGCGCGAGGTTGGTGTAACTGGTGCGATAAGGTCGTGCTTTCACGGGTGGACAAGGCGGAAACTGGTACAAGTGGGTGAGGTGGTTGAGAAGTAGCCACCTGGGTAATATGTTTACGGTGTCTTTGTAATGCGCTTTCTCTCGCGGAGCTTTCGCGTCGGTTTGGTACCTGTCTGGTAGATGGATAGGACATGGCATCGCAGCAATGAAGGGAAAATGTATATTAGGCCAGCAACAGAGGCATTCAGCGACCCGTTTTCGAAGTTGCCTGACCCAAAAGTTGGCTGACTCATGGCATGGGGGCTGGATTTAGCACGCCGGGATAGGATGGTGCTTCGTCTAAATCTTGCCTAGAAATCCATTCCAGGCGTTCATCTCAATCTTCCCCTAGATATGTATGTATCCTACATATTCTGGCGTGCTAAGATCTGGCCCCCATGCCAAGAGTCAGGCAACTTGATCAGGCAACTTTGCCTGAACGCCCTGTCGCTAAAGTATGTAGATATAGATACTCCATGTACGAAAGACCCGCTTCATCGGATCCCTGTTGTCAAGGCTCACTCCAAGGCACAGTGCATAGATAGCAACACTCAATAAACCATATCTGCGCCAAGCTACTTATATAGATGCCCACTCTGTCCAATCACACGGGCTCTGCTTTTTTTTTATTCCGTTTTTTTGCAAATTCCACTTTGAATCCACGATCCGTGGGTGATTTACTGTGAATGGAATGTGACTCGCCTGGAGAGTAGCCGAAAGATGTCCGTTGTGCGCGGAAGTATTTGTCTGATTGGCGGGGGAGCAGTCGGTCCGCAACGCTTCTGTCCCGACAATAGAGTGGTTACATAACTACCTACATAGCTGAAGCTCCGCCGTGGTCGGAGAGGGACCGCTCCTACCCAAGTCGTGTCCACCATTGGTTCGGCAACGTGTCGCTGGGCAAATACCTAAGCCTTTATTTACAAGGTACCTAGTTACTCAAACCCAACCACCCACTCGCATGCAAGTACTCGGGAGGACGGGGTCCTCGGATACTTGCCGTGATTGTGTTGCCCTAACTCGGGTAAATACGGGTTGTGTGGTCGCGGCCGGCGGCCGGCAATGAGAGGACTTTAACCTTTACACCAGACCTCACTCGCGCCTTTCTGGTGGCGAGCTGCAGTGAAACAGTCTCAAGCACGGATTCTCTGACATCTCCGCGGTGCATTATCGGCCGGCATGTCTAGGGCTGGTGAGTAGTTAATATCGGCTCGAAATACACTGCCAATGTGGCATAAGTCCACTGCATACTTACGTCAACCGTTCGTATTCCAGCATGAAGTCGCTTCGGATTGGCCCAACTTCAAACAAAAAAAGCATTTCTCCCCGCCCTGCGGTTACGTGCTGGAAGGGCTGCGTTGCTCCGCCGCGCAGATCGGTCTCTGTCACTTGCGCTCGTAGAACATAAAAGAAATGCGCACCGCGCGCAAAATCACCTCGTCAACATCCTCGCAAATATTGGAAAAGATACTTTGATATGCACTACACGATAACGATGTCTCACACACTATCCACACCACGATTGACGGTGACGCCGCCGACGCCGATGGCATCCACGCTCGACCTCGCGCAGGCAGCAGCAACGCCAACATCGACGACGACGTATCATATCTACAACACCGGCACGGCGCAAGACAACCTGGTCCTGTACACAACTCCGGACCGGATGCTGCCCTCGCTGTGTCCCAATGCCGAGGTCATCGACCGGTCTCGTCCGAACTTCCGCCGCTGGTCGTGGCTCGGACAGCCGCAGCGGGATGTGGTCTATCTCGACGATCCAAAGACAGACCCACGCGCGCCCGCGTACTTCCTCCACACTCCGAAGCTGTGCGGGCACATGCCGCCGCAGACCCTGAGGGTCGGCGGGAGACAGGGTTGCGTCGTGTGTCTGGTCGATTGTAGCTTGTTCTGGAGGCGATGGAGCCTGAAGTTCGTCGTGCCGGAGAAGGAGCGCAAGGGATTCCTTGGGAGGATGTGGCGGCCCAAGAGCTCGCGCTCTTTGAGAGAGGGCAAAGAGGACGGTGGGACGGAGGCTTGCCGCGTCGACAGCGGCTTCGGTGCGGAGAGCGATAGGACGTCGTTCGGCGGACACATGTTGCGCGATGGCGCGGGAGAGTACAGGTCCCTCAATGCTCCGGGCGGTATCGACCCTCGCGGTGTCGTTTCCTCCAAATATCCAGTGCGCAGTTTCAGCTTTCCCGGCGAATCCGGCCGGGAATACGTCCGCCAGCAGAAACAGTTAAGAAAGTCCGTCTCTTGCTCCGACATGACGTCAGACGCCCCCAGTGCTCTGGAGCTCCCCGCACACTTGACCCCCTCGGTACCAAGCCTGGAGTTGTCGTGGAATGGATGGTTGACTCGGGAGTACGGATTCGATTACGGCGGCATCGAGTTTCGGTGGAAGGGGACGAGGACGGTCGCGGATGAGAGGAAGTACTGGGGGAAGTGGAGTATGTACAACCATCTGAAGCTGGTTGCGTACCTGCCGCTCGGCGACGGGAAGAGCGAAGAAGAGGGGGAAAACGAGAGTGAGGATACCGTCCGGGAAGACGAAGACACTGGCGAGCCTGTGGCAACGGAAAAAGAACGGCCCAGTACACCAATACCGGGCAAGCGCACACTGGTGCTCGCAAAATATATCAGTCTGATGGCCTACAGGAAAGCAGGGAGACTTACGGTATTCGAGAATGGCCTTGGAGAATGTTTTTCCGATGAGGAGGAGAGGGAGCGGTTACGACACATACTCGTCGCCACGGCCACATGTATGATTCGCGGGGAGAAGGAGAAGCGGAAAACGGTACGGGATATAGTGATAAGTGCTCTTACGGAGGGGAGTGGGTAGTTAATTCGAATCGGTATAGTTCAATTGCATCCACTCCACTCTATGTAACACGCCGACAGCTCCGCATGACGGAGAGCAAGTGCCATCCGTCCATCAGTCCGCCCTGCGCCTCCATACGGTGATGTAATCCGAGGCCTTTCCGACCTCATGTGTGCGCTCGGGCCTGTAGTGGATCAGTTTCTCGAACCCCACGCCCAGCAGCTCATCGTAGACGGCGCTTGTGAGGCCCCACGGGGGCCCGCCGGTCTCGAGCGATTTGTACAGTGGAAACTCAACGCAAATGAGGTAACCGGACGCGGTTTTCACAAGCTCGTGCATCCGCTTCGCCCACGCTGTACGCAGCGTGGGGGGGAGGGCGCAGAGAAACTAGATCTGCCCGTCAATCCCCACCACTGCGAACGATCAAGGGCTCCAACCCACAGTATAGTCGTAGACGAAGTCGAAGCCATCTTCAGCACCGAGCTCTTTGGCGAAATCGTCCTTGAAGAAGTCTCCAGCCACGAACGTGGCCGTGCCGGAGATCGGCTTCTCCTCCAACGCCTTCTCGGTACGGGCCCGCGCCATCTTCACGGCGCTCTCGGAGATATCCAGGCCCGCCGCCGCAAGCCCGTACGAGCCGAACAGGACAACGTCATAGCCCTTCCCACAGCCCTGAAATCGGAAGCGTGAGCGCGCGCCAGCCAGTCAAGATGGGGTAGGCAGCCTGCATACGGGAACAAGGGCCTTCTTCCCCTCGGTCGAGTCGAGAACCAGGTCGGCCACACGCTCCGCCAGCAGGTCGACGAGCGCGGGGTGAGGGGCGCCGCAATCCCAGGGCAGGAAGCTGCCTTCGTCCCAGAGCTCGGACCACAGCCGGCCGTGCTCTTCCACAGGACTGTACGTCTGGGCGGTCAGGGGGAGACCTCCGGACTAGGAAGGGAGGTAACTCGCGCTTGGAATTGGGTACGTAGACGCTCGCGCGCGTCGGGAACCAGTGCGTTGTCAGGAGGCATGGTGGCAGTGGTGGGTGGGGTTGGGGTGGGAGGAAGAAGGAGGTTTCGTCTCGGGTGCGCAGCAAGAGGCAGCGTAACGTCAGCGAACTAGTATCGGGGACGGCCCGAAGCGGGGTGCACCCGAGTTCCGCGCGGTTTCCAAGTGCGGGGTCACGATGACAGCCGAGCGGAGGCATGCCAAGGCGCCCGTCGCTTACGTACGTAACTAGTGTCCACACGGAAACCAGTCAACCACCGATGGGTGATGCCTCACGACGTCCGCTTGATCTGGTGGTTTCCAAATCGGGGGGCGGAAAGAGGGAGGGAATGCCCCAGAATGATTGCACTGTGCGCAGGCAACAGTGTTTGATGCAATTAAAAAGATGGTGGTCCGCGTCTCGGGTTCTGCTGGGGGCCGTAGGGACTCCAGGGGTTAAACGGCCATGGATGTTCCGTCTTTCGGGACCAAATGCTCACAGCATCCATTGCCGCTCCGGACCGGACCGGCTCCTGCTGCGTCGGAATTTCCCCAAAGCGGATAGATACATAGCACACCGTTATACATACACCGAAACCCACCTCCACGTCTTTATTCTCGTCCTGCAGGCGCCTTATCGATTCCTTCCTCATCCCCCGGCTGCAAACTTGCTGTCGTCCTTCACAGCCGACATCATCCCTTACAACCGCCGTTAACTGCACGGCTGTCTGCCGTTGGTTTGGCTCGTACGTATCTTGAAGCCCAGAAACCTTTTGCGTCCCCCAATGACCCGCCTTGCATATATATCACCTCTCGCACGCAGGCTCATTCTTCGGCCAGTATCCCTCGCAGCCATCCTTGTCGGCAGAATTCCTCAGGAGATTAGATACGGAAGAGCCTGTGCCCAGGACGTGTGGAGTCAACACCGGCGAAGCCCTTCATTATACGCCGTTCGTCCCACGGCTATGAAGAAGTTGAGGCCCTATCGCTCGTCGGCCGCCAAGAAGTCCCGAGTTCCACTGGTCTCCGATTATAACACCGTCCCCCACCCACATCCGCGCAAGGGCGATGGCACTTCCCGCAGTGTTTCACGATGGTCTCAGGACCAGGCTCGCCGGTTGCCGGACGGATCGGTCGTCCGTCCACTCACGCATGTTTTGACCTTCTGTTTTCACCCTCCATGCAGCCCACTGGGAGCGAACGCCAGATCGTCCGCTAAGGGGACTCACAGACCCACCAGTACGCACCACCCCCGCGGGCTGGCCCTCAACGGCGGCTCCATACATAAGCATCTGGATCCTCTCAACCAACCGAAACACGGGAGAAGGGATGGCGCTGGGGGGTGGTTGGGGGGGGGGGAGTGTACAGTAGACGAAACCCCTGATGCCAGCTGGAACGCAAGGACGGCCGCTGTTACTTCTCCGCCTAACCAAGGTTTGAAGGCAGCGTATGCATGCGGGAGTGTTGTGCAGAAAACCCGTGTTCAGCTGGGAAATGTCGAACGTTGGCTTCGGAAGGCGGCGCCAAGGAAACCGAAAACGGGTCCCAGGTCTCACTCGAAGAAATCGCCTTTTCCGGAAGATTGCATCGAATTTTCAATAGGTCGTACTCAGGTATAAAGGGGGGTGTCGCTCCACCCGCCGTCCTTCCGATTCCTAGGTTTTAGGGAAACATCCGAATAGGCGGAGCGATGTGTGGGACCTGGGAGGAAACGTCAACAAATGTCATAACATCAATATAGATGGAGCTCCCCTTACCTCTATACTCTCCCACATTGACGATGAATGTCGGCGATTGTTGCGCCTCAGCAATGCGAATCAGAAACCATGAATCGATCAAGGAACAACACATAACCCTTGGTGGGGTGGCAACAACTTCAATCTTGTCCGGGTCAACCTTCTTTTCGTTAGAGGTCCTTGTTGGTGGATGGTGGGGCATTCGCGCCGAGTTTTATGTCGCTGGGACTTCCATTCAAGGGGCCATTCTTTCGTCTCGTGCAAGAAACACACAGCTAGGCCACAAAAGCATCCTAAATGCTGAAACTGATGGGTGGTATAGATCTGTCTTGTTTTCAGCTATTCCAACATTCCGCACGCTGGCATTCCATCTCACTTACAAATATTCCGCTGTCCACCCGGTTTACCAACGACCGCCCTGCACTTGGATCCGGCGAACAGTGGTGGAGCGACGCTGCTGGGTTCGGGAGTCTGATCTCGACTCCAATCCCGAGATCTGTAATGGGAGCGTTTTTGTGCTTGAAGTCGAATGTTGGTTTCGAGACATGTATTTGCAGGACGGCAGATGGACTTACTGGGGATCACTCGGTTATGCCAGGGCATGCTTACCGTGTATGCAGCCTTGGCCTCAGGTCACATGTGGCACACCTGACACGCTCTTCCGGCAAATTACCACCGCCATACAAGCGATTGAATAGTCGAACCCATAGCTTTATTGCGTGTGTGCTCAACAGCATGGTTCAAGGTAGCGAGTCATGTTACCTGCTTGAGATGCACACCTGCGGCGCAGTGCATCCTACAACTCCCTGGTGATGGCACCTCCACCGACTTAACTACGGAATTTCTCATGCTCTATCTACTCGCAGCTGACTGACTGCGTGCGACATGATTGGCGAGGTGACTGTTTTGATTATCATCAATTCACACACCCCCCATGGGCGAAGATCGGATGCCCCGCATTGCACCATCCGGACCGACCTTTATTATCCGGGGCCTCCCGCCCAGATTGATACATGCCTGCCCTGTATGCGCTCACATTCGGTATTCGTGGTCTCTCCTGCGCCGAGGAGGCGATACGCTCTGCTCAACCTTAGAGGTGCGTTTTTCCCCCCGAGGGTTCCTGCTCGACTACCAGCGAACCGCATGATACCGATAATCTCCGGCCGGGTGAAGTTTTTATCGAAATCAACATTCTCGTGCCACTAGTACGAGATACCTCACTTCATTTGTCGCAGCGGAAAGGCAGCGTCAGCTTCCGCCCAGCCTCCCTACCGCCGTCAACACCATTGCCACCTTACTTTGCATGCGCGCCTCTGATGAGACGCAGTGTCAGCAACTAGGCTTTCAGGGCACACCACCAACCCGCGAGCAGTTCTCCGGGGGGAGATGCCTCTGAAACACACCTTACCTTCTCGCCCAAGCACATTGTCCAGAGGCACAGTTACGGGCAGCTGCGCGGTTGCCGAGCGGACAGATGTGGTTGTGGGCATCCACTATACCGGTTGGCCAACGAAGGCAAGGTCACCTCCAATCACCCGAAATCATGAAGCACGCATGAAAGGCAAACTCATCGGCCATCCCTTTCTCTTGTCACCACAGCGTCGGCCTTCTCCTGCTTCTGCAAAGACAACCGGCTGAAATACTAATTTTGGTGCAACGCATCGTAAGAAGACGATGCCCACTCTTACCGTCTGTCCCATCGACCCCCTTCCCCTCCCTCTGCTGTCTATCCCGAGGGATCAGTGCAAAAGAAAAAAAAAGTGAGGGATAGGAGACGTACCCGCAAGGGCAGGAGCCAGAGAGCGGGGCTTTTCCCAACCTCCAGCAGCCCCTTGTGCTCCCAACCCAGTGCTTCCGGATCCGGGAGAGAGAAGAGTCCTGTGGACTGGGAAACGGGGCAGAACGGAAAAGCGGAAAAATGATTACATGGACCATGTGCCCTCATCTCGTATCCTCTCGCCTCGCCTCCTCAGCTATCGAGCGAGAACGAAACGACTGACCAAACGAACGAGTTCTCCCTCGCGAGCGAGCACAGAGTAGAGGTGAAAGGGCAGTGGACGGCGAGACGCGCGCGCTCCCTCATCCATTCGGTCGCACCGGCTGCTCATCGCCCTGGCCTTAGCAGTGCGTTTTGCAGGTATGTGCGCGGGCGTGGAAGCAACAGAGCAAGTAATACGGTTGTCCTCCGGTAGTAGTATGCTCCGACGTGCACATCTGCGCAACGCAAGTATGTACGTGCCTCTTACACATTAGGTACCGGCACTATTATCCTCCAAGATACTAGATAACAGCTATGGTAGGTTTCTTTTCCCTTTTCTTTCCCGTTTTCTCCCCTTTCTTTACCCCACATCTCCTCGCACTAGGGCATGACGGCCCGAGAAGTGAAAGTGAAAGTGAAAGTGAAAGTGAAATTGAAATTGAAAGTGAAAGTGAAGATCGCTGGGCCCGGGGGAACGGTTTCCGCACGTTATAAAAATGCCCCCCCCCCCCCCCCCCCTCCAAAAAAAAAAGTTGCACTTTGCAATTTGCACACACTATATCGCGGTGTGGCCAGTGCTGCCCAAGAACTCGGACGAATTGGCACCTCTAGATATGTATGCGAGTACTATGAACCGTATTTACCCTTCTCCCCGCACCCCTCCTCCCGCCCCCCGCCCCCCGCCCCCAATAGGCCCAGCGTCAATTGCGAACTCATCGAAGCTTGATTGGATACAAAAAAAAAAACGCCGAGGAACTTGGGTTCTCTGGTCCATATATAAATAATAGATGTAAATCCACAAAAAAAAACCATATCGACAGCAGTAATTCCGGTCCCCACCCCCCACCCCCCACCCCCCGCCCCCGCCCCCTCCCGCTCCCGGACAAAACCAGCCAAATATTCATATTTGGTAACAAAAGACAAAAAAAAAGGTACGCAAATGAAAAAAATAAAACAAAACACGCTACATAGCTGGGTAGGAAGGAGAGGTAGGCCCGGGGAGGGGAGGAGTGAAAAACTTCAAATGCACATGCCGAGTGGAGCGGGGGAAAAAGGCTGATCGAGAAAGTAAACGTAGATGGTACGTATAGCTTGTGCAACTTTCAAAAGATGTGAAACCAGAAGAGATGAAGACTCCAGACAAACCGTGAGGACAAAATAAATAAAAACCTAACCAAAAATCCACGCCAATTCCCTATAAGATATGATCCCAGACCCCGAAAATAAAACAACAAGAAATAAACAAGAAATAATAATAATAAGAAATCAAAATGCCTTGCCAGCGGATAGATAGCTTTGCGGTGGCGAAAATGCGGCGGCCTGCTCCCAGCGGTCCGCCCAGAAAAACAACCAATCACACGCTGATGCTCTTCTGATCCCTCAGCCTCTTCAGAATCTCGAGCCCTTCCTGCACCAGCCCCCACCTGGTCATCTTCATCGTGTCGCCCATTACGGCTAGCAGGCCCTTCGTCCGCGTCCGGTACTGCCTCCGCACGAGTGCGAGATTTTCCCACGTATCCGTATTCATCTGCTGCAAGTAGAGCCGCATATCCTGCTCCAGATCCCAGCGAACGGGTTCGTCCTGCTGCTGCTGTTTATCCGGCCCCTCGCTCTGGCCGTACGCCCAACAGATCAAGGCCGCCAGGTAGGTGGACCATATGACGTAGAGGTCCTGCTGGTACACTTGCACTGAGCCGAGGAATCTGAGTAAGATCTGCACTGCGTGCCAAGTGGCGAGTTGCGCCGAGGGCAATGCGAGCCAGCGCTGCAGTTCGTGTTTGGCTCGGTAGAAGTCGTTGGAGTTGCGCCGGAAGAACCGGCGGTCGCCGGCCGCCGCGAGCAGCACCTGTCGGTTCGTGTGCAAGGCGACGTGCGCCATGTGGAACATCAATAGCACCTTCTGGTACCAGCTCTGCACGAGCACCTGTGGCATCAGCGCCTCGAACCCGGTCCGCCAGGTTTCGAGTCCGCGCGAAATCCGGGCTTGCTTCGTCGCCGAATCTTCTGCGTCCGGAGATACGGGCGATGCCCTTCGCTGTAGATCCAAGCCGACTGCGATCAAGCCGTGGAGGATCAGCACAAGGCTGAAAGGAGAAAGCGCTGGGGGATCGCGACGGCTGTCGAGGAAGATTTTGAGGGTGTCCAGGAAGCCTTGGCCGTCTTGAACATTGTCTATCCGCTCGATCCATTCGCTGGGCGAATTGGCGCACCAGAGGTACTCGTCGCAAGGGAGCTGAATGCGTACATCGAAGACGGTCTGGCACATGTCGCGGCCAAAGAGGGTCGCTTGCTGGGCATCCCAATAGAAAAACAGAAGCGCAACCCTTGCAAAGTCAGTTTCGAACGTGGTATGGGCGAGCGCGGCGTTGGTGGGGGGAAAGAAAAAAACCTCTTCTTTGCCTCCAATTCTATCCACGATTGCCATTCGGCTTCGTAATCGTAATCCTGACCTGACCGGTGACATCTCCTGACGCCCTGTAGCGGGTCGGTGTTCAGGCCCTGGCTCCTCCGAAGGTTCTGGAAACGCCCCGTCAGTGCCTTCTCTTCCCGGAAAGCTATCGGCCCACTGCTTGTACTCACGTCCAATAGGATGAGCTCGAGTTGGCTTCCCTCCAGGTGGGACCTTGTGGACCGCATCTTGCCGAACACGTCCGTCAACAGAATGAGCTGCTGCGTGAGAACGCTGGGATTATGTGATGAGAATTCTTCGGACTTTCAGAGATCAGCGGCTCGTCCCACCAAAACGCCTGACTGGCGGCGCCTTACGTTCAGTATCCACCCTCTGACTTTATCGTACACCGCCATTGAGAAATGACTGGCCTCTGGGTCCGCAAAGGAGCTTCCGATGGCCAGCACTATTGCCACCAGCATCACCATCTGTACGCTCGGAACAAAGGTGGCCCTGTGGAGAAGCGGAAACAGCGGATGGAAGTCCGTCCAGTAAAGCCTGAGATATCGTTGCATCGCCGCCATTCCGACATTGCCCGGGTGCAAGTTCGGCGTGTCTCCCACCAGTAGCAAGACGTGCGAGAGTACTGGCTCGTCCAGCGGGTGGTAAAATGGCGGCGTTACCCCACTTCCGCCTTTGACCCCCGGTGCGTCACCCATGTTGGCGTAATATTGGATTTCCAACGGATGCAAGTACGCCACCTGATTCTGGTTCATCTCCATCACCACCTGGTCCGGATAGCCAGCATCGAATAGCCAGTCATAGTTGTCCCACGATCTCTGAGCACCTGTGCCGTTATACATGTGCTGCTGTTGTTGCTGCTGCTGTTGTTGCTGCTGGTGCTGGTGCTGGTCCATGCTCAATACCGAAGGTCGTCTGAGTGCCTCTGCGTGGGGTATTCCTGCCACCAAGTACTGTTCCGGTTGTCGCTGGGGCTCGTTATGTTGCAAGTGAAATGGAAGGTGAGACCCTCGCAGTCCCGAGGATGACGGCGCCGCTGCTTCCGAAGTCGAAAAATCTGGCGGAACATCCGGAGGTTGTGTGATCGGTATCGAAACCGGTGCCGAATAGCTCGGGGCATATCCGGCCATTGAGCTCACCACTATCGATCCCGATGGCGAAGAGTGCTGTTGTTGTTGTTGTTGTTGTTGTTGTTGCTGTTGTTGTTGCTGTTGCTGTTGGTGTGAGCCCAAGATGTTCGCATCTTGGACGTGGCTCCCGAGTCGAGCGTTCGCATCAAAAACGTGTGCATTCCCCCCATAGTCCGGCGGCGGAGGCGGCGCTAATACCGCAATGGCGTTGATGCCAAAATGGCTTGAGAACTGTCGATGCCGTTGTGCCAATGCTAGTGTCTGAACGGCCTTTCTGGCCTGGGTTGCGCTGGCCTGGGTGTTAGCGGGGGGAGGCTACGCCGCGCGTGTTGCGGAATCAAAAGGACCATACTGGCGCTCGGTATGTCGGGTCAACAGATCTTGCCGGACAAACGTCCTCTCGCACATATCACATTTGTAGAACACCTCGGTGCTGTGATTCAACTGATGCCGTCTGAGAGATTGCGGTTAGAAGCCCGTCCGAAAGCTGGAGCCCACGAACCGCCCGGCCACGATGCTGTTTGCTCACCTCAGATGCTCTGCCCGGGTGAAGATCTTGGATCGGAAGGCGTCAGTTGGAGATGCCCCAGAAGAAGAGCGGTACTCGAACTAGAACTGACCTTCTCGCAGCCCGGATGGTTGCAAGCATGGACCCGTTTGCCCTTCTTCGCCCGACTGATCCGCTGCGTTGGAGTAGTGCCTTCCCTCAGCATGGTGGGCATGGCACGGCTGGAGACGGTCGAAGAACTTGTGCTCGAGGACGACAGAGATGCGTCGGAGGGCTGCCTCTTTGGTGTGCGGCGAGTTGAACTCGCGCTGGCCCCCAAGACGGCAGTAGTGGCGGCAGAAGGATAAGTGGAGCTGGTTGCGGTTGTGGGGATGGTGGTGGTGGCGGAGGCGGAGGAGGCGGAGGAGGGGGCGGTGGTACCGGTTGATGTCTCCTGGGAAGGGAGCGAGCAAGTGTGTACCGCGGAGGGCTGTTTGGGGCTTGTGGCGGGGGAGGGATGCTTTACATCCTCGAGTCCGCTCCCGCCCCCAGCAGTCAGGCCCTCGACCGGGATAGTCCGGGGCTCCACCATGGCCAATAGTGGCCAAATGTGGCCAATAGTGGACGATATAGAGCGAGCCTTACTCCAGCCCGGGGGCCCGTCGGTTGGAATTCCGTTTCTTCTGTCGGCCCCTTCGCGCCAACGAAGGCGGATAAGGATAAGAGGGGGGGGGGATACGGGAGGGTGGTGGGTCGATGGGCGTGGGTAAGTGAGGGAAGGAAGAAGGTGAGAATGTCAACAGCAGGACAAGGTATTGATTGCTGGGTGGACTGCCGTTCCCAACCACGATTGGGGAGACTGCAGGACCCGGCACGTAGGATGGGCCGTCTGGGCGGGCTGGTGATCACGGCCGACGAGGAAACACAGCGGACGATGGGGGAAGCTGGGCGCAGAGGGCAGGACAGGACGGGACGGGACAGGAGATAATGGGATGCAGTCACTCCCCTCCAGCATGCGGCGCTGGGCGTGCTATCGTGGGGTACAAGACCACCCGAGCAGGCCGAAGAGCCCCCGGGTCTGCGTCGGTATCTCTCTCTTCTCTCTTCTCCCTCCCTCCCTCTCTCTCTCACTCTCTCACTCTCTCACTCTCGCTCTCTCTCGCACACGCACTCGCACTCTCACTCACGCACTCTCTCTCGCACTCACTCCTCTCTCTCACACTTCTCTCCCTCGCCGGCACTGTCTCTTTCTCCCTTCTCCCGGCCCCGCTGTCCTGCGTATGCTTACGTGCGCGTTTTTTCTTTCTTTTTTTCTCTACCTCTGCCGAAAGCACGCAAAGGGCAGACACCGCCTGCCGGCCCCGGCTCGACAAGTCGCGAATCCGAAAGAAAGGGGAAAACTTGCTGGGAAGCGTTTGGAGGAAGGGAAGGGAGGGGAGGGAAGGAGGGGGGGGCGGTGTGTGGGTGGTATGTTAGTAGTGGTAGCGATGGTAGCCGCGATCCTTCCTGAGGCTTGCTTGCCGGCTAACTGTGACTGACTGACTAGAGGGAGAAGAGAAGAGAAGGGGACCTGGAGGCGGAGGAGGAACGATGCCGGATGGCCCTTTCTCCCGACCGCATGTGGATCATCAAATATTTCCCCAGGCTGGGTGGATACGGGGGGGGGGACCAGGCGCTGGCAGTCACAGCTATGTACGAGAGGGCGCGATGGACGCTACGCCAATGCGCAAGTCTGAGTGCCAGCAGCAGCAGCAGCAGATATCTGGTGAGCAAGGCAGGGGACTGGAATACGTGATGCCGGCCGCAGCGTGGCTTGCTCACTAAAATTTCCCCGGGTCGTTCGTTTCGTTCGGTCGGACAATCGTGACCAGCTGGTTCCAGAGAGAAGACGGCCACGGGCCCATACGAGGAGGGGGGGGGGACCAGGCCATACAAGGGCGGACGCAGCACTCGTGCAGGCTGCAGAAGGGACGCCACGCCCGGGCAGGGTACAGTAGCGACCGAGCTCTGTTGGGAGGGGGCGTATTCGCGTCTTCTCGCCCAGCTCCGTCTTCGTCTCTGGCGCTTTTATGTACGCTTTCCGACTTGACCCTCCTTGGCCTCTTCCGCGAGACTTCTCTTGTCCGCTGCATAGATACTTATTTAGCATACCACAGAACTGATCCCTACCCCGCTGCCGCCGAGTGTGTCTGACATGGAGACTTTACCGGACCCGGTCGTGTCCAGATAAACCCTGTCGAGGCCCCTGGCTCGGGAGGGGAATATTTTTGTTTTTTTTTGGGCGAGGAGGATGGTGCGAGTGGGGGACCAAGTGGAGGAGAGAGTGTGGGCAATATGTACTTACACGTGTGGCTTGGGACTCCCAGCCCGATCGGTTTTTTTTATTGTCGAATCATGTCTGTCCGCTGGGCTGGCGGACCGAGTTGGCGACTGTCTACCAGCCTGCCTGCCAGCCTGCCAGCCTGCCAGCCAGCCTTGGCCGTCCTGTGGCCAGCAAGAGTACACTTGCCGTTCCAGGGGTGGAAAAAAACACCATCGGCGATATCATATCGGATTGGAGTTGCCAGCGGACGGGCAACAGTAGAGCAGCCGCAACTGCAACTGCAGCTGCAACCGCGGCCACTCTATCTACATACCCACTCCATGCTCCGCCCTTGGGTACATAGATACACGACTGATGGGGGGCGGGAGGGGGTCAGGGTAAGGTAAAGGGTACATACACAGATTCGAATGTGTGCTGGGGACCCGCATGCGCAATAATAACGAAGCAGTGATAATAGTAGTAAACATAAAAATAAAAAAAAAGCCTGCGTGTCTTTCGATCAGCAGCAGCACGCCCAGAAAGGAACCGAACATCGACGAGCCGATACGGAGAAGACGCCAAGTGAGCTGCTGCTGGGACGGATGGACGGATGGATGCTGCTGGCAGTCCAGTCCCGCTCCCACGTTGGACGGCTGCCCGCAGACTGGAAGCAATCCGACTCCCTACCTACATACTATGATACCACAACCACCGCCACTCCACCATGGCGGCAACTCCGGCCACGGAGCAGGAAAACACGGCGGCGGCCGCCTGCGCGTCCAGACGATCAGAGGAAAACCGCTGTGGGCGACAGGTCGAAAGATACCTCGTCGCCGCCGAAAAAAAAGTGGACGCGCTGCTGCTGCGTGGAGCACCCGAGCGGGGGGGTTTTATGCAGCGAGTGGGAGCATCGGATGCATCAGCCCCCGATGCGAGCGAGAGCGAGAGCGAGAGTTGGGTGGGATACATAGATATTCGGGAAGCTGCACCGAGCCGTGCTGATAGCTAGTCATCCGTATCGTGCTGCTCGTGACGGGGTTGACGGGGTACGTACTCTGTCGACGAGTATACGAAGCGCTTGCTGGGACCCAGGATGCCCACCTCCTTCCCGCCCGCCCGTCCGCCTGTCCGCCCGTCCGTCCGTCCGTCCGCTCGCCTTGTTCTCCAGCCATCATGGCCAGGCCTCGCTGGGCGAATGCTGTGTGACTGGATCACGCATCTCCCATCGCCCATCTCCACCGTGCAGGTCCGAAACCTCACGAGTCGATATTCCTTTTTTCTCCTTTCCTAGCGCGTTGTCTTCCAGCCCCATACATAATATACATACGTCGGTGGGTGGAAGGTATGTATCGCACGCGGCGGCGGCGTCGGTCTGCTGCAGGGCGGAGGATGGAACGTCGCTGGTCGCGATGAATGTCCTCGGTCTAGACCGGAGCAGGAAAGGTGTCCCTCCCAGAGTTCACCTACATTGCATACCGTCCCATCGTATTCATGCAGTGCCATGCGGCAATAGCGAGAGAGGAAAAGAAAGGAAAAGAAAGAAGCAAAAAAGGCACCACCAGCCCTCGAGTGAGTCCAGCGTGCGGGAGCGCTCTCTGTGCACTCCGCCCCTCGCGAAGCGGACTCCAGCACGTCGGCGGTGGGGCAGGTTTCGCGAGCACCGATGACACTTCTCTGTGCAGCGACCGCAGCGCAGGACGGAAACCAGCCACGACGGGATCTTTGCCGGAGCGGAGATCGGGAGCCCGCCGAACCGCTTCTCCAACACGCACAGATACGGGGACCGCCAAAGGCGTTTAGGCGACGTCCCGGCGACCGGGATAATCTGCGTGCCGAGGGGGATGGAAGGAAGGACTGGATGGCTTGCTTTGCGGGGACGGGCGGGAGAGGGCGCTGTGGGGACGGAGCTGGGGAGGTTTCGTCGTGGCTCGGAGCTGGGGCGTTTTCGTCGTGGCTCGGAGCCGGAGGACGACATCGTGATCGCGGTCCGTCCGCAGCACGCTCGCCGCTTTGGCCGGGAATCGATACCGCCCCCGCTGCCGCCAGCAGCCCGACTCCGATCCGCCCGAGGCGAGCCTCCAATCGGGATCGCCAGCCAGCCGCGCCCGGCTGCAGCGGCTGCGGACGATGTCGGCGGGGGGGCCGTCCCGACGAGCACGGGGACGGGGACTCCAGCCATCGGCCGACCCGGAGCTGGAGCAGAGCGAGCGGCGAGAGCGGACGAAGTGCGGGTCAGCCTCCCCGCGGCGCGTGGAGTAGAAAGGTGCATATCCAGTGTGGGCAGCGCAGTTGCACGGAATGCACGCACGTCAGCCCGATGGGACTCCGTTTCCGGACGCATGCTTGCAGGCTGGATGCTCCAGCGAGGCCCGGTGAGAAGGTTCGCTGGAACCAATCGGCACACGGAGCCATGGGTGCCGGGAACTCGCGTCGGCCAGCAGCGGAGACGCGGTAACCGAAAGAGGAAACAGCAATAAAACACAAACATGTAGAGTACAGAGATAGATGTGTATGTGCTCTCGAGCGGCGGGGAGGAGAAAAAGCAGTGCGGCGCATGCAGGCCGCGGACGACGGCGCTGATTGGCCTGCTCGAAACGATGCGCCAGGGCTGCCGGCGGTCCCCTGCGCTGCACCTCCAGCGACGGCTAGCCGATTCGCCGCCATCGCGTCGGTGCGTCTGTATCCAGCGTGCACCGCATGGCCTCCCACCCGGGTCGCCCACGATGGCGGTGAGGGAGACGGCTGTCCGACGGCCGGGGGCTGTGATTGGTGCAGTAATGGCGGCGACCAGACGCGCCGCGACTCGGATCTGCTGGATACCGAGCGCCCTGAAACCACGGCGGGCGATTATGCATTGCGAGGGAGGCATCGACACTCTCCCCTCCGGACGAGTGTGTGCTATGTGCGACTTGTGTCGTGGAGAGGCCAGAACTCGCAGGGAAATCCGCTCTCCCCCCCCCCCGGATGGGGCCGAACTCCGAAACGAGCCCCTCCTCCCAATCGAGGGCGATGTCGGCTCTCGTCCCGGCCCAACGCAGCGCACCCTTCAGCGTAGAGTAGAGAGTAGATGCAGTGTGGCCGCAACACAGACAGACACATGTCTGCGGTGCATGCGCTGTGTCCGGTGTCACCGGGAGGCGTCGTATCTAGCCTCCCACATGCGCATCGCAGCAGTGTGACGGCTCGGGGAACCGCGCGCGGAAGCATTCCTCCACAGCGCCAAAACCCAATGGCATCCGCATCTCGGCCAAATCCTGCGGGAAAAAAAAGGGCGTGGCTTGCCCCCCCCAGTCGGCGGGATGGTGGTGGTGATGACGGGCTTGCGATTCCTGCTGTGCACACTAAATTCCGCGGCACCAACCACACGCGCGGCGGTCCGATGCAGTGCGCGGAGTTTTAATGCCATGCATGCACACAGTGTGTATGTATGCACCGTACATATGTATATATACATACATAGATAGGTGGGGCCGGGCGAGCGCGCGGACCAAAGTTGCGGGCGTATACGAACCTATTGTACGTACGCACAGGTGAACCGTGGATCGTCGTCCATTGGCTTGGCGTTTGCCGCGCCGGAGACGGAGAAAAAAGAACAGCAAAATGCCGAGAGTCTCCTGGCCCCCCGCGTCGACCTGCGCACACACTAGCACGCACCCGCTAGCGGCCGCGAAGGGAGGACGGACGGAGTCATCAAGGCACCGAGTGATGGATGGATGATGGATAGATGATGGATGGATAGATGATGGATGGATGGATGATGGATGGATGGAGGATGGATGGATGGATGGATGATAGATGATGGATGGATGGATGGATGATAGATGATGGATGGATGGATGATGGATGGGCACCGGTGGGTCAAGGTTTCCGGCGATGGGGTGGTTGGCAGCCTCGCGATACAGCCCGTCCATCCAGTATGCACTTACATACTTATGTATTATTATTATTATTATCTATCTATCTATTGTTATTGTTATTATTATTATTTGTATCTTTTTGCCTCCGATTATTACATATGTACTTTATCCCACGCGCCCAGAATCCCACTCTCCCGCACAGGCCTCCCAACCGGGGCACGAGCCACCCGCCCGTGCCAAGCCACTGCCGCTGCCACCGCCGCTGCCACCACCACCATCACCACATCTATCTACACACATAAACACACATAAACACACATAAACACACCGCGGATGGCGTGCTTACCGTGCGTATCTACGCGTGGCGAGCACATCACGTTATCCGCTCCGCATTCGCTTTCCCCATTGCTTCAAGGTTCGCCACCGCCATCTACAGTACGATACTCTGCATACTTGGACACATACCTATCTAACTACATACATACATAGCAGAGTGTGCAAAAGGGCCAAGACATGTATGTAGCCAACCCAGGTCCTGCTTCCGCACGGCGAGCTATCTATCTATGTGTGTATGTAGCATGTGTGCTCCGTGTGGTCGTAGATGTATCACAACGGCGCGCAGATCCAGAACTGTGCAGCAGCTGCACGGTCCCTCGTGAGAGGAGATTCTCGATTGCGCAGCCCCACACACTCTCGCTCCCTCCGTCTCGCGATTGGCAGCTGGCAGGTGCGGAGCTAACGGGGGCCCGATCGCCCACAGGAATCGACGGCCGATTGCCCGATGCGGTACATACGGGTGGCACCCGTGCGGAGCCAGTTCGTGCGACTTCGCGGTGGCTCTTCTTGGCATATGCGTACGCACCATTGCGGCGGCGGCGGCGGCGGCGGCGGTGGTGGTGGTGGACGGCGGCGGCAATGGGGCTTCGCATCGACGCCGACCTACCTCTGTCTACATAACACCTCTTACCTGCCTACCTACCTACCTATTTTTGCTATACAGCGCACCACATAGACACAGTCAGCTGTGTTTCGTGTTTCCAGAATTCCCGCAAACCAGACGCCCGGGTGCTGGGGTGGTCTGCTTGGGAAATTGGGGGGAGGGGGGTTGACTTTATCTGTTTTTTTCACTTTCCCCCCCCAGCAACTCTCCGCAGCAACTCTCACACATATCTCGCGCGCTAGGACGCCCTTCAGACGCTGCCGGATGGAATCGAATGAAACGCCCAGAAGTCGGCGGAAGCGGCGGCGTGTTGGGCAGTCCGAGAGCAGACGCAACGAGCACCACTGCGGCAAACCCAGGCGCTGGAGCAGACGGCATGGTAGCGCCGGCCACAGCATTGCTGTCCGTGTGCGTGTGGACACGGTCCCATTCGCGCCGCAGTCGTGCTCGGCGCTTCTCGACACCGCTGTCGCGCACTCTCGGGGTTTGCCGGTCCAGCTCGGGCGTATATATCGGGTCGGAACGGAGCATACCGACGGACCCGCCGCCCGCGCCTACGCACTCCTCCGCGCGCAAGCGAGTACGCGCTCGTGCCGCACGCCCTCTGCGTCCGCCTGCGGGGGCCGATGTCCACCACACGTGTGCCTGCGGGCGGGAAGATCGGTGCAAGGAGTGGAGCATCCCGGGCCGCGGGGGGGGGGGGGGGGGGGGGGGGGGGGGGGGGGGGGGGGGGGGGGGGGGGGGGGGGGGGGGGGGGGGGGGGGGGGGGGGGGGGGGGGGGGGGGGGGGGCGGGGGGGGGGCGCGCCCCCCCCCCCCCCCCCCCCCCCCGCGCCTGTGCCCGCACCCCGAACCGAAGCGGGTGGCGTACGAGCAACCGGACTCGGGCTGCCACCAGTGCCGCCTCGTCCCTGAAGTCCAGAGGCCGCTGCACAGAGCCCAGCGCTGCCCGTGGGTCAGGCCAGGGCGGCTAATGGCGAAAAGAAAGAAAGAAAGAAGAAGAAAAAAAAAAGAAGCAAAGTAAAACAAAAGCAAAGAAGAAAAAATAAATGAAAATAAAAATGAAAATAATTCCCCACCGATCGCAGCACGATTCCGCATGCGTGGTGTACGTGGGGGGTTGCACGGCATCGTCTGATGTGCGTCAGCTCGACCCACGCGCACTCGAAAGAAGGAAAGAAACAAGCTGCTCCGCTGGCCAAGGTAGCTACCGGCCTTCGGATATGTACCAGCACATATCGGATCGCAGGCACTGCGCTCCGACCTCGCACGCTGGGGCGCTGTCATGGCGGTGCGCATCGCAGTACAGCACAGCACGGCACAGCACAGCACAGCACAGCACGGCACAGCACAGCACAGCACAGCACGGCACAGCACAGCACAGCACAGCGTCCCGGCCCGCCGGGGGCGCAGATTGGTGCGAGACCGTCAGCTGAGACCGGGAGGGGAGAGCAGCCACCAGTCCCAGTCCGTCTGCGCGGCGGAGGAGGCGGCTCGAGAGTGGGGGGGCGGGGGCGAGCTGGAGGACTGCACTCCGGGCGCGGGGAGAACACGACTGCTGCCAGCTCTCTATGCGGACTCTCCCTCCCTCCGCCGAGGCGGCGGCGGCGGCTCCGACCGCGTGCGTGCGCCGAGCGCCGGGGGGGGGGGAGTCTCCGTCCGGTGGCGGTGCCGAAATCCCCCGGTATCCCATGCAACCGGCACCCCGCTCCGAGTGATATTCGACGCAGCTCTCTGCTTCCTGCTTATCCGCCGGTTGCCGGCTACGAGCGAAGTGCCGTCCGCAGGCCGGCTCTTAAAGGCGAGGGAAAAAAAACCCCCCATCCCGTACGGTTTCTTCCCTCCCCCGTGCCAGTGGTGTGGTGCGGGACACGGCTAGCCACCACAAGCCACGACTCGACCTCTCCCGGGAGGCCGCCGCATCCGGGCTTCCTGGCTGTCCGTAGCACGGAGAACGCGCGAGACTCCTGGAAGCGGGGAGGTCATTATCCATGGGCTCGGCAGAGCGGGCTGCACGGTTCGGCTGCGTCTCAGCCATCGCCCGCGATCGCCGTGTCGTGTCGGCTCCAACTCACTCAGCACAGCCAGGTCGGGTCCAGCCCGGCCCGTAGGCGGCACCGGCGGACGGACAGACAGCGTCGGGTGTCGGCCCGATTCACGGAATCGGACAGAGAGAGAGAGAGAGAGAGAGAAAGTAAAAATCTGGGCTAACCCCAGTCGCAAACACCCCAGAGTGGCCGGCAGCGCTACGGAACCACCCCCGTAGGGCAACTGCGATGCGGTGATGCGTTCCGGTGGGAAGGATGCGATTCCTGCCGCTGCGCGACACAGCGGTGTGGGCCAGGTCGAGGGTCGTGTGGGCGCATGTCCTCGGTGGCCAGACTGGAGCCAGATCTCTCATCCTCTGAACGTAGATGGCCCCGTCTCTCCGCCCGCCGGACGTAGACGCAGCTGCCAGCTCGAGGTTGGACGCAAGTAGGGGCGGGGGAGAGGTGCAAGCCTCCTCTGCTCGTAGTCGGCTCCGCGGCGTGGCGTCGGATGTTGAGAGGCTTGCTCTAGAGACTGGTGCCGGCGGGTAGCTAGGGGAGGAAGGAAAGAAGGAAGATTCGATCGGTCTCTGTTCTGGCACATCACTCGGCGAGTGACGGGGTGTGCAGCACCGGCCATTTTTAGTTGGTACTTGACTGGCGTCCAGCCATGGTTGCCCGGCTGGGAAGGCAATGGGACTACATACGGGGGCAGGGCGCCCGGACCACGACCACTCAGCTCGCCACATCTGAATCCACTCGTGAATCTACTCATCCGTCCCGTCCATTATCTATCAAATGATTCAATGAATCATCATCATCACCATTGTCTATCCACGCCGACATCCAAAAAAAAACAAAAAAAACATCACCTGCTGTGTGCATGCAAATAAAAACAAATGCAAATAGGTATCTCTCCTCCACATTTACTCTCCGTAGAGCTCCTCTCCGTCTTTTCCTGCTGGGTCCTCCCATCCATTGGATCCGAACTCTATCTCGTGGCCGTCCTGCTCGAGCATGACTGCCCTGCCCTTGCCCTTGCTTTTGGCACTGTAGGAGGGTGCCTCGTCGTCGCCGTCGTCGCTGCTGTCGTCCGAGTAGTCGGTGGCTTTGCCCTTACCTTTGTCGTGCGCTGGCTGCGAATCCGGCTGCTCGAATTGTTCCCGCACGCGTTGATAATGCTCTAGTTCTTTGGCGCTACGTGCACCCATCAGTACTCGCGACGGGAAGAAAGACTCCAGGAGAGCAAAACATACCTGACACTCCCCACCAGCTCGCGTCTAGCCTCGTCGAAGTCTTCGGCTCTGACGATGACCTTGACATCATCCTCGGTAGCCACGTTGTCGAACCACCAAGCCGTGGACACTTTCCCCTCCCCGCGTCGCTCCATGTCGCGGATGCGCTCATCGACGTGCCTCGCCTGCTTCGTAATGGCCTTCAGCATGGCGTCCGAACACAGCGCGTACAGATCTGCACCGGTGTACGTAAACGGCAGCGTTTCGGCGACCTTCATGAGATTGCAGCCTTCCTCGATCGCGAACTTCCGCGTGAGTGCCTCGAGAATCGTGAGCTGCTTCTCGTGCGTGTCCGAGACACCTAGGTACAGCATTTTGTCGAAACGGCCGGGACGCAGGAGCGCCGGATCGAGGAGATCGGGTCTGTTGGTGGCGCCGATTACGAAGACGCCGCCGCTGCCCTCTTTACCCTCGCTCATGCCGTCGAGCTCGGCGAGGAGCTGGGACACTATACGGTCCATGACACCACCACTGTCGCCTTGGTTTCCTCGCTTGGGTGCAACTGAATCCAACTCGTCGAAGAAGACGACGCAGGGCCTGGCATCGCGCGCACGCTGGAAAACCCGGCGGACGTTGGCTTCCGATTCTCCAATGTACATATTAAGCAGTTCTGGCCCCTTGATGGAGAAGAAGTTGAGCGAGAACTCGGTAGCGATAGCCTTGGCGAGCAGTGTCTTTCCGGTTCCCGGCGGGCCGTAGAAGAGGATGCCACTCCGCTTCTTCATCCCCTTGGCGAAGAGCTCGGGTCGCTCCAATGGTAGCTGGATCGTCTCCATGACGGCGTACTTGACGTTTGCGAGACCACCGACGTCGTCCCAGGACACGTTGGGAATCCTGGGCGCACCGATGGAGTCCGAAAAGTTCCTGCGCGCAGCCTCAACGGCAACATCAAAGTCCACACGGCAGACAGAAGTGACGGTATCACCGCCGGCAAATTGAAGGTCCTGTATGGTTGGGAGCTCGTGAGGCAGACAGGGCGGCGAAGTCTTCTTCAACCGTCTGGCGAGAGCTGCAACACGGGCCTTGGAGGCGGCCACCGCGCGATCCAGGACATCCGCCAGATCTCCAGCGACCAACGCGGCTGTTTTCACTGCGATGGCGGAGAGTGCGACATCCGACGCGAGGCGGATCTTTTTCTCGTCGACGATGGCCGAGAGCATAGCAGCACGCTCCTTCTCGTCTGGAGCACTGACTTCGAGCTCATGAGTAAACACGTTGCGGACCGTGTCCGACAGCTTGTCCACTTCGGTTGTGGTCGCAACGACAATCTTCATGTCCGCGACAATATCTTTGAGCACCTCACCCATCCGACCGGCAGTAAGAGCTTCGACGTGAGAGATCAAGAGTACGCACGTCTCCTTTCCGCACGACAGGGCACGATCGACACGGGCCCGGAGGAACGCCTCCGTCTTCGTGTCGCCGGCACCTCCGTCGGCGATGATGTCGTATGCATCGATGTGGAAGACATGGACCCCAACATCGGCGGCTGCAGCACACACGAGAGTTCGCTTTCCGATGTCTCTCTGCGTCGAAGTGACCAGAATTGCAAGCGGCTGTAGGTTCATCTTGATGGCTCTCGGAGATGTTGCGGCAGCGATCAGCTCTCTCAGTCGGCGGTGGGTCTGACTGACAAAGCGCTCCGGCATAGTTATCTGCACCGGCCGCCCCAAAGCCGTAGCTTCGCGGAGCGGCGGCGGTCGGATGCCAAGGTAGTTTTCCCACGTCGAGTGCATCGTCGGAGGGATCTTGCGCTTTTCGCTTCCTGCCTGGGCCATCCGCGTGCTCGCGGGATCAACAAAGACCACCCCTCCCCAGATATCCCCCACCTCCTCTCCCTGTTGCTTCACGTCCCCACGCCACGAGGACGATCGCCCGTCTTTCCCGTCCGCTTCGTCGACAGCGGATGACACGATGCTCCCAACGCGGAACCATGCAACGCAATTCTTACGCCCGACGTCCGACGAAGCAAGGAGTTCCTCGGCCACCCCGTCCTCACTCGCTTCACCGTAGAGACTACGCGCAAGGACCTCGTCGATGCTGACCGCGATCAAGTCGCCCTTCTTGACCAATCTTCGGCAGGATTCAAAGTAGGATTTCAGCTGAAGCACCAGGGATGGCTGCAGTGCGCGGTCAGTTGAGGTCGGCGACGCAATACGCAGCAGGGTGACCTCTTTGGCAGGAGGCGGGAACGCCGGAGCCTGAGCGTGAAGAACAGACGACGCCGTGGGTGCAGCCGTAGGGAGCGGAGACAAAAGGAGGTCAGCCGTCGAATTATCGGGCAAAAGGTTCGCCAGCAGTACAGGCGACAGATGGACGATTCTGCCGGCCGCTCCTCCAGTGCTCGGGAGGCTGCCTTTGCCTTTGGGGCTCCTAGGCGCGGCCGTGGCCGCCTCCCACGATTCCGGGAGAGAAAATACTCTCGCTGGCCTGCCTGGAAATTGTTCTTTCTCTTCGCTATGCCCAACAGGTTCATCCCGCGCGGGGAACCCTCTGCTCCCACTCCACACGCTCCCGCCGCTACCCTGAGGTCGGAAGTTCCGTCCCCTAGCCACGCTTTCCGCGGCAGTCCGTAATGGAGAAGTCGGCGTGTCATCGTGAGTTGGGGTTGCAACGGAGACCTTGATCCAATCGCCGGAGAAACATCCCAGCTTCGCCAAATCTCCCACTTTTACGAACACCCTGGCCTCATCGTCGTCGCCCTCCTTCGGCTTCGGATGCAGGTATCCCGGAGGTACGGGCGAAGTCAGTGGTTGGGGCTGGAACACCCGCCCCGCAGACTTCGGCATGGGTCCGCTTGGATTCGGCGAAGCAATCCCATTTCGCATGGGGGTAACCGAAATGCTGGGGAAAGAAACAGAGGTGGCAGCCGAGGGGGCGGTCAGGAAGGTTGAAAACTCCAGCGCATCCTCCTCGTCCTCGTCCTCGTCGCTGAGAACTAACGAGTCCGCCGATGCGTCCGATTCCTCGACGTCTCCTCCAGCAAGGATAACGCCAGAAGCGCCCAGTGCCCCACCTCTCCGCCGCCTCCGGGCCTGCTCCTTTACGACCACAACCTTCGTGTCCGGCTTCAGGAAGCCCTGGTTGACGGGCTCCGTCAACGCTATCCGCGCAATCCGACCAACCGCCGCACGGCCATAGCTGAGTCGCAGTGCCTCCCCGGAGTGAACGACCTTGAGCTTCGACAAAGCGTCTTTGACGCGATCTTCGATATCGTGATCCGTCTCGGAACTATGGATGCCCGGCACGGTCCTAACATTGACTATGACATTGTCCAGATATGCTGGGTTTACCGCCGTCACCAGCACTCCGACCGGCCGCTTGTTGGGCAATCGTATGCTCTCCAGCGCGCCCATGTTCATCGAGTCGGGGATGAGCACGGTGTTTGGAGGGAGCGAAGGGAACTGCGAGCTGGTGGGCATCAGCGTAACGGGAAGAATCGTCCATTTCTTGACGCTAGCGGCAGAGGCCAGCGGCGCGATGGCGAGGTACAGAGTGGGCGGTAACGGCTCGTCTTCGACTTCCTCTGCCAGGACGTCAGCTAGCTACCCCTCCTTCGCGCGATCGACAACGACGCATCCCGTCGCGTACCATTGAGGTCGATATCCTCCAGCGTCCTGTCCGCAACCACGGCCTTCTTCTGGAAGCCAAATACATCGCGCCAGATGTCCTCCGAGACGAACCCAGCGCCTCCGCGCAGCTCGTCGACTATGAAGCGGGCAACGGTTGGCGGGCGATTCTTGGGTCGCCTTTGGAGAGGCGCCGATGGAGCTGCTTTGGCGGCGACTGGTGGCAACGGAGAGGAGGAGCGTGCGGCCGTCGGATGGAGCGCTATGCTGGAAGACATGTTGCGTATCTGCGGGTTATGCGGCGATTGAGTGTGTGCGCGCACTGACTGTCGGGAGCATCGAGAAGCAAGCGACTGGATTCGGGGGTGGATGAAAGTTTCGCGCCGGTATGTAGCACAGTGTGCTGTTCGACAGGGTTTGTCTGGTTAACATGTGCCTCGGCAAGGTGTGTGGAGGCCATGCGGCTCTATCCGGCTATGTAGCTATGTAAGCTATCTGCAAGGTATCTATCTATGTACATAGATATTAGGACTGCCACGATCTCCTCTACTGTAGATAATCTTATGTAGGCTTCTTAGGGGGCTTTGTCACTGGGGCTTTAGGCTATGGATGGCTGGATATGTACCTGCGGTCTCCCCTCGGCAGCTTCAGTGTTGATCGCAGGGCCTCCAAGTCTCGGGTCGTCCGCTCTGAAGGTAGGTACATAGTTAGTCGGTAATCTCCGTTGATGACGCTGGCTGGCAATGCTGTGTGCAACTATGTATATATGCAAAACGAGCCGGCTTCGCAATAACTAACCAACTGACCCTCGACACAAATACATAGTGACGGACAGTATTTTTTTTTCGATGCCCACCGCGCAATACTCAGAACACCTCCGCAGCGCGCACGACGGGAAACAGAATGCGATGTCCCTCGCGGCGCTCCCCAGCGAACTGGTCCTGCTGACCGCCTCCTTCCTGCCCGCCGGCAGCCTCCGCGCGCTAGCGCTGACGTCGATCCGCCTGCACTCGCTGCTCCAGCTCGAGCTCGAGCGCCGGCTGCCGACGCACCGGACCAGCCGACTCGAAACGCCGCTGCACCTCGCGGCGGCCCGGCGCAACGCCTCGCTCTGCGCGCTGGCGCTCTCGCTGCACGTTCCGGTCGACGCGCGCACCAAGGGCGACAGCACGGCGCTGCACTACGGCGCGATCTTCGCCAGCCACAGCGTGCTGGCGCAGCTGCTGGGCGCGGGTGCCGCCGTCAACGCGGCCAACGGGAGCGAGCGCACGGCACTGCACTACGCGGCGGCGTCGGGCCGCGAGGAGAACATCCGGCTGCTGCTGGCGCACGGCGCGAACATCGACGCCGTGGCAGACTACGGCCTCACGCCGCTGCACTGCGCGGCGGAGTACGGCTGCGCGGCCGCGGTGGCGGTGCTGCTGGAGCGCGGCGCCGGGACCGACGCGAGGAGCCACGCGGGCTTGACGGCGCTGCACGTGGCCGCCAGGGGGGGCCACGCGGGGGCCGTCGGCGCGCTGCTGCGGCACGGCGTGTCCGCCCAGCAGCGAGCGGGCGCAGCGGAGATGACGCCGCTGCATCTCGCCGCCGAGGCCGGCCACGAGCGCGTGTGCGCCGTCCTGCTGGCGGCCGGGGCGGAAGTCGCCAGCCGCGACCTGACGAGGAGGACGCCGTTGCATCTTGCCGCCAGGATGGGCAGGGCCGCGGCGGTGCGGCTGCTGCTCGGGTCTGGCGCCGACCCGCGCGCGGAGGACGAGTGCGGCAGGGACTGCGCCGCGAGCGCGGCCGTGGGAAGGACGGCCGAGTGCAAGAGCCAGCGCAGGGCGACGGAGTACGATGCCGTCAAGGGCCTGTTGGAGCGGAGGGGCGCGAAGGCGGAGGAGCTTGGAGAGCTGGAGGCGCTGGTCCGGCGGCTGAGGGTCGAGACGGTCGTCGGTGACGGCGACGGCGGCGGCGGACGGGACAGCGGGGGTTCGAGCCGCGGGTAGTAGTTAGTAGCTAAGTGCTTAGTTGATGCCAATCTTCCGCTCGGCCTATCCGCGCACACTGCCGCCGCGCCCGCGCGCCCCTGCCGGGCGTGGATGGGAACGGCGCATCCACGGCGTCGGATGGATCCACAGCCCCCACGTGCCAGCGGATGCAGTTCCGCATCACGGCCAAGCACTCTCCTGCTCCCGCGCAGACGGACCGAGCGAGCCGCTTTCGGCCACGGCCACATCGGGGGGGGCGCGGACATCTCCTGCGCAGCGTATGTAACATCCTGCCACGTGCATCACCGGATGTACTCTAGATACATCGTATGTGTGTACGACCGCAATATGTCGTGCACACGGCCGAGCGAGTGCACGTACTTACGCGGATACGCGGAGAGAAGACCGGAGAGAAGACCGACTCCGAGCGACCCGAGCGCGGTATATAGGACATATCTAGAGTAGCTATGCAGCAGCACGTCGACTATGTAAGCAAGTAGAGTACCTAGATACTCCCATCTATGTATGTACCCCCTTCGCCTTCGCATAGGGCAGATTCCATCCAAGTCGAAATA